>Ga0209362_1000084_pt1 | contig 86468 bp, 57 predicted proteins | sample SaaInlV_165m_DNA_FD_184680 | JGI IMG/M metagenome (GOLD analysis project Ga0209362, IMG submission 184680) | Marine microbial communities from expanding oxygen minimum zones in the Saanich Inlet - Saanich Inlet SI037_S3LV_110m_DNA (SPAdes)... | ecosystem: Environmental > Aquatic > Marine >... | reverse complement strand
AGGGCATCGACCTGAGGAGCGATTCTGCCGAGGGAGAAGAGATTCGCGCACTGATTGCAGATTGCGTCATCTCCGGATGCAGTGGCGAGGGAATCCGGATTCATGGCATTCCTCAGGTCCGCATCGATAACTGTGAGATTCGTGACAATCTCAACGAAGGGATCGAGAGCCAGTGGATTCAAGCCACCACGCTCAAGGATGCCAGGGTCGAGATCACTCGGTGCAATATCCATGGGAATGGCGATGAAGGCATCGATCTGGACATCGCAGGAATCCATGACAGCGACCAGGTCAGTTCGATCGCTGCCAGGGTTCGGGTTCGGATTCGTAATTGCACCATCGACAACAACGCTCTGGAAGGCGTGGTGATCGACCTCGACACCCTTCCTTCGGAACAGATGGATGTAAGAGTTCGCATCGACGACTGCAGCATCCGTGGCAATGGCCTGGCAGGGATCTATCTCGACGGTGACTCCGATGCCGCACTTCGAATCTCTCGCTGTCAGGTCTCGGCAAATGGAGGGGACGCCATCCTGACCACGGGTGTGGCCAGAGGCCCAATGCCTCAGGTACAGCACTGCAATCTCCTCGGCAATGCCGGAGCAGGACTGGCCACCGCTGAACTGGGATGCATCTCTGCCTGGCACTGCTGGATCGAAGGAAATGCCGGAGGGCTCACCCTGTCCCCACGGGGATCCATCAGCATCCATGACAGCATCCTGTCCTCAGCCGATCTGTTGATCGATCCCACTCGGTTCCATTACTGCATCCTCGAGGGTCAGTGGATTCCCGCAGACGGAGCGGACCATCTGATTTCCGGACCGCTTCAGGTGATCTCTCGACCATCGCTATATTCGTGGGCCACCGTGAATCCAGATGGATCCCTGCAACTACTCGATTTCATCGATTCGAGCGATAGCCTCTCGGTCGAGATCTCCGACGATGGAGTACTTCGTCAGATCACCTCCATCGATGGGACACATCTGATCGTCGATCCGCCGGTGAACCCAACCCTGAGACCGGTTTCACTTTTCTTCTGGCTCCCACCGAATGGTCCCATCGAGGATCCAACTCCTTCCAACGACAGTTCTCTCATCGCTGCTGCGGATCCAGCCACTCTCAACTCCGATGGGACACCTCATGACCTCGGACCTCTCGGTGCCAACCCGCTCCACTTCATCGGCCCCGATCCGGCACTCCCCGATCCTCCCGATCGATCTCAACTGCGTTACATCAGTCCAGCTCCATCGGTGCCTGCGGAAGCGGGCCACTGGACTCTCTCCTTCACTCGAGAAATTCCATTTTCAGCACTCTCGAAGATCATCGTCTCGGTCGATGGGGTCGACCGTACCGACACCCTGTCACGGGTCATCTTCGGTGAAGATCTGGAATTGCGGCTGATTCCTGCCCCGTTACCCGGTCAAGAGATCCGATTACAGATCCTCCCCTTCGGCGGCGATAAGAAAGGCAATTCCCACCCCAGGAGACTGCGTTACGATCAGCGAGTGGCGCTGGTGGTCACAGAAGACGAAACCCTCGCGCCCAATGACACCCACCTGAGCGCCCCGCACTTCGTTGCCGAGCCGATCGTGATCTCTGGCTCCATCGGGTCGATCGATGATGAGGACTGGTTCCGGATCAGCCCTCCCAGCGATGGCCTCTACCAGGTCGAATTGCTCGCTCGCCGAGAAGAATCGTCGCTGATAGGCCACCTCGAGTGGTACTCCCCCGACGGTCTGACCCTGCTCGGATCCTCCCAGGCCAGCCCTCCCTACTTCTTTGATCCATTCCTCACCTCAGTGGTGGCAGACCCTATTCACGGCTCTGTACTACTGAAAGTGACAGGATCGGCGGATTCTGCCACATCTGGCGCAGAGTACAGGCTCCTCTTCCAGGCGCAGACCCCCTGACTTCGGGCGTCACCGCCCCAACATCAGCGCCACACACCGCCACCCCCTGAAACCACTGGATACTGCCTGTATTGGGTGCGTTGCGTCGTTATCGGAGTTATCTTTGCGCCCTTGTAGCGTTCAATTCTTCGAGCCAGATGACGGATCCATCGGGGAGTACAAATGGGACATCAGCGAGGGAATATCGGATTCCAGACATCGCTGGGAAACTGGTATCCCACCGATGGGGTCAGCTACACCTCACTGGCGCAAGCGATGGAGGATCTCGATCAGGCTTACGCACTGATCGCGGATCGATCGGGTTCGATCTCTGCAGTGCGTGGCGGACGTGTCGAACTCGAAACCACCGCCACTTCTGACTCCACCTCTGGCGTAGACTCTGGCAGTGCCAGTGCACTGGTCGGCTGGCTCTCCCCGACCCCGCACAGTTCTCTCGGATCACCCGGGTTTCAACACGATCACGGAACCAGCTGTAATTATGTCGCAGGCTCGATGGCCAATGGCATCGCTTCCGTCGAACTGGTCGAAGAACTGGCCCGCATCGGGATCCTTTCCTTTTACGGGGCTGCCGGACAGGCCCCCGCCACGATCCTCTCTTCACTGCAACAGTTGAAGAAACAACTGCCCGGACAACCGTGGGGATGCAATCTGATCCACAGCCCTTCCGAACCATCGATGGAGGATGAAACCTCTCGAATACTGGTAAAGGAACAGGTGCCCTGTGTCGAGGCGAGTGCTTTCCTCGACATCACGGAACCACTCGTTCGAATGCGACTGCAAACGTTGCAACGAGCACCCTCGGGTGAAATCACATCTTCCTTGCGAGTGATGGCAAAAGCCTCTCGACTCGAAGTCGCTCGCAAGTTCTTGTCTCCCGCACCTCCGGCAATGATTTCATCCCTTCTCGAACGCAGGGAGATCACCGCCGACCAGGCACAGTGGGCCAGTTCGATGCCCATTTGCGATGACATCACAGCAGAGGCCGATTCGGGAGGCCACACCGATAATCGACCGATGGCGACCCTGGTGCCCGCCTTCACCCGATTGCGCGATGAAATCGCCCTGCAGGTTCCTGCAACGGGAAGAGTTCGAATCGGAGCCGCCGGTGGACTGGGTACACCCGATGCCATCTGTGCCGCTCTGGCACTGGGGGCCGATTACTTCGTCATCGGATCGGTGCATCAGGCCTGCGTGGAATCGGGATCGAGCGATGTGGTGCGTTCGATGCTGGCAGCTGCAGGGCCAGCAGACGTGATCATGGCTCCCGCTTCCGACATGTTCGAGATGGGAGTGCATCTTCAGGTTCTTCGCAGCGGTACCCTTTTTGGTCCCCGGGCCAAGAAACTGCTGGAACTGTATCGCAACTACAATTCACTCGATCAAATCCCAGCAGCAGAGTGCTCCCGCCTGGAAAAAGACTTGTTTCGGATGCCCATCGATCAGGTCTGGGAGCAAACTCGTTCCTTCTTTCTCCAGCGCGAGCCAGCCCAGGTGGAACGGGCAAACCAGGATCCGCACCATCAGATGGCACTGGTGTTTCGCTGGTACCTGGGACTCTCCTCCGAATGGGCCAACTGCGGAGATCTGGAGAGAAAACTGGACTATCAAATCTGGTGCGGCCCGGCGATGGGTGCCTTCAATGAATGGACCCGCGGTAGTTGGCTCGAAACCCCGGGCACACGACGAGTGGCCGATGTCGCCAGGGCCCTCCTGCAGGGGGCAGCCATCTCCTCCAGGTATGCCCATCTTCTCCGCCAGGGACTGGTGTTCCCCCCCGGCTCCATCGATCGGACACCGGTACTGGTCTCCGAATCCCGAATCAGTTCGATGAGGACCCCATCATGAGTAAACAACCATCCAATTCATCTCCCGATCCAGCCCTCGCCATCATCGGAATCGGCTGTCTTTTCCCCGGGTCCCAGGATCATCAGGGATATTGGGCAGGCATTCGCGACGGCAGAGACATGATCGAAGAGATACCCGACGGTTACTGGAATCCCGACGATTATCACGATGGGGACAAATCCTCCGCGGATCGGACTTATGGCAGACGTGGTGGTTTCCTCACTCCGATTCCGTTCAATCCGCTCGATTTCGGGATTGCACCACGGGATCTCGAGGCCACCGACACCTCTCAATTGCTGTCACTGGTCGCCGCCCGACAAGCACTCGAAGATGCTGGATACGATCCACGAACCACCTTCGACCGCTCGCGCACATCGGTGATCCTCGGAGTCACCGGGGCTCTCGAAATGGTGGTTCCACTCGGAGCACGCCTGGGGCACCCGCACTGGTGGCGCGCACTGCGAGAATCTGGCGTCGACGAAGAAACCGCATCCGAGGTGGTCAGAAAAATCTCCAGTTCCTACGTCTCCTGGCAAGAGAACTCATTCCCCGGATTGCTCGGAAATGTCGTTGCCGGGCGCATCGCCAATCGACTGGACCTTCATGGCACCAACTGCGTCACCGATGCGGCGTGTGCATCCTCACTCGCCGCTCTCCACCTGGCATCTCTGGAACTACACAGTGGTCGAAGCGACATGGTGGTCACCGGTGGAGTCGACACCTTTAACGACATCTTCATGTACATGTGCTTCTCCAAGACTCCAGCCCTGTCCCCCACCGGAGACGCTCGACCCTTCGATGGCCAAGGTGACGGGACCATACTGGGAGAAGGAATCGGAATCGTCGTCCTGAAACGGCTCGACGATGCGGTAAGAGATGGCGATCGGATCTATGCCCGACTCCTTTCCATCGGTACTTCCAGCGACGGCAAGGGATCAGCCATCTATGCTCCGACCGTCGATGGACAACAACGAGCACTAAAGGATGCCTATCAACAGGCAGCCATTTCCCCATCGACTATCGGACTGGTCGAAGCCCATGGCACCGGCACTGCAGTGGGAGATGCCATCGAACTCCGTGCACTACAGGAGATCTATGCACGAGAAGGAAGTAGCGCGCATCGCTGCGCACTCGGCTCTGTCAAATCGCAGATCGGGCACACCAAGGCGGCCGCAGGCGCTGCTGGTCTGATCAAGGCGGTGCTGGCGTTGCACCACAAGGTCCAGCCCCCCAGCATCAAGATCAGGCAACCTCTCGACACTTTGCGTGAAACGGGCTCCCCATTTCACATCGAAGAGGTCGCCCGTCCTTGGGTTCAGCACCCTGACTTTCCCAGGCGAGCTGCGGTCTCCTCTTTCGGCTTCGGTGGCAGCAACTTCCATGCGGTGCTAGAGGAAAACTCCGCTGGTCGGATCGAAACAGACTGGAATGATTGCGCCCTGCTCTTCAGTTTCAGCGCCAGCCACCGTGATTCACTGCTACAGCAACTCGAACATGCAGTCACCGAGATCCAGCAACTGCAAAGTTCGATCGAGATCGACGCAGTGGCACGAGATAGTCGCGCCCGATTCAAAGCGAGTGACGATCACCGGATCTCCATCGTCGTCGGTCGATCCGAAGATGCTGCATCACGTTTGAAATCCGCTGTCGAGGCGGTCCAACAGGAACAGGACACCCGCTGGAGTCTTCCCACTGGAATCGATCGCGATCATGGTCCCAGAAGAGGATCGCTGGCGGTCATCTTCCCCGGACAGGGGTCCCAACGAGTCGACATGCTGAGAAGCACCGCCTGTCGCTTCCCGGAGATGATCCGTGTCATCGATGAGGCAGAACGCGCCTTCTGGAATCAACAGGAGGATTCGGGCTTGGCCGCCAGAATCTGGCCTCCCAGAGAGTGGGATGACCATTCCACAGCACAAGATGAAGCCCTTCGCCAGACCGATGTGGCGCAACCTGCGCTCGGGGCTGTCAGCCTGGGGCTGTACCAGGTTCTGGGCCGATTCGGTATCGCGGGAGAACTGTTCGGAGGTCATTCCTTCGGCGAACTCACTGCCCTGGCGGCAGCCGGCCGACTGGGAGAAGTCGATTTCCACCAGCTTGCCAATTTCCGCGGTCGCCTGATGGCACGCGCCGGAGGAGACGATGCCGGATCGATGCTGGCAGTTGCCCTACCGATCGGAGAACTGGAAAGATTCGTCGAACAGAATTGCCCACACCTGGTCATCGCCAATCGAAACGCACCGCAGCAAGCGGTGCTCTCTGGATCTTCGCCAGCGATCTCCGATGCTATGAGAGTCCTCGACCAGCGGGGAATTCGTCATCGGAAATTGCCGGTCGCCGCGGCATTCCATTCACCAGAAGTCGCATCCGCCGCGATCCCCTTCGAGGAAGTCCTCCATCAGGCGAGGATTCATCCTTCCACAGTTCCTGTGTTCTCGAACAGCACCGGTCGCCGTTATCCCGATGGTGAAGGAGAAGCGAGATCCTTGCTCGCAAACCAGATCACGCGCCCGGTTCAGTTTCTCGAGATGATCGAGGAAATGGTGCAGTGTGGAGCCTCCACTTTCCTCGAAGTGGGTCCTGGCCAGGTGCTCACAGGACTGATCCAGTCGATCCTCGCAGAAGTATCCCCACAAACTTCGGCCATCGGCATCGATGCCCAGAAGGTCGATGGCACGGACCTGGCTCGGGCCATCGGCAGACTGGCGGTGGAGGGACACCCGGTCGATCTGTGTGCCTGGGACCCCTGTGGTCCGACGAAGGTCGACGCAGATGGTGCGATGATCGTGATGATCGGTGGCGCCAACTTAAAACCTGGAGAAGTAACTCCGACCGTCTCTTCAGTGGCGGTCACACCACCAACGACCCTGACTGGATCCGTAACCAAGACTCCCGATGCCGTAATCCTTCCCACGAGCATCGATTCTCCGGTGACCGATGCACTGCAAGCCAGCAGTCAGGAGTCTCTGATGCAGGCGATCGAAGCGGCACTGGCGATGCAACGAACCCTGGCCGAGGCACAACGCGCCGCCGAACAGGTTCTCGAGGCGAGTCTCACCGGCACACCGCAGTCGATCGCACCGCAGTCGATCGCACCGCAGTCGATCGCACCGCAGTCGATCGCACCGCAGTCGATCGCACCGCAGATGGCGGAACCGCCGTCGTCAGTGCCCATCGTGGAAGACGTCGAAGTGATCGTACCGGTCGCTGAGGAAGATGGTCTGACCGATCTCATCATCGAAGTGGTTGCAGAGAAAACCGGCTATCCCTCGGAGGCGATCGCTGCAGACCTGGATCTGGAGGGAGATCTCGGCATCGATAGCATCAAGCGAGTCGAGATCCTCTCCGCCCTGCGCGAGCATCGGCCCGACCTGGAGGCGATTCCACCCGAGATGTTGGGCTCACTTCGAACCATCGACGCCATCGTTTCCTGGTATCGATCCTCATCCACCACGCCGCCTGCGCCTGCGCCTGCGCCTGCGCCTGCGCCTGCGCCTGCGCCTGCGCCACCGTCACCGTCACCCGCGGAGGTGATCGATACTCCCGAGGTCGACTCCACGCCCGTACCGGTAGCGAAAAACCTGACGTTGCAGTTGTGGATTCGCGAGGTAGTCTCCGACAAGACCGGCTATCCCCTCGACGCGATCGCTACCGATCTCGATCTGGAAGCGGACCTGGGTATCGATAGCATCAAGAGAGTAGAGATCTTTTCCGCCTTGCGAGAGCGCAGAACAGAACTCCCGGCGATCCCGCCCGAACAACTGGGATCCCTTCGGACCATCGACTCGATCGTGGACTGGTATACCGCATCGGCTCCTGCACCCATCGAATCCAAAGGCCCGACCACCACCAACGCGCCTATCCCGTCCGATCTGGTCGTGGATCCTCCGAAAGCCCCTCTGTCGCCCACTACTGTTGAGCCCGACAACTCCATCCGTCAAGCCATCGTGACCGTGGTTGCAGACAAGACCGGATATCCCGCAGAAGCGATCGGTACCGACCTCGACCTGGAAGCGGATCTGGGCATCGATAGCATCAAGAGGGTCGAAATCCTCTCGGCATTGCGGGAGCAGCGTCCCGAATTACCGGCGATTCCACCCGAGTTGCTCGGTAGCCTCCGAAGCATCGATGCCATCGTCGACTGGTACGGTAAGGCCCCCTCCGCTACCACCAAAAATCTTGCCACCTCGAGCGAAACACCGATGGTCACCGATGATGGTTCGAATGCCGGTAGACCCCACACTCCGTCACTCACCCCTTTGCCACCGGCCAACGATGCGCAACCGAAGGTGAAAATACTGGAGGCGGCTGCAGTGGCTATTCCTGTGCCACGGATCGCCCGAGCCTCGAAACAGCACTCCTACGCTGGTCGCTCCTTGCTGGTCGCTTGCGACTCACCAACACTGGGAACGACACTGGTCGCGCGCCTGGAACAATCTGGGATCTCCGCACTTCATACTTCACTAGAATCGATCGAGGGTGGCCTTCCCACCATGCCGAGTGCCCCCCTTGGAGGATTACTGGTGGTGGTCGACTCCCCTACCGACCCAGATCAAGCGATGTTGCACTCCTTCCAGTGGCTCCGCGAGGCGGGCAAGGTGCTGCTCGACCAGGGTGATTCCTTCACACCCTTGGTCGCCATGGTGCAACGCTTTGACGGCCACTTCGGCCTCGGGGCCATCGACCCGATCTCCTGTGTCATCGATCCTGCCTGTGCCGCACTCTCAGGACTGGCCAAGTGTGCCGCCAGGGAGTGGCCCTCGATGGATGTCCGATCGATCGATCTTTCGCCAGAATTCCATGACACACGGCAAGCGGTCGATGAACTGGTGATCGAACTGCTCGAAGGACAGGGAATGGAAGTGGGGCTAACACCAGAACTACGACTCGAAATCGAACTGGAATCGTTGCCGACCACAACGCCGTCCAGAACGCTGATCTCGAAGGGAGCTCTGGTGGTGGTCACCGGCGGAGCCCGAGGAGTCACTGCCGCCTGCGTCGATGAGCTGGCACGCCGCTACCAGCCCAGTTTACTGCTACTGGGCCGAACTCCCGCTCCAGGATCGGAACCTGGCTGGGCCTCGGCAGTCGCCGATGACCAGCTGGAAACTCATCTGTTCCGCGATTCGGCTGCGGGAGTCACTCCCGCTCTCATCCGCGAGCAAGCGCTGGAGATTCGCAAGGTTCGAGAGTTGGCCCGCCACCTCGATGAACTGAGGGGCCTCGGCTGTGAGGTCGAATATCGATCCCTCGATGTTCGCAATCGGAAGGAACTGACACGCTGCATCGATGAAGCGCGAGCCAGCCATGGACCTGTTCGCGGAATCATTCATGGTGCGGGAGTCCTTGCGGATCGCTGGATCTGTGACAAGAGTGACCAGCAATTCGAATTGGTCTGGACCACCAAGGTCGATCCCGCTCGACACCTTCTATCCATCTGCAAGGATGACGATCTCGATTTCATTTCCTTCTTCTCCTCCACCACCGCTCGACTGGGTCGTAAGGGTCAGAGCGATTACGCCGCCGCCAATGAGGTTCTCAATCGAATGGCCACGATTGAATCGGTTCGCAGAACTAACTGCCAGGTTGCCAGTCTGGGTTGGGGTCCCTGGGATGGTGGAATGGTCCACGAAGGACTACGGCCGGTCTTTCATGAGGAAGGAATCGAACTGATTCCCCTTGCTCAGGGCGCTCGTATCTTCATCGAGAAGATGGAATCGATGGGCCCCGCTCAACGAATCCTCCTGGCACCGCTGGGATCTATCGCCGAAACGATGCAACAGATCACCGACTTCGGTAACACCCCCTCGATGACTCTCGACGGCACAAAAACTACAGACACTTCCAACGCCATCACTGCCTCCAGTGGAAACTCTCGTATGCAAACAGGGCCAACACTGACTCTCTCGATCGATCGATTTCCGGCGATGAAGGATCACGTACTCAATGGAAGAGCGGTGATTCCCGCTGCATTTCTGCTCGAATGGTGTGCACAGGCAGCACTTCACCGCCATCCGGGTCTCGAACTCCAAGGAGTCGACCAGTTCAAGATTCTCAAGGGAGTCATCCTCGACCCTCGCGAGGAGCAACAGATCACCTGGATGACCGGCACACCCGAATCCGCAACGGATCACCTGCGGGTTCCGGTGGAGATCCGCTCGTCCACTGCTGATCAGCGTCTCCATGCTCGTGCTCAGATCCTGCTCGGTCCCCGTTCCACCACCCGGTCCCACCTGATGGCCCCGGAGTACAGCGGTGCGGACGATCCAGGATACGGGACCTCACTCTTCCACGGTCCGCGATTCCAGTGCATCCAGAAGGTCTCGAAGATCACCAGGTCACAGTTAGCGATCCGATCGGATGGAACCTCGAAACCTTCCTCCTGGTTCGACACTGCCACTCGTTCCGACTGGCTCATCGATCCGCTCCACATCGATGCCGCATTCCAGGCACTGATCCTGTGGAGTCGATCCCAGCATCAAAAACCGTGTCTCCCTTGTGGAATCGCACGACTTCGTTGTCATTCACCGATCGATAGCGGACTCCTAGAGACGCGGATTCACATCGAATCCGTTGTGGGTTCGATGGCCACTGCGCGAATAGAGGTGCTCAACCGCACCGGTAATCCTGCCATCACCATCGAAGGTGCAGAGGTGGTGATCGATGCGTCTCTCGAATCTGCGTTCCAACGAGATCGCTTGACGGAAGAAGCCCACCCTTGAAGCCGATTGCGGTGATCGGTTTCGGCCTTCGATTTCCGGAGTCCACGGACCCCGGTTCCTTCTGGGACGTGATCCACAGCGGGCGGGACACCTCCCGCACGGTGCCGGAAGATCGCTGGAGCTTGTCTCTGGCGGAAGCTCTCGGCGGCCCAACGATTTCACCGGATCAGGTTCGCTCGGAACGGGGCTGCTTTGTCGATCCAGCAGTCGGCGACCTGGGAGATCTGGATCCGGAACTGGCGGAGACGGTCGATCCTTCGGTACGGTTAGCGGTAATCGCTGGAGTGGAAGCGGCGAAGTTGTATCGAGACCAACTCGATCCAGATCGAACCCGTGTCATCCTCGGCCAGTTGTTGTTACCGACCGAATCCAGTTCCTCGGTGGCGGAGGCGGTGATCGGCGACACCATCGAAGAGATGGTGCTCGATTCTCTGGGAATCCACTCCCCCGGCCTCGATGATCGAAGGCCACGCGGTGTACCTTGCAGTCACCCTCTCGATCGCCACGGAGCCTCACTACCCGCAGCGGCTCTTCAGAGAGCGCTGAAACTTCGCGGCGGTGCGATCACTCTCGATGCCGCCTGTGCATCTTCCCTCTATGCCCTGTCGATCGCATGTCGCGATCTCTCCGCAGGGCGCTGCGATGCGGCTCTCGCTGGTGGGGTCTCTCGGCCAGATTGCCTCTTCACCCAGATGGGATTCTCGCAACTTCGAGCCCTCTCTCCCGAGGGCCGCTGTCGCCCCCTCGACCATCGTGGGCAAGGCCTGCTGGTCGGAGAAGGTGCCGGAGTCCTGCTGTTGAAGAGACTCGATGATGCCATCGCCGAAGGCTGTCCTATCCTCGGAGTGATCAGAGGAGCGGGTCTCTCCAACGATCGCTCCGGTGGTTTGCTCGCTCCTTCTGGCGAGGGACAATTGAGGGCGATGCGTGCCGCCTATCACTCTGCCGGCTGGACCCCTTCTTCAGTCGATTACATCGAGTGCCACGCCACGGGCACTCCGGTGGGTGACGCTACTGAACTGCGAAGTCTGCTCGAACTGTGGCAAGATGATTCCTGGAACCCAGGGCAGTGTGCCTTGGGATCGGTCAAGGCATGTATCGGCCACACTCTCACCGCTGCCGGTGCCGCAGGGGTGATCAAGGTCTTGCTGGCGATGGATCGAAAACTGATCCCCGGACTCCCTGATCATGACTCCCCACCCGAAGGCATCGATCTCGATTCCTCACCCTTCAGGATTCCTCACGGGAGTGAACGGTGGCCAAGACGCTCCGGAGCCCCACGCCGTGCAGCGGTCAGTGCTTTTGGCTTCGGTGGCATCAATGCTCACCTGTTACTGGAGGAAGCCCCCTCGCCACGGCTCACCATTCCTGTCGTCAAGAGTTCCGTATCCTCCTCCCCGATGGCACCACCGGCACCGGTCGAAGCACACTCCCCTGGTGGGCGAATTGCCATCCTGGGACTGGGCGCCATCGCCGGACCTCATCTCGGTATCGATCAGGTCGCCGCAGCATTGCTCGGCCTTCCCGGCCACCATGCGCCTCTTCCATTGCCTGGAGACCTGGGGATCCCCTCCGCCCACTGGGTAAAGGAGCGTGGACTGGAATTCCACACGGGTGAGAGTTGCGGCAGGCTCAGCGCTTCACCGGTCGATTACAAGATTCCTCCGACTGAACTGGTCGAGATGCTGCCTCAGCAACTGGCACTACTGATGGTGGCCAGAGAGGCTCTTTCGAGCAGTGGACTCGATTCTCTCGGTGAACGCGGCGGATTATTCGTAGGACTCGGGATCGATCCCCGCAGTAGCATCTACCACCTTCGCTGGATGCTCCCCGATCGCGCTCGTCAATGGCTCGCGGAACTGGGCATCGATGCCGAGACCGAAGATGTGAGTCGCTGGATCTCGACACTGAAGGATACGGCGAGCCCCCCACTGGATGCCAATCGCGTGATGGGTGCCCTCGGCAGCATCGCTGCCAGCCGAGTGGCTCGTGATCTTGATGCAGGCGGACCGTGCCACACCGTCAGCGCCGACCAAATATCTGGATTCAGAGCCATCGAGATGGCGGTGAGATCTCTACAGGATCAGCAGATCGATGTCGCTCTGGCGGCATCGTCGGATCTGGGTCTCGACATCCTGACTCGATTTCACGATGCCGTCGATTCACAGCCCGCTCGTACCGATGCCGCTGTGGCGGTGCTGCTCAAAAGACTTGAAGATGTGAAAAGTACCGACGGTCCGATCATCGCCACCATCGATGGAATCGGTGGAGCATCTGGGGGGGTTCTTCTTCGACAGGATGCGAACTCTCCTGCTCGAGAACTTTCCCGCTACTCGGCACTACTCGAAGCGAACATCGACGAACAATCCATCGACTTGACCTGCAACGACGAGAACCACTCAACCACGGTATCGACGGCTGGTCTTCCGGGCTGGCAGGTCACTCTGCCGACCGGCCTCTCTGCGGGAGGATCGACCTCCTTCATGCTGTCATTGCTGCAAGGAACCTGCGCCGCCAGTCGAAGAGTCCTGCCCGGTGTCGACGATGCTACGCCGCTGCCCTGGACTGCCAGTGGCGAGGAACGCCGCCGTGTGTTGATCGAGGGATCGGGGATGCTCGGGGATACTGCGGCTCTGGTGATCTCGACCGAGGAGGTTTCGCCCGAGGTGACGGAAGAGTGGATTCCCAGCCCCTCCTGCCTCGGCGAACCGGGCTGGGGAATCATTGCCCTCGAGGGAGGCGATCGCCGCAGCATCGAATCCCTGGCCGAGAAGGTGGGCTCTCGTGATTACGGTCGCAACGGAAGCGCAGCCTCCATCGCTCGACAGTGGCTGATCCATCATCCACGAATAGAATCTGCCGCTCGTGCGGTCACCGTCTTGTTCCAGGATGGAGCCACTCTCACCGATGCCCTTGCCACTCTGAAGACTTTTCTCGATGGCAGCGCCATCGAGAGAAAAGGCCCCGGATGGGAACTCCATCGATCTTCGGAAACTCCGCTCGGTTATTGCGGCGATGTGACCTTCATCTATCCCGGATCTGGAAGCCTTTACCCTGGAGCCGGGCGGCAACTCCTGACCCGATATCCAGGAGCGCTGGTTGGCTCCGCCCTGACCACTGGCGGCCGCGCCCGCTGGTTGGGATCTCCTGAGTCGTGGCAATCAGATGCAACACTGCCCAGTGACCCACGAGATGCCATCCTTGCCCAGGTCACCCTTGGTTGTTTCGGAACTGATCTGCTACTGGGATGCGGTATCGATCCGGAGCGAGCTGCCGGGCATAGCCTGGGTGAAACGACGATGCTCTTTGCATTGCGCGCCTGGCGCGATCGAAATTCGATGCAGCAACAGATGGAAGATGATGATCTGTTCACCCACTGGCTCGCCGGAGAAAATCGAGCCGCCGCTCGGGAGTGGTCCTTGCCAACGGGCAGTCACGCGCCCTGGAGCGCCGCAGTGGTCGATCGCCCTCACGCCGAAGTTCGTCAAGCGATCGCCCAGATACCACGCCTCTACCTGCTGATCGTCAATGGCGATCGAGAAACGGTGATTGGCGGAGACCCGGCGGTGCTCTCATCCCTCTGCAATTCCCGTGGCTGGACTGCGATCCACCTCGATGGTGTCACTTCGGTGCACTGTCCACTGGTCTCACAGGTTCGTGACCGCTACCACGCACTGCACCACTGGCCTGTTCACCCGCCGATCGGTGGAGTCACGCTTCATTCCACCGCCACCGCCCAACCGATACCACTGACCAGTGATGGAGTCGCCGATTCGATCGTATTGCAGGCGACCGAGGGGTTCGATTTCTCACAGTTGGTCCACTCCCTGTGGCGAGCTGGATCGAGAATATTTATCGAGCCAGGGCCCGGAGCGTCCTGTTCTCGCTTGACCCAGAATGCCCTGGGAGATCTTCCACACCGGACCTTGCCACTCTTCTGGCGTGGAGAAGATGAAGAACTCTCTCTCGGCCGGATCATCGCCGCCTGCATCGCTGAGAGAGTTCCCGCGGATCTGACTGCCTATCTGGGAACGAGAAGCGCCGAGGCTAACACTACCAGTACCCTGACCATCGAAGACGGCGCAGATACGATGGTGACTCCGGTTGTTCCGACCTCCAGAACCGCGACCTTTAGCGAGCGAAAGGGTAAGCCAACCGGGTTCCCCACTTCGCCAGTTACGTCGCAAACTCCCGCGGCACCGGCCGTGGTGCTCCCCCCACAGTTTGCTTCGTCGAGGGTTTCATCCCCGTCTCTGATCGACCGTCTCGAACAGGCCAGAGAAGGTCGGAGACTGCTGAGTAAAGAGACCACCGGTAGTGCTGTCACCTATGCCCTGATGAAAGCTACTCCTCGTACCGAGTTGACTGCCGAAAAGGAACCACCTGCCGTCGATGTAGCCGAGACGATACCGGCTCTCTTCGACCGCAGTCTTTGTCTCGAATTTGCCCGCGGCCTGGTCGCTCCGGTACTCGGAGCGCAGTATGCCTTCGCAGATGAATTCCAGACCAGGGTCCGGTTACCCGACGAGCCACTGATGCTGGTCGATCGGATCCTCGAACTGGAAGGGGAACCCCTTACTCTTGGACCGGGACGCATCGTCACGGCTCATGATATTGAGCCGGACTGCTGGTATCTGGACGCGGGTCGAATTCCGACATCCATCGCCGTCGAAAGTGGCCAGGCAGACCTGTTCCTGTCTGCTTTTCTAGGTGCCGATCTTCACACTCAAGGGCTCTCCGTCTATCGATTGCTCGATGCACAGGTGATTTTCCATGATGACCTTCCCGCTGCCGGAAATACCATCATCTACGATATCCACATCGATGAGTTCTTCCGCCAGGACAAGACTCTTCTCTTCCGGTTCCACTTCGAAGGAAGCGTCGATGGGAAACCTCTGATCTCGATGCGAGACGGGTGCGCCGGTTTCTTCTCGGAGGAAGAACTCGCCAAAGGAAGAGGAATCGTCAAGGCGCCGCATCGTCCACGCCCTCAAGCGGTTGCGCCTGAGGGCTGGATCCCTCCCGCCGGAATCGCACCTCTCACCCTCGATCACAGCAAAGTCGATGCTTTGCGTCGGGGAGATCTGGTCGCCGCTTTCGATGATCGCTTTGCTTCCCTCCAGTTGTCTTCTCCGATGCGTCTCCCGGGAGGTCGCATGCGACTACTCGACCAGGTCTCTCGGATCGAGCCCACCGGAGGGCTATGGGGACTGGGAAGAGCCGTGGCTGAACTGGAGATCCATCCCGATGATTGGTTCCTCACCTGTCACTTCAGCGATGATCCGGTGATGCCTGGAACCCTGATGTACGAGTGTTGCCTTCATACTTTGCGTACGATGCTCACCGCCTGGGGCTGGGTCGGCGAACATGACCAGGTGATCCCGATGCCTGTTCCTGGAGTCGCCGGGCGACTCCGCTGTCGTGGCCAGGTGCTGCCAGAAACTCGCCAGGTCAGTTACGAGGTGCAGGTCAAGGAGATCGGATTCCGTCCGGAACCCTATGTGATCACGGATGCCACGATGTATGCCGATGGTCGTCCCATCGTCGAGATGGAAGGAATGTCTCTTCGGCTGAAGGGGCTCGATCGCCAGGGCATCGAGGCGATGTGGGCTGGAACCAAGTCGAGTCCAAGAAAGACTGAAGATGCCACCGATCCCCGATCGATTCCTATCGATGCTGCGGGAGGCGGAGGAGACTCGCCGATCATCGCCTCCTCAGCAGCGACACTTTTCGACCATTCACAGATCCTCGAATTTGCCACAGGAAAACCATCGCTGGCGTTTGGAGATCGCTACCTGCCCTTCGACCAGGATCGATTCATCGCCCGGTTACCCGGTCCGCCTTACTGCTTCCTCGACCGGATCATCGATGTTGAAGGACCTCCCTGGGTCGTTTCCCCCGGAGCCGCCTGTACCGCTGAATATCTTGCGGTCCCCGATGCGTGGTACTTCGATGCTGGAGGCAATGAAGAGATGCCATTTGCGGTGCTGATAGAGATTGCACTGCAACCCTGCGGCTGGCTCGCTGGCTACCTCGGCTCCGCCCTGACTGGAGACCATCCGTTACAGTTCAGAAACCTCGGTGGTGAAGCCACCCAGTTGCGACCATTGGGACGCGACAGCGGTTTGCTCACCACAAAAGTTCGACTGACCTCCGCGGACTTTGCCGCAGGTATGTGGATCCAGCACTTCGATCTCGAAGTGTGTGACTCGCAGGGGCCCGTTTATCGCGGAAACACTTACTTCGGCTTCTTTCCGGCCGAAGCTCTCGCCCAGCAGGTTGGCCTTCCAGGTGCTGCCGCAAGGACCATCCCACCACGCGAGGCGATGCGAGGAAAAGCGTTCCAGGTGCCCCACTACTCCGATGGACCGGATCATCGATTCCGAATGGTCGATGATGTGGAACTGTTCGTTCCGGATGGTGGAACCACTGGCCAGGGATTCATCCGGGGTGGAATCGACGTCGACCCGGATGCATGGTTCTTTCGAGCCCACTTCCAGGGAGACCCGGTATGGCCAGGAAGTCTCGGCCTGGAATCGATGCTCCAGCTCTTGCAGGTGGTGGCCAGGGATCGTTGGGGTAGTGACGAACAGTGGCTCCCCCGTACCCTGGCTCCCGGGATTCCGCACCGCTGGACCTATAGAGGACAGGTGATCCCCGAGCGGAAGCGAGTCGTCGTCGAAGCCAGTATCCAGAGCATCGACGATCAACGAGGATTGATCCTGGCAGACGGGCTGTTACTGGTCGACGATTTACCCATCTACTCGATGGAAGACTTCTCCATCGAGAGAAGGGAGATCGAACGATGAATCGGCAATCGACTCCACTCCACCAGGTCCACCTCGCCTCCATCGGCATCGAGATGGCCCCCGAAGTGGTCACCAGTGCTGCCATCGAGGAGACGCTCGCCCCTGCCTGGAAAACCATGGGCATCGCACCGGGACAGTTAGAACATTTAACCGGTGTCGCTGAACGACGCTGGTGGCCGAAGAAGACCAGCATCTCGGAGATGTCTGCCAGAGCATGCCAACATGCTCTCGACCAGGCCAACATGACGGGCGATCAGATCGACCGATTATCTTACACAGGAGTGTGCCGCGAGTCTTACGAGCCGGCGACCGGATGTGCGGTGGCAGCGAAACTGGAACTCCCCATGGATGTCGAGATTCACGACATCTCCAATGCTTGCCTGGGCGCCATGGATGGAATCATCCTCGCCTCCGATGCAATTCGACTCGGCAGGATCGATGCGGCGCTGGTCGTTTGCTGCGAAAGTGCTCGAGAGATCGTCGAAATCGCCCAGCAGAAGTTGATTCACGCCCCCAAGATGGATCACTTCATCTCGACCCTGGCGACATTGACTGGCGGCTCAGGGGCGGCAGCGATGTTGCTGGTTTCATCGAGGATCTCCACCGCTGGGCCACGGCTTCTGGGAACCACTCATGGAACCGATCCTCGCTGGTATTCACTGTGTCGTTGGGGCGTCGAGGTGGATCCAGAGCAGGATCATCCAGCAGCCCGGATCGAATTCATGGAAACGGACTCGATCGGAGTGCTCCAGCATGGCGTAGAACTGGGGATTCGGACCTGGAGACGCTTCCTCGAGCAGATGCAGTGGTCTCCCACCGATGTCGACCGCACCATCTGTCACCAGGTCGGCTCTGCACATCGACAGAAAATTCTTCCCTCACTGGGACTCTCCGAACAAAACGATTTCATCACTTACCCTTTTCTCGGCAACATGGGTACGGTATCGATCCCGATGACTGCTGCGATCGCTGCTGAGAGGGGAATCCTCGAGGCCGGAGACAAAGTCACATTTCTCGGGATCGGGAGTGGTCTGGTGTGTCGAATGATCGGTTGGGAGTGGCGATGAATCGTCTATTTGTTGATGAGGAATTCCCCTTCCGGAACCACTATTTCGATCGTGGTTGCGGAGTTCGAATGCATTATGTAGATGAGGGTCAGGGTGATCCCATCATCTGTGTCCACGGGAATCCGACCTGGTCCTTCTACTTCAGGCGATTGATCTCGCAACTCTCGATGTCTCATCGGGTCATCGCAGTCGATCACATCGGGTGCGGATTCTCTGACCAACCCCCTGAAACGGACTACAGTTACAGACTCGAGAATCGCATCGATGATCTGGAGGGATTACTCGACCACCTCGGCATCCATTCCGGAGCGACCCTGGTCGCTCATGACTGGGGAGGTGCGATCGGTTTTGGTGTCGCGGGTCGAAAACCAGAGCGATTCTCCTCACTGGTGGCGATGAATACCGCCGCATTCCCACTTCCCGAGGGTAAGACCTTCCCCTGGATCATCCGGCCCGCACGAGGTCCGATCGGTGAGTTTCTGGTCCGCAGGCTCGATGCGTTCGTCCTCGGCACCCTGGCCATCGGCACTCGCAGACGACGACTGTCGCGGGCGGAGCGAGCCGGCTACCGAGCTCCCTACAGTGATTACAAGAGCAGACTGGCAGTCCATCGCTTCGTCGAGGACATCCCCGTCGACCCTTCCGATCCCTCATGGGATACCCTGGCACAGGTCGAATCAGGGCTTTCGGCTCTATCCGATCATCCATTGCTGTTGCTCTGGGGATCGAAGGATCCGGTATTTGATGATGGTTTCCTGGCCGAGTGGCTGCGCCGTTTTCCATCCGCAGAACATCACCGATGGGATGATTGCAGTCATCTTCTTCTCGACGATGCTCCTGAGCGAGTGATCCCGGCGATTCAATCGTTCCGCGAGTCTGTCGCGCGAAAACTGGAGTGTGTATGAGCACCCTCACTCCCACACGTTCACCCACTGCAGGTGTGGCCCTTCGCTTGCGAAAGCAGGCCAAGGATCGTCCAGACCAGGTCGCAGTGTGGGAGTTGGATGGTCAAAGTTGGCAACAACGGACCTTTCGGGAACTCGACCAACTGGTCGATCGCACCTGTCATGCACTCACCCGTCAGGGCATTGAACGTGGAATGAACACGGTTCTGATGGTTCCTCCAGGCCGTGAATTTCTGGCCTGTACTTTTGCTCTCCTGCGAATCGGCGCGCCGATCGTGATGGTCGATCCGGGTATGGGGATTTCCGGCCTGGGAAGATGTATCGCTCGGGCCGCTCCGCAGGCATTCATCGGAATCCCTCGAGCTCATCGTGGACGAGCTCTGCTGGGCTGGTCCAGAGCCACGATTCAGCACAGGATCTCGGTGGGTCGAGGGTGGCTTCCACCCTTTACCGACAGACTGGAAGATCTTCGAAGACGGGTCGATCATGCCATCCCCTTCGATGAACCCGTTCTCGACGCTTCCGAAACTGCGGCCATCCTCTTCACCTCAGGGAGTACTGGCCCGGCCAAGGGAGCCGTCTCCCATCACTCGCTGATCGAAAATCAGATCGACTGGATTGGCCACCTGCACCGGATCGAGGCGGGTGAGGTGGATCTTCCCACCTTTCCACTCTTCGGCCTGTTCGGTGTAGCATTGGGAATGACTTCCATCATTCCCAACATCGATTTCACCCGACCGGCAGATGCCGACCCGGGCCACCTGCTCGAACTGATGGATCGCTTCAAGATCACCAGCCTCTTCGCCTCGCCGACATTACTGGGCAACCTGGCTCGCTACCTGAGAGATCACCAGAGACAAGCACCAGGATTGCGTCGGATCATCAGCGCCGGTGCTCCCGCTCGACACGATGAAATCGAGTCACTGGCCGAAGCTCTGTCACCCGAGGCAAGGATAGAGACGCCATATGGTGCCACCGAAGCGATGCCACTCTGCTGCATCGATCATCGGGAATTCCTGGAAACGCGGACGGAAACTCTTCAGGGGAAAGGGATCTGCCTCGGGTCTCCGGTCGAGGGAATCCAGATCCGCATCTCCACCATCGACCGAAAACCGCAGCAAGATGATGTGCTTCCGCCAGAAGCGCCCGGTGAGATCTGGGCCAGTGGCGCAGTGGTGACCAGAAGTTACTACGATGACGTGGAGTCGGATCAAAGTCACAAATACACCGATCCTCAAGGAGTGCTGTGGCACCGTACAGGTGACCTGGGTGCCTGGGATGGTTGCGGCAGGATCTGGTTTCGAGGTCGACGGGGCCAGCTGGTCACGGCCGCCACCGGTGACCTTCACACCGTCGCCATCGAACGCGTTTTTGATCTTCATCCAAAAGTTCTCCGCACTGCGTTGGTGGGATGCGGCCCTACAGGCCAGCAGATCCCAATCCTCTGCGTCGAGTTGCTAGAGACCTCAAGTCCGGTACAGCCCTCGCTCATCGAGGAGTTGAAACTGATCGGTTCTGCAGTGCCTGGTGCCGATCAGATCGAACGTTTCATCTTTCCCGGTCGATTCCCGGTCGACATCCGCCACAACGCCAAGATCGATCGTGAAGCACTGAGCCAAACCGCTGCGAGGAGCCTTCGATGAAAATCCTGGTGACCGGTGCCGGTGGATTTATCGGTGGAGAGTTGAGCCGACGGCTGAAGGGACTGGGGCACCAAGTCGTGACCTTTCAGAGGGGGCATTACCCAAAACTGAAAGATGAAGGGATCACGACCATCCGCGGCAACCTGGCCGACCTTGCTGCGGTGAGACTGGCGGTCACCGGCTGCCAGGTCGTGTTTCATGTCGCAGCGCTCGCTTCAGTCTGGGGCCCGGCACGCGACTTCGAGGATTGCAATGTGAAGGGAACCGAGAACGTCATCGACGCTTGCCAGCACCATCAGGTACCTCGGTTGATTTTCACATCATCCCCGAGCGTGGTCTTCTGTGGTGATCACCAGGAGGGGATTAACGAGCAAGTTCCCTATCCTGACAAGTACCTGGCTCACTATCCGAGAACCAAGGCGATCGCAGAGAAATCGGTACTCGAAGCCAACGATGAAAACCTATCGACCCTCGCCCTCCGTCCACACCTGGTATGGGGGCCAGGAGATCGTCATCTCATCCCTCGTATCCTCGAAAAGGCGCGAAAGGGACGCCTTCGCCTGATCGATGCTCCCGGAACGCTCATCGATGCGACCTACATCGACAATGTGATCGATGCCCACATCGCAGCACTTTCGACTTTGAAGGCGGGATCACCCTGTTGTGGACGTTGCTATTTCATCGCCAACGGAGAACCGATCGAATTGCACCGATTGATCGCTGGGATTCTCGAAGCAGCGCAACTTGAAGTGGTCAAACCAGATGTCTCCCCTCGGATGGCCTGGTGGATGGCCAACCTTCTGGAATTGCTCCATCGAATTCCAGGAGTCACAGGGGAGCCGGCATTGACTCGCTTCACCGCCCAGCAACTCTCGACCAGTCACTGGTTCGATCTGTCTGCTGCAAGAAATGATCTGGGTTGGGAGCCTAAGATCTCCACCGAAGAGGGACTTCAGCGACTCGCCAGAAGCCTCCGTCCAACGGCGGAACTGACACGATGAATCGACAAGTCACACCAGAGGATCAGAGCATCGAGGTGTGGTGCTTCCGCCTCGATGAATCCTCGAAGAGAGTCGATCAACTGATCGAATTACTGCCCGATTCAGAGAAGCAGATGAAGGATCGAGGGGTCGTTCCAGAGATCGGCCTTCGTGCGACAGTCGCCCGAGCAGGCTTGAGATCGATACTATCCCACTACCTCGGCGCCCCCGCGCCATCGATTACCCTCAACATCGGAGAACATGGCAAGCCCACTCTCGATGGCGAATCGATCGTCTTCAACCTGTCCCACAGCGAATCTCTGGCGATGGTTGCGATTACCACAACTCACAGCATCGGTGTCGATCTGGAGCGGGTCCGTACGGATGCTCCCATCGAAGACCTGGCGGTACGCTGCTTCAGTCGAAGAGAGTTGAGCCAGTGGCAATCGCTACCGATACAGCAACGCCGAACCTCCTTCTTCCATCTCTGGACCCAGAAGGAATCATTCGTGAAGGCGCATGGCGGAGGGATGACGATTCCATTGCATCAATTCGACTGTCAGGTGGATCCTGCTGGAGGAGGTGCACTGCTCGACTCCAGAATTGACGGAGATGATCCAGCAAACTGGTCCATCATCGCCGGAGAGCGGACACCGATGGTCCGATTCGCCATCACCTATGCCGGTGTAGATCACAAAATTGTAGATGTTGACCCTCAACAGGTCGGTCTCAGTCGATGGTGATGCTCAGAACTCCCGAGCCGAATTGCAGATTGTCCCAACCTCCGACACGGATCAGATAACTCGCGCCCTGACTGATCGGAATCCCACTCAACCGAGATCGCAAGATATCCAGGCAACTGTTGTCGTCTCCATTACAGCCGAGTTGCACCATCGAGGAGCAAAATCCCTCGTAGACCACCAGGTCCGAATCAAAGCCGTTCGGATCACAGAGAGAAAAGGTCGCAAAGCCATCGGCTGGAGCCAGGAAACTGAACCAGATATCCTGCTCCATCGCTCCCAGCAAGGTATCTGTGCAGCCAGTCTCACTGTATGGATCGATGGAAGTGGTCGAGGTCGAGGTGTCGAACTGAGTCTCTCCTAACCCGACCAAGATCGCAGTACTGCACTCATCTCCATCCAACTCGACGAAGCACGCTGGAACCGTACACGACACATCGCAGCCGAGATCATCGGGTGTCGGATCTGCTCCCACCGTCGGAAATGGAGGTGCGGGTGGACCTCCGAGAATGAAGAGGTATGAAAGTAACGAGATCCCATCACTCAGATCCAGAGTCCCATCATCATCATGATCGGCAGCCGATGCACACGGTAAATACCCTCCAGTGAACAGGTACTGCAATGCGGTGACGGGATCTGCCAGATTCAGGTTCCCATCGGCTGTGCAGTCCCCTCGGATGAACTGGCCATTGGGGATCGGAATATCAATCTGACAAGAACTCGCATCACTCGACTCCCCCCCGATCGATCCGACCACCTGGTAGTCAAGGATGCCCAGGAGATCAGGGTCGTCATCGAGAAAGCTGTTACTTCCTGGGGGAAGAGAAGTCAGAGGAGCACCATTTCTGGAGATGGAAATCGACTGATATGGCAAAGGATTCTGCCAACTCATCAAGATCCCCGAGCCACTGTTCACACAAGACAATCCCAATGGGCTGGCGATCGACCCATCGACGGTCAAAGAACAAGCAGAAGCTGTCGAGGGCAGACTGGATGAGAATCCTCGTACCCGATAATTCACCACCGACCCGACGGGGATTGCGGGATCCTCGAAATATCCTGCTCCACCAGCGATCTCTGCCAGCAGTATTCCATCGCGCTCGATCTGGACCAGATCGAAAGCGATCGGTTCCTGCCAGGTCAGGTAAACAGTCTCTGCTGCAGATGCACACTGAAGAGTGGTCGGTCCCTGAAGATCGCTGACCGTCAGATTCAAGGGGGCGGCCGTCGTTGCGATGATATCTCCGGTGGGACCGGTGACGATGGGGCCCAACCAACCACAGGAAAGATCAGGAGCGGGCGCAGAAAGCTGAGAGTCGCCGTTGGTCGCAAAGGTGTTGACTCGCATGTGTAACACCGCCAAAGGTGTCGAGATCTCGGTCCAGGACCCCTCCAGTACCATACCCAGACTGAACGCCTCTTCTCCCTGACCATCCCACCACTGACTGCAGCCCAGGTCCCCCCCCGCTCCCACAGGTGGAGGTGCATTCCAGACCAATGCGACTACTGGAGGAGCATCTAGAATCTGATCGGGAAGGGTCAAGGAAAGCAACTGGAGGGAGGAAGAGTTCCACGCCACTACCTGCTGGATTCCCTGAATCTGCAGTCCCTGCGGATTTTCGATTCGTAGTTCAACATCGAATTGCATCCCCGGAGCCACAACTAGATCGGGAGTGTCCAGAGTCAGCACGACACCCTGTCCGACTCCGGTAGTGGAGATCAACAGGGCCAAAAATAACGAACAGATCGATGGCCCGAATCGATATTGATCCGGTCCAGAGAGAGCAATTCTATCACTATGTTTCATGAAAATTCCCCACAGTTCAGGGTGCTCAGAAGAAGCCACCCAACTATCCCAGGTTCTAGGATATCACCCGGGGCGAACGGTGCGAGAACTGGTGAGACTATCGATCTTCAGAACTGGTGAGGGCGTTGAGTGCAGCACCCTTCCAGAACCAATTCACCTGACTTTCGCTGAAAGTGTGACAGCAACCTACTCGATCTTCGGAACCATCTAGATGGATGAAGACAGCAGTAAACTCACTACCAGGACTGAACTGGGCCAGGCCTTCGATGGAGATGACATCGCCTTCTTTTACCAGACTGTAACTGGCTGGGTCGACGAATCGAAGTGCGAGCACGCCCTGCTTCTTCAAGTTGGTCTCATGAATCCTGGCAAATGATCGAACGATGACTGCTCCACAGCCCATGAACCTGGGGCACATCGCGGCGTGCTCTCGACTCGAACCTTCGCCGTAGTTTTCATCTCCGACAACCACCCATGAACTGCCAGAATCTCGGTAGTTCGCTGCGATTTCGTGGAGCACTCGACTCGCGCCATCCGCAGTAGCGTCATGACCGATGCCTGGGGAGTCGTGAAACTCATTGATGGCTCCCAAGAACATGTTTTTTGAGATATTTTCAAGATGGCCCCTGAAGCGAAGCCACGGCCCTGCAGGTGAGATGTGATCGGTGGTGCATTTCCCCTTGGCCTTGAACAGAAGTCTCATCTTCTTGTACTCAGTTTCTTCCCTGCTGGCAAATGGAGTCAGTAGTTGAAGCCGTTCACTGGTCGGATCGATCTCGATATCGACAGATGATCCATCGACGGGAGGATTCACCAATCCGGTCATATCCTTGACGAAGCCTTCCGGTGGGAGGCTCTTTCCCGATGGAACTGCCAGCAACCGAGATTCCCCATCTTCACCCTCGATCGGATCGACCAGTGGATTAAAATCCAGCCTTCCGGCGATCGCAAATGCAGTGACTATTTCTGGACTTGCGATGAAGGACAAGGTCTGTGCATTCCCATCATTACGACCCGGGAAATTCCGGTTGAAGGAACTCACGATGCTATTGCTGCTACCCTTCTCGACATCTTCTCTGTGCCACTGACCGATACAGGGCCCGCATGCGTTCGCCAGTACCGTCCCCCCCAGTTTCTCGAAGGATGCCGCTTGACCATCTCGTTCGACAGTCCGGAAAACCTGGGTCGATCCGGGCGAGACCAGAAATCTGGTACGAGCTTGAATACCGACTTCTGCGGCCTGATCTGCGATCGCCGCGGCACGATCCATATCTTCGTAGGAGGAGTTGGTGCATGAACCGATCAGTGCAGCGCTGATCTCAAGAGGCCAACCTTCAGATCTCGCCTCGGTTCCCAGTTCAGAGATGGGGCGTGCACGATCGGGGGAATGTGGGCCGACCACATGGGGTTCCAGGTGGTCGAGATCGATTTCCAGAACCTGATCGTAGGCCGAAGCGGGATCTGCCTCGACCTCTGGGTCGGGTCGCAGCAAGGCTGCGTGGTCTCTGGCCAGTTGTGCCAGATCACTTCGACCTGTGGCTTGCAAATAAACCGCCATCGCCTCGTCGAAGGGAAAGACCGAGCATGTTGCTCCAATCTCGGCTCCCATGTTCGTGATGGTCGCCTTACCCGTACACGAAATGGTCCGGGCACCGTCACCGATGTACTCGACTATGGCGCCGGTGCCGCCCTTGACGGTGAGTTCACCTGCCACCTTGAGGATGACATCCTTGGCGGAAGTCCAGCCAGACAACTGCCCCTTGAGTTTCACTGCAATCGCCCCGGGCCACTTCACATTCCAAGGTAATCCGGCCATCACATCGACGGCATCGGCTCCACCGACTCCGACGGCAAGCATCCCGAGCCCTCCCGCATTGGGCGTATGGCTATCGGTACCGATCATCAATCCACCGGGAAACGCGTAATTCTCCAGCACCACCTGGTGGATGATTCCGGACCCAGGTTTCCAGAACCCGATTCCGTACTTCTCGGAGGAACTTCTAAGAAACTGATAGACTTCGGCATTGACCTGTTCCGCTGCAGCCAGATCTTGCGAGGCTTCCATCCTTGCTTGAATCAGGTGGTCGCAATGAACCGTTGACGGGACTTTTACCTGAGCGAGTCCTGCTTGCATGAACTGCAAGATGGCCATCTGCGCAGTGGCATCTTGCATCGCCACGCGATCAGGATGAAGGTCGCAGTAATCGACACCCCGTTGCGGAACTCTGACGAAATCCTCGCCCATGTGTGAAAGAAGTATTTTCTCGGCGAGGGTCAGGCCACGACCCAGAGATTGTCGCGCTTTCTCATGAATCTCTGCAGCACCCTCGTATAGAGCCCTGATTGAATCCGGATCCGACATTTCTGGCTCCATTCCCGAAGCGGAGTGCTCCACTACCACCGGGGAGCCTCCAAAACTCTGCTGGACCTCGTCTTCCGGCATCCCTGGCGGTCAGGGTTGGCATTCCTGGTGCTTGAGCCACGCCGTCCAGCAGTTATCATCAGGAAAGTGGCTACAGGCATTAGAACTCGATCGCCTGGTCACTATATCGTTTAGATGATCTCTCAGGGAGTGATTCTGACAGTTTGGATCCGAGCTCGCCCGCCTGGTTCCTGGGGGTTTGATGAGTGATTTTGGTGTACTTCGATTGGATCATGACCCTGCTACGGCGAGGCTCAGCCTCCCGTCGCTGCTCCTCTTCTGCGTCTACTGCACGATCATGATCGGCCCTGGTGCGACGCCCGTCCTGGCCCAGGAAACGATGATCCGTATCAGCACCATCACGACCGAAGCAGGCCAGCCTTTCATCCTGCCGATCGAGGGGGACTGGGATGGTCTACTCGAAGGCTATTCCTTTTCGGTCGCATTTCCACCAAACGCTCCCATCGAGAACATGATCGTCGATGTCTATGGCTCCCTGGTAGGCTCCATTGAAGCGGAGTATGTGCAGGAACAGGTGGATCCCACCGAAGGCACCATCATCTGTGGAGTACTCTTCGATGCTCTCCCACCTTTCGATGGTCAAACTGTCCCCTCACTCGGCTATCCACAGGAAATCGCCTATTTGCTCGGTGAGATCAGTGCCGGTTCTCTCGATCAGGATATTGAGTTCTGCCCACAGGACGGCTTTGGAACTCCGCCGATCATGAACATGTTCGTGATCGGAAGCAGTTCCGTTTCGGTGTCCGCTCTCGTCTCCGGTATCATCGAAGTCAGAGCACCTCCGGTGGATCCCGTCTTCATCCGTGGAGACGTCAACATGGACACCCTGGTTGACCTGGCTGATCCGATCTACCACCTCGACTATACTTTCCTCGACGGTCCACTACCCAACTGCATGGATGCTGGAGATGCTAACGATGACGGGATTTCTGACATCTCGGATGCGATTTTCCTGCTCTATTACTTCTTCATCGGTGGTCCAGGGCCATGGGTTCCATTCCCTTATCCAGGAATCGACTGGACTGACGACAGCCTCGATTGTGAAATCGGGCTTTGAGGGTTGAACTGGCCTGAAATTGGGACCGGCGACCCAGGAGCCTGGGTCGCCAGAGATGGTGGTCCCGTTCTTTTCAAATGGTCAATGAGTTAACTGCAGTCGCGAAACAGGTCGAGAAATCGATCCTCGAATTGCAGGTATAGCCCCAGACGATCCAGTTCCGACTTCAAGAACATCGCACTGTTTCGATCGATGGCCGCTTCCTGAAACAGTTGTTCCAATTTCGCATTCTCAGCTTTCGAATACTCAACTTCGTGGAATTCAGACTTTATGATTGTTCCACTCATAGTTGACATCAGCTCAAGCATGTACTCCTCATGTACCTGGATATTTTTATCCATGTAACTCAGATCCAGCTGCGCTCCCGTGAGATGCAGGAAAACCCGGAGGAGGGCCTTGGTGGTTTTTGGATTCAGCATTTGCAAGCCCTGTGATGGGACTTCACCAACTAAACAGACCGCAGGCAGGCCTTGTTCTTGAGCAGCGAGGAGCATCAGTCCATTCATTCCTTTGATCTTGCCCTCTAGAATCGGTGGCACACCTCTACCACTGACTTCATTTCCAAATATTGGGTCAGTGCAACAGTAACTTACGCCAGGAGTCTCTCTTGGGTCGACTGTGCTTGGTTGAGCAGCGAAGGAAATCACTCTGGTGACGCCCTGTGACACTGCAGTTCTCAGCACACTCCGACACAGATCGAGGCCACCGGTCTCCGGCTGGCGCTCTGGTTGAAAAAGCAACAGGTCATGACTGTTGCCCAACTTTGCATTCCTGAAAGTCAACTTTGGAATTTGACCAGGAAATACTACGCCATTACGTATCGCAATTTCCTCGATCTCGAATGCATTCACCGCAGAACTGAATGCGACCGTCTCGGCTCCAAATCCTTGGTCCAACTTTTGAATGACTTGTGAGGCCACTCCACAGACTCCTGGCCAACCGACCACGAGCCATCTCTTCTTTATTGGGTATGTATCTCCAAGATTATTCATAAACGCCACCAATATTCTCATCTAATAAAACTCAAACAGCTTTGGCCAGCACCGTTGCCATTGCTGGAACCACCTGGACAAGTGCCGAGGGAGTCCACTACTCAAATTATAATTGACACAAAAAGAACCGATTTGCTCCAAATAACACTCGTATATCAAGCGCCGGACAACTCCCATGCTCCAAGTCACAAGAAGTCCGCAATCCTATTCAGTCGAACTATAGCACCCATATCATTTCGCACAATAATTTCTCTATCGACAACTACACTCTACCTTGTTCTTCTGACGGTATCAATGCCGTTGATAACTGGGCATGCCTAACTCTTGACTTATCATAACTGACTATCACCCCGAAGGATGGTTGAGATGGCATGATAACTTCATCTCAATTCGAGGCTCAACCAGGTCAAGGTGGCCCAGCATATCAGTAGGAATTGAATCCAACGCGATCGAAGTACCAGTTCCACTGGGGATCGCTGGTCATTCGCCACCAGAATTCGCTGCAAGTAGTACAAAACACCGCCATACATCGGCGGTAAACTCCACCACCATCTCTCTTCCTGATAGAGGGGAGAACTCCAACAATACTCTGCATAAAACAACATCACCCCGATGCTCAAAACCTTGATCGTGCGATCCATTCCTTTTTCCGTATACCAGCTCAAGCTCTCACGAAAACGTTTGGCCAGATCTAGCCGAAGTTCTCCTCTCCGCTTTCCCAGAGCCAGAAGTAGAGCGATTCCAGTCCCCCCCACTAACAACCGTTCACTGGGAGATTCTCCGAGCAATGCACATCCAAACAGGATCCGGAGGAAGAAAAAGGCCGCGAGGAGAACGACATCTACCACCGGGACATCTCGTCCCCACAGTGAATAAATCAGGTTCAGCAGCAGGTATACCGAAGGAATGGCCAGAACCTCTCCATTCAACCCAGCATTCGATGTCAGGAGCGCAGCCATGAGCAGGAGCGCAGCCATCAGGATGAGTGTGAAGGATGTGACGAGAGCGGACCTCGTGCTGATCTGTCCTGCTGCGACAGGTCTGTTCTTCTTTCCAGGATGACAACGATCGCGCTCCCTATCGATCACATCATTGAAGGCATAAACTGCGGAATTGACCAGAGAGAAGGCGAGAAGGCCCTGGAAAAATAGCCGTTCATCGAGATCCACACCTGCGGCGAGGGCAAAGGGGAGAGGAAGCAAGACAAACAAATTCTTGACCCAATGGTGCGGCCTGATCAATGAGATGTAGGCGGTCAACAACTTGGCCCTCCTCCGAGTGCCCGAGGATACCATCCTGCTCGATGACGTAGAGTGGTCATTTTCACCGATCACACCCTATAATCACCTTCCAGCATCGAAGTAGGACGGGAAACAAGGAGTCGATGAGCCAGCAAGACGATGATCCACAGGTCGACTTGATCGCGGAATTGAGAGGAATAGCTCTCGAGATCGGGTTCCACTCTCTCGGAATTGCAGCTGCCGGGCGCTCCCCACATGCAGATCAATATCTCGATTGGATCGAGACTGGGAAACACGGATCGATGGAGTGGATGACCCGCAATGTTGAAAGACGGATCGACCCCAGGAAGTCACTGCCCGGTGCCAAGAGCGTGATCGTCGTCACCCTGCCATATTCCAGTTCTGTGGAGGAAAATCGGGACGGTGGAAAGATAGCACGATATGCCCAGGGTCGAGATTATCACAAGGTGATGAAACCGATGCTCGAACAATTGAGCCGCTTCGTCACGAATGATGGTGAGTGGGAAAGTTGGTATACCGTTGACTCTTCTCCGATGCTTGAAAGAGACTGGGCGCAACTCGCCGGAGTGGGTTGGATCGGCAAGAACAGCCTCGTGATCGATCTCGACATCGGAAGTTATTTCTTCCTCGGAACGGTGGTGACCGATCGACCCTATCCTATCACTTCACCTGTTGAAGACCGCTGTGGTGAATGCACTCGATGTATCGATGCGTGTCCAACAGATGCCTTGCGAACGCCCCGAGTCATCGACTCGAAAGACTGCATCACTCACTGGAATGTTGAGCATCGAGGGCCATTTCCGGAAGAAGTTCGGCTTTCTGACTGGCTCCTTGGCTGTGATCGTTGCCAGGAAGCTTGTCCCTGGAACCACCGCCCGGCGCGACTCATTCCAGAGATTCACCCAGAACTGGTCCCCAGAAATCCGCTCACTGATCTCGAAAAGATCTCGTCCATCAGCCATGACGACTGGCTGGATCAGTACTCCGGAACCCCCATCACCCGTGCCGGTCATCCGGGATTGATGCGGAATGCCCGCCAGATTCTCGAGGAGAGAGAAGGCCCCTCAAAATGACCACTCCAGCTGGCCCGCGCCAGGTGTTCCGGACTTCGCTATACTTCCACGGCTCGATGGGAATCATCGCCTTGATTGGAATCTATCTCTCCGACCACCAGAAGTGGATGCAGGAGTGGATCCAGGACTCTCCCGAGAAAATCCTGCTGGGACTACTGATCGGACTCCTACTGGGCTCGGTAGCTGCGCTGCTATCGCAGATCTTGCCGCTGGTCTGGCGTGATGCACGCCAGTTGGAATCTCGCTTGGCCGAGATATTCGAGGGCAGTACCCCCATCGAAGTGTTGGTGCTGGCCCTGATCTCGTCGGTCGCCGAGGAATTGCTATTCAGGGGACTCCTGCAGCCTTTTCTCGGGATCTTCATCGCCAGTGCACTGTTTGGCCTGGCCCACTGGACCGGAGATCGACGCCTCAGTGCCTGGCCTTTGATCGCGATGCTCGCAGGTCTGGCGCTGGGGAAACTGGCGCAGTGGCCCACCGCAGGTCTTCCTGGGGCCATCGGTGCTCACCTTGCGGTCAACTGGATCGGTTTGAATCGGCTCAGTCGGCCATTATCTCCCCCAGCATCCGATCCCGCCGGTTGACTTACTCCCCTCACCGACCGACGATGCATGGGTTCCTGAGGGCAGAATTTCCAGATTCCGAGAGTGTCAGCGTACTGCTGATCTGCCTGTGGGCGAGGGACTCCTGGCGCAAAACCAGTGACCATCCTGAGAGAGTCGTCAGATCACTGTGAGTGATCTCGGATCCGTTTTCTGGTACGGATTCGATTCCGAAGAGCGTGGAATTCAAAGGGTAGTGCCCTGGCAACGACTGGCCGTGAGGCCATCTCGACAGTCAGAGGAAGAGGGGCTTTCGTGGGTGTAAAGAGGATCGATCCAGACCGTGCCAATGAACTGATGAACTCCGATCAAGAATATGTATTTCTCGATGTTCGGATGCCGGAGGAGTACTCCAAAGGCCATGTCCCCAACTCGCGGAATATTCCCGTGATGATCCGCGGGGATGGTGGAGTCGGAATCCGCATGAATCCAGATTTTGTCGATTCGGTCAATTCCGAAATGAATGCTGATTGTCGAATCATACTCTGCTGCCAGAAGGGCGGTCGATCCCAGAAAGCTGCGGATCTTCTCACCGCCGAGGGGTACGTCAACCTTCATGACATGAGGGGCGGATTCATCGGTGAAACGGATGTGCTGGGAAATGTAACCTTCCCCGGCTGGTCATCTCGAGGTCTTCCCACCACACGTCGCTAGAATACACACAGACCTCTTTCTGACCTCTTTCTGACCTCTTTCTGACCTCTTCCAGATCTCTTACAGGCCGATTCTGTAGGCTACTCCGGAAAAAAGTAGTGGCATGTCGTATTTGATGTGCCAGAACCTGTGATAGTTGCGCCCCCGCCATTCGTTAATTTCCAAGAAGAAAGTGGGACGCCATGACAGAACCATCCTGTACCAATCCAAATCAGCAACTGTGGGAAAAGGGTGACTTCACGGCCATCGCGGAAGCCTTCATGCGCGAGCCTGGTGCCGCCCTTGTGGACTCGCTCGATGTGACCCCTCAGATGCGAGTGCTCGACCTCGGTTGTGGCGACGGGACAACGGCCCTGCCGCTGGCTCAGCACGGCGCAGATGTCCTGGGGATCGACATTGCCAGAAACCTGGTCGATGCCGGCAACGCACGTGCCCAGGCTGCAGGTCTTGAGAACCTTCGCTTCGAAAATGGGGATGCGAGCGATCTGACCGATGTCGCTGACCACGCCTTCGACCTGACGATTTCCATCTTCGGCGCCATGTTCTGCCCGAAGCCATTCGATGTCGCCCGAGAAATGGTCCGCGTCACCAAACCTGGCGGTCGTATCGTCATGGGCAACTGGATTCCAAACGATCCGACTTCATTCGTTTCCGACGTGCTGAAGATCAGCAGTTCATTCACTCCGCCTCCCCCCGAAGGATTCATCAGTCCGATGCTCTGGGGCGTCGAAACGAATGTGCTGGAGCGGTTTGGAAGCGCCGGAATAGAAGCGGACCGGATCTCCATCGAGAAAGACACCTTCCAGTTCACTTCTTCCAGCCGGGGCTCAGATGACTGGGTAAATATCATGAAGGATTACTACGGACCAACGATGAACGCCTACGAAGCGGCAAGAGCCTCCGGCAACGAAGCCGAACTCCACCGACAGTTGACGGATTTGACCCACGCTCATAATCTTGCATCGGAGGATACCCTCCAGATCCGCGCCACCTACCTGCGGGTGGTGGTACAGGTGTAAGCCGACGTTCTTTCTGAATGCTTGTGAGTGAACGAGGCGGCTGGGCTTCAGATCTACTGGGCTTCAGATCTACTGGGCTTCAGGTCTACTGGGCTTCAGGTCTACTGGGCTTCAGGTCTACTGGGCTTCAGATCTACTGGGCTTCAGGTCTACTGGGCTTCAGGTCTACTGGGCTTCAGGTCTACTGGGCTTCAGGTCTACTGGGCTTCAGGTCTACTGGGCTTCAGGTCTACTGGGCTTCAGGTCTACTGGGCTTCAGGTCTACTGGGCTTCAGGTCTACTGGGCTTCAGGTCTACTGGGCTTCAGGTCTACTGGGCTTCAGGTCTACTGGGCTTCAGGATCGACGCGAATATCCTCCGAGCTGTCCATCCCACGAATGCTCTCGGCACCAACCCCTGGAGCATCAGCAACATCCGATTGCCGATTCCCGGAACTATGATCGCGCGGCCCCGAGCCAACCCTTTCAACGCTTGCCTGGCCACCTCTTTCGAGGACATACTTCCCGTCCGAATGTCCATCGCGTCGATTCCTGCCGATGGGAAGAATGAAGTCCTGGTCGCTCCCGGTGCGAGGAGACTCACTGCCACTCCCGAGCCGTGTAATTCCCATCGTAGGCCTTCAGCAAACCGATGGATGAAGCCCTTGGTTGCAGAATATGCACAGAGTCCTGGTCCACCAGCCCACCCCGCCAGAGATCCGACGAATAACAACGATCCCCTTCTCCGTTCGAGCATCCCCGGGAGGATTGCACGGGTGAGCAAGATCACCGCCTCGCAGTTGAGCCTGATCATCGAGACGAGGCGATCATCATCCTCATGAGATGCAAAGGCTCCCGCCAGACCCACACCCGCATTATTGACCAGGACATCGATCTCCTCAGTTGCCAGGCGCTCGATCAGATCGGTCAGTTGATGGGAATCGGCGAGATCTACCTGCTCCACCCGAGTCTCGCTTTGACATCGGGATGCGACCTGATCAAGGCGAGTGGGATTGCGGCCGATCAAGATCAGTTTCCGAACTCCCAGAAGATCGAATTGCTCGACCAGGTCGCGCCCGATTCCATCACTGGCACCAGTGATGAGGATCGTCTTCCCTGACCAATCCATCATGATTCGATCCCTTCATCCAATGGCTCATTCACCACATATGGCCCCATGCTGTCCATTCTTGCCATCCACTGCCCACCGGAACAGAAGGGAGCCTTGACAATAAAGTACCCCTACGAGATCCTGAGTGTACGCCGACAGGAGAAATTCATGGAGCCATTGCTCGAAAACTACCTCACCTGGGAACATGTGATTCCATCGATCATGTCATTCTCAGGACTCTTTCTAGCAGAACTGCCCTCTGCTTCGACCTTCGGTCAAGCTTGGGCCCAGTCGAACTGGATCGACATGGTGGTGATCCTCGGACTCATGTCGGGGGTCTTCACCGGTGTTGGTGTCGGTTTCTATCGAACTTCTGCACTGCTACTGGGTTCAACCGTGGGACTGGTTCTGGCCGGTCAGTTCGCGGTCCCGCTGGCGATGACTCCTCTCTTCTCGACGATTCGCGCAGATATGGGACCACTGGTCAGTCAGTTGCTGGCTGGATTCATCATCTTCAGCAGTTGCGCAAGCCTGGCATTTCTGACCACTGTGGTTCTTCGAACCTTCTTCGATCAAACCCTTCGAGTCTGTGACAACATACTGGGTGGAGTGATGGGAATCTCTCTGGCAGGCATTCTCCTTGGAGTGATGTTTCTGGGAGTCTTTCAATGGCCAGATAGTCGCCTCCATCAACCCATCAACACATCCCTCAGTGGCCCTGCGATCGCCGAATGCACTCGCCAGTTGGGACGCTTTTTCCCGCAACAGTTCCGCGATCGATTTGATCTATCCTTCGATGCTTCCCGACCTCTTGCCGGAGTACTGGCCATATCGGGTGATCCCCCCCCCGCCGATCCACAAGAGAGGTAGCCCCGAGCCGGGCCGCAACACTAGCGAGGATGAAGTAACATTTTCAATCGATGACATCCCGGTCTCAGTCGACTGTTGCCTATCTCGATGGTCATCTCTTTATAGTTTGCTCGCTTACCGCTTCACCTTGGACCTCACCAGGTCGACAGTGAAATGAAACACCTCTACCTCTACCTCTGACTATTGTCTCGATGTCGTGTATCCTGGATTCCTGCAGGCGCAGGACTCCAGCGATAGGAATGAACCGATGAACACCTCGAAAAGAATGGTCGTACTCTTCTGTTTTGGTTTGGTCCTATCTCTACTCTGGCTCTCTCCAGGCCGAATGATGGCTCAGGAGAGCAGCCCGCCTTCAAACGCCCAGAAGTCGACTCTTCAGTCACTCGATGAGATCTATCAGCAATACTGGGATGGCCTGCTGACCGATTCTCCCTTGCTGGCTTCGCGAAATGGCATCCGAAAGGCTGATTTCCACCTACCACATTGCGGTGCAGAGCAGGTGGCGAAAGATCTGGAGTTCCATTTCAACCTCTTGCAGGGAATTCAAAGCCTCGATCTCTCTGTCCTATCTGCCAGTGCACGTCAGCAAGCCCAGATGCTGATCCGCATCCTTGAAATCCACATCGAAGGTGTGCGGATCGGATTGCAATACACACCTGTCAGCCAGCGCCGAGGTCCTCAGGTATGGCTGCCGATGCTGGCGAGCCGGATGTCGTTCGAGCGCAGTCGGGATCACGAAGCTTACCTCTCAAGACTGAAGCAGGTTCCGAGGTACATCGATCAGACCCTGGAGATGTTGCGTAATGGAATGGAACTGGGATTCCTTCCACCGGCGGTCACCCTTGAGGGAGTCATCGATCAGATTTCATCTCAGGTAGGATCGGATCCGCAACAGACCTTGTTCTATTCACCGTTTGGATCGATGCCGAGCACCATTGACGAGCAAGATCAAACTCGACTGCAAAATCTTGCGAAGACAGTGATCGGAGATCAAGTACAACCCGCCTTTCGCAAGTTCAAGGAATTCATGCAAACCGAATACATCCCACTGGCGCGGGATACCTTCGCTTGCCTCTACTACCCGACCGGATCCGATTATTATGGACACTGCATCCGGAGACACACCACCACCCACATGAATGCCATGGAAATCCACAAGATTGGCCAGTCCGAGGTGGCGAGGATTCGCAAACAGATGCAGCAGGTCATCTCGGAGGTCGAATTCGAAGGCGATTTTGCCGCATTCATCGAACACCTTCGCACCGACTCCTCTTTCTATCACGATGACCCCGAGGAGTTGCTTCGCGGTTATCGAGACATCTGCAAACGAGCCGATGCGATGTTGCCACACCTCTTTGGGCGTCTACCGAGAGCACCCTATGGGGTCCGAAAGATTCCAGATTTCGAGGCACCTCGGTCCACCACTGCGTACTACCGTCCCGCTCCCCCCGATGGGAGCCAGCCAGGGTGGTTCTATGCCAACACCCATGATCTGAAAAGTCGACCCCGGTATGAGATGGAAGCACTGGCATTACATGAAGCAGTACCGGGGCATCATCTCCAACTGGCCCTGCAGAATGAACTGGAAAACCTACCTCGCTGGAGAACCACGACACACTTCACCGCCTACACCGAGGGCTGGGGTCTCTATTCGGAGTCCCTTGGCGAGGCGATGGGCTTTTACCAGGACCCCTATTCTCGATTTGGCCAGCTCTCCTATGAGATGTGGCGGGCGCTACGGCTCGTGGTCGATACCGGAATTCACCATCTGGGCTGGTCACGCCAGCAAGCCATCGATGTGATGCTCGAAAATTCTGCACTCTCGATCAAAAATATCGAATCCGAAGTCGATCGCTACATTTCTTGGCCCGGCCAGGCGTTGGCCTACAAGATCGGTGAGCTGGTGATCCAGGAACTGGTTCAGGACGCTCGCTCAAAACTGGGGCAACGCTTTGACATCCGATCGTTCCATGACCATCTGCTGGAGGAAGGATCGATGCCGCTCGATCTTCTACGCTCACGAATGGAATCCTGGATCGACAGCAATCTTGCAATAGAAGAAGATTGATCAGCGCTGAAAACTGAGACTTTGACCATTTTCGGCGGTACCCAAAGACAACAGAAACTCGACCGCCTGTGCAGCCCACTGCTGTGGCTCCACCGCAAGGCTCGCCTCCTCCTCCCCGAATGCCCTCGCCAGCATCGAGGTATGGACCACCCCTGGAGACAACGCTACAGCACTGACTCCCTCCGGTAGTTCCTGGGCAAGAGCTCCGATCAGTCCTTCCACCGCAAATTTCGAGGCACAATAAGCAGATACCCCCGGGGAAGTGGATCGGCCCCACCCGGATGAGAATGCCACGAAGGTTCCTGACTTGTTCTGGATCATCGCGGGCAGAAAGGCCCTGGCTGTGTTGGCCACACCTTTGATGTTGACATCGATGACCTGATCAAACTCTTCAGCACTGAGTTCCCAGAATGGTTGACGCAGATGGAGAAGGCCGGCATTGGCGATGACCAGATCCGGGATCAGGCCGATCTCCTGTAGATCTTTGGCCCAACCCACCATCGCATCGCCGTCTCGAACATCGACGCTCCTGAAGGTGGGGTCTGCTCCCAGTTCTTGCATCGCTGCAGTGGATCGCGAGCAACCGGCAACCCGATGCTCCTTCTCGAGCAATCGCTGAACCAGCGCTGCACCGATTCCACGGCTACAACCGGTGACGATGACCGATCGAGACATTCTCCTCCTAGTGCATCCGAGCTTCGACAGGATGCTGTTCGAGTAGTGTGGCCTCCATCTGAGCCACCTCCTCGATTCTCCGATTCACCTGATCTGGATCGCATACTTGATGGGCGAGATCTCGAAAGGATTCCCAATGACGAGCTTCCGCTTCTGCCAAACGCTGGTAGAAGACTGCCAGTCCTTCTTCTAGGGGACCAACATCTTGCAACCTTGCCCCGAGGATCCTGAATCGCTCGCAACTTCTCGCCTCGACGAAGGCATTGAGAACCAGATGATCTCCGATCTCACCGAGACCGTTGACTCTGGTACAACAAACTCGGCGCAGTCCTCGAACATATCGATCCGCGTTCGGAGGACCCAACTCCACTCCTCGCTCCTCCAACAAATCCGTGACCTGGCGAAAGTGCAACATCTCCTCCTGAGCGAGAGCGATCATCGGTCTCACCAGGAACGACTGGTCGGGGAACCTCGAGATCATCCCAAGACCTGCGCTGGCGGCCTTGAACTCGCACCACGCATGATCCTGCAGCACCTCATCGAGGTGCGCACAGGCCACTTCTACCCATTGCGGCGCAGTTTCTGCCACCAGCGGGAGTCCCTCAAGAAATGAACTCATATGAGACCGTCCTACAACTGTCCACCATCGTCAAATCCACGCCGCCACGATCTATCGTTGCGATCCATCGTTGCGGTCATTTTCAAACAGGTATGCACGAGGGTTCCTGGCGAGCGGGCGCGGCAATTCTCGTGGTCTACGCAAGCCGCCATGAAGTTCCGGGCTAGCAGGACGAGCCAGTGAGAGCCACCTTTGATGAACTTCTCTGGATTTGGTCTGATCCACTACCACATCACCATACTGGTCGGTCGAATCGGCAGCGACCAGTCGTACCTTCTGGTGCCAGCAATGCATTCCACTGACCGGATCGGTTTGAACCGGGAATGCCATGTTCTGATGAACACCTTTCTCTTGCCACCAGCTACGATCGACATCCGGATCGACGTTCCCGACAGGTTTCTCGACCTCAATCTGGCGCATCCGGACCCGGCCGTCGGGAAGGTCTTCGAATCGAACCGTCGAACTGCCCCAACTGGAGCCTGGAGAATTCTCCAGTTTCCAGCGACCCATGTGGTGGGAACACGCCAGTACCCCCGGACTCATCCCATCCGTGACTCGGGCTCGATTGATAAAGTGCCCGATCTCGGTCTCGATCTTCACCAACTGTCCATCCTCGATTCGATGCTGGCTCGCATCATCGGGATGAATCCACACAGGGTTGGCATGAGAGATTTCCATCAAATGCTTCGAATTGGAGGAGCGGGAGTGGATCATCGTCGGCAACCGGAAGGTCGGCAGCAGCACAAAGATCCCGTTGTCAGGATCCAGCATTTCGGGCGCGACATGACTGACGGGAGCCCCGGGCAGCGCCATATCCTCAAAGCCCCACTCCTGAAGCAATCGAGAAAACACCTCGACACGACCGCTGGCGGTGGGGAAGCCGACGCGGATCGCCCCGTCGACCGCCACTCCGACCTTCTTGCCATCGACAGTCGCCACCGAGCTGATCGGATCGACGATCACTGCGGCGCCCTCGGGGATTTCTATCGGGTTTTCGTGGATTCGATCGGTCTTCCCTTCCAGTTCGAAGGCACCAACCCGGGTCATGTACTCGAACGGGTCCATTCCCATCTGAGCTGCCTTTTCCGGCAGTCCTGGGATGTCGTTCTCGAACATGTATTTGTACTGTTCCTCGACAGTCACCTTTTCGCCAGGCCGATAGGGCGACTCGAAGTGTTTCCGGATGCCCAGTTCCCCATCGGGGTCGATGCGCCAGGAGAGTTCGATCCAGAACTCGTCTTCCTCCCACACCTCACCGGGGTTGAATCCACGAGTATCTCCCGCTGGCTTGCCCTGTAATCTCGCCAGAGTCCGGAAGACCGGCTGACGAAATGAAATCCAACGAGCCGAGTGAGTTTCCTGGCTCTGGATATCATGACGTTCGGTCGAATGACCCATCGGAAGGACCAGATCTGCAAACAGAGCGGTCTCGTTCCATGTTGGCGTCATGGCGATATGCAGTCCCACCTTCTCTTCATCGCGCAACATATCCATCCAGGACATCCCATCGGGAAAGGTCCAGACTGGATTGAACACTCGAGTGAAATACACACCTATTTTTCCCACACCGTCCTCGACCAGGTGTGGCAAAAGATGGCTCATCTCGTAAAAGGATGTCGGGTACTGACGAGGCCAGATCAGTTCATTCCAGCGGTCGCCATGGTCAGGCATCGAGAAGAAATCAGGTTTCAACTTGTTCCACCCGGCAGGAGAAGTTCCACCCTCCTGCCCCAGAGCTCCGGTGAATGCGGTCAACAGCGCCAGCGATCGTGCGATCTGCCAACCTCCCAGGTTACCACTCGCCGCACTTCTCCAGATGTGGGAAGCCATCCTGGGACCGGCTCGCTCGATTTCTCGTGCCAGCGCGACTACGCTTCCCGGCTCCAGCCCCGCCTGTCGGTCCGCCTCCTCGGGAGTCCACGAATCGAGATGCTCGGTAAATCGGTCGAGAAACTGTTCCACCGAACTGGAGTCGGTCGGATGCAGTTCTTTCAAGTAGCCACGCCAATCGACCCAGTTCTCGACAAATTTCAGGTCGATCTTTCGATCCCGGATCAGCAGTCTCAACGCTGCCAGGATCACTCCCCCCTCGGTTCCCGGCCGTGTCGGTAGCCACAGGTCCGCACGAGAGGCGGTGTTGGAAAGGCGTGGGTCCATCACCACGATCCTCGCTCCACGCTCCTTCGCCTCCATAATTCTTTGAGCATGAGGATTGAAGTAGTGACCCGATTCCAGGTGAGCACTGATCAAAAAGATCAGTTGAGCGTTTTCATGATCAGGAGCGGGACGATCATGGCCCCAGGCCATCTGATAGCCACAGCGTGCCGAGGCAGAGCAGACTGTCGTGTGGCTGTTGTGGCCATCGACACCCCACGCCTGCAGCACTCGTTCCATCGATCCTTCATGACCGGGCCGACCGACGTGGTACATCACTTCATCATGTCGCTGCTGCTGCAACAAGCCACGAATCTTCAGGGCGATGGTATCGAGCGCCTCATCCCAGGAGATGGGCTCGAATCCACCCTCTCCTCGCGGCCCTTTTCTCGCCATTGGCTGTAGAATTCGCTCGGGGTCGTTGACCTGATTGAGAGTTGCCGGACCCTTGGCGCAATTACGACCGCGGCTTCCCGGATGCAGTGGATTCCCCTCGATCCGGACGATCTCCTGCTGATCCACATCGATGGCCGCCAGCAATCCGCAGCCCGACTCACAGTTGAAGCAGGTGGTGGGAATCATCGCCATCTTGCGAGTACGACGCGCAGAATCTTGCTCCTCCACCTCGAGCCATTTCTCAAAGGGTGGGTAGTTACGCAGGTCATCTCCATAAGGGGACGGCTCAGGTTTGACGGTCTGCCCCGGAACCAATCCCATCCGGGAGGCCATCTTTTCAATCCAACTTGGCTTCGACGACATGATTCTCCTCAGGCCAGTGGAAGGCGCTGTGGCGCCTCAACCCAGAGATGCTCCCAGATGGCAATCCCTGCCAGCGCCAGCAATCCAGCGCATCGGAACGTCCATTCTCCCCCAGGCATTCCCCACAACAACAGCATCGGCAGGATCCTTCCTGCACCGATGGCTCCGATGTGAAGCCAGATTCCTCGCACTCCCTGAGTCATCGACCGTGCCGCAAGGCGGGCCGCTTCCGTCGAGTGCTTGCCGAAGACCTCGAGCAGGATGAAGGGGAGTTCGATGGTGATCGCGATGGCCAGCACTCCTCGCAAGTCACTCAGTTCCTCGGGGCGAATCAGCAAGAGCATCGCCGAGCCCGCCACCAGCGCCTGGAAGCCGAGATGAATCGGCGACAGGGCGGACTGCCACAGGTCTCGTCCTTTCGCCTGGCCAAAGAGCCAGCCGGTATAGATGGCGACGAAGGTGCCACCGAGACCGGCCAAGGCCAGCAGCACCATTCCAGTGGTCGAGTCGGAAGAATCGCTGCGCCACCAGCCGAGGGTGACAACACCACCGTAAAAGGTGATGCCGTAGGCTCCTCGGACCAGCCAGGAAGACCATTGGGGACGTAGCATCACCCACAAGAATCGCTCCGGTCGCTTGAGATCTGCAACGAGAAGCGCACCGGTGATCGCCAGGAATATCAATGCCAGGATCCAGCCAAGCCCCATCGATGAGTCGATCAGTGATCGACGCTCAAACGGCGCCAGCATCGCAGGCACCATCAACACACCGGCAGCCACCGATTTGGTCCACAGATAGGCACTCACCTTCCATCCCCAGCTGAGAGCGTGGCGCTGTTGGATGTCATAGGTTCGATGGGGAGCTCCCCGCTCCAGTGCGGGCTCGAGTCCTGCGGGTGGATCGGTTCCATCACGGGGTCTGGTCCCCCACAAGGTACGAATGCTTCGTTGGCTAGCGAGTGGATCCAGTGCTTCACGATGGCCCTCGATGTAGAACACCTTGGGGCCGGTGCCCTTCTCCGGTTTCCGGACCATCGTCGGCTCCCCTGCCACCAGAGTCGCGATCCGGCTTCCTGAATCGGACAGGTCTCCTGTGATGATGGCATTGGTCGGACAGACCACGGCACACGCCGGCTCGCGTCCTGCATCCACACGGTGAGAACAATAATTGCACTTGGTCGCAGTTCCCGTCTCGGGATGGATGTCGATGGCATCATAAGGACATGCTTGCATGCACGCCTTACACCCGATGCAGCGGCTAGGATCGAAATCGACGATGGCATCTTTCCGCACCGTCAAACTGGCGGTGGGACACATTTCGACACAAGGAGCATTGGTGCAGTGATTGCAGCGCAAGACGTGAAAGGAACGCTCGGCCCGGGGATGAACCCCTTTCTCGAGGTATTGGACCCAGGTCTTGTTGACCCCGACCGGATCGGAGTGCTCGGTCTTGCAGGCAACAGTGCATGCGTGACAGCCGATACAGCGGCGATTATCGATGACGAAGCCATAGGAGGGCGAATCTTGGGATTCCATTGTTAGAATCTACCTTCCCCGGCACCCTCAGGCCATCCTCCTCCATAGGTTGACTGAGATCTCATCAGGCCTCACCTTTACATTTAGTTGTCAGGATCACCCTGAATGCATCGTAGAGGATCAGAGGGGATCACGATTTCCCCCTGAGATGGGCAACGAATTGGGAGGATTCATCCTTGGACCGCAGTTTCCTGGGCACTACCTCTGATTTTCTCGAGTCCTCGGCGAGGAATATCCTGGCTCTCGGCGATGGAGAGCCTCCCGAGGGCTCTCGCTCGCATCCATTCGACCTGCGGGAATTGGTGGTACTGGTCCCAGGTCGTCAGGCGGGGCGACGTTTACGCCGATTGCTGGTCGAGCAGGCAGACGCCTGCGGTCGCGGACTACTTCCTCCTCTCATCACCACTCCGGGTCACCTTGAGGAAGCACTCTGCACCCCCGAACAGCCCTTCGTCAGTGTCCTCGAGGATCGAGTCGCCTGGATCGACGCCCTGCGCAGCTCCCCCGAGCAAGTTCTAACTACCCTCGGAATCGACCCAGAATCCCTCGGAGCGCCAACACTGCTGCCGCTGGCACGCCTCTTCTCCCGCCTCGGGTCAGATCTTCGCCGAGAAGGTTTGACCCTCTCTTTGGCGGCAGAAACCGCCTCACAGCACGACCCGGATGCGGCGCTGCGACTGCGGGCGGTCGAGCGGATCGAGGCGCTTCGCTCTGCGCGTTTGAGAGCGGTCGGCCGCACTGACACCGGCACCTTCCACATCGCCCCGATAGCATCGCAGCCTCGGGTCATCCTGATCGGAATCCTAGAAATCCCGACCCAGATGCGACTGTGGCTCGATCAGTATTGCCAGGCAGAGGCATGGATCGATACGGACCAAAATCGTGCCCACCTGTATGACGGGTACGGGATTCCCATCCCTGAAGAGTGGGAGAATTTCCCCTTTACGGCGCCGATCGACCTGGTGGTGGCAGATGACCCGCGCTCCTTGACTGCCTCCTTGCTACAACAGATCGATCAACACTCAGGTCCCTTGAGCAGTGACGATGTCACCATCGGCCTGGTCGACCAGGAACTGTCACCTTGGCTGCTGGAAGGTTTTCGGCGCGCTCAGGTTCCGCTCCACATCGCCGGCGGAACTCCACATTCAGCCTCCTCTTGTGGACGCTTGCTGGCCGATCTTCGGCAGGCGCTAGAGACTTTTTCCAGCCACGCGATCGCCGCCCTGGCCCGACACCCTGCGATCCATCCCCGTTTACCGCGATCGACTGATCGACACGGTCGAAAACTCGATGCCCTCGAAACGATCGACCGCTGGGCCACCGCTCGGCAGCCGGTGCTGGCAACCGACCCCCTCGCCCCTGAGGCGGTGCAGTTCATTCGAAGTGCCATCGAGCCGCTCAGAGAAGTACCCAGCACTCACGGCGATCGGGTCCAGCCACTGCTCGATGCGATCACTGCCCTGGTCGGGGGCGACGATTGGAAGCAACCTCTCTTGCCGCAATCGGGTCTCGACGGACTGATCTCAGCGGTGCAGAAAGTGATGCAGATCGAAGATCGCAACCTGCAACCGCTCTCCAGCGTCGACACCATCTCCTTGATCATCGATCTGCTGGAAGACTCTCCGATCCCTGACCGACATGGTAACCGTGCCATCGGTGTGCTGGGCTGGCTCGAGCTTCCCTTCGATTCCGCGCCACTGCTGCTGCTGACCGGCGCCACGGAGGGACAACTCTCTCCGGCCCCAGCCGGAGATCCGTTGCTTCCCCATGGGGTCCGCGAACAGCTGGGAATGGCGGGCCCGGCGCAACGAAACGCCAGGGATGCACATCTCCTCCACTCCCTGATCGATTCACGTCGCAAGACGGTGGTTGCCATCTGCGCCAGAAACGGCGATGGGAATCCACTTCTGCCCAGCCGTCTGCTATTACAAGGGCCCGATGGCCTCGCGCGACTGGAGCAATTTCTCGATCGCAATCGTCGCCATCGCTTCCACCTCCCCGAGACTAGCCCACCCGCCAGCAGTCCCGCCTCGCTGGGTGCGCCGCAGGGGGTGACCTTGCCACCACCGGACTCGGTCTCCATCACATCTCTGTCGTACTATCTCGAGGACCCGGTTTTGTTTCAGATGAATCAAATTCTTCGTCTTCATGACTGCCACGATCGTGATCGCCAGCTCAATCCGCTCGCGTTCGGCAATCTGATCCACAAGGTACTGGAGCAATACGGTCTCGATCGTGAACTCCGAGAACTATCGGACGAGGGACAGATCCGCGACGCTCTGCACCAGTTACTCGACCGATATCGGCGAGAGCGAATCGCAGATCCGGCACACTCCGCCGTGCTGGTACAACTGGAACAGGCACGAGTTCGCCTCGATGCGTGGGCTACGGTTCAGGCCCACCAGCGCGCACTCGGCTGGCGATTGGTCGCAGCGGAAGTGGATCTCCTTCCTGCAACGTGCCGCATCGAAGTGGCAGAGGGGAGCATCGGACTCTCCGGTCGAATCGATCGCATCGACTATCATGAGCAGGAACAACGCTGGCGATTGCTCGATTACAAGACGGGCGATACGGGCCATCCTCCCGAAAAGGATCACAGGAGGGGTCGGTCAAAAGACGAGAAAATATGGGTACGCTTACAACTTCCGCTCTATCGGCACTTTGCCCATCAACTGAAGATCGACGATCGGCAAGTTTCTTCCGAAGCAGAGGTGGGATTTTTCCTGCTGCCCGCGAAGCCCGCTCAGACCCGGATCGAGATCGCCCGCTGGCATGAAGATGATTATGAGCAAGCCTACCAGCGAACCTGCGAGGCGATCAGTGGCATCCTGACCGGATGCCTCGATCCTCTCACGGTGCTGAAGACTCCCTGGCAAAGAGCTCTGGCCGGTGTCGTGGTCGAGTCGGCCGCTCGACTCGATGGCATCCTCTCCTCCGATGAGGAGGAGCAAGGATGAGTTTCTCTCCTCACCTACTGATCCGGGCCAGTGCTGGATCCGGCAAGACTCACTCGCTGACCAGTCGATTCATCGGCCTGCTGGTGATGGGAGAAGATCCTTCCGGAATCCTCGCCGTCACCTTCACCCGCCTCGCCGCTGGCGAGATCATGGAGCGAGTACTGCGTCGGATGCTCTCTGCCACGACAAGCACCGCTGCACTGAAAGAACTGCAAGCGTCCCTGGTGACGGCAGGATTCCCACAACCCAACGAGGAACAGATCGCAGTAGCACTTCGACGATTGCTCAGCGAGTTACATCGCTGCAATGTCTCGACCCTGGATGCCTTCTTTGCGCGGCTGGCGACCGCCCATACCTTTGAATGTGGCCTGCCCCCTGGCTGGACGATTCTCGAGACCGAAAAACTGGAAGCGATCCAGGCCGGAGCGATCCAGAAATTGCTGTCGATGGGTACACAAGTAGAAGCACGACTTCTGATGCACCGGCTGAGCCGCGGAAGTGCCTCGAGCCAGGTGGCAAATCAGTTGCAAGCGATCGTTTCCCACGCACACGACAAGTATCTCGAGTTCCCTCCCGAGGCATGGCTGAATCCGGAGCCGATCGCTGCGCCCAGCGATCGAGAGATTCAATTCGTCCGTGAACAGTTCGAGTCGGTGGAGTGCCCCAAGACCAAGAGTGGAACTCTTCAGAAGAACTGGAACAAATCCCTCGAGTTGATCCGCACCTGGTTCGACCAACCGGCATCGATCGACCTGATGAAACTTTTCGAATCCGGAATCGCCAAAAAAATTCTCGAATCGGAGACTCGCTTCGACTCCATCGATATTCCCGATGAATTACGTGTGACGGTCGAGTTGCTGGTGCACAGCGCCAGGGCCAGCATGGCCGCCGTGATTCGTGCTCAGAACATTGCCACCGGAGAGTTGCTGGCGAACTACGACCATTTCAGGGCCATCGGACTGCGCGCCCGAGGCGGAGTGGGATACCAGGATGTACCCCAGGCATTGGTCATCGCCGATGTCCTCGCCTCTCCAGGCACCATCCTCTATCGACTCGACGCCTCGACTCGTCACCTGCTACTCGATGAATTTCAAGACACCTCGATGATGCAATTCGCTGCACTTCGTCCGCTCATCGAGGAGATCGCCAGTGATTCTGCAGAGGGGCGCACGGTCTTCTGCGTGGGTGATCCGAAGCAGGCGATCTACGGCTGGCGGGGAGGGCGAGCGGAGGTCCTCGATCTGCTCGAACAGTACCTGGTTCCTGGATCGAGCATGAGTCTCGACGATTCGTACCGCTCCTCTCAAGAGATTCTCGATGGGGTGAACGAGGTCTTCTCCTCCTTACCCCTACCCCAATGGTTGGAGGAGGATCGCCAGGCGGTCGTCTCCTGGTGCGAGAACTTCCACGACCATGTCACCGCCTCCGGTGGGCCGGGAGACACTCCGGGTCATGTGGCGTTACGGGTGGCTCGTGAGCATCCAGAACGCGACCCCAACATTTGCCCCTACATCGATGCCATCGAGGAGGTGGAAAAAGTCATCCAGAAGTCACCGGAGGCTTCGATCGCCATCCTGGTCCGAAAGAACAAGAACATCGCCAAGATGGTGGCCGCCCTCAGAGAAAGAGGGATCGATGCCAGTGAGGAGGGTGGAAACCCGCTGGTCGATTCGCCGGCAGTCGGACGGTTGGTGGCATTGCTGGAACTGGTCGAGCACCCTGGGGATGCAACGATGCGATTCGCCGTGGCCAGATCTCCGTTACCCGAAATCGCCAGTAAACTCGCCGGTTTCCCCAGCGGTGACTGGCTTGATCCAGCGGTTGCGGAGAAAGTCACTACTCTGCTGAGAGCTCGGATTCACCAGTCAGGTATCGTCGACGCCATCGCTCCGCTGGCGGATGGATTGGCACAGATCTGCTCGCTCGAGGACCGCAGTCGAATTCACCAGATGATGGAGCAAGTGCGCCTCCGCAAACCCACCAACGGACGACTGCAAGAATTGATCTCTCATCTGAGAAATCATCGCCTCGCATCTCCCAGCGGGTCGAGAGTACAGGTGATGACAGTTCACCAGGCCAAGGGGCTCGGGAGAGATGTGGTGATTCTGCCCGAACTTTCAGCGGACTGGTTCAAAGTCCTTCCACAATTGTTGGAGAGAAAAGGAAATCCAGAATCTACCGATCCTCCGTGGCTCAGCCGCTACATCAAGAAACTGGAACAGCAGATTCTCCAGCATCCCTACCCCGAGATGAACCTTCAGGCGCGCCGCCGTCAGTTGCAAGAATCTTTGAGTGTCCTCTATGTGGCGATGACCAGGGCCAAGCGGTCGCTGACGATGATCATTCCAGCCACACGCCCACCGAAAGCTTCCGCTGCCTACCTGCTCTGGTCGACCCTCGGTCAATCGCAACCTCTGGTGCCAGGGACCACTCTGTTCGAAAAGGGAGACGCTTCAGTGGTCGGAGACATCATCGGAGAGGGAGATTCTCCCTCACAGGATGCTCCCATCCCCACTCTCGGTGCTTCCACTACAGGAAGCACCATGACCCCGTCGATGCATGCCTCCAGATTTCCCTCACTTCGTTCCCTTCATGCCCAATCACTCGGCACCCTGGCTCACCTTGCGCTGGAGCAGATCGACTGGGATGTGACTGAACCAAGGGACCTGACCGCAGCGCTGAATAAGCAACAACCTCGCCTCGCGTCTTTCACTGGAGAGACGATTGAGTTGATCGGTCACTGCCTCGAGCAAGAAACTTGTCAGCAACTCTTTGATCGGGAAGCGACACTTCAACGGCTGGAAGCCCAAGAGAATGATGAACTGATCCTGGAGAGAGAGGTCCCCTTCTCCTGTGAGATCGACCAGAACCTACTCAACGGAATCATCGACCGGCTGGTACTTTTAAATCGGAGCGGGAGTGCGGTCGCAGCGGAGGTGATCGATTTCAAGACTGACCAGTTTTCTGGCAGCGCCTTGGATGCTGCCGAGAAGCACCGCGAGCAACTGGAAAGTTACAGGAAGGCGGTGTCGCGGACCTGGGGAATCGAGCCAACGATGATCGCATTGAGGATCTTGCTGGTACGCAGTGGAGAAGTGATCACCCTCTAGGGGCAGGAGGGGTGGAGATCGCAGGTGAAGGCGGCATCAGACCCGATGATCCCACACTCTGGAAACGGAGCCGAGGGCGCTTCGCCACCGAGGAACAGGTACATCAGTAGATAGAGCCCATCCGAGATGTCGAGAAAGCCATCACTATTGGCGTCTGCCGCTTCAGTACAATATGGGATCGAAACTTCTCCAAACACCCTGCCGATCAGCAGTATCGCATCGGCGAGGCGAACTCCTGCCACGGCATCTGCATCTCCCCGGATGAACTGCGGCTCACAGGAATCAATTTGACCGTTCCCGTTGGTGTCCATGGCTGGATCGGCGAGATCGCACAGGTCTGGTATCTGGTTTTCGTCGCAATCTTCCACGACTCCAGAACTGATTTCGCATTCATCCGGAATCCCATTCGCATCACAATCGGGCTCACAGGAGTCGATGGTTCCGTTGGAGTTGCAATCGGTCTCGCTGCCGCTGTTGATCTGACAGACATCGATCACGCCATCGAGATCGCAGTCGATACCCAGTGAACCCAGAATTTCGCAACTGTCTGGAATCAAGTTCTGATTGCAATCTTCCTGACATGGATCTGGAATCCCATCGTCATCACAATCGGTCACCAGTCCCGTCGCGACTGCGCAACTATCGGGGATTCCATCTCCATCACAATCGGCGACCCAACCTTCGGCGGTCGCACAACTGTCTGGAATCAAATCTCCATCACAATCGACCGAGACTCCGGCGGCGATTCCGCATCCATCGACAATTCCATCGAGATCGCAGTCCTCTGCGATCCCCTGGGCGATGGCGCAGGAATCCAGCACTCCATCTTGATCGCAATCGTCATCACCATAAACATCGAGGGTGATATATCCTCCCACTGCGGCCATCTCCGAATCGAACGGTGCTCCCGCAATGACGACTCCATGATCGACCGCCACCGACGACCCGAGGAAAGAACTCGAATTGCCGATTCGTACTCCCTCCAGTTGCCAGTCTCCTTGCCAGCGATAGGTAGAGATGGAACCGGAAGGGAATGCTTCGCTTCCGGTATCGGTGGGAGCCCCGACCGAGAGCACCGTGCCGGACAGTGCCAGCACCGCGCCGAATGCACATCCGGATGCTCCAGATGGCGGTACCAGATGAGGACCGATCACCCACAGTTCGCCCTCTCGATGGTAGTTGGCGACCGCTCCTGCAGCGGATCCTGCGAGATCGGAGTAAGGTGCACCGAGGAGCAGATGATCATCCGAGATAGCCACTGCAGTGCCCAGCCGATCGCCTGGATTGGCAACCCCGGTTCCGATCGAAAGCTCCTCGATCCAACCATCTTGTCCACCGGAGAAGAGGTAGGCAGCTCCTGTATCGGGTCCGAGATGATCTCTTCCCGGAGCTCCAACCAGCAGATCCTGTGAATCGGAAAGATCGAGAGAAGTGCCAAACTGATCGCCGGGGACTCGATCGATCGCCATCAATCGATCCTGAAGAACCCACCCGTTATTCTCATCACTCACCCATATGGTGACGCAGCCGACCGACTCAGAACCAAACTGAAAGTAAGGACTGCCAGCCGCTAGAATGTCGCCGGAAAGAGAAAGTGCAGAACCAAAGCCATCACCTTGCTGACCCTGTGGATCACTGAGTTGCTGGATCAGATTCCAGCCAAATCGGTCTCTTTGCCACATCTGGATGGTCCCGGAACCGACTGCACCGATCGCGAGCAACGAATCTTCGGCCGCCAGTGCAGCACCGAGCTGTGCTTCAGCGGATCCGATCAACAGTTCTTCGAGTTGATAACTGCTGTCATTTTTGCGGTAAATCCGAACGCTTCCGCTGAGGGTTCCTCCCGCATCATCCCCGATGGCGCCGATGAATAATCGACCTCCAGAGATGGCCACCGATCGGCCGAGATAATCGCCACCACTGATCCCGAAGATTTCCACTTCACCGGTGGCGCATTGTGCTGGTAGTTCACCGCATGGCCAGATCAGACAGAACAGCGCTACCACTGTAGCGAGTAGAGTCCATGAGATCGGTGATCTGGGGGATGCTGGCATCGAGGGATCTTTCGGGACATGAGTGGGACGTCACCTCGAGGGAGGGTGACCGAACTGACTCTAATCGTCCCGTTTACCCGAATTGTGTCAATCCGTGCCTTCTTCAACGGTTCTTGAGGGTCACGATTGGGAGGTCGTCTCCTTCGGTCCGAATCCGTTAGAGAGGATCCCCCAGTCTCCGCGGCCAGTGGTCTTCTGGCGCTGGTGGATCATCTTCTCCAGCCGGTCGGATATGGTCGAGTAATCCCTCTTCCATCTTGTCGTACTGAACCTTGCCATCGATGATGGCCCAGCGGACATGCGACATGTAAGACAGCAGATCTCCATCCATGATGATGAAATCGGCATCTTTTCCCACCTCGATCGATCCGATGCGATCGGCAACGCCAAGCATCCTGGCGGGCTCGATGGTGATCGACTCCACCGCGGCATCCTCAGGAAGCCCACCTCGAACCGCAAAGGCCGCTTCCAGTGGAAGGTGTGAGAGGTCTCGTCCCGCCAGTCCCCACAGAGCGATCCCTGCGCTCGCTGGCATGATGGAAAAGGGAACCCCACTCTCGTGAAGGATCTTTGCATTCTCGATGCTCGATCCTCCTGCGGCTCCTCGACTTTCATCTCGATCTCTCCGAGAGCGAGGTGTGAGGACAACGGAAGCACCACAGCGCGCCAGTAGACCCGGCTCGATCCATGCTTCCTCCGCCCCTTCGATGATCATCTTGAAGCCAAATCGACGGGCCAACTGACAGATTTCGCGCAGATCGAAGATGGTGGACACCCGGGAGATCGCTACTTTATCCCCCAGCAAGAGGGAACGAGCCGTGGCATAGGTTCCGCGGATCCACTTGTCATCGGGAGCCTTCGCATCCGGATTATCCTTCTTCTCCAGAACATGTTGCTCCACTTTTCTGAGATGCTCCTGGACCTTCTCGAATGCTTCTCTCAACTCTCTCTTCTTGCCCGGATTACCACTGCGATAACTGATCGAGATGAAGGACTGACGTCGTAAGGTCAGATCGGTGACCTGTCCACGAATCAACTTGGTGACTAGACGACCATTCCACGTCGAGGTGATCCCTGCCGCGAGTCCTGTGACCGTTCCCAGTGCAAATGGATCCTGTGACAACTCCGCCTCTCCCGATCCGACCAGTCCATTGGATCGAAACGCTACCAGTCCGGGATAGAGATGATGACCGCTGGCATCGATCTTCTCCGCTTCATCGGGGACCGCGATGTCGACCCCGATCGAGACGATCTTGCCATCTTTCGACAGCACGGTACCGCCGCGAATCACCGATCCGGTGATGGTGTGTATCGTGGCTCCCTCGATCGCCAGGTACTCCCCTTCCGGATCGTCGAGTTCTTCCTCCGGCGCATCGGGTACAGGTGTGGGTGGAGGCGGTTGTGGTCGACGACCGCGGCGGCGACGAGGAGGATCTTGCGCCTCGGCCACTCCTGCGATCTGTACCGCAGTTCCCGAAGTGAACGGGATGTCGGTCACGAGCAGCGCAATCGCCAGCAATACCAGGGAAGATTTGAACTCTTTGATCATCATCGATCCTCTCGATCCCACACCACTTTGCCTGCGATGATGGTCTTCATCACCCGCGCACCTGGCTCCAGGGGGTCGGCGTCGAATAGAACGAAGTGAGGCTCTTTCCCCTCCTCAACCGTTCCCATCCGATCATCGAGTCCCAGCAATCGCGCCGCTTCCAGAGTCACCGAAGCGAGGGCGGCCTCGCGCGAAAGCCCGTACCGAACCAACTCGGCAAGTTTCGCCGGTACCCCTCTCATTCCCGCAAAGTTGTCTGTTGCAGGTAGCGTGATCACGGTGCAACCACCCCTGGCCAGCACCACTGGAATGTGAATTCTCGAGTAAGTATCGGGAAACGCACTGAGCGCAGGGGGGACCAGAACCGTGGCCTTACGCTCTGTGAGGAGTTCTACAACCTCGTGAAAAGCGCCGGTGCGAGACACCGGCAACTGGAAGATCGACAAGGGATCTCGATCCTTCAGTTCCTTGACACTCGCGATGGCAGAGTCGAGATGCAGGATCAAGCCAGGAGTCTGGGCGGAAAATACGATGGGAAGCGCATCCTCCTTCTCCTCGAGAATCTTGACCAGTTCGATCACCGCAGGATTCATCTCTGGTGGCTGAAACTCCTTGGGCTTTCCATCGTCTGCTTTTTCAGTTGCGGGCTTGTCGCTCTTCTTGTCACCCGCGGCGGCATCTCCAGCATCTTTCTTGGACTCCTCTTGTTCCTTCTTCTTCGCCGCTTCCTGCTCCTCGTCCCACTTCTCTCGCGCCTTCTTGACCTTATCGATCTCGCCGCGAGCCACATCGAAGCCCTTCCCGACCGAGGTGTAGATCCCTCTCGGAGATCTGCCGTTGAGAGGGAGATAGGCGGCCGCCTTGAGGATTCGATCGGAATCGTCTGGTGTCGTCTTCACCACCACTGCGTGACCCGGGAATCCTGACCCTGAGGGAACCAAAGATGCCGCAACGAAGCCCGCCTCAAGAAAGTCCTCCCACGGCATCAACTCTTCGTCCAGTTGCCTGAGCGGCGACAAGTTGCAGTTGGTTCCGTTTTTCGACAAACTCTGAAGTCCATGACTCGATCTCGCCAGGATCATCCCTGCCATCAAGGTCTGACCTGGAGCATCGATGATGCGTGCATTCTTCGGATACTCCAGCTGGTTGCCCACCAGCGTGATCTTGCCCTCATCGATCACCACTTCACCCGGCTCCAGCACCTCACCGGTTCCGGTGATCACCCGAGAAGCACGGATCACCGTGACTCGTTGAACATCGTCGGACGCTCCAAACAGAGCCAGTGGTTGCCACAACAATACCAACAGCAAGAACCGAATCAGTGGTCGACAGTCGTCGCGGCGCTTCATCAGAAGACCCTCTTCCCGTTGGCGTCGTACGTCACCTGGCCGTCGATCACCGTCATCTCACAAGATGATCGCGGGTCGATGGGGTCTCCAGTCCAGAGACAGAAATCGGCATCGAGCCCCACTGTGATGCTGCCGAGGCGGTGATCCATCATCAGGGCTTCTGCTGGAATCCTGGTGACTCCCTTGAGAGCCTCGTAAGGAGTCCAGCCGTAGTAGCAAGCCATCGATGCCTGGTAGAACAGTTCCTCCTGCGGCACCACCGGAGAGTCGGTATTGATCCCGAGCTGGCGAACGCCTCCCTGCCACCACCTCGCAGCGTTGCCCATGATGCGACGCTGGGTCCGGTCGTAATGAAGTTGCCGCGGCCCATTGATGGTGTAAATACTCTGATCCTCATTGACCAGCCGCGCCACCTTCCAGGCATCGAAGGTGGAGTGGTCGAGCACCGTGCGAATTCCGAACTCACCGGCGACCATCTTGACGGTGGTCATCAGCACCTGATAGATCTGGGTATGAACCGAGGCCACGGTTTCTCGACGAAACAGCGCCCTGAACTCTTCCCAGTGCAGATCCTTGGGAGGTTCATCCGCCCGTTCCCCCTGCTCCCATGCAGTCCGCGCCTTGTGGTATTCCATCGCCTTGCGCAGCGTCTGCCGGGTGTTGAAGTTCATGAACGATCGCCCCACTCCATAGAAGTATCGCTCGGGGTTCCCCGCCTGGGCGATCTTCAACGAGCCGGGGGCCTTCAAGACCGCCTCCTCGACGCTACCGGTTCCGGCGGTCTTGAGGATGGTGCCGAATCCTGACATGTTGTTTCCACTGCCTGGAATCGTCAGCACAGTGGTCACGCCGCCGGCACGAGCTCGTTCCATCTCCACCCCATCGGGAACGATCGCCTCGAGCGTTCGAAGCCCTGGGTTGGTCAGGTAGATGTAATCATGGAGGTCGGGACTGGAACCACCGGTGTGGTTATGACACTCGACCATCCCCGGAACCAGCCACAACTGGGGTTTTTCGATGACCGTAGCTCCTGGCGGAACTTCAACATCACGGGAGCGCCCCACCGCTGTGATCTTGCCATCGGTGACGATCACTATTGCGTTATTGATCACCCGGTCATCGCCATCCATGGTGACGACCTTGCCCACTCGAAAAGCGTGCACCTCTGCCGCTGCAAACAAATCGCTGACCGAGGTGACGATGAATAGTGTCAGTAATATCCAGGTGCAGGTCCTCATCTCGGGACCTCCTCTCCATGGATGAAGACCCTCTGAAGGCGACTTCCCGCCTCCAGTGGATGTCCATTCCAGATCAACAGGTCTGCATCGAGACCGCTCTTGATCGATCCCACTCGATTGGCTGCCCCCAGTGCCTGGGCTGCTCCGATAGTCAGTGCATGCAATGCAGCATCGGCACTCATGCCACGCTCGACCGCTTGCATCGCCTGCTGTTGCAGGGAACGAGCGCCATCCGAAGCTTGGCTCTGAAACGCCACGCTGATGCCGGAGCGACTCAGGAAATTGCCCGGGGCAAAAGTCTGCCGCTGGATGGTGAAACTCGATTCTGCTGGCAAGATGACCGATACAGATTTCTCCGCCAGCAGGTCACGGTATAGACGCATCTCCTGACCCAGCCGCAGGGTCAAAGGAATCTTCTTCTCAGAAAAGAACTCGATCACCTTGGCGGCCACTTCCAGTCCCGTGGGAGTCACCACCACCGGAATCTGTCCCTCGAGGACCTTTCGAACCGGCTCCAGCGCAAGATTGACGCGGGGAGCGTTGGGTCGTCCATCTTCATCGCGTTTCTTGCGCCGTTCCACCTTGAACGATTTCGCTTCCTTGCTGGAACGAGTACCCACCACATCTACGCTGAATTGCATCAGCGAGATGGTTCCCACCAACGAATCTTCACCTTCCAGTTCGGCTTTGATTTTCGGCACTCCAGGTAGAACGCCATCTTCGATCTCGATGGTCGCCTCGATGGTGGTCCCAGCGAGTGTGCCGACCACTCTCACCGGGAACGGAGGGATCGGATCGACGACTCGGCCCTCGAACTCCGTACCATCGAGTTTGATCGAGATCTTGGCCGTCTCTGGTTCCGGGATCGGTCCACCGGAGATGGTCAATTCCCAGACCCCGGTGAGGGGATCCGGCCCCTGCTCCTCGACCACTACCTCCTCGCCCTCTTCCTCCTTCTGTTCGATCTCTTCTCCGGCGGCCTTCTTCTTTCTCCATTCGGCGAGACTCTTCTCGTACTTCTTCCACGACTCGAGATATTTCTTGCCCTGGTCCATCAGTCTCGAGATTCCGCCAAGCGCTTCATCGGGATGGCCACTGGCCTCCAGTAACAGTACAGAGACCGGTTGTGGCACTCGCTGCGATCGGGTTCTGCCGGATGTCTTGACCACCACCGCAGTGGCTGCACCGCGCTGCAATCTCATCGGGGTCAGCAACTGGGAGGTCACACCCGATCTCGCCACACGGTGCTCCGGCTCATCGGATGCACCGATCAGACGGTAGAGGCGATCTCCAGTGCCGTAGGAACCCGTATCCCCTCGTAACCCGAGGTGTCCGTAGCTATCGATAAAACCGGGCACGAGAAAACTCCCCGACCCCGCGTCGATCACTCTCGAGTGAGGTGGATGCGGCACTCTTCTCCCCACCGCGGCGATCTTGCCCTGCTCGATCAGAACCTCACCGCCGTCGATACGATCCTCCGGAGAGAGCCAGATCGTCTCCGCACGGATCACCGTGGTCGGTTCCGTCTGCGGTTGCCAGGCCACCGCCCCGTCGGCAATCACCTCGAGAGGATGGGCCGTGACCTTCCACGGCCCTTCGTTCCAGATCACCAGGTCTGCATCCGACCCTGATTCGAGGCTCCCGACCCGATCCTCGACTCCGAGGATTCGAGCCGGATGCTGAGTGACCAGAGCAATCGCATCATCGGGTCTTTCCATGTGAGGAGCCGCCTGCACCAGCGCCCAACGCAACTGACTCAGGTCATCCTTCGGAGGTGCCAGTGCCAGCAGGGCATCGGTGCCCAACTGTGGCCAGTCGGTCAAGCCCTCCACCGGTTCACGATCGGTGAATCCGACATCCCCGCCAACCGGTTGGATGCGTAAAACCAGTGGAATTCCTGCGGCGGCCACAGCCGCGGCTACCTGCCCGATCTCGGTACCGCCCACGATGTATCCGTCACGATCTTTCCCACGAAGGAAGGAGATCGCTGCGAGGATCTCGGATGCCTTGCTGGCGGCGACCCGCACCGGCAATCCAGAATTCCACACTTCCCCTAGCCCTCCATGGATGGCCGGGTCTTGGTTCGACCTCTCCAGCGCTTCACTGAGCGCCAGGAGTCGACCGATGCGACTCCTCGGTCGCTGGGGAGTCGGGGCGGTGATGGCCACATCGCTGGATGCAGGGAAGGGAACCTCGAGCAAGGGCCTCGCTCCATCGACGGCATCGGTCAAGGAGAGGGAAAGATCGGCACTGACCCGAAGGATTCGCTGATCCGCAGCGCCGACCAGTTTCACCACGGCACCCTGGCCACTGAGCAATCGATGCTCTCCTGGACTCAGATGGGCGGTGGTCACTGCGGTCTCGAGTAGCCGACGATGGTCGCCATAACGGTCGTACCCATCGGCCGCCCTGAAGTCTGCATGAATCGATTCCGGCGCGGGGTGTGGGGCCACCAGATTGCTCGAAGCCGCGACCCAGCCCGGCGTCACGTAGGCGTCGGGCCAGTGGATCAGCGGCAAGTCGCTGATCGCCAGTGACGGCGCCAGATCCTCCCACCGACCGGCCTCGACCACCTTTCCATCTCGCACCACGATGGCTCCATCTTCGATGACCCGAACACCGGTGTGTATCGTAGCCGCCCGCAAGATGAAGCCGTCTGCCGCCTCGAGTGAGACGGACGGTAGCCACATCAGCAGGCAGAGGATTGCCGGCCAGATCGGAGAAATGCGCATCCTATTCTCCTCCCGCAACCGACGATTCCTTGGGCGGATCCACCGGCTTGTCGGCGGGGGCTTCCCCCTTCTCGGAGGATTTCTCCTCCAGAGGCTCGCCATCATCGGCGGGTGCCTCTCCAGCGGTTTTTTCCGGAGTCCCTTCCGCAGGCTTTGCGTCCTGGCCCTCCTCGGAGGTGCCCTCATCATCAAGTGGAGCGGGTGCTTCCTCTGGCTCAGGTTCCTCGGGAAAAAGACGTTCGAGTCGAGCATCTTTCTCCAGGTCATAGGCGAGGATCCCCTCGACGAAGACCTTCTGTACCCATGAATTCAGATCGAGCGGATCGCCGGTCCACAGCACGATGTTGCCGATCTTGCCGACCTCGATCGAACCGTAACGATCATCGATGCCACAGATCTCCGCGGCACCGAGGGTGACGATTCGCAATGCCTCGGCGGGCGTGATCCCGGATCGAACCAGTCGTGCCGCCTGGTAACCGATGAATCTCTCCGGCATGGCGCCAGAGCGAGAAGGCTGGATGGCAAATCGAACTCCAGCACGACGATACACATCGGGGATGAAGGTCTCTTCCACATCCCCGGTGAGGAGATCTCGCTTGCGATGGATCAGATCGGAATCGAGAACCACATCGATGCCCGCCTCCTTGATCTCCTCGATCGCCAGGTGGGCATCCCCTGCCAGCACCAGAACTGCACGATCCTTCCAATCTCGATCGGCCACCAGAGCCAGCGCGGGAGCCACATCGGTGGCAGACCCGCAGTAGATCCAGGCGCCGAGTCGACCGTCGATCAAGTGTGCGAGATGACGGTGCTGGTCATCGAGATCCTCGTCACGGATCAGCTCCTGCCCCTGACTACGACTTTCCTCCGGTGGCAGTGTATCGCTGTCATCGTCATCTTCCTTGTCCGCTTCTTGCTCGTAACGACTCTCGGCCAGGTTCTCTCGCCACCGATCGTATTCCTCGAATACCTCTCGAAGTTCTGCCAGTTGACGCATCCGGCCGTAACCCCGACGTGGTGAGGTGGAGAGTTTGAGTGCCACTCCTGCTTGCCTCGACATCTCATGAGGTGTGAGCCCAATCGGATGGACGATCCGACTGACGCCGCCGACCACGCAGTTGTTGCCCTGCATGACATGAATACTGGTGACTCCATTGCGCAGGGAATCCTCGAAGAAGAAGCGAGAAGGATCGAGCGCATCGAAGACATCAACGAAGGGTGCGGAAGGAAGATTCTCGTTGGGGATATCGAGTCCATCGGAACTGTGCGGATCGACAAATCCCGGTGCCAGGATCATCCCCGTACAGTCCACCTCCATTGCATCATATGGAATCTCCGTTTCGGCAGTTCCCACTGCTGTGATGATTCCATCTTCGATGAGAACCACTCCGCCAGCGATACTCTCGCCAGAGACGGTCATCACCGTGCCTCCGGTCAAGGCCAGTTTGGCTTCTCCAGCGGGTACTACTTGTGTGCTGAAGAACAGTAATAGCGCGGCCACCAGGGACACCATTGGACGTGGGGTCAGCATCATTTTAGACAACATCCTATTAGGCAACATCGGTTCCTTGCTTCCTGAGACTCTCGACATCATTTTTTGACTCCACCTCGGACAAAGGAAAACTCTCCCTCATGCAATACCTTTTCGATTCTCGAAAGGGAGGAGAAGGGAGTTCCACTCCACACCACCAGATCCGCTCTCTTACCCGTTTCAATCGTTCCAACCTGCTGATCGATCCCGAGCAGTTTGGCCGGGTTTTGTGTGACCAGTCTCAACGCCATCGCCGGATCGACCCCGTGTCGGATCGCCAGCATCACCTGACGGGAAAGACCCTCTTCACCCCTCAAATCCTGGGCGCTCAACGACACCTCGACTCCGGAAGTGACCAGATCTCGCAAGGTGTGGAGTCTCGATTCGCGGCTCTCGTTGGTTCCCGCGAGGATGCCGCTGGGTACGTCAAACACCGGCCCGAAGACCACGTCCACTCCACTGCTGGAAAGCAGGTCGATCCGCTTCCACGCCTCGACCGGATCTTCCAGGGTGAAGCGGACACCGAACTCTCCACAGAGACGAAATGCCGTCTCGATATCGGGACCGGTACGAGCCTGGATTCGCAACGGGATCTCCCCCGCCAGCACACTCGAAAGAACACGGGAAGCACTCGGACTGGAAGTATCCGCACCGCTGGGAGTGACCCCTTTGGCTCTCAGGAGCGCATCGTGAAACGCCTTCCTGAAGACCCACGCCACACCCATGCGAGAATCAGGTCTTCTGGTGTAGACCGAAACATTGGTACGGAAGGGACTGCGATTGCGACTCCCATAGCGGTAGGCGTCGCTCCCGAGAACCCCCTTCACCGCTCCGGCACCGAGATATCTGGAGGCGAGTGGGCCACCAGTCTTCATCAGCGATCCTCGCGCACCGACCACCGCCGAGGAATCGGGGCTGACGTAGATGGTGGTCACTCCCTCTTTGAGCAGTCGATCGAAATCATCGGATCCCTGATCGATGGCATCGAGTACCTCGAAGTGTGGGACCACCTCACTCGATTGCTCGTTGATGACTCCACTGGGCGCCGGGACACCTGCAGCCTGGTCGCCACCGAGCGATCCAGCGATCAGTTCTTCGGCAGGATCGTGCGGGTGAGGATCGTGATCGGGCCAGCCACAGTACAGACACATCACATCGGCGACATGAAGAGTCATGGCAGGGCAAACAGAACCGCAGGGACAGACATCGCCACCGTGATAGTGTTCTTCAAGTCCCATCGCCCGGAGGATTCGCAAACGCGGATCCTCTCCTGGAAAATAGATCGCATCAGCGACGTCGATCCTGGCGTTCGCATCGATCAAACCAGGAGTGATGTCGGAAACTTCCAGCAGGTTGACACCCTCGGGAGCGGTGCCATTGGCCACGACACTCACGATGATTCCATCCTGGACCTGGATCAGAGCATTCTCGAGGACCCGGCCATCGCCGACATGAGCCCGCTGCGCCCGGATCGTCACATCCCGGAGAACCTCTGCGGGTGTGACCGCGTCTTCTCCCTCCGCTGCCAGCACCGCTGGCAAAGCGAGGATTCCCGACCAACATGCGATGGCGAACCACACTGCACATCTCATCAGAGAAGTCTTCATCGGTGACAGATGCCTCGGTTGCTGATTCATCGAATTCCTCCCAGTTCCCGGATCGAGCCGTGAGTTTTCATCCCCATCTGCTGGCCACCGCGCCAGACCCGGAGTACCCGGGCTGCTGGATCGAGCGGATCGGCGGAGAACAGCACCAGGTCGGCACGAGCCCCCGGCTCGATCACCCCTATGCCGTGGCCCGCCACCACCTGCGCGGGGTTGCTGAAGAGAGCTCTACGTGCCGCATCTCCATCGAGTCCAGCCGCCACGGCGATGGCTGCGCTGCCTCTCAGGTGGTTTGCAGGAGCGGCGGGTAATCCACCGCGAAAGGCCAGTTCAGTACCGGTTCGCGCCGCCCGCACTGCAGTCGCGACCGCTGCCGGATTGCCGTTCTCGAGGAAGGGCCCCACCACCATCAATGCATCTTTGCCGGCGAGCCGCTCCACCGGAGATCGTGCGTCCCCCTGGTGGACCAGCACCGGCAAGGATTTCCAGCGCAGAGAGAGGGACTGACGAAAATCGATCGCATCGGGGCAGAAGAGAACTCCTGGATCCCTGTTCTTGCCCGCACCCTCGACCATGAAGTCCTTCCACAACGAGACCATCGCCGATCGACTGGTCGGCTCTCTCGATGACAGCAGGACCGAATCGGCCAGCGCGTACATCGGTCTTCCAGCCGCCACCGACTGAGCAGTAGCATCACTCTTGCAGAGGAATGTGGCACTGCTGCCATTGCGGATCCCGCTCGGGACTGCCGCCACCGTGGTGTAAAGAATCCCGTGTCGTGCCGCTTGGTCGAGTGCGCCAGTGGTCGGATCGAAGGCCGCCGCCGCGTCGAGTTGAGAATCGAACAGGACCGTCCCCGCCATCAAAGCGTCCTGGCCGCAACCGAGGGCTCCAAACAAGTCATGGAGCCCCGGGGTGAGCACCGATCCCGCCGCAGCGTGGACCGTGGGCAGTGCCGGATCGGCCTGGTCCGCTGGAATCACCGCAGCGATGGTTCCATCGGAGCGAATCACCACCGCCATCTGCTCGCAGATGCTGCCGTCGAGAGCCACCACTGCGACCGGGCGGATGACGACACTGTTCTCAGATCCCTCGACCGTCGTGCACCAACCGATCCATCCGGTCAGTAGTATCAGCCACCATAGGTTGCCACTCTTCATCAGAAACTCCCCTCACGGGTACCGGAGGGTCTTTGCCAGACCACCGTTCCGTTGATGATGACTCGATTGGGTCGGGCCAGCGGATCCTCCGCTGGATTTCCTTCCCACAGAACCACCTCTGTTGCGCCTCTTCTCAGCCAACCTCCAAAGGGCCCCTGGGCTCCCTGAGCGAGAGCCAGTGGCAGCGGAGATGCTGTGGACAGTTGTCCGGAGAGTTGCTGGATCGATCGCCACAGCGAAGTACTTTCGCCGCCACTTCCCACCGCCCAGGAAATCCCCTCTTCGTCGAGTTGTGCGATCAGATGAGGATCTCTGCGGGGGCCCGCACCGCGCGTCAGCGAGAGGCGCGGTACTTCGAGCAATAGCGAGACCTTTTCCAGTTCTGCCAGCCCCTCGAGTACCAGGTGAGCTTCATCGGCACCACGAAGGATGGCTGAAAGTTGAAACTCCTCGATCAAATCGATGGCATTTTGCAGATCTGCACTGCGACGTGCGGTGATCATCACCGGCAATTCGTGATCGAGGACTTGCAGCAGAATCTCCGCTGCGGGGTCTCGTTCTGGCCGATCCGGTTTCTTGGGGCCCTCCTCCTCCTTCTCGCCCTTCTCCTTCTCGCCCTTCTCCTTCTCGCCCTTCTTCTCGTCCTTTTCCTCGTCCTTCTCCTCGGCCTTCTTTTTGGCGGCTTCCACCAGATCTTCGATGTACTCCTCCAGATCGGAGGTGTAATCGTCGACCGTCTCGCGCCGGTTCAGCGCCGACTTCAAGGCGCCTCGAACCTTTTCATAGGTGCGGATCCGCTCGAGGGGGGTGCCACTGCTCAGGTCGATGCAGAGCGCAACATCTTCACTGTGCAAGATGCCGTAACCACCCTCGTCGCGACTGCCAAGGGACAGAGAACTGACTCGTCCAACGATGCCACCAGGTCCCATCGGTATCAGGTGGATCCTGGTCACGCCGCTGGCAAGGGTGCGCAGAATCTGCTGGGAATCGTATCGATCGAAACCATCCCAGGCACTGTGTATCGCACTGCTTGATCGGACATCATCCAGGGTCAGGGTGGAAGACAGATCGGTCAGTCCAGCAGTGGCGAAGAGTCCCTTCACCTTGAGTTTTTTCGACATCATGGGAGCGTCTGAATCGGGTCCCAGTTCGACAATCCGTCCGCCCCTCAAGACGATGTTGGAATCTTCCAGCACCCTTCCGTCGGGACCGGGGATATGCACCCCTTCCAGCACCAGCGCCCGTTCAAAGAACTGAGCCTCCACTGTCCCAGGATGGCCCCAGACCAACAGCATCGTCAGCGAGGCCAGGAGCAGGGTGAGCCATCTCGGCAGCGGTTGTAGATGGCCGCCGCGCTGGATAGCGGATCGCTTCGAGACGCCTCTGGAGAAAAGTCGGTTACACTTCATCTTGGGCAGTTTCCTTCGGTCTTTTGGCTCGAAGAAGACCCAAGCGGTGCAGTCGTCGCCGGATCCGAGATTCACTCGGGCACCTGCGAGGCGGAACCGTTGTCGACCGCGATGGATCATCAAAGTTGATCCACGCGGACCGTTGAATTGGGCTTCCTGAGCGGTCCAGTCGTCGACATCGATCCAGCGACCACGCGCCGCCAGATCACAGGGGATCGGCCTCCATCTTGGTCCCCAGCTCCGGAATTCATCCGAAGATTCCCCCAGGCACCTTAGATCTTCCCCTCGTCCGGTAGGTCTGGCACTCAGAGTATCGGATGGTATGCCCCTCGGAAAGAGACTCCATCGATCATCGATCCACTCGCATCTGTGCCTCCCAAGGGGCAAGATCGGGATCTCCCGGCGGAGTGCTTCGTGGCTCCGCCCATCGAAAAAGAGAGGATGGGCCCCTTTGAACGATCAATTCTCGACACCGATGCGGGGCATCGGATCCACCGAAGAGTTCCGTACCAAGGTCGGGCTCGCCGAGATGCTCCGAGGCGGAGTCATCATGGACGTGACCACTGCAGAACAGGCCCGAATTGCCCAGCAGGCCGGGGCTGTCGCCGTGATGGCACTGGAGCGAGTTCCCTCTGATATCCGCAAAGATGGCGGAGTCGCCCGCATGTCGCCGGTCGACAAGGTGCGAGAGATCCAGCAAACCGTCGACATTCCGGTGATGGCCAAGGCCAGGATCGGCCACTTCATCGAGGGTGAGATCCTGCAAGCACTCGAGGTCGATTTCATCGATGAATCCGAGGTCCTGACCCCTGCCGATCATGCCCATCACATCGAAAAAAGTCGCTTCAAGGTGCCCTTTGTCTGTGGAGCCACCAACCTCGGTGAAGCTCTGCGTCGCATCGGTGAAGGAGCCGCGATGCTTCGCACCAAGGGCGAAGCGGGAACCGGCGATGTCACCGAGGCGGTACGCCACCTGAGACTGATCCGAGGCCAAATTCGATCACTGACCCAGGCGGACCCGGAAGAGTGGATGAGCATCGCCAAGGAACTGGGCGCCCCTTATACACTGGTCTGCCAGGTGGCAAAGGAAGGTCGACTTCCAGTTCCTAACTTTGCTGCCGGTGGCATCGCCACTCCTGCCGACGCCGCACTGGTGATGCGTCTCGGAGCCGAAGCGATCTTTGTCGGATCCGGTATCTTCAAGGCGGAAGACCCGCTGCTCACCGCCAAGGCGATCGTTCATGCCACCGCCCACTTCGATGATGCAGTGCAACTCGCCGAAGCTTCGAGCGGACTGGGTGCAGCGATGGCTGGCATCGATGCGACCCGTTTGCCCGAGGACGAGCGCCTTCAGGTGCGAGGCTGGTAGCTTTGGCGGCAATTTGTGCCGGAGTACTGGCACTTCAAGGGTCGGTCGAACCACACCTTCGGGCACTCTCGCGTTGCGGGGTCGATCCGGTCGAGTTGCGTCGCCCTGACCAGCTCGATCAGATCACACACCTCGTCTTGCCCGGTGGGGAGAGCACGACCCTTCACCATCTGCTGAAACTTCACTCCCTCTCGAGTCAAATTCCACAGCGAGTCGCAACTGGACAAATGGCTCTGCTGGGTACCTGTGCCGGCGCCATCCTGATGGGCCGAGAGTGTCAAGAGTCGCCACCGCGCTGGAACCTGATCGATGTCGAATTCCAACGAAACGGTTTTGGTCGCCAGGTCCACTCCTTCATCGAACCGATCGAGTGGATCGCTGGCCCTGATCTCGGGACATCGGAGGGGATCTTCATCCGCGCTCCTCGCATCGGCTTGTCCTCCCCTGCGGTCGAGGTGCTCGCCACCCTCGGATCGGAAGCGGTGGCGGTACGCCAGGACCGGTGCGTGGCCTGCACCTTTCATCCCGAATTGACCGGGGATGATCGGATTCATCAGTGGTTTCTTCGGCTCTGATCTGGTTCAGGTGGCCCGCAATCGCCATCCTGGAAATCACGCTCGATGATCGCTTTCCTCTTCCCCTGGAAATGGGGAGGATATCGTTGAGAAAAGAGGCCCCGGTTGAACTCGCAAGAAACGAAAACTCGCCGACGAATCGGTATCTTTGGTTGGGGAGTGGTCGCTCCTGGCTGCCAGGATGTCGATCAATTCAGGGATAAACTGGCCGCTGGCGGCAGCTGGTTGGAGCCGTTTCAGGACTTCGGCCCCAGCAATTTTCTGGTGGGTGATCCCGAGTTCGATTTCGAGAAGTACCACCAGTGGGTTGAGGACCGCTTCCCCCCCCGTCGATTCACCCAACTACAGGCCAAGATGGGAAACCCGACCCTCTATGCGGTGGGTTCCTTCATCCAGGCTCTCGAACAAAATCCTGGTATCGAATCCGCATTGCAGGAGATGGGTAGCCGAGCCCACGTCTATGTCGGTACCGGCCTCGGAGACATTCCGACCATCTCGGAGATCGCCCTCAAGGCGGATCGTGCCCAGCGAGAGTGGGATGCGTTCTGGGCTCATCCGGAACGATGCCCCGCCCGAGCGGCACACGATGCGGGAGACTCGCCAGCAGCGATTCGCGATCTGGTTCCACCTGCAATCGAGGATCTGGATGCGGCCCGGCAAGAAGAGGGACGACGCATCTGGAATCGATTCTGGGCGAGCCAGTCAACCCAACTCGAATCCTATCTGTCCACCCTGCGGGAGATCGAGAACCTGAGCATCGAAGGAGAAGTCGAGACGGGCAAATCATCGGTACTACGGGAGAAGATGAAACGATCTGCCCGGTTGCGAAAGGACTGGAGTGCTCCGATCGAGCCGTGGGCAGCAGTCAGTTCCAATGTGCTGTGGAACATCCACAGTGCTCCGGCAACGCAGATCACCATGATGGGAAAGATCACCGGGCCCTCTTTTGCTCCGGTGGCCGCCTGTTCCACCTTCAGTGTTTCATTGAAACTGGGAATCGATTCGATCCACAGTGGCGAGGCAGAAGCGGTGGTCATCGGAGCCACCGACCCGGCCCCCTGCTCCCTCACCGTGGGAGCCTTCAGTGCCGCCAAGGTACTCTCCAGCGATGGAGAGGTTTCCAAACCGTTGACCGGATTGCGCGGCACCCATGTCAGTGGAGGCGCCTGCGTATGGATCATCGGCGACCTCGAAAAGATGCGCGCACGAGGATTCGAACCGCTCGGGATGGAGCCGATCTCGGTCGGCCTGACCTCCGATGCGGATCACATCATCACCCCGAGCGAGGAGGGACCACAGGAAGCGATCCGCAGCGCCATGGCCACTGCCGGAGCCGAGCCCTCCGAGATCTCCACCTGGGATCTGCACTGCACCGCCACTCCCGGCGATTTCCTCGAGGTGGAGAATACCCGCAAGTTACTCCCTGAATCGGTTCTGATGACGGCGCGCAAGGGGACCTTTGGCCACGGCATGGGTACCTGTGGCGGCTGGGAGTTGACCGCCCAGATGTTTTCCGCCGAGCAAAATAGCGTTCCCCCCACCGCCTTGACCGGGTCAGAATTGAACCCCGAGATCTCTCGCATTCACGACAACTTCGTCGGGGAGACTGCAGCCCCTCTGCCGGAGGGATTCGCCGGAAAACTCTCGATGGGAGTGGGCGGCATCAATGCCTGCGTCATCTCACGACCCTGGAGTCCAGAGGATCTCGCTACCGACCCTGAAGCCCGCTGCTGATGGTTCAGTGCCAGCCCCGGTGAGGAATCGAGTGGCCCTCGAACCACTTCCGCACCCCGTCGACATGATCGCCCTGCAGTTCGATGGTGTTTTGTTTGCAGGTACCGCCACTGGCCAGACGCTTCTTCAGGTCTCGCAGTAACGCCTTCACATCCTTTTCGACCAGCGGGATCTCATCGACCACCGTGACCGTCTTGCCACGACGCTTCTCGATGCGGATCCTCGCTGGCCCGGTCGGCACCGCTGAGGGGCTTGCCGCTGAGCAGCGGCAGCGCCCTGGCAATTGCCCACAGCCGCCACAGGGGGAATTCCCATCCGACCGCCACACCACCTTGCGAGACATCTCGAACTCCTCCCCGGCGCTCTCCATTCTGGGCCCTCTTCTGGCCCCTCCAGCGGTGAGACGACTGGAGCGCCTCTTCCGTCTCGATGGCCCGGGTAGATCATCGTCGAGAAATTGCCAACCGTCACCCCTTTCAGCACCAGAATCGGCCCCAAGTGGCTCACCAGCGCCTTTGATCGTCTTCCAGATCCACTCGCCATCGGTTATTCTGACCACTTCAAGAGGACTCCCCCGATCGGGAGTCTTCCTCCACCTCGACCCATTGCAAGGAGTCTTTCGATGTCGATGATTTTTCTAACGGCTTTCCTGGCCTGCTCTCCACTGGCCATCGGTGACGAACCGGAAACTCCGGCGGTCGAGGTTGGCCTACCCTGGGTGCTGGATATCGATACCGCCAAGGAGATGGCTCGCAAAGAGGGTAAGGACATCCTCATCAACTTCACCGGCAGTGACTGGTGTGGCTGGTGCAAGAAGCTCGATGGCGAGGTGTTCTCACTGCCGGCTTTCCACGAAACCGCTGGAAAGCAGTACATCTACCTGTACCTCGACTTCCCGCGCAGTGAAGAAGCGAAGGCATTAGTCGTGGATGAGGCGCTCAATGGCAAAAGCCGCGACGAGATGGGAGTGGACGGATTCCCCACCATCATCCTCGCTGACCACCAGATGCGCCCCTATGCCAAGACCGGATATCAGCAGGGCGGGCCAGAAAAGTACCTCGAGCACATCGTCGAACTGCGTGCCAAGGGCGACAAGATCAAAGCGTTGCTCGCCACCGAAGATGAGGCTCAACAGGGCGAAATGCTTCCTGCAGCTTTCGACGTGATGGCAGACCAGGGCCTGCTCGGGTTTCCCGCCTTCGGAAAGTACCTCGAATTGGCGGAGAAGTCCGACAACCCCGAGTTGGTCAAGAGAGCCGCTTCCCATCGTGCTCGTGGACAGCTGTTGAAATTGCTCAACACCCAGGAGCCGGACTTCCCGACACTGGTGCAGTTTCTCAAGGACAATTCAGAGATGGACGGCCCCGAGGTGCTCAATGCACTCTGGTTCTGCCAGGGCTGGATGGCTGAGCAGGGAGACAAGGATGGGGCCAAACTGTTCCTCAGCCGGATGTTGAATAGCGAGCTGGTCAAGGAGAACGATCGCGGTCGCAAGATGATCGAAGATGCTCTCCATGGAATCGATCATGATGCGACGGACGGTCACGATCACGACGGCGACGGAAAACCCGATCACTAGAGCCGCTTGACGCCAAAGTTCGAGAATCTATCAAAAGGTGGCCGGGTCGGGATCGACCCGGCCACCTTTTTTATCGGTTCGATTCCCCTTCCAGGCCGCATCGATTCGATCCGATCGGTGCAGTTCTCCCGAAGCACTCGGCAGGCTATGATCTCGGCGACGGAGGACAGTTTGGCCAGAACGGGTAAACCACGTGAGGGATGCGAGGGATTCAGAAGGCCTGCTTCTCGATTCCCTGGCCGATCGGGTCGCCGTCGAGCGATCGCACTCGGTGCCGTCCACCTGCTCATCGGACTTCATCTGCTCCACTGGGTCGTCACCGGTACCACCCTCTCCCCGGTCGAGCCATCCGAGTCGATGTACACCCTCGAGAATGGCCAGGTGAATGCGGGATTCATCTTTTTCATCGTGGCGATCCTCTCCACTGCTCTCCTGGGAAGATGGTTCTGTGGCTGGGCTTGCCACATGGTGGCTCTACAGGATCTCTGCGGCTGGATGATGAGAAAAATCGGCATTCGCCCGCAGCCGTTTCGTTCTCGACTGCTTGGCTGGGTGCCGTTTCTACTCGCCTTCTACATGTTCCTGTGGCCCACCCTGAAGCGGTGGAGTCTGCCCTGGTTCGAGGGTCAGTTCGCAACGGTGGCGAGTTGGATCGATCCCGTTCGCCCGTGGGTTGGATTCACCGATCACCTGATGGTCGCCGATTTCTGGGCCACCTTCCCCTCCTGGTGGATCGCCATCCCCTTCTTCCTGGTGTGTGGCTTCGCCACCGTCTACCTGCTCGGATCCAAGGGCTTCTGCAGTTACGGATGTCCCTATGGTGCCTTCTTCTCGGTGGCGGATCGGATCTCTCCGATGGCCATCGTCGCCAACATGGATGCGTGTGAATCGTGCGGACTGTGCACCGCCAACTGCACTTCCAATGTTCAGATCTCACGAGAGATCAAGATACACTCCCAGGTGGTCGATCCGGGCTGCATGAAGTGTCTCGATTGCGTCGATGTGTGTCCCAACGGGGTCCTCTCCTTCGGGAGGGGCGCCTGGAATCCTCTGGCCAAAGCCATCGCGCCGACCCGCAATACGCACCTTTCACTGCAGGGAGAGGTGAGCCTCGCCATCCTCTGTGCACTGATCTGGTTCAGTTGGCGAGGTGTCTACGCTCAGATCCCGATGCTGATGGCGACCGGAATCGCCATCAGCGTCTCGTTCCTGATCTGGAAGAGTCTTCAATTACTGCGCCTCGAGGATGTTTCACTTCAAGGGCAGCAATTGCGACGAACGGGCGCCATCACCACGCCCGGTTTGATCCTGCTGGCGATCACCATCTCGAGCATCCTGCTGACCTTGTCGGCGGGCCACACTCGCTGGAATGAAGTCCAGGCCGACCGGCACTTCAACGAAGCCCAGGTCAATCTCGATCAGGTGTTGATTCCAGGCCAGCCGCCCATCTCACCGCAGTTGATGGAGTCGGCAGCTCTAGCAGTGCAGCATCTGCAGCGCTGCCGCCACTTCTCGCGCGGTGGCTTCGCCCTGCTGGAACCACCAGGGACCATCCTCGAAGAAAAATTGGGCTACATGAGTGCGGTCAGTGGTGACCTCATCGGTGCAAGTTCGTGGTGGGGACTGGCACTGGAGGAAAAGAGCAGCGATGACCTGCTGGTTCGCTACGGTCAACTCGTGGAGTTGCAAGAGGGGCCACAGGCACTGGCCCGGTGGCTCGACAGTCAGCGAGAACGACTCGGGAACCGTCTCACACTGGTGAACTTGAGAGGTGACCTGGCCCGCCGTCAGGCCCTCTCAGCATTTCAAGGAGGACAGGCGGAAGCGGCGGCACGTCACCTGCAGGCGTTGATCGGCTGGATCGGCGAGGAACCGGAATTGCTGCGAAACATCGCCGATCTGCTCGACCAGGCCGGGATCTCCGAGGAAGCAACCTCGTTTCGCCAACGTGCTCAGCTCAGCGAACAGAACTCAGCGCCCCCCGCGGGCACTACCGATCGTCGCTAGTTGTTGCTGCTGCCGGAGCATCGGACTCATCTGGTTCATCTTCAGTTCGATCATCTTCAGTTCGATCATCTTCAGTTCGATCATCTTCAGTTCGATCATCTTCAGTTCGATCATCGAGCGGCGCGGCTGCCTGCTCCGACTCGCCCGTGAGTCTCAGATACGCTTCCTCGAGACTCGCGCCCTCTCTCAATCGCCGAGGAGCGGCTGCCAGTTTCAACAATCGATGGAGGAGTTGATCCAGCGCCGCATCGAGACCCCCATCGGCACTGGCATCGAGATCCACCGTCAGTTGAGTCCCATCCTGACTGACTCCGCGCACCAGTTCCTCATCGAGGATCTGTTGCAGTTCCCCGGGGGAGATCACCCGACCCAGCCGCAGTTCGAACCTGCGAGCGGAACCTGTCACCTCGTCGATCGGGCCACTGGCGACCATCTTTCCAGCGACGATCACCGCGACCTCGTCGATCAGGTCCTGCAACTCCAGCAGATTGTGGGATGAAACGATGACCAGCGCGTCTTTTCCGAGACTGCGAATCAGTTCACGCACCTGCAGCGCATTGGCAGGGTCGAGCCCGGCGGTCGGCTCATCGAGTAAGATCAGTTCTGGTGACCCGAGGATCGCCTGGGCGACACCGAGTCTTTTTCCCATCCCGTGAGAGAGAACCGCCGCACCTCGATCCAATTGGTCGGCGAGCCCGACGCTCTCGAGCGCTGCAACCACCTCCTGGCGAGCGATGGTCCCGGTCACCCCATCGAGCGCTCTGAGAAACAGCATCTGATCGACGATCGAGACATCGCGGGCGAAGATGGCATCCTGCGGCATCACCGCGACCCGGCTGACCAGCGATCGAGATCCCGGTGCGGCACCTCCCAGCACTTCGATCGAGCCCCCTTGCACGCGAAGGAACCCGGCGATCAGCGAGAAGAGGGTGGTCTTGCCGGCACCGTTGGGGCCGACCAGCCCCACCACGCCGCACTGATCGAGTTTCCAGTCGACGTGGTCGATCGCCACCTTGTCGCCGAAGCGATGGCTCAATTGCTCGATCTTCAGGAGCGAAGGGGAATCGATCACAGGTCTGCCCTCCGAAGTCGAAGCAGTGCGATGACGGTGAAGATCAAACCATGCCCCAGACAGTAGAGCGCTGTCTTCACGACCACTGTTCCGTCAGGAGAGAGCAAGTGATGGGCATATCCCCAGGGCAAAAGATATAGCAGATTGCCGAGTGGTTCCCACGCTTCTCTGGAGCTGAAGGCGATCAACGGCACCGTCAGGGTGAAGCCGACCGATCCCATCAATGCGACCATCGGTGAGCGAAAAATGGTGCTACAAAGCACTCCCAGGGCCACATAGGGAACAGTCAAGGCGACCAGAGCCCCCAGAGTCTGGAACCCCCACGTGATCAAGGCACCCCACCCATCGAGGGGCAAGACGATTCCCAGATACATGACGACCGCCCCCTGCAAGCAGGTGATCACGGTCCAGGAGAGGATCAGTGCCCCCAGCAGCCGCCCCAGCAACAGCGATGTTCGGGTGGTTCTGGGCAGCAGGTAGCGGATCGAGTGATGCTGAACATCGCCGGCGATGCACGCAAAGGAGCCCAGTGGCAACAATACTGGCAGCAGCAGCCCCAGCAACATCACCGTCAATGACAGCAGTACCGGATGATCCAGCACCAGGTACCGGCCCCACATTGCCAGTTCGACCAGTTCTTCCGACTCGATCTGTTCACTGAGGGTACTGAATTTCCCGGGCTGAAGCGTCGCCACCGCAAGAAAGGTGCCCACTCCCTGAGCTGCATTCTCCTTGAACTCTTTCGCTGTGACCAACTCCGACTCGATGGGAAAGAACACCAGACTGGCGCAGCCCAGCCCCACCGTCACCGTAAGAACGATGAATGCGACTCCCGATCCTGAACGAAGCGATTGGGAAAGGAAGTTCCTCGCATGGAGCAGAATCTGCCATCGGCCCATCATCGAAGCCTCAGATCCTTGCGAAAAATCCCATGGATCATGATGAGCAAGAACAGCGGATAGAACATCTGACGCACCAGATTCATACCCACTCCTCTCACAAGATCCGTCGGTAACACCTCGACGGCGAGCCAGGATATCGAAGCCATCCCCACTGCAGCCAGGGTCGAACCCCACTTTCCAGCCCAGTGATTTCGTTTCAACAGGCCCCACACCGATACGGCGAGCAACAAGGCGACCACCAGGCCCAGAATGCCGAGCAGTTCCATCTGCTGAGGATCCACATCGGCAGCGATCAGCGATTCCAGATCCCTGTTGCTCCAGCGATCCGCGGTGGCTTCAGGGTCTTGCAGATGAGCGTGGAGGCGGGAGGAGGAGAGGATGCGCTGGAGCCCCGGAAAACCGCAGGAGATGGCAAAGAAACCGTTCAGAGCGGCTAATGCGGTCAATCCGCCAGGACGATCACTGATCGCCAACAGGAGCCTCCACCAGCAGCATCTGTAGTTGAGCGACGTGCTCCGATTCGACAGCCACCTGCTGTCGGGCAAATTCCTCCAGCACCACATCCCCACTACCGTCGACATGGTCGAGCAGGTCGCGGTAACCATCGAGCGCTGCCTGTTCAAAGATCAGCGCCTCGGCAATCGCCTGCGGGCCAGAATATCGCCGACCATCGAGATCCAGCTGGATTCTTGGAGTCGGATTGCCACCGAGTTGAAGGATCTTTTCGCTGACCTGTTGAGCGTGCTCGATCGTCTCCTCGTGATTCTCTTGCAGGACCTTTTGAACGATCAATCGATCGATCCCCTGCACCATCGAACTGAGGTGCAGGTAGCGGATCGAAGCCTCCAATTCCTCGGCGAGCAAGGCATTGAGTTTTTCAATCGCTTCTGTACGAGAGAAGAATTGGGTCATGACGGATGATCCTCACCTTGGGGGTCCTTCTTCTCGAGTCGAAGAGCCAACTCTTGCGTCTCGTTTCCTGGAAATGAAGTAGGAGTGGCAGCGGCTTGCCGCTGGAGAGATTCGAGCAAGAGGGTCCACTGCGAGTCCAAGGAGATCTTCTCCAACCCGACCAGGAAACCGCCAGCGGCTTCTGCGGTCTGATCGCTGATGAGATGCTCAACCTTGCAGGCATCTTGTTCCGCCACCTCGTCGGGAACTCCCAGTACCTCACGAAAAAGTGCCTGGATCAGGATCCTCTTGGTACGAATTCCTCGGGCGATTTGAATTCCTTCCTCCGACAGAGAAAGGTGCTTGTGATCGTCCTCGACCACCAGCCCTCGCTGGCGCAGCCCCTTGAGTGTGACCGAGACGCTGCCTCGGGTGATGCCCAGGTGCCTCGCCACATCGGAGACGCGGGCATATCCCTGGTCATCGAGGAGCCACTGGATGGTGGTCAGGTGATGCGCAGCCGAGTGGCTCACGGGATTCTGCTCGAATTCTCGCCAGTCGCTCACGACTCCTCCTGAAAAGTCAGAACCAGAACTCGCCGCAAAGGCCAGCATTGGCACCCTTGGGGGCTTTCGCAGCCGACAAGTTTGGCAACCCAAACATGTTGACACCCCCCCGAACAGATCGCTACACTCTCATTCATGAGAGCGGACTTGGCGCCGGTGCCAGAGCACCTGACAAGGGTAGCCGCAGCGGAGCGGCGAGACAATCCGCCATTTCTGGCGATCCAGGCCTTTCGAGGAGTAATTGATGTTTCGAGAAATCTCCAACCAGGATCAGCGGGGCTCCACGCCCCTCCCGCAGCAGTCCCGGTCTGTCGACTCATCTGCACTCGATTCCACTGCACTAAGTTCCACTGCACTCGACTCCGCTGCCAGCGAGTTCCCCCCAGTCGCCCCCCGCTTGCTGAGGGATCTGAATCGGGGCCAACGGATCCGTCTGGTCCGCGAATCGGTGCCCGAATCTCACCGGCCCCTGCTCGAAGCGATGGGGCTGTGCAACGACTGCGATCTTCACCTGTGTCAATCGAGAGGTACCTGCATCCTCGATATCGATGGAAGCCGTGTCGGGATCAGTGAGCAGGTCGCTTCCTCGATCCTCGCCATTCCCGTCTCTTCATAGCTTCAATTTCACGGGCGGGCCGGTCCAGTGACTCGATTCTACAAGCAAGCCAACTTCACCCTGGCCAGGGCCAATCCATCGACCCGAGTACTCCTGACCCTGTTCTTGCTGACGGTCCTGCTCGGTTGTTTTGTGGCACTTCTTCAGTATTCGGGACGATCCGGTGGATTCACCGCAGTAGATGCTCGCCAGTGGGTTCAGGGAAATGAAGAGCAACTCGATGCCGAGGTGTTGATCCCCAGCAAGAGTTCTGTCGAGATGCTCGCCATCATCCACGACCACATCTTCTCACTCGCAGTGCTGCTCTTCGTGGTGCTGCATCTGGTTGAACTGACCCCTTGGACCGAAGGTCCAAAGATCACGCTGTCATTGCTCGGATACGGTTCCCTGCTACTCACCCTGTTCGCTCCCTGGTGGCTACAGCATGAAACCCCCGGCAGCGATTCGATGACTCCGCTATCGATGATGCTAGGCGGCAGCCTGCTGCTGCTGAGTCTCTCCATCGGTTCGATCGCTTGTCTCGATGAACTGTGGTGGGCTCCGATTCGAAGAAAGGGGAGGAAACAGCCGGAACCGGCTGCTCCCTCCCCACTCCATCCGGGTCATGGGGCTCGATCGGATCGTTGCCCCATGGGGCACCAAGATCCTCGCTCCTCGACCGACGACGACTCGCCTGAGTGATCGCTAGAGTTTCGCCTCCGCTTCCCTGGCCGCCTTCCACAGGTCGATCAGAGTTTCGAGCGCAGCGTCGAGAGTTTCACCCCGGACATCCTTGTAGCGAATCACTCCGTGCTCATCGAGGAGATAGGTGGTAGGCCAGCCGCTGACATTCCAGCGAGTAGCGATGGGGCCATTGGTCCCACCTCCATCGAAAAAGCTCTTCCAGGTCAGCTTATTTTTCTCCACCGCTTCCCGAGCCGCCTCGATGGAATCCTCGGAATTAACACCAACGATGGCAAACTGATCTGCTGTGTGATTCTTCACGAGCGACCGCTCGTGTGGGTACATTGCCCGGCAAGGGCCTCACCAATCGCCCCAGAAATCGAGTAGCACCACCTTGCCGCGAAATGCCGAGAGTTGCATCAGATTGCCATCGATGGCGGTCCCGATGATCTCGGGTGCCACTTGCCCGACCTGCAGATGATCCAGTTCGAACAGATCTCCTGCGACCTTCTCACCATAGGTGGTCTCCCGAAAAAATAGCACATCCGCAAACTCTTTCTGGACCCGTTCGAGGAGTTGCTTCCCCTCGGCTCTCGTCTCTTCTGTCGATCCGAGCAATTTTCCAAGGGCGTAGAAGGCCGAGCCCTGAACACTGCGATGGGGTGATCGATCTGCAACGGCTCTCAGCAGTAACAGGTTCTGTGCGGAGGGTGGATTGTAGTGGCCAAAGCGAACCAGGTCCTTGAGGTCAGGATGCTCGATGTAATCGACAAGGATCCGGTCCACCACCTTCTCGAGAATCCAGCCATTCTTTTCATCCCGCGAGGCCATCGAGATCACCTGAGAAAGAGCTTCGAGACACGCAGCAGTCCCCGGATGGTCACTGCTGAACTTGAACAATTCAGGCAGGAACATCACACCTGGATCCTTTTCTGGATCCAGTTCGATGGCATCTCGTTCCTCGGCAGTCTTCGCTTCTCTCATCGGGGCCAGGTACTCGGTCCATGCCTCATCCATCCGCTCCTGCAACTTGTCCAGCGCATCGCGTGCGGAAGTCTCCTGTGCCTTGGTCACAACCGTGGGAGTTGGATCGTCGAGCATCACCTCAGTCGATGCGAAACCGTATATCGGTGCGAGGAAAAGGAGGATGGCCACCTTCAGCAGGAGAAATGCATGAGTAGTAATCTTCTTCATTGGACTGGACCCCTAACTTGATTTCCCGAACGATTCGGAGCATTGAACCCTCGGCATCCAAACACTGAATGTGATCGAGTTCCAGCGCCAATCGCAGCTATTTCGAGGAGCAACCACCGCAAGAACCGTTCTGATCTTGATCGTCCGATTGACGAACTCGTTTCACGATCAGAAGTACCACCGCTGCCACAGCAAATAGCGTCACCCACCAGAACTGAGGATCGGAGAGGGGGAATTCGTTCATCCAGAAAATCCCGCAGCCAGCATCCACTGACGTGTCAACACCCCGAGAATCCACGCTACGGATGTCATCCAGATCAGTTGCAGCAATGCCCAGCGGATTCCTCCCGCCTCACGACTCGTCACCACCAGGGTCGGTAAGCATTGCATCGCCAGGATGAAGAAGACCAGCAGTCCTCCAGCAGCCGCAGGAGGAAGCAACGGCGATCCATCATCTCGTTTTGATGCGCGAATTCGAGCGATGGAACTCCCTGCCGCCTCCTCTGCATTGACCCCCACCATCACATTGAGTGAAGAGACGAACACTTCTCTCGCAGCAAAACTCGCGAGGACCGCCACCGACAGTTGCCAATCAGCACCGATCGGGGCCAGAACAGGCTCGATCCAGCGACCCAGTTGCCCGGCGTAGGATCCCCTCGCCGACTCCCTCAGATGGAGAGACTGCGCCTGGTCCAGCAACAGTTGCGACTCCCCCGGATCGGAGTGTGCTTCTGCAGCGACACGAAGTGCCTGGATCTCCGGCCCTTCTGGCGTCGACGGATAAGCACTGAGCCACCACAAGACGATACAGATCAGCAGGATCACCGAGCCGGCGTTCTTCAAGAAGGTCCATCCTCGATCGATGGCGATGCGAGCCGCGTCTCGGACTGACGGCAGGCGGTAGGGTGGTAGTTCCAGAACCATCGGCAGACTGGGTCCGGTCAACAAGGTCTTGCGGACCAGACCAGCGGATCCCACTGCCACCACCGCTCCGAGCAAGTAGCAGCCGACGAATACGCAGCCCGCTACCAGCGGGTTGGCCGGGGCGAGGATCCCGACCATCAAGATGTACACCGGTAACCTCGCCGAACAGGAGAGGAACGGCGCCACCAGGATGGTGGCGAGCCGATCTCTTCGATCAGGGATCAGTCGGGTACAGAGGATTCCTGGAATCGCACAGGCATGACTCGAAAGGAGCGGTACGAACGCCTGTCCCGGCAAGCCGAAGGGCCTAAGCCAGCGGTCCGCGACGAATGCGGCTCGCGCCATGTACCCTGTTTCTTCCAGCAAGGAGATGAGAAAGAAGAGCAGCAGGATTTGCGGCAAGAAGACCATCGTTCCCGAGATTCCGCCGATGACCCCGTCCACTAACAGTCCACGCAACGGACCATCTTCCATCGAAGTGGAGATCCACTCCCCGACGGTTCCAAACGCCACATCGATCCACTCCATCGGTACCTGAGCCAGCCAGTAGACCGATCCGAACATGATGATCATCGCCAGTAAGAAGAGAAGAGAACCGGCGATAGGATGAACCAGCACACGGTCGAGTCGATCATCTCTCCTTCGCCTCCTGCGGGCCTGCTCGGGACGAACCGGAAGACTTGTCTTCGCCAGCAGATCTGAACTCCACTGCTCGATCGATTGCTGATCTCCGGGAACCGGTGTGGGAATCCGTGCAGTAGCGATCAGCGCTTCCACATCGAGGGTCCGCATCGCCGATTTCTCCGCAGCCTCGACCACCGGGATTCCCAGCGACTCTTCCAACGCCGGCAACTGGATCTGGTAACCACGAAGTTGTGCCTCGGCAGTTTTCGTCACCACCGCAGCCATCGGAACTCCCAGTGCCATCAACTGTGCCAGAAGCTGAAAATTTCTCGGGAATCCCACCGCTTCGATGACCACGATGATCAGATTCTGTTGCTGACCTTGCAGCGGTACATCGAATTTCAGGTGCTGGTGACACAACTGAGCCTCGGGAAGATCGAGATGGAGGCTATAAGTTCCCGGCAAGTCGGTGACGATGCGTAGTTGCTCTGCCCCGAAAAACTCACCGATCACCGAATCCGCAGTGATCCCCGGGTAGTTGGAGATTCTCGAATTTGCGCCCACCAGAGCATTGAAAAGAGTGCTCTTTCCGACGTTGGGATTCCCCACAAGGGTGATGTGTACCGGCGCACCGGCGGATTCCCTGGCCATCAGGGTTTTAACTTCCCGTAGCCGCGCGCGCTCTTCTCGCCCGCGACCAGGATCAGGGCTCCTGCCCCGGAAACTCGATCCAGCAACGGATCGGCATGGTCGGGACCGAGCACAGCCAGTGCGGTACTGAAGGCATCCGCCCGGGTGGCATCGGGGATCAGGACGGTGGTCGACAGCGCCACCACTGCAGCCTGACCCTGGTGGGGATCAATGATGTGATCTCCCTTCTCATAAGTCGCACTGGTGGCGAGACTGGAGCCCACCAGCGGGATCGAGCGTAACAGCGAGTTCGCCCCGTTCCCCTTCACCCTTGGATCATGGATCCCGACCAGCCAGGACGATTCTCCCGGGGGAGGATCCAGTGCCAGTAGTTGTCCGCCAAAGTCGAGCAAAGCTCTCGAATGACCGAGTTCCCTCAGGATCTCGGCCGCTCGATCCAGAGCATATCCCTTGCCGATCCCGCCGAGGTCCAGGATCAAATCGTCGCGTTGTCTCGTGATGGTACCCGTGGCCCGATCGACATCGATCTGCGAGTAGCCGTCCGCCACCAGAGTCGGATCGAAAGCACCACCGCTCTCTCTGGCGATCTGTAACGCTGCACTCACACACTCGATCGTATCCGTGGACACCTTCACCGGATGACCCGCAGGTGCCTGCTCGACTCGACTCACATCGCTGTGTGGATTCCAGCGGCTCAACAACTGCTCGAGACGTCGCACCTCGTCGAACACCTCGGAGATGACCTGCTCCGCCTCGGGTCCGTAGACCTCGACCCGCAGGACTGTACCCATCGCAGGCCGAACTCGAACCACCGAGACCGATCGATCCGCCTCCACCTCGCCCTCGACCGTCAAAGAGACCGGAGAGGGCCACGGCTTCCAGCGGATCGGACTCTTCCCATCGCAGACCTCTGCGACGGTGGCGAGGGCTCTACGTACGGCACGCACCGAGGCGCGCGCCGAGAGGGTCGCCCCGGAGAGATTTCGGATCTCTCGGTGTAGTTTGAAGGGTGGTTGAGCAGCGCGGTTTCTGAACTGTCGGGTAAATCTGGGCGATGCGATCTGCTTGCCGATGTGCTCCCGGTAAACCAGAACCTGAAGGTCGTGGACCCGCTTCTCTGGATGGATCGCCACCAGAAATGTGATGGGACGGTACTTCCCGATCTCATCGAGAAGCACTGCATCTCCGATCCACTGTTGTTTGGCATCGGAGACCCGGACCAGCATCACTGGCGCTGAGGGTACTGCGCTTCCACAACGCTGGGCGATCCGTTGACGGAGATCGCCCTTCATCTCCAGCACCACCGATTCGTACCTGGCAGCCTGTGGCCATGCGGTCGAGATCGCTTGCTCGATGCTGGTTGGAGTCAGCCCGAACATCTGGGCCTCCGCAGTGGGAGCCGCCAGCAGTAGTGAGAGTAGTATCGTCAGCGTCAACGTGTCTTCTCCTAGAAGTAAGTCGCCATCGAGCAGATGATGGTCGCGTCTGGGTCGGCTTGGTCTTCCACCTTCACCCGTTCGAGATCAAACTTGAAAATCGTCTCATCGGAAGGACGGATGTTGAAACCGATCGTCGATCGGCGCTTACGATGGCCTCCCAGATCTTCACCTTCAAAGCGAAGGGTCAGGCCGGAGGAGGACTCCGCTCCGAACCACCGCTCGAGGATGGCCGGATAGAAACGGCGTGAAAGTTGAATCGAACTGGCCGCCAGTTCCGCAGGAACCCCGGCGGACCGAGCGGGAGCATCGAGTTCGATGGCGACCCTGGCCACTTCCAGTTGCACCTCGATGGGGCCGACGGTGTCGATGCCAGCGGTGACCTCAGTGGTGACATCGATCACGGCGATGGTCAGGTCCAGTTCCCCCTGCGCATCCCAACTTCCGTTCCAGGCGGACAATCCCACCTCGGTTCCCAGCTCTGGTCTCCACAAAAATCTCCCACAGAGGCTGGGAGATCGGTCGCCATTCTTCTTCAATCCGGGACGTGCAGCACGAATCCCGCTGGTCGAATCGATATTGTAGCCATCGATGGCATCCCCACCGTTGAAACCATTGAGGGTATAGATCTCGAGGAGCCAATCTCCTTCCGCTCCCTCCAACAACGCTCCGACTCCAGCACTGGTCAGGGTGGTCGGCACCACTGTGCGCGCCACCAGCGGTCGCTGGGTCAGCGGACGAATCGGTGAATCATGGTGCAGGTTGGTCGATCCGAGCGGCACCAGGATGGCACCCGTGCGCAGCTGCCAACCACCCAGATCCACATCGACATGGGCGTACTCGACCTTGACCTCTCCGTCACCGGTCGCCACCTGCGGTCCGCCGTACTCGAACTCGATCTCGCAGGAGAAGTGCACATGCTCGGTGACCACTGCGTCGAGCATCGGCACCAATCGATGATTACGAAAATCGAAGCGATTCGAATTGATGAAGAGTTCGAGATCGAGATAACCACCGATCTGCACATCTCTCACCCACTGGCCCCCCGACTCGCCATCGAGATCTCCATCGAGATTCCCCGCGAGATCCCCCTGCTGGGCCCAGCCGGGTGACCACCCCGAGGTCAGAATGGCGACCATCAGCAGCCCGCAGAGCCATTTCGCCACGGGAGAGTCATGTTGTTGCCCCATCTGAATCCCTTCCTCGATCGCTCAGTTGCTCGACCCCTGCGGCGTTCCAGCGGTGTATCGAGGAGCCCGTCATGCTCCACAAGGGACCATGAACCTGTTTGTTTGGCAACCCAAACAAAAAAATAGTGTTCCAATTCGTACACCTGGCAGCGGAATTCCCTAGGATTTGAGCATGGACCCCATCTGGACCCGACTGCTCGCTGGAGAACTTGATCCGTTACTGCTCGCCGCACATGGCGTCGAGCCGGGTCGCCTGTCGCAACTGTCGCAGTTGCGCAAGTATGGCAGCCGCGATGAAGTCGCCGCAGTGCTGTCGCTGTGGGACGCTCGACGCCGCGCCACCGGCCGTATCGACCAGGCGGAGCGGCTGTGGGTCACCGCCGAGGCGGTTCAACAAGCGACCCGCTCGGCGGTCGCCCGACACAAGGCCGCTCGCATCCGGCAGGCGTGTAGCGAGTCCCCGGTGATCGACCTGTGCTGCGGAATCGGCAGTGACTCGATCGCTCTGTCGCAGGGAGGGCCGGTGGTGATGGTCGATCATGATCGTCTTCGTTTGACCCTGGCCAGGGCCAATGTCCGGCTGACCGGAGGCAAAGGCGAGGCCGTCACTGCCGATGCGGCGGCACTCCCCCTCACTCCCTTACCGCTACATATCGATCCAGACCGACGCCTCGACGGTCGGCGCCGTCACAGTTACCCGGAGATGCTCCCCGGCCCCGATGTTCTCGAGGTACTGATGGAAAAACACCCGGATCTCGCCCTCAAGTGCGGCCCCGGAGTGGATGTCTCTCAACTGCCGGCGGGCGAGGTGGAGTTCATCCAGGAGAGTGGAGACCTGGTCGAAGCCACCTTGTGGCGCGGATCCTTCGATGGAGGTCAGCGGCGACGAGCCACCCTGCTGCCGAGTGGAGAATCGATCAGCGGCGAGGAGGAGGTGCTCGACCTCTTTACTGACCCCGACCCCGCATGGATCCATGAACCGGTTTCGGTCATCGAGAGGGCGGGGCTGGTCGCGCAATTACTCTCCCGGCACTCCATCGGAGAGTTGCATCCAGGACTCGGCTGGCTCGCCGGTCATCAACGGATCGATTCGCCATGGCTGAAGAGTTACGAGGTGGTCGAACGAATGCCTTGGCGTGAGGATAAAGTACGACGGTGGTTACGAGCCCATGGAGAAGGGATCTCCATCGTCAAGACGCGGGGAATCTCCGAGAACCCGGCCCAGTTGGCTCGCAAATTCCGCGGTAGTGGTGGCGACCTCATCCTGGCACTGCTTCGACACGGCAAGAAACAGGTCGCCTGGATTCTCCGTCGCTCCCTGTGATGTCGGTTGAAGTTAGCAGGGCAGTTGGAACTCCTCGGGAATCGGCGATCCATCGAGCATCGAATCCACCACCATGGTGGCGGTAACAGGTCCGATCAGTAAGCCAGCCCGGTAGTGCCCTGTGGCGACCCACAGTTGCGGTCGACCGGGCCATCTTCCGAGCAAGGGGCCGCCATGACGCGTCGCTTTCGGACGGATGCCCGCCCGGTGACCGGTGATTCTCGACTCCACATCTTCGCCGAAGATGGAGCGGGCCACCTCGACCAGTTCATCGCGCCCTTCTGCAGTCGGTGCCACCGCATCCGATGACGGGTCCCCGACTGTTTGCTCCACTCGATTTCCACTGGCGACACTATTGCCGAGCCAGGATCCTCCACCGGGAGCGGGAATCCACGAGTAGATCGAGCGATTCCCCGAGGGATCTCTGAACCCGTCTCGCAGGAGATTAAAATGTACCAGGTGAGCCGGTGCAGCGAGATCGAGTGTGATCGCCTCGCCGGGGACCGGCTCGAGTGGCAGCGGCGATGGAGCCACCGCCAGTGCCGCAGACACGCTCTCCCATCCCGCTGCGAGGATCACACTTCTCTGCTCCGATGGCTGAGACAATTCGATGCCCGCTGTAGCGACCAGCGTGATTCCTCCATCGCCGATCGGCTCGATGCGAATCGGACCGAGGTTTTCGCGAATATTCACTCCCGCACCGTGGCAACTTCGACGCAGTGCCTCGATGGTCGCCAGGGGATCGATACGGGCCTCCATCTCGACCAGTAATCCAGCCTCTGGACTCCTGACAAGATCCGGCAGAAGTTGGCGAATTTGATCACGCGTGAGCACCTCGACCCGGCCTCCAGAATCTCGCAACTTCCTCAACTCCCGCTGTGGATTCCGGATGGTCCTTTCGCGAATGTCGATGGCGCCACATCGGAGATAACCCACATCGATGCCGGACTCTGCAGAAAGTGTCGCGGCATATTCGGGCCACATCTGCCACGCTCGGGTTCGTAGCTGGTAGAAGGGAGTTCGTGCGTGTTGAGGTGGGGTCAGGATTCCGGTGGAAGCACCAGTAGCGCCTGTTCCGACACTTCTCGAATCGAGAAGATCGACCTCAATCCCACGACGCCGCAACTCCCTGGCGAGAGTGAGTCCGACAATTCCGCCCCCCAGTACCGTCACCGCTCTCATCGAACTTCCCCGCCTCTCACGGCAACCGAATCTACCCACTGACCGAATCCTGTGGGAAGTGTACAATCTAAGAAGATGGGAAGGTGGTTCGCCATGAAGTTTCTGCTGATCTTTCTGATGTTGTGTGGGCTCAATTCAGAACTGCTCGCACAGGCACTCAACGACGAATGTACCGGTGCCAGCGAGGTGTTCCTCGGAACCAACGCGATCGACACCTCCGATGCGACCAACAGCCTGGAGGAAATCCCCACCAGCACCTGTCCTGGAACCGCACTTGGCGGTGTCCATGGCGATGTCTGGTACCACTTCACTCCTGCAGAAGATGGTCTGATGACCATCACTACCTGTGACACCGTCGATTTTGATACTGACGTCATCGTCTATGGCGGTGCTTGCGGATCACTGATCCCCATCTCCTGCCACGGCGACACGGCAGGTTGCCTGGTCCAGGGAACCACCAACAACTGGAATACCACCCTTGAAAATGTGCCGGTTTTTGTCGGCGAGACGATTCTGATTCGCATCGGCGGCTATAACGATTATGACATTGGCGGAGGTACCTTCGACATCTCGATGACGAGCGCCCCACCTCCGCCACCCGGAGCTCCTGAAAATGATGAGTGCAGCGGTGCCATCGAAGCGGTGATCGGCGACAACCCCATCGATACCACTTCAGCCAGCGACAGTATCGATCTCTACAGTAGCGGCGCCAGTTGCAATGCTCTCGGAGTGATGAACCAGGATGTCTGGTACCGCTGGACCGCACCGGGTGAGGGTTCTCTCACTGTCAGCATGTGTGACATCGTCAACTTCGATACCGACCTGGTGATCTATCTCGGCGATTGCATATCCAAGGTCGAAGTCGCCTGTAGTGGCGACGCGCCAGAATGCCAGATGCAGGGTAACGGCGCTTCCTACGCATCGGTCGTCGAAGGTCTGCAAGTCTCCGCCGGCGAGGAGTATTTAATCCGCATTGGAGGCTGGGGAGATGGACAAAACGGTACCGGTAACGTCAATGTTCAATTTGTCCAGTCGCTCATCGAATCACTGACCCTCAGTTCGGTACCCGGCAGTGCCGAGATCGATTGCGAGGCAGTGGTTTCCGGTCCGTGTGATTCAGTGCTGTTCGCAGCAGGGTTTGTGGGCTCCAGCCAGGTGACCGTGAACGGTCCTTTTGTCGCGGGTAACGTCGTCACAGCAGCGCTCCCGGTATCGTCGATCCAGACGATGATCGAGGTCTGCGCCACGCCGCATATCGGAAGTGCCCCCGGTACACCTTTCTGCGATGAAGTCGCCGTCACCGGGCCAATCACTCTGGAAAATTGTAGTGCACCGCTCCTCGATATTCCCGATGGCGGAGAGCCTGTCGATTCCATCGTCGTCATCAGTGGCGATCCCGCGACCATTCTGTGGGATCTTCAAGTCGAGGCTCACATCAATCATCCCGATGCCAGCCAACTACTGATCGAACTCTCTTCACCCGATGGCATCACCGTGACACTTCATGATCAACCGACCGGTGCTTCCGGGGGGATCGATCTGACCTGGTGGCAAAGTGGATCTCCCAACCAACCGCCTTACGATTCCGACGGATGGATGCAACCGGTGGGAAATCTTTCATCTTTCAAGGGTGCCAACCCGATCGGAAGCTGGACCCTCACCGTCTCCGATGAAATGACGGGTGAAACGGGGATGCTCGAGGAGTGGTGTCTTCGCATCTACGACACGGCACCGATGCCCAACTCGGGGCAGGATCTGATCATCGGTGATTCGAACAACCTGGTGATGGTCGGTCGCGAGGGATCCCAGGCCAGTTTTGGCTCGGAGTCGGTGATGTGTAACGGGGGAACCGAACCACTCGACTGGTTTGCCAACCCCGACCCACGACACCCGATGATGGCGTTCAACATGTTTCGCCTCGATGCCGATCGGCTGATCCAGATCGGCGGCTCATGGGTCAAGCATGGCTGGTCCTCG
>Ga0209362_1000082_pt1 | contig 86783 bp, 92 predicted proteins | sample SaaInlV_165m_DNA_FD_184680 | JGI IMG/M metagenome (GOLD analysis project Ga0209362, IMG submission 184680) | Marine microbial communities from expanding oxygen minimum zones in the Saanich Inlet - Saanich Inlet SI037_S3LV_110m_DNA (SPAdes)... | ecosystem: Environmental > Aquatic > Marine >... | reverse complement strand
ACCTTAATGATAGCCGTACCTTAATGATAGCCGTACCTTAATGATAGCCGTACCTTAATGATAGCCGTAGTGATATTTCATTACTCTTAAGAGTAATGAAGCAATTTACGCCTCAATAGAAACGGGGGCTGCAATAGCCTTCTCTTTTGCGGTCTGGTAACGTTCGTTCAATTTGTCATCGTCTTTGTTGGCAGCCCACATGATTGCGATGTTGGAGAGCATGATCTTGGGATTCTTGTCGCGCTCCTCCTTGCAGAAGTAGAGGTACTTACTCTTGAGATGGTTGTCGTTCTTGGTCTCTTTCTTCTGCATGGCATCCTTCTCGATGTGGTAGCGCTTCCTGTCGGTCTCTGCCAACTCGGCGATCCTCTTCTTCATTTCAGGATCGGGGACCTGCTTGAATTGCTTCCACCGGCGGCCAAGCTCGCACGTGACATCATGGATGTCGATCTTGCACTCTTTCCCGTCCTCACCCAGTTCCCTGCGCATCTCCTCCTGAATGATAGGGCGCACCTCCTCGCAGAAGAAGATGTACTCACTCTTGGGGCGCGGGGGGTGGCTGGGCTTGTCGGTCTTCTTGATAGCACTCTTGAGTTTGTTGAGGTTTGACTTGGTCTTCCACTCATCAATCAACTCCGGGGTTGCGAACGCGCTAGCGTTCAGGAAAGCAACGACAAACTTGTTCACGTTGTGATAATGGGCGTTCTCCTCTTTCACCATTTAGTCTTTGTATAGTGGTTGATATTTCTTAAGCCATTGTAAATCCGTTTGTCATTAACCTGTTAAATTACACAATAATTTCATAGTCACTTATCAGAAAGATGTATTATTTTCCAGGAAGTAAAAAAACAAGTGAAAATGACATATATGTACATGGGAGAGATCGCCGACGAGGACTACGGGGCGGAGCCCCGCCCTGCGACCGAAGGTCGCTCCATAGCGCTAGAGCGCATAGATCACAACTCACGCACCCTCCTCCTCGCGTTCCTAGTCATGCTCATCGTGTTTGGCCTCCTATTCGTGGTAGAGATCTATTGGGCTTGGTCTCTTCTCATTGGCTTTATTGCAGGAGCCCTATTCTGGTACTTCTGTACAATCTGACTATAACAATTAGAGCGCAACATGATCAAACATCTGTCCAATTTAAGTTACAATGAACCACTGATATAGGATGTTCTGAAGGGGTTTAATGGTTTAACGGGGCGTATGCGAAAACAAAAGATGGAATTTGATGCCCTCACAGAGTTTTTCTCATCCCTCAAATACGCCAAGCGCCGCTACCCCATGATCGTTACCTACACCAACAGACATTTGAACAAGATCTCGTCTGATACCGACAAGGCCGAGGAGGTCGAACATTTCAAACGTTTCCTCGTCGCCAATCAGAACCTGGCCGACAAGAAGATGTCTTCCCCTGACTTCAAGACCGGAAAGACGTCCATCACTTTGGCCATGGACAACTTCTCCGACAACGACATCTTCTGGGAGAACATCCTGAAGGTTGAACAGGTCATGTTCCCTGATGGTAAGCCTGCTGAGATGATGCCTGCCAGTGGGGCCACTGGTCTTACTGGGGCGATGGCAGCGTTCGAGAACAACCCCATCATGTCTGATGTGATTCAGCAGGTCAAGACCATGGGCGATCTGGAAGACATCAGCGACATCAATGCCCTCATGTCCAAGCCCGGGTTCCAGCAGATGGTCAGCAACATCAAGAATAACCTCCAGACAGGCAAATACAGTATCAAGGACCTCACCGGCACCGTCGCCAGCGTCATCGGCAGTGTCCAGAACGAGCTCGACGACGAGACGAAGAGCACCCTAAAGGTCGTGACCGACACCATGGGGGCTGTCGAGCGCAACGAGGCAGTCGACATCAACAACCTCATGAACATGGTCAGTGGCCTCAAGCTCGACAACCTTGGTAAGCCATATATTGATTGACAATTTGGATCTAATTATTCAGGAGGAATCATGAGCTATAAAAAACCCAGGTATACTAAAATGTACGCCAGAGCCAACGAACTCTATCAACAACCCATTGAGGTCAAAGTAACGACAACTACACAGGGATCTTCATACGACCCGGACGCGTTTGGACCTGCCTTTTGGTTCACGTTCCATAATGCCACCACAACGTATCCCAACAGACCAACTATCTTTGTTCAAGACGGTATGAAGAAGATCATCGGCAACATGCCACTCCTTATCCCGTGCCTCGCCTGTAAGGAACACTTCTTTGCGTTTTTGAAGACGGTCGACTTAGACCAAGCCACATCATCACGGGAGAACCTCTTCAAGTTCTTTGTCGATGCCCATAATTACGTAAACAGACGTTTCATGAAGCCAGAGATGTCACTATCTGACGCAAAGAAGATGTATGGCTTCGACAAACCAGGAGTCGGCTCAATGGTCCGTATCACGTATTCGTAAGGCGACACATCGTTTGTTTGAAAAATACTCGTTTGGTAACCCCGAGAGGTTACAAAACCCTAGCGCTTGCAGTCGGCGACCACTTCCATTTATGATGAATTTATGATCTTGACGGTTACACCCTTCTTCATGGTGCCCCAGTCGCCTGCACGACTCATATCCACAAGACTGAGTTGGTCCTTATCGTTCAGGGCCAGCACGGTGATCTGCTTCACATTGGTAACATTCTTGATGGCGTTGGCGATGCTATTCTCGACCTCAGCAGCAGACATCATCTTGAGAGGCTTCGGGATAGGACATGATCCACCCTTGCACTCCTTCTTCTTGGGTATGGTCACATTATATTCCTTCAAAACCTTGGTGAGCTCAGCGCTCTCGCCGTTGTATGGAACGATCAATATACTCATTTTGTCTTTGTTGGTCTATACATAACCCTCTTCAAAAGATCTATTCCTGTTTGGTCTTTACTTCTCTCCTCAGGATTTCCCCTTCTTCTGTTTGGATGATGAGGGTCTTGTCAAGACCAAGCGCCTCTGGTCCCAGATCTTCCTGTTCATACAAGAGGAATGGTTTGGCATCGTCCATGTAACACTCCTCGTAGTTATCGTCCACTACAGCTATAACCTCATCTTCACGCTTCTTGACGATCAGCTTAACCTTCTCCCCATCAATATAGTGAGTCAGTAGAAACCTGTCATTGCCGAGGGGGATTGCGGTCTTGTGCCACCACTGCTCCAGTTTGGTGACCTTCTTTTTGTATAATTCCATGGCTAACATCTTGATGAAGAAGATGGCCCATACGGTGGCGGTATACCAACTACGGGTGATGTCATGAAGAGCCACAAAAGCGTCAATATGGTCCTTCAATAGTGGCCAGTAGATGTCCTTCACGGCAAAGAGGTTGATCAATGTAAATAGGTAGAAAATCATAGTCACGAACATTTTCTATTACCGTGGTGGTGTTAAATCATTTATCTAAGTCTATGTTATGAGGTCTGATGGCTCATATCAGATCATCAACTCAATAGGAGGTGCAGATGGATAGGGTTGCTCATATTGATCTTTAGATCTTGGACCTCTCAGGGATCGTCTAACAGTTGCTGTTCGTTCCGGCCTCAATGGTCCTGACGTACCCCATAGTTGATGTTCGTTGGTGGCACCTGACATGCTGTCCATGCGTCTGTGTCGTTGGTATGTTCTGGGTGGAACTAATGGTTGTTGATCTGGTACAACGGACTCTGTTGTAGGTCGTGTCGATGTTGGTCTCAAGACAGTGATGATCTCCGGTTTACTCTGATGAGGTAACCTCTCATGTACTAGTGCTATGATCTCGGGGTCGTCTGTTCGCTCGTATACCAAGTCAAAGAAGGTTAGACCACCATAGAAGGTCTTGAACCAATTGACCTTGCCTCTAGCAACGATCTCCTTTACGAGGACCTTATCATTCAGATTATCAGCGAGCAGCTCCGTGAAGTCGCAGTACTTGTACATGAGGTCCACTATCCACTTGTACTTATCAACAGAGTTTATGCTAGAGGGGGTAGTGAGGAAGGTGAAGACGTTCTTGACGTTGATATCACGCTCGTGGAGGTTCTTGAGAATGTCGATCGCCGCCTCTTCCGTCGCACAGGTAAGCAGCGCCTCCTCGTCTGTGTTGAAGATAGGGTGTTGACATAGTGGACACTGGGGCTTGTAGATACCGTCTATACATGAGGCATGGAAGACGTGCTTGCATAGGAGCTTGCGCCCAGGACCCATACGTCTGGAGCCTATCCTCAGATCAATGATCTTGATCTTACTCAAACAAATAGAACAGGTTGGTTGGAGCTTCATTTTATAACATCAGGTTATAAATTTAGGTCAGTTGGAAATAGATATGGACATGATCAACAAGTTCTGTATGTTATGAGTTAACGATTTATGTGGGTATCAGAAAATGAACTTGGAAAATATCATAGTGTGTGCGATATGTCTTGTCGCCATCGCCATTGTGGGTTACTTCATGTACACCAAGGTTACAGCTCAGAACCAGGAGATGTTCAAGCTCTCCAAGCGTTGCGAGGCAATTGAGATGATGTTCGCCAGACCCCCTCCTCCCGATGACCTTCAGGCCATGTATAGACCCAAGTACGTAGCCGAAAAACCTGTCAGCGATCATCCTCAACAACCTCATGATCAAGGATCATATGAACAGCCATACGACAGACCCTCTCCACGATCCCCTCCGTGCGAGTCGGCCATGTGCGACCTGGAGCCGCTCCGCATCGACACAAACGAAGATGAACTGGAGAATATCGTCAACGCTGAACTGATCAAAGTCATCGAAGAGGGCAAGGCGTCACCGAAGAGGAAACGAACAACGAAGAGCAGTGCACGACCTTGCGGGGCTACGGAGGCGACCTTCGGTCGCAGCGACCGAGCGGCTCCGCCGGCCGAGCTCCGCTCGGTAAGGTCGCCGGCGGCCGAGCTCCGCTCGGCAGGTCGCTCGCTTACTGAGTGACGTAAAAAAGAGTATTTATAGATTAATGACTTCATCAATTACTCATTAGATGACTGTGGGTTTAAAGGGCTCTAAAGATCACTCCTGTGAGTAAAAACATGTTGTTGTATTCTAAATTGTATGACTTGCTAACAGGCCGAAGTACGAGTGGTGGCAGACCCGCCCTCAGATGTACGGTGAAGGAGCTCTACGGCCGGAACGACAAGCTACGCTACGTACATTTCAATACGGAGAACGGCACACCATGCCTCCTCTACATACCGTCAAAGCACGAGATCAAGATGGACACAAGGAAATTTCTATCCTTGTCAAGATGGAGGGACAATGAAGTTAATTTTGAGGCTGTTCTGGCCGCTGACCCAGACGTGTCCATTGTTAAGGAGGTGCATGCCACGTCGACACCCCAAGGCCTTGTCGATCTTATCAAGCGCCTCGAGCCGTCCCTCAAGTCCATCCCATACAAGATAGGAATCATCTCCGAGGAGTACTTGATTGTGCTTGACGAAGACGGGGAGATTGACATCTTCTATGCAAACGGGCCGAAGGAGACCAAGCTGTTTGTTGTCCTTGATCTTGGGACACTGCTCTTCAAGAACGTCATACCTGAGTTGGAGAGGGTTCATAAAAACGTGGTCAAGCTCATTCAGGACTCAACTGATAGGTACTGGGACTCATTGCTTGAGCTCCTCAAGAAGTGCCACCAGATGAAGATTGTTACCAAAGGTAAGCAAAACCTGAGCGGAATGGGTTTGATAGATCAAAGTATGAAGGTAGGTATGTCTCACAAAGCCATCAAGTTGGCTCTCGAGTGTTGCTTCGACGACCCATAAAGATATTGAGTTAAAGAGCTTGAGTTAAAGATAACCATAATAAAGACAACTTGTAATTAACCATGTCAACCTTGAATTTATTAACCCCTCCTAACACCCCAGAAGAGTGTGCCGCACCTCTGTTCCCTATCGATCTTGAGCTAGTCACTTTTGGCTCATACCAAGATATAGAGTTCAGGGGGCGCAAGACCAAAGAAGACATCAAGGTGAAGGTCACTGACCTCATTGCCAAATTCAAACTAAACACGGCATATATAAGGACAGTAAACCAATATCTAGTTGTACACTCTCTACGGGACATCTATAGATACGACTTCAACCACAACGTTGGACAGGAGCTGTACGGCCCAGACTTTGACCTTTTCTCAGATTACGCCCAGACGCATGAACTGTACATCAGATACAAAGGTCTAGATATATTAGCTCATAACGTGCCCAAGCTGGCACCATTCCGAGACTGGCTCGAGAGCATGATGGACGTAGATCTCCATTGTTATGAGGACATAGATTACGATCTGTTAGGCTTGTAAGTTCTTATTGCGGTAGCCGAAGGTCCAACCATCAAAATTTATAACCACTAGTGGTTATAAAGTGTCGCTGTGAAGTCCATAGTCTGTCCGCTGCGGGGCTAGCGACCTTCGGTCGCTCCTAACTGTCCTTGTTGATCTTGATCTTCTGTTCCTGTACCACGTCGCTGGTCTTGTTGAGGAGCTGCATGGTGAAGTCCTCGTCGTCGATACCTCGCGAGTAGAGCATGTCACGCACGCGCTGCTCATGTTCCTTCTTGCTGAGGTTGATCTTCTTCTCGTGGCTCGCCAGCGTGATGTACGTGTTGTCGTCGACGCGAATACCCGGCTCGTTTAGTTCGTTAAGGTAGTTTTGGATCTCTTTTACCAACTCTTTTTCCTGCTTTCGTAGTCCATTTATCATCACTTGGTAGTCCTTGATCTTGGCCTTGGTCTGAATCAGGGCTTTGATCGTCGCTTGTGTTGTCGTCATCTTTTGAGTACTCCTCCAGTGACTTTAAACCGTATGCATCGATGTAGATCTGGCGTTCATTTTCCTCAAGCATGTCAGGATGTAGGCCGTCACGCAACATCAACCTTATTTGAGCAGCGACCTCCATATTGATGGTGTGAGGGTTAGGATCATTGGCCTTGTCGTATAAGCTCTGGGCCATCTTCTGATATCGATACAGTTTGTCGGGGTCCATACGCTTGATAGTCTCTTCAATTGCGGCGTCATTCCAGAGCGACTGATCATTGATTTGGCTATTCATTTTTGTATACCCTAAGATACTACTTAACCCATTCTGTTAATTTAACCCCGAAGGGTTAAATTTAGATGGAGGGAAGTCCTCCTGCGACCGTGCGCTGTTGGCCTAATAATAAAAAGTACCGCATCCCAGTTTATTCTGAATCGTCAGAGTCGTCCTTGATAACCTTCTTTGTGGTCTTCTTGGTGTCCTTCTTGTCGTCATCGGAATCAGAGTCAGAGTCATACAGCTTACTATTTGACTTCTTCTTGTCAGCTGACTTGTTCCTGAGGCGAGCAGGCATGATGATGTTGCGCTTGACCTTGTACTCGCTGAACTCGCTTATCACGGCCTCAGCCAGCTTCACCTGTAGGTAAGGCTCCGTTCCCACGAAGACACTGTCAATCACGAGCATGGCTGTGGCTTTACAGTTGAACTCCTTCTTCTCAAGCGTCTCTACGGTCTCGTCCTGGTCGAGGTCCCTGACGCCCTCTTCTTCGTTGTCGTCTAATATGTGGAACTTGGTCTTCATGAAATTGTTGGCTGTGACGACTTTGGAGTAGACGTAGACCGAGTCGATGCCGTTCTCCTGCTCCTTCCTCTTGATGATCTCCATGCCATCGACGTTGATGAGCCACTTCTTCTTGTCGCGCTGCTTACCGAGGGCATTGATCATATCGGATTCCTTCATGAGCTCCTTGACTTTTTCAGTGATGTCCTCCAACATCTTGATGGTCTCGTCTTCGACCTTGATGTCCTCGGCATCCTCTTCACTGATATCCTCACCTTTGGCTATGGCCTCGCGAAGCTTCCTGTTCACCATGACAAAACACATCTTGGGGGGAGACGTATCTTCGCGAGCCATCTCAGGATTGGCAGCACCGAGATTGGCCTTCATACCATAGCGTGAGATACCGTACGAGAATAGCTCGGATGTCTGAATCTTGAGTTTGTCCTGTTTTTCCTTTCCATTTTTGCTATATTTGTACTTGATGTTGAGCCAGATACCTTTCTGCCCGGGGGCAGGGGCGTACTTGGGTAAATCAAGGACGATGTTTTCTACATTGAGTTTGTGAAATGCGGGGTCTTGTTCAGCGGAGATAACGTTGACTATTTGGTTAGACATGATTGCTTTATTCTTTTCTATCATCATTACTATTCATAATTCAATTTTTTTGAGTATATCCTTCTTTACAATCAACTCGCGATGGTCACCGGGCAGCGACCGAGCGGCCCCGCAAGCCCGTTAGGGGGTTAGAGATCTAACTCTTGATGAAAAATGGTTAAAACGATTTCTATCAAGGAATTGAACATAGACTCCATCAGACCAAATGCCGAGAGCCTCAAATCCAACCTGGGAGGATCCAAGATCACCATCATTGGCAAACCCGGCTCAGGCAAGTCCGTTTTGATCAAGCATCTTCTGTACGCCAAGAAGCACGTCATCCCTACTGGCCTCGTCATCTCAGGTTCCGAGGACAGCAACAAGTTCTATTCACGTCTCTTTCCAGACCTCTTCATCTACGAGAAGTACAAGAAGGACGTGGTCGCAGACTTCATCAAACGTCAGAAGCTCGCCAAAGAACATCTACCCAACGCCTGGGCAGTGCTTGTGATGGACGACTGTATGGACGACGTCAAGATTTTCAACGACCCCTTGCTCCAGGGACTCTTCAAGAACGGGCGGCACTGGAACATGTTGGCCATCTTCGCAAACCAATATGTGTTTGACTTCAAACCCAACATCAGAACCAACATAGACGGTGTGTTCATCTTCAGGGATCCCAATCAGGCCAACCGCGAAAAGATCTACAAGAACTTCGCCAGCATCATCCCCTCATACGCCATCTTCTGCCAGCTCATGAACGAACTCACCACCGACTACACGTGTATCTACATCAACAACCAGATCCAGAGCAACGAGTGGACCGACGCCGTCTTCTATTTCAAGGCAGACCAAGTCCCGGACTTCAGGTTTGGATGCGACGACTACCTCCAGTTCGCAGATATGCGCCAGCGTGACGAAGAGTAAACATATATCTAATCATGTCATAACCCCTGAGGGTTACGACTAACTTACAAATCTAAACTTACTATCAAATCTAACTACTAAGGCACATATGGTACATCTGAGTATTCTTGATTACAGGTATGGGTTGATTTTTACTCCCTCGGTTCCGCTGTCTTCATCTTCGTCTTCGTCATTGTCATTGACTGGAAACTGACTGCACGTCTTGTGAGACCAGTACTTACCTTTCTGGAGCTCACCCCATTGCATGATGAAGTGCTGTCTGACGGCGCTCCTGGTCGGGGTGATGTAGTTGGGGCATTCCTCCCTGAACCACTCCTTGAAGTGAGAGTAGAGTGTGGCAGGAGTGAGCCTGGAATCCGGCTTCGCGAAGATGCATTGCTCCTCAAACCGCTTGTAGATGTCGTTCTCCTGCCTGTATGTGTCAGTAGCCACCTTGACCTTCTCAGGCTCCACGGGCTCTAGTTTCCTGATGGTGCGCCATCTCTGAATGAGGTACCAGGCCAGCGGCTGCGCCATCCTCGGAATCTTGTTTGTGAAGTTCTTGTCCATGGGGAAGATCTTCTGATTGATCTGTTCTTCAACGTCTTGGGGGCACTCATTCTCAGGTTTGAAGGTGCTCTCAAAGGGGATGACACGGATCCTGTTCCACGTCGCTTTGTCTGCGTCCTTGATGGCTGGAAGCTTGTTGCAAATCATATGCAACTTGAACAGAGGCTGGATCTCCCTAGTCTCCTTACCCTTCTGAAACAGGTCACGGGCCCAGTACGAGTCGTTGCCAGTCAGAGCCTTGAGCGTACCTGAGCTGATCATCTCGTCGGCGTTGGGCTCGTCCATGACAGCCCACCTCACACCATCACCAGCGCGAGCCATCTCAGGATTGGCAGCACCGAGATTGGCCTTCTTACCCGTGAGGAGAGATGTACTGAACTTGACGGCCAGCTTACCGAGCATCTTCTCAAAGAAGGTCTGCGTGACCGTCTTGCCGTTGTTGCCCTCGCCGGTCCAGAACAGGATGACCTTGTGGTGGTTGCCTCCCACAAAGACATGGCATGCCTGGTCCAGAAAGTAGTCGCGGACCTCATGGTCTGGGAAGACCTTCTGAAAGAAGTCGTCTACCTCCATCACATCTGGGTGGTCAAATGAGCCGTAGTCTGTGTATTCAATAGGTAGCGCCACTGAGATGTAGTCCTCTGGGTTACCGTCTCTGAAGTTGTCGTTCTCAAAGTCGTAGACGCCGTTCTTGAAGGCGACCAAGTATGGATTCTTGTTTAGGAGGTTGTGGAAATCAGGGTTATAGAACACCTCTTGCGACTCTACCATCACAGCGTTCTTGAAAGGTGTTGCTTTACACTGTCTGACGAGGTTGTTGATCGTCTTGAGCTTCTTCTCACAGTCCTTCTTCTCAGGGTCGTCTCCGTCCAGGTCTTCTAGCGTGCTGTAGATGTCGCGACGCTTAGACTTGAGCTGCTTGATGATGATGCCGTTTTCGTCAGATATGCGTTCGCGGAGCCTGGTGCCTCTGTCTAGGGGCTTCCAGATATGGTCCTTGTACTGGTACCATTCCTTGTTGCTGATTGAGGTACACACAAACTCGTTGTCGTACTCGTTGTTCAAGATTTTGGCAACGTCGGTGTGGCATCCGTTGACGGCCTCGATGACCAGGTGTTCGGTCTTATCTTCTATCATCTTCTCATATTCTTCGGGGCTGTCCAGCTTGGCGTAGAACTTGAGCGTGGCGATCGTGAGACTACTGGGGCGCATCTTCTGCCAGAGGGACAGGCACTCGCTCTCGTCGAACTTATCGCTCTGCTCGGAAAACTCGAGCCACTGCGAGAAGCCGTCGTCGTCACCACCGCTGATCTGCCAAAGACAGAACCCGACGCGCAGCCAGGTAGAGCGGTCATCGGCGCGTGAGGAGTTCAACATTTGGATGAGCTGCTGTGCATCCTGGAGCTGCTTCTCAACAGAGTCATTGTCGTATTGCTTCCTCTTCGTTTTGACCATCTCAAAGGTCTTCATAAGGGGAGTGGTTACACTGGGTTTGGGGTTGTAGAAGTAGTGATCTGCTCTGTCGTAAAGGAAGATGGAGAGGATGCGGGGCAGCATAGCCTTCACGTTGCCTTCACATTTGACGTCATCTTTTGTCTCACCTAAGTACCTGCTACAAACGTAGTCGCTCAGCCCTTCCTCAAGGCTGACCTCCTCCGCATCTTTAAGGAAGCACTTGGTTGCTTTGTATGGGGCATTGTTTTGTTTCCTAGAGCCGTAAAGGAGCCAGTGGACGTTGATGGAATTGGTGTCTAGGAAGTCCTTGGCGCCGATGTTGTCGAACAGGCCGTTGATGCGCTCCTGCACCTTGGGGATGATGTAGACCTCTAGCACCTTCTTATCAAGGAACAGTTTGGGGAAGTGGAGATGGAAGCCGTTCTTTATGTACTTCTCTCCGCATATATCGGTCTCATAGGGCTTCTTCTCAAGTAGCACGCACGTGTATGCGCTGTCTCGCTTGTCAGCATCTACGTTTGCGAAGTCTACAACCTCATGGATTGCCTGTTGGTACGCACTGACGATCTCTACGACCTGATCATCGGTGTAGAGGTGGCGCTTCTCCTCGTCCTTAGAGAGGACTGACTTCTTGACTCTGAGGTCAATATCAACCAGGATGGGTGTCTCCTTGCCTGGGTTTTCAGCGAGATACATAAGCTTCTTTTGAGACAAGTTGACATTGTATATCTGCCAGAAGTCCTTCATCTTTAACCCGAAGGCATAGGTGCCTCTTGGGGTGCCCATTGACACATGTGTATGGGCGGGGTCATTGGGTGCTTTCATTTCCCGTAGGAACTCATTGAGGGACATGGCGTGATGATTCTTAGTATTACTCATCCTTTTAATATATTAGATTGTTCGTCAATAAATCTATTCAAATTTTGCCACGAAATGGTTGATTTTTCATTATCTGATAGATAATGAACACTAGTTATAATACCGAAGGTACCGAGCTTGCGGGGCGGACGGGCGACGGAAGGCGGGGCAGAGCCCCGCAAGCCCGCCGGCGACCGAAGGTCGCTAGCCCCGCCTTCCGTCGCTCGCCTTCGTAGATCATATCATCTTGAGGATGGTCTTGACCTTCTCAATCAGGGCTATGTGGTCATCAGAGGACACGCCGTTGTTCTTGTGTGTCTTGACGCCCGCGTCCCCGAGCTCCTTCACGACGTCGACGCCTCCATTTGCGACCGGTGAACTGAATACCTCTTCTACCATCAGATTGTTACCACCGTCAGCCGATCGCTTCGGTCGCTCGACATAAGACTTGACTCTATTCAGGTGCTTAGCATAGTTCTTGCGGAGGCATCTGATAACGACATACCCGGCCCCCCTGAGATGAACGGGCAGCGCCGACCGAGCTTCAGAATGGAGTTCACTGGGTGCAGGTAATCTAACGAGGTTAACTACCTCCTCGCACCCTGAGTTTGGCGCTACCTTGCTGGTCACCTCTGCGACGCGCTCGCTCACGATCTCTTCAATGAGGAAGGTGAGGTTGTCCGTCTTCCGGGACAGCGCGTCGAGCTGTCTAGACGTTCTGTTGAGCTTGATCTGGGTAGAGGTTTCCTCTACCGATTTGGTGAGAACGAGCATGTGCGCTACGCGCCCCAGCTTGATAAAGAAGGCCCTGAAGATTTTGTTGCAGATGATGCACAGATCTTTGAGACAGTGCCCTTTCACCATGTACATACTCTCTGGGTTAGTCTCCAAAGAGAGCTTGTAGTCGGCGTCTTTGTGGAACATGGTGAAGAGGATATGCTGATATAATTGATTGAGATTGAGGTTGGTATCCTGAATGAGCCAAGTCTCGATGAATGGTTCATCAAGGAGGAACCACGACTCGTCAAAGTCTGGTTGCCAGAATAGCTTCAGAAATTGGATGTCGTGGTCCTTGAACTTGAAGGTCTCCTGCATGTACTGCTCATTGAGGTACACGAGCTTGAGGGGGTTGTTTAACAATTGACTTACGGTCTGATACATTTTCTCTCACCTTATAGATCGGCTGTCTTTAATTCGTCCTAGTAATCGTCTTATCGTAAAAATTTAACCCCGAAGAGTTAAATTTCAAGTCCGATGATCTGGACGGTGGCCTAATTAAAATAGTGGGTGGACATCACTTGGTCTTACATTTCCCTCATACGACGTTCTCGCTCTGCGTCCTTGTCCTTCTTCTCATACTCTGCAATGAGTTGATTGAGGTAAGATGGCTTCTGCATCGCCAGGATGTCTCTAATCCTGAGACGGTCAGTTTGGCGACGACGCCCTGCCCTCACCGACTCACTAAAGTGCATGTGAATCTCTTTGAGCATCTTGTCCTGCTTGGGCGACATTGATGGGTCAGCAAGGTTCTTCTTGATGTATCTGATTTGGTACTTCTGGAAGAGGTCCTCGACGACCACGCGCCAGATGTAGTTGAGCAGGGGCTCTGCGTTGAAGTCGTACATATCGCAGAAGTCTATCAACATCTGGTTGGTTTGAGCGGTGGTCTGTTGGTTGGTTCCTTGGCCTAGATGAATGAGGGTGTTCTGGTACTCAAGTTCAAGGAACCTGAACCTGATGCTTGATGTGTTGCCCCTGAGGCCAAAGTAGTACTTGTAACGGTTGGTCAAGATCTTGAAATGCTTGTCGTCGCGACCCTGCTCGCTCTGGATGGCGATGAAGCCCTGAATGCGCTTGATATCGATGTTGTCGAGCGCCTGTAGCATCTCCCTCATATCCTCAAAGAACAGCTCCTGAGGCTTTGGAACCATGAAACCATCCAACACAACGTCTTCAGTAAGAGACAGGTTGTTGTCCTTGTCAAAGACGCCAATATTGAAGAATCGGGGCGAGTTTGTGAGGCAGACGATGCGCTCCTCTTTGCAGGGTTCGATCAAGAACATGTACTTCTTGGATTTGTCGAGGTTGGCCTCGTAGATTTTGTTCAAGTACTCCCTCGCAACCTTCTTCTTCTCTTCAAAGGACTCCTCTTCATCCTCAAAGAACTCTTCGTCGCTGAGGGCTCTGATGTTCTCCCGGACTGCGTGGGCAAAGTGAAGACCAAATGTGGTCGTCTTTGCTGCCCATTTGCTGTTGAAGGCGTCCAGGCGTCGGTTTGTGGAGGTGTACCATTTTCCGCCGATGTTGAACACTCTGAGTAGGGTACCCTCGTGCGCCTCAAAGAACCTACACTTCTCAAACTCGAGCCCCTCATAGTTGGTCTGGGTGAGCTCGATAGAGTAAGGGTAGCCCTCGAAGAAGAGCTCGTCGCCATTAAAGACGTAGCTCTTGACGTTGGTGCTGTGAGGTATGCATCGCTGGTCTCTGTACTCTGCGGAGTACAACTCGACGGATGGTCGCTCCTTATCCACGTCTGGTTGCTTCTTCATCAGCTGCTGTTGAACGATCTGCTTGGTGATCTTCTTAGAAGTGGTTGCTGACATATTTGTAGCAATAGTGTTGTTGGACGTAGTCATTTTGTCTATTACTTTATGCTCATAAATGTGTTTATTAGATATTCAACTCTGGAGCAATCAAATTTTTCGCCTGATCAAGCACACCCAATGCATCTACCTCCCTCACGATCGAAACAGGCACAATCACCTTTTCAAGGTTGATGAGGTTGACGTCCCCGGGGATGAGCAGCTCTGCCGAAGACGGGTCTATGTCTTCGATCTCGTCTTCCTCGATGTTCGCGAAATAGGTGATGCCCTGTTTGCCTGTGATCATGCTGGTGAGGCAGTGGCCGTGGGGGCCGAACACAAAGCCGTTGTTCACGACGCTGTTAAGCGTCCAGGTGTCGTATTGGGAAAGCAAGTGAGGTGAGAACAACATCTGGATAGGTTTGAGTGGGTTGTGGACCGGGTCACCCCTGTCTGTGCTGAGTCTGAAATAGACGCCTGCCGCCTCAAAATTTCTTGAGCATGCATTGTTTGTGTACTTGCTTGTGCATGGTTTGCCAAGTGTGATGTCTCTGGGTGCCACCGAGTAGCGATTGTGATGTTGACCTTCATTACATACGTGCCACTGAGAGCGGCCGCGCTGGTCGAGGACGCGGCCAATCCCCAAGATGTTCTTGAGGGCGAGAGGTGTGGTCGCGTGAACGACAGCGCGGACGGAACGGATGGCGCTACGAAGGCGACCTTTGGTCGCTGCGGTGCCGGTGCTAATTGACATTTTTACTTGTTACATTAGATATTTACAGATATATTCATAATGTCTTACAACAGAACTGAGCAATTTCAATTTTTCACGATTGGTCTGACCCGACAACGGCGTGTCTTCGCCGATATATAGCTCATCGACAGGGTATGGTGAGACGTCAGCTTTGATAAGGGATCCAAAGTGCCTCAGAAGGCGGTCGTAGAAGGCGATCTCTGTTTCAAAGAGCTCGGAGTTGTTTCGAACCCAGACGCAGAGATGTGAAGGCACGTACAGTTCACAGCAGTCGCAGAACGCATGTGATGTCTTCAGGATAACGGATTGTTTGGGCTTGTACGTCTCAATGTACGGCCTCAATGGTTCAAAGAAACCTTCAAGATTGTCAGTCTTTAGTTTACACTTCAGATTCCTGATCACCTCAATGAGCCTGTCCATTGAGTTGATGTGTGATGCCAGGAACGTTGAGTACTCGGCCAGCGAGCGTTCGTCACCGATGTCGATTTCATCAGTTGCCAAACGTGTTAAGTACATAGTATTTACTTTACCCCATATTTTTGGAGGCAAATTTCAACTTATAAGTACATGAAGTCAGCCATGATAAGCTTGCAAACAAAGACCTTAAGGAACGCATGTGGGCTAAAGGCAACCATCCTTTCAGAAAATGTTAGCCATTTCATATCCCTCCAAGCAATCAAACTCAAACTCAAATGAACGTCGCGTCATCCTCATCGGGTTCGACAACGATCACGTCAAGGCAATCCTGGCCGAAGAGGACGTCACCAAGCTCGTCATCTTCGACGACACCGACACCGCCCGCGTCAAGTTCGAGAAGGTCTATCCTGTCTACAGGGATAGGATCACCCTCTACGAAGGTGACATCGAGAGCAACATCAATGGATATTTTCAATTACGTGAAAAGGAAGGCATCACTCCTGAGATGCACAGAGTTGAAGTTCATAATGACCACTTGCCGATCTTCAATTGAGTCTCCCCCCAACATGCTTTCGTAACCCTTGTGGGTTACGAATTTTAATCACCAATACAAAATGGCATGTTCTAAGATTCAATTATGGGATTGGAAAAAAGGTGGTCAAACCAATATCAATCTGGGCGGTGGTGCTCAGATCCCAATGAACTACTTCTCATGCGGTACCTACTACTTTGACGGCGAGTACCAGGTCGTCAAGTTCCCCAAAGGTATGCAGCTCTACCACGGCTCAGGAGCCCTCGCCAATGCCAACGTCGAGTTCCCAGCCGGTATCGACTTCTACAAGCCACACAGGATGGGCGCACCTTCGGGCGTCAATAAAAGTGATCTCATGAAAGACGTCGTAGACCAACCCAGTCAGAGCGTCGCATTTGAGACGACCAAGTTCTTCAAGGTGTCACCCGGTTGGTTCGGAACACCCGAGACTGCGGAGACGTACTCGCTCCAGAACCCCAACTTTGCAAAGACGTGCGGCAACAAGTGCGTCAACGTCTACGAATTGAAGGAAGACTGTATCTTCTTTCTCCTAGACAACAACTTCAATATCTGGCGCCTCCTCAACGACCCCAATGTACCAAACAAGAACAAGGAGCAGCTACGCTTCATGTTCGACCTGGAGAACCTTGAGGCAGACTACTCAGAGAACGAGTTTGGCAACATTAGCATCAAACGTAAGAAGCGTCGATCCTATAGAGACATCGACCTACCCTTCACAGACTGGCTCTGCACCTACATCCCCAAAGACTACGCTGGCTACGCATCCAACACACCAGTTGAAAATAAACAGATGTACTTTCACCTAGAGTTCATGTTCTGCAACCCCCTCAAATGGCTCAAGAGGAACTTGACAAACCCTTTAGACTGGCAACACGCCAACCTGAAGGACGCACCTGTTGAGATAGCCCAGCTTCTTGACCAGATGGCACTCTACAAGTCCACAAATGTCGACTTCCATGCAGGTAACCTACTTGAGCATTCTATATGGTCACTCCTCTTTGCCGAACAGCTCGTCTTGAATACACCCAAATACGGCATCCCAGACCTAGACGTCCAAAAAAAGATAGCGGCAACCGCCTTCATCCACGATATCGGCAAGATGGCACCCAACAGTGATCGCGTAACCAAGAGGAGCCATGACTGTGTCTACTTCTCAATCCCCGAACACCCCGAGCTCGGAGGTGACTACATACGCGGCACGCGACCCTTACCCATCCTCGACAAAAACATGAAACAGATAGATTTCTTCAAGATCAATGACCTATTGGGTGAGCTGGGCTTCAACCAGGAGGACCTCCCTATATGTGCCAGAATCATCGACCTCCATTGGGAGTTGGGCAACTACATCCAAAAATGGCAAGGATATGATGACCTCAAGACCGTTGATGATTACATTGACCATGTAGGATCATCTGAGCCATTCACCTTCTTCTACGCCCTCGTCATTGTGTCCGTGGCAGATGTGTTGGCGAGCCAGCCCTATGGCATGAACAATCTCACTGCTGAGCTGAACCACCATTCACGCTTCTTCCCGTTCATCAGCAACGTACCCAAGAAGTACAGAGGGGGCGACCTCGCAGATGTGACGGCTGAGAAGCGCAACGCCTTTGCCGAGCGCGTCCTGGACAGAGTGCTTGAGAGACAGGGGCAACTGGATGCAAGCAACGAGTCCATGGAAATATAGTGATAAGGGCCGCAGGCGCCGCCTTCGCAAGGCCGCTAGCTCTCTAAAGGCAAAACATATGTGTATAAAATGGATAGAAAACATTGCCTACTCTTGTACTCAAATTACTCTCCTGCCTCGAAAGCCCTGCTGTCATACATCAAAGAACTACCACTCGATTTCCCAAAGGTGACCGGTATGTCTATGATCTGTATAGACAACGAGCGATTCAAGGAGACACTCCAGAAAAACGGTATTGAGTATGTACCCACTCTACTAGTCGAGTATTACCAAGGTGTCACCCCAAACCAGGTCAAGCAGAAGTTTGAGCGTGACTACATATACATGTGGATTGACCAGGTCATGAGTGAATTACCACAGACCTCTCAGGCTCCTGACAAACAATCCGTGCGACCAGGTGGCGCCCACAGGACAGATCTCTCCTCTGTAGGTAGACAGGGCCAACAGTCAGCATCGGCGGGGCGGAGCCCCGCCCTGCGACCTTCGGTCGCTGAATCCGAGGTTGTTGACATACCGCCTCCACCCCAAGACGATGTTCCCCAAATCCAGAAGAAGGAGAAGGTGGATATCACAGCACTGGCGCAGCAGATGGCCAAGGACCGCGACTCGTACATATCCGACACCACTCCGACTCACAAGAAGAAGTAACTGTTTACCTAATTTACCTAATTTATCCTGAACAAAAAAAATGGCTGATAGAATCGCAAACCTGTCACCGTCCCAACAGGAGCAGCCCTCGGAGATTGACGTCAACATCATGAGAGACGTGTTCGGGGATGGGAAGGCCGTAGCAAAGTCCCTACAACTCAAAAAGATCATCATCCCCGCCATCCTGTTCGTGGTGCTCAGTCTGCCAATTGTTGACAACCTCCTCAAAAGCGTGGTACCTGACTCTGAGATGGTGATTATGTTCGTGAAGACGCTCATCTTCCTTATTGTCCTGGTCTTACTCCAACTTGCATCAACCTGAGGCTTCGGCTCGGTAAGCCACAGGCCCCTAAAGAAACTATGGAGATATATAAAATGTTCCTGACACCCAATGATTTCGCAATCCAGAACGGTGAACTCGTCAGACACAACGACCAGGGCTACTCGTTCGTGTTCTTCTTCACGAATGACTGCACCTGGTGTGACGACGTCAAGCCGGCATTCAATTACCTTTCCAAAATGATCAGAGGCATCAATTTCGCCTACATGGACGTTGCTCAGAACAACTGGAGACTGAGAGATATGTCGTTCAGGACCAGGACGCCCATCAAGTACGTCCCCCTTCTGCTCCTGTTTGCGAACGGACGGCAAATAGGCCAGTTCTCCCAGGACGAGGACAACCCCAAGAATAACATCGCCAAGATGCAGAGATTCATCATGATCAATACGCAACGCCAAGGCCAGTCCACACGCGGCGCAGACCCCTCAAGTGACGACATCCCCCCATACTCAATCGGCATCCCAGGTAACCTCGCGGCCAGAAAGGTCTGCAAGCTCTACGACAACGCATATATGAAACAATAAAAATTCTGAATTTCTGTAACCCCTCGGGGTTATAGAATAAAGCGTCTAAGGTTTTTGTGGTGGCTTTGGTCCTGGTCCTGGTCCTGGTCCTGGTCCTGGTCTTGGTCCTGGCTTTGGCTTTGGCTTTGGCTTTGGCTTTGGTGATCAATCTGATTTGAGGCCTATTCTCTGGAACTGTTCGCTGAGGTTGATATCGTTGAGGTAACATCTGTTGGTACACGCCTTGAGGTTTTTATCCGGGAACGGGATGATTTTGGACTGTCCGGCAAACTTGAGCGTGTTCTTGGGGATCTGATTAATGGGGGCGCCTCCAAAGTAGATCATATCGTCTTTGAACTCATCAGGTATGGTAAATACCAACCTAATCCAATCTTGGTTCTTGACGTTGGCCTCAATGTCTGGGTCCAGAACAAATGACGCGGGCTTGCTGTTTTTGGTGTTGACGATGAGCTTACCGTCCTGGACGTAGACGATCTGGAAATCGTTGGTGCCGTTCCCCGCCATGAAGAGGAGGATACCGTCTCTGGCACCGTCCTTTGGGAACTTGAGATCGACGGAGAGATCGTCCTTCTGACCTTTGGTGAGTCTTGTGAAGCGCGGGTCGAGCTCAACCATCGAGAGGCCGTCAAAGTATGCGATGTCTCTGGTTGTTACGTTCCACCAGACCAATGCAAGTAGTAAAGTGATGATTAGTATAATCAGGATGATCTGAAACATTTTATTTCACGAAGATGATTTGTAAACAACATGAGCCGGCGACACAGAATTGTCCGGTAATTTATCGTCTTTGAGGAGTGCTCGTTGGTGTTCGGCTGCCTCCTCTGTTGAGCTTCTCTTCTTCTTGAAATATGACAGTTGTTGGGAACATCTTGATGATACCTTTCTCGGTGTAAAGCATGCGGTCGAAGCATTGTCTGTACTGGTGTTCCGTCATGTGTCCTCCGTACTCGATCAGAAGTCGCTTATCGGGCGATGGCTCAATGGACACGGGCGCGATGCGTCCGTTCATGTCGCAGACCATATGAGCAAGGAGGACATTGCTGTTCTTGTACATCACGTTCGCACGCTCCTTCTCGTTGATGTAGGCTTTGGCGCAGTTGAAGGAACAGAAGACCCCGTCTGTCGAGTATGTAGTGATTTCTGAGCGGGCTGCGGGGCGGACGGGCGAAGCCCGCCGGCGACCTTCGGTCGCTTGCGGGTCGTTGTCTGGATACGAGAACTTCACTCCGATGGGACACCCGATTGGCTCGTTATCTATGGTGAGCGTGCACCACCAACATCGGTAGCGTTTGCCAGTTGAGAGGTTGACTATAGATGAGACGTACTGGACCATCTTCTTTGTCTCCGTGTCCAGTACCTTGTCTTTGGTTGGCATGTCGAGAGTGGTTACCTTGCGGGTGCGGCGGGGCGTGCGGGGCGGGCTTGCCTTGCGGGGCTCCACCCCCTGCACGCCCGTTCGCTCACCCGTAAGATCGCTTGCACGATTTTTTGAGTTTGCCGTTATTTTGGATTGTTGATTCATGGTTTGTTTTGAGTATGTCTCTATATGGCTAAATTCATTTAATTGTCCTGCATCGCCGACCCTTCGGGCCCCTACCACCAAAATATTCTATCACCTCTATAAAAATGAATCAAGTAGTGTTGACAACTGTACTGATCGCACTTCTCGGAACAGCGATCTACATGGCTTATACATGTGACACAAAAGAAGGATTTTGGATGACCCCCAGCCGACAAGTTAAGGCTGAGAAGATGTTCCAGAATCCAAACACTCAGGACTTCTTTCAGGTTCCCAATTTCCAAGGTATCCTCAGCCCCCGCTTCTCAAACGTTAATTACGGTGCAGACCTGAGGAGCAAGTTCCCCAACTACAACCAAATGGGTGTCCCTCAAGATCCCCTTTCAGAAAAGCCCAACCCTCCAGACCCGCTCAATTACGCGATTGCTGAGGGTATTCCAGGTAGCGGCTTTAACGAAATGAGCGGTGAGGGGTACCAGGGGGCAAACCCTCAATATGGATGGCAGGAGAGTAAATATCTCGGTGTGCCTAAAGTTCCTCTCGACCCTCACAACCCTTATTCAGCGGCGTATACAAACGGGGACTATAACCAAGTCCTTAATATGGCTGTAGCGACAGGGTCAGCTGATGGATGGCCCACAAGTACTGTAGCTGAACCTGATCAAGCAGCTTTTGTGACACAAGACGGAGAAATGAAACAACCTATCGTGTATGACAGGTATATGTACGCCAATAGAAATTCCAGACTACGAGGTCAGGGAGATCCTATTAGAGGAGATTTACCAATTGTACCAATAAGCGGAAACTGGATGATCCCTTCACAAAGTTATAACGCTCTAGAAGTACTCCAACAAGGCGCTATGAACGTTATGGGTGGTGTGAATAATGAGACCAACAATTCCCTTGCCAACCTTATCTACAACTCGTCTGGCGGCACAGACACCACGATCGGCGGTGTCGATATGGCCCAGACCAACATGAGTCATCAAGTCTATGGAGCTGCATCTGCCGCAATGGGAGATGTCCAAACCACGTCTTTCCCTTGAATACATTCAGTCTCTGTAACCCCTCGGGGTTATAGATGTTGAAGTCCTATTATTCTATTTTTTATACCTATCGCGTCTAACTGCACCCACGTATTCCTCTCCATATCTTTCCAAATTCGTCTGTTTCATCTTATCCACAATCTCTTCAACGTGCATTGGATGTTGTGTACCATAACGTGCAACCATGGACGTTTTAGCCTTCTCACGTATTTCAGATGACTCAAAAGGGTTATTAACCTCATAGTTTGTTTGGAGGGTTCCTTTGATCTTCTCTTTCACTTCAGACGCTTGGCATGCCACCTCATTACCATATTTTTCCATGCAAGTTTCACGCCTCAGTTTGTCACTACAACCTGGATCTGGACAGCCTCTACCATCCTCAATCACCTCCTTCTCTCTTATCCAGAATCGATGGCCGGCATCACATAGAAGTGCCACATACTTGGTCCCTTCTCGACGCGTGATGAGTGTGTACTTTCCAACCATCTCATTTGTGGGTTGTAGGCAATGTAAGCACGATGAGTCCATCACATATCTTTGAAGACGACTCTGTGGTATCACATTTTTATTATCACATGACCCACAATTGAAGATGACTACATGTGCGTTTTTGGCCCGTACTATATCCATCTCCTCAATGCCAACATATACATGACCAAATCTCTCAAGATGTACTTGTTCAGGAGTCTTTCCTGATTCAATTAACTCTTGTTCACGGTCCTCTCGTTGCTTACGCCGTGTTTCTTTGAATTTGTTCTTCACAGCCTCGTTTTTCATCGGGCATTTAGCGACCATCTTCTCAGACACGCATTCAGGCCATACACAACCTATGACCTTTTGGGCACTCAAGACCCAATTTAGCTTTTATCTACAATAACCTTCAACCCATTGATGATCTCAGGATCCACTGGCATTGGGTCACAACAGAGATATTGATTAGATTTGATATCGCGTGTGAGAAGACTTGGCGCAATCACGTCCAATGTACCACATGTGGAACATTTAAACTCAATCTTCTTACCTTCAGTAACAATCACATGATTGTACTTTGTTAGACGTTCTGACATAGTGTTTTATATGTGAGATATGCTAACGGTTAGAAAATTCAACTTTTATGACCGAGCTCGTATGATTGTTTTCTATATCCCCTAGGGGATATAGATCTATTGAAACCTACTTAATCAGCTCGGGGTGCCTCGCTCCTCCTGCGGCATGGCAGCTATCGAACACCTGAGTGCATATTCCTTTTGAGCAAACGTTTCTGGTAAGACCATGCGTCCTTGCTCTTCGCGTATCTTCTTCATGTCCTTGCAGCTATGCATACCACAGAAGTCCTTCACACACGTGTCCACGTGCATCCTGAGGAGCTGACCGTAGATGTGCATGATGGCGCATACGTGCTCACGAGGCTCTGTGACCTGGATGTGAGAACGAACGCGTTTGAACATACGACAAGACGGGGTACAGTCGGGTGAGATGCATGAGACAGAGTGACCAACTGTGGTCAGGAAGGGATGGAGATTGCATTTCTTGAGAAGCGATATCACAACAGATTTGAGACGACGCGCATCCTCAATACATTCTGAGTTGAGATGGTTGTCAAAGCATAGAACTATATCTACAAACTGTACGATGCTGTCTAAGATGGTTTGAGGGTGTTGGGTATGAATAACCATGATTTATTTTGAAGGTTGATTGTTGGGGATCTATATTCAACTTCATTAACTTCATTCATCGTCATCTATTGGCAGACTGAGCCCATGTATTTTGTGCTGCAATTTCCCGCGTTTTGCCCATACGCGCGACCAATACTGAAGTAGTTTCCTGAAGAACTTCCGCAAGATCCATCGGAGGATCCATGAGTGAGGGTATCATAGCCGGGTGCCGAGTACGCCGGCACGACGTAATATCCAGACACTGCAGTGAGAGGAACAGGCGGACGGATACCTCTGAATCCTTGGTTGTAGGCTCCCAACTGAGCGTAGTTGCAACCACCCCCGACGTTGGGACCTCCACTTCCATAGCTTCCAATATTATTATTAGTGAGTAAACCAGACATTTTTAGTCATCTAGAAAATAAATTTGAATGCTGGTATGATTTTATTCCCCGAAGGGAATGAAATCGATAGTAGGAGAAAAAAGAATACTTATATAGTACTTACTGATCAAGGTTGTCCGGGACCTCATACTTAAGCCCAAGTTCTTTTGCCATCTCACAGCTGTATTTGTCAAGCGCCCTGACATCAACACCGTCATCTTCATCTTCGATTTCATCATCGTCTCTATGGACCCAACCCACAACCACGTTATTGGCATCAAGCACAAAGCAGCCGTCCAACGGATTGTATTCCACCATCTTCAGACCGTGACGTTGTATAATCTCGTACTTCTTTGTAGTAGCCGGCTCACACAGCTTCTGCTTGGTCTTAGGCTTCTTGACCTCAATATTCAGATCATCCTCGCATTCAGGCTGTTCTGCGGAAGTACCTTCTTGATCCTTCTCATAATTGAGGATGTTCTCAATTACCTGGGCCTTTGTCCCAGACACAGCAAGACCTCGCTCCTTGGCAAGAGCCTTCAGTTCAGGCAACTTCTTCTTACTCAGATCAGCCGAACCAATAGACGTCTGCTCGTCCCTAGGCTTGAGGTCCTTCCCCTTCCCAGATGGCTTACGGGCATCCTTCTTCACCTCTTTCTCAACATCCTTCTTAGCTGCAGCCTTCTTAGTTGCAGGCTTCTTAGTTGCAGGCTTCTTAGTTGCAGGCTTCTTGATTAGTGTGTCGTCATCGTCCTCCGAGTCGCTGTGATCGGATATCTCCTTCTTCTTAGGCTTACCGACAGCTTTGGGGGTCTTCTTAGGGACCTTCTTGGCCACCTCCGAGTCGCTGTCGATGTCTGTGGGTACGTGGTAAGACTCCGAGTCGCTGTCGGATACTGAACACGGTGACTTCTTAGCCTTCTTGGCTGGCTTCTTGACTGCCTGCGCGACGTCACTACCTTCCGTCGCCCCGCTAGCTGCAGCCTTCTCGGCATCATCAAAGAACTGAGCAAAGAGGGTATCCAGTTCATCTGCCTTCACTCCATTCTGAGCCTCGCAGAACTCAAAGAATCCGCGAAGAGAGGAGCCGATACATGAGATGAGAGCATTTGCGTTCATGTTCATTGTCATTTTGATATAGTCTTACTTAGTTAAGTTATTTCCTCATGCTTGATTTTCAACTTCCAACATCAAATATTTCATCAAATTTTCAAATCGTGAGCGACCGAGCGGCGAGAAGTCTTTAATGCGACCACTTGTACACACGGTACCAACGTGCATCGTTCTTGTTGCTAGTCTGCTTATTTCCGAGGATGCTCATCACGAATTTTCCTTTATCTACACCGTCAGCCAACTGGACCAACTCCGCCATCCTGCCCAGACGATCTCTGGCTCGCCCAAGATCATCATTCAGTTCCTTCTTCCTCCCTCTGTAGTCGTTCTCGGTAAAGTATACCACGGCCTCATCGTTCATGAGCTCCCCCTCAGTCTTGTCCCGCATGGGCAGGTACATAGCCAGGATCACGGGGAACACAATTGAAATCTGGTCGTTGTTAAGGCCTGATCTGTGGAGGGTTTGGACATCGTCTGTCCCAGGGCTCCCAGGTATGCCATGCACGCTGTATATGACTTCCAGGTCCGCCGTTGTGGGGTCCTGAAGGAGGAGCATCGTGTTCTTGAAGTCCTGTGCCATGCTCATCATCCATGAGTTTGTCCACACGTTGTTCGCGATAGACCCGTATGATGATATGAGCCTGTTCTGCAGAGACGCATTCCTCCAAGAGTCCCTCACGTACTCAAGTAGCTTACCAGTGTTGTTGGCGCCCCTGTCATCGTAACCTACCCCCAATACAGGATCAGATCGATCATTCCAGATCACCTTAGATCCTCTCGTAGCAAGCAACAAGTGAACTAGAGGCGAATGCTGCTCAAATTTCATCCCTACGGCCACCTCGTTATTGGCCTTCATGTTGTGATCAATCCAATCTCGTTTGATGTCATTGTATGTATCGACCAGGTCCCTCAGCTCCACAGTGTTGATATCTAACGTCTCAAGCCCTGGCAGCTCCCCCACGTCGAGCAGATTCGCAATCATACGTGCGTAAGCGTAGTGCACTGCCGACACGTACCGCTTCCCGTCCATCATCACATCTTCGATGTAATGAGGAAGGAACGGGTCATCGGGTTTGATGTAGATCTTCTCCGCCTGCGCCTCAGGGGTCATGAGTCTATCATTGATCTCGCGGGCGCTGCGGCCCATTTCGCGAAGCGTATTGTCGGGTGTGAAGCGAAGCCTTTCCAGAATGTGGTCGTTCTCCTTCATTCCTTTGGTGTAAAGGTCGTAGAGCTGGTCCTTGTACACCTGAAGCCTCTTCTCTTTGGCGATCTGCTGGCGCTTCGCCTCTGTGTATTCAGAAGGATCTAGGTTAGGGTATTCATCCTCAAGGATGTCGTCCAAAAAGACATCGAGAAGATGGTCCTTGAATTGTTCAAGTTCTTGGTTCCAGAGACGCTCACGCAGCCTATACTTGATGATAGGGACGATGTAGTTGATATTAAGGAAGATCTCGTCATTGAGTGGTAGATCTTTGTAACCATATCGTTTTGCGTACTTCCTCATGTCTGCAAAGTCCATATGGTCGGGGAATGATGGGTTCTTTGTTATCTCCTCCTCCACACCGCTAATAACTTGAAGAACTTCAGATCTGGGTATCTCTCTGCTGGTCTTTGGGTCGTACACCACTTGGTTGTTCTGGAGACGTAGGTGGTTGAGCATACCCAAGATCTCTTTATTACTGTGGATCAATTGTTTGCCTCTGGTCTGATAAAGTCTGGTCCTCAGTTCCTCACGTTGACGGAACCGCTCTCGCAGACTCTTCATCACTGCCTCGTTGTATATCTCCACATCCTCCTGTTCACGGAGGTGAAGCATGTTATTGAAGGGATTGGGGGCAAGCATCTCGCTCATACGTTGTCGGTGTTTGTCCTTCTTGAACATGTTGACGTACACGTACTGAGTCACGGTCTTCCAGGCTCCATGCCTGAAGCTATATTTGGGGTTCGGGACGGAGTGTGAGCCGACGGTAAAGTCGATCACAGCCTTGCTACTCAAGACTCCAAATGGTTGTGCCTTGGGGCTCGATAGCATCAACGTTTGTTCTACCATTTTGTTTGGTTCAAGATTAAGTTAATTAAGTAAATTAAGTTAATCTTGGAGCTTATTTTCATTCAACTAAATTATTCTCTATTAAAATGACACTAAATAATCAAGTCCTGATAGCTAAGGAGAAGATCCTGAAGAACAACAGCGACAACCCCTACCGCTACTCCCAGACGGATGTCATCACTCAAGAGGGGAGGGCCTACTTCCCTTACCCGGACTGGTGGCGGGGTGAGTACATGTCTGACCTACCTATCATAGTAGAGCGTGAGGCCGGGTTTAGGCCAAGGCTTGAGCGCACGTACTGGAAAGGAACCACCGGGCATTCTTACCCGCAACATTGCTTCAGGCCCGGTATCAAGACAAGGTATCCGTGTTATCCTGAGTGCACGGCCGAGTACAAACGCTACGACCCCTCATTGCAGCGACTCAGCAAGATCTACCTCTATCGGTAAGGTCTACAATGGATCTGTAACCCCTCGGGGTTATAGATGTGAAGACGTGAATGTGAACTATCTCAGCCGCAGCCGACTCCTGCGACGTTTTTCATATAGTTAGATTTGTATGCCTGATTATATGAGGAGAACTTCCTCATAGCTTCTGCGTTCTGCTGCATACCTCTTGCATAGGCATGAACGCCGGAGTTGGGGTAGATGTTTGAACCGAACTGGAGGCCGTAGTTGCCTGCGATGTTGTTGATGGTGTGCAGGTCTGAGGAGCCCTTCATCTTGGACCACTGGGTCATGGAGTAAGGGGTAGTAGGGCCATAGAACTCGCCGTCGATACCGCCGCTGCTCAGGTTGACGTACTCGACGTATTGGGGTCGTTGATAATTCTCCACGAACACACGGTCCTCTGCGGTGTTGCAGCCGGGGTTCTTAGTGTTAAATGAGTCGGCGCATGCAGGACGACCCGCACTATCGTACCCATTCCAGATCGGGCATACCATGTTCCCCGGGTTGAGGAATCGATCGCTCTGGACCTTGGATGCATACGCGGGATCGATCTTGCATGTACGAATTGATGCTTCAAGACTTATATTTCCTGCCATTATAACTTGTTTTTATTACTTAGATATTTTTATAGGAACACTAATACATATCAGTCATTCTCCTTATTGCCGCTAGCGACCTCCGGTCGCAGGGCGGCGTTCGCCGCTAGCGCCCGCTTTGCAGTAATTCTCGACCCTTGGCTTGTGTGGATCAAATAATTTATGGCGCTCGGCTCTTCCTAGCAGTGTTTGGAAGATGTCCTGAAATTGCTTGCCGTGCCCGATCTCAGGACAAAGCGTGTGGGCCAGCTCGTGCAGCGTCACGTATGTAAGCATATTGTCGTCGTAGACCTCGCCGTTGGTCTCCGTGCAGAGGTAGATCTTCTGCTTGTTGATAGTGTACGAGGCATCCCCCTTCATCATCTTCACAAATTTGAGCTCGGGGAACACAGGTGTTAGTTTATTCCTCAACCTCATGATTGTGGGTTCGTTCTCGAGGTACGACTCATAACTAGTCTTGAGTAAGTACCAAGCAGACATGAATACGATGAACAGGATGATCAGTGTCAATGTTTGCATTTTCTATGGTTATGATAGTTTCTGGATCAGTACATAGCGTCAAGGGTGCCCATGAATGAGTTAAAGACTACTTATATGACTGTAAAACATGTTATTTACATCTGAATCCGTATCGGAGGGTCACCCGGACAAGATGTGTGACCAGATTGCTGACGCTATCCTCGATGCCCACCTCTCTCAGGACCCCACCGCCAAGGTGGCCTGTGAGGTTGTGTGCTGTACCGGTATGGTCCTGATCTTTGGTGAAATTTCGAGTAAGGCCTCTGGGATCGACTACCAGAAGATTGCACGCGACGTTATCAAGGACATAGGCTACGACGACGCAAAGATGGGGTTCGACTACAAGACCTGTTCCATCATGGTCAACTTAGTGAGTCAAGCTTCCGAGATCGCGTCCGGCGTCCACGTGGACAGGGAGGAGCTATGTGCCGGCGACCAGGGGCTCATGTTCGGGTACGCGACCAACGAGTCTGAGGAACTGATGCCTGTCAGCCTCATATACGCGAGGAACATCAACCTCCTCCTTCATAAGATGCGCAGACATGGGGTGCATTGCTGGATTCGCCCCGACTCAAAGACCCAAGTTACCGTAGAGTACGACGATGAGACTGCACCAGAAGAAGGAACTATGAAGGAGGCAAGCCCAAGTGGAGCGCACCGCAAGCCTGTGAAGGTCCATACAGTCGTTGTATCTGTGCAGCATTCGCCTGACGTGACCCTAGATTACGTACGACAGATCGTGAGGGATGAGGTTGTGAAGAAGGTGATCCCCGAGGATATGCTAGACGACGACACGATCTACCACATCAACCCGGCCGGGTCGTTTGTCATGGGAGGGCCGTTCTGCGACTCGGGGTTGACGGGGCGCAAGATCATCGTAGATACGTACGGAGGGGGGGGTGCTCACGGCGGGGGTTCATTCAGCGGTAAGGACCCATCAAAAGTGGACAGGAGCGGGGCGTATGCAGCCAGGTGGGTGGCCAAGTCCCTTGTCAAGTCAAAGTTATGTGATCGATGCCTTGTTCAGATTTCATACGCCATAGGGGTAGCTAAGCCGGTGTCCATCTCGGTCATGTCGTACGGGACTGGCAAGATAAACGACGAGGGACTGGCAGGGATAGTGAAGCAGAACTTTGACCTACGACCCGCAAAGATCATTGAACAGTTGAAACTTGACAAGCCTATCTACAGGGAGACGTCAAAGAACGGGCACTTTGGGCATCCTCAGTTCACCTGGGAGCAGTGAGCGTCATATTTCATAACCCCGTAGGGTTACGAAGACTTACGAAGACTTACGAAGACTTACGAAGACTTACGAAGACTTACGAAGACTTACGAAGACTTACGAAGACTTACGAAGACTTACGAAGACTTACGAAGACTTACGAAGACTTACGAAGACTTACGAAGACGTTGTTTATAAAAAGAATTAGGTGCTCGCATCTATCATTGTTGCCACTTGGTCTTGCACATAGTGCATTGGGCCATGGTCGTCACGGGCTCGTCGGCGGCGCGCGTCTGCACCGACACGGAGTAGACCTTCCAGCTACCGCACTTCTTGCACTCGACGACACCCTCCTCTGCCTCAAATGGATTGAGGATGTAGTCGTCCTGCTCTTGTTGGCTCTGTTTGATGCTGTTGAACGAGGCGTGGTCCCACCCGAGCTTACCCTGTTTGATGACATCCTCGATATATGTCTCGATCACTTGCGGGTCCTCTTCGTCGGCAAGATCGTCATATACCTGGCTCAAGAGCCAGTCCTTCTCTTCCCTCATTTCGGAGCTTATTTGGGCCAAAAGGGAGTCTATGATAACAGTATACGTATCCATGCTTAATTATGTTAGTATTCTAACTTGTCCAAAAATCATTTTTGTAGACACAAAATGAGTTCTATCTTCTCAGAAATTGATTCCGATGTCAAGGTTCTGATATCTCAGTTCCAGGGAAGTCTGTCTCTATACTACAACAACAACACACACAGAGTAGGCTTCCTAGATCGCGAGATCTACGACGCTTACCCGGAACTGGCGCGAAGCCCCGCCGTGCCAGACCATCCACTATCAATCGAAGACCTGAAGAAGCGTAAAATATACCTAATTCTGAAGCACGCAAAGTGGATATCGCCTGTTCTCCTCAAAGGTACCGAGCTCCGCTCGGCCGGCGGCGGAGCCGCTATGTGCTGAAGAAAACTTTGTACTTCGTTACCCCTAGAGGTAATGAAAGATAACTCAATTTCTCAAATTTACATTGGTATTTACTAATTGACAACACCTAAGCACCTGAACACCTTATTTTGGATGAGTGGCATGTTGTTGATGCTCTCCTCGGGCTTCTGAATCTCCCTAAGAAGGCGCTCGATGTCTTGTTCGCCTCTGATCTGCCTCGTGATGGGTTGGGACCTCCGCGATGAACGTTGCTGGATCACTTTGGGGCGCGCACCGGTGCGGATTGCTGCTGCTGCTACTGCCGACACCTCGTCCTTCAGGGGTTGCAGGATCTCGCTACCCTCATCTTTTGAGATGAGGCCCTCGTCTGTGGCGCGATCAACCACGCTCTCCACTGCTTCACGGGCCTGCTCGTCGCTAACCACCTCTTCCAGCTTGTTGGAGTCAATATCCAGGTTCACGCCTTGCTCCTCAACCACCTCATCAATGGTACGCCTGACGGATGATATGTCCGTTCTGTCTGCTACTTCGTCCACTATATCTTCGGCCACTTTGTTGCTGATGTTGCTTGCTACTTCCACGCTGCTGGCTACGCTTGATCTGGTAATGCTGGACATGGAAGACCTCGACAGGAGGCTGGAGACCTGAGATGAGAGGAATGATGACTGTGGAGACAAGCTTCGTCTTGAGCTGGAGACCGAAGATAAGCTTCGTCTTGAGCTGGGCTGCGGGGCTTCGCCCCGCCCTGCGACCTCCGGTCGCTCGATGATATCTTCACTTTGTTGTTCGGCAATGATCTCGTCCGCTACAATGGCTGAGTTCACAGACTCACCCGTAGAGACGCGCTGCTGAACGACGGCTTGTACCTCCTCTTGAGCGGGAGGTTGTTCCCCCGCAGCGATCACCATCTCAGATACGTGGTCTACGATCTCATCAGCGATCACCTCAGATTCATCTTCAATCGCCTGCGCCATGACGGGCATGTCGCGTGCAACTTGGGCAGCCACAATCCTATCCAACAGAACCTCCTTTGTGAGAGACTTGCCTTTGATTCCAAGCTCTTCCGCATACCGAACCAGAGTTGGTTTGTTGAGGACTTTAGGTTTGAGAAGATCTGCTTTGGTCATATCCCTATCTATGTTTAGGAGTGCGTAGACGACGGCCCTTGGAATCATACCGGTAGGTACAGATTCGAGGATGGGTGGTGTAATGGGACGAGGTATTTGAAGTGGTGATGGTGTGTGCGTCCTGGGAGGGGTGGCTGCTACAGGCATTGGGAGTTGCTGTGCGCCGGCGATATCGATCTCAACACAAAGTTCTTTGATTGTCTTCTTTTTCCCATCGGCCTTCGTGATGGAGATCCCGTAGTCCTCAGCCACGGCGACCACGTCTTTGCGGAGGTTCCTAACGCACTGTCTTTTCTTCAGTTTGGCGATTCCGAAGGGACCGCTTGGGATCCTTGCGGGGGAACGACGCCTGAGGCTCCGGCTCGGCGTCCTGGACCTCGGCCTCCGAAGGCCGCTGGACGGGCTCGGCGTGCGGGGCGGGGATGGGGGTATGGGCCTCGGGCTCGGTGTCCTGGGCCTCGGCGCCGGGGATGGGGACCTGCGACGTGGGGTCCGGCCTCTCCCGCGCGAGGGAGGTCTGCCTCCCACGGCTCCTCGCGGCACATTGTCGATGAGGAACTGGATGAGGTCTGCTTTCTTGAGTCTGGACCAGTTTTTGAGGTTATTGGAACGTGCAATATCCTTCAGTTGGGGTACTGTCATAGATTCATAGTCCATTTTGATTTACCTTGATTATTTTTTTAGCCTGCTTTTCATATCCCAAGGGACAGTAGTTTTATGGTATACATTAGATGGTTCATACTAGGCGTAAACAAAATAAACTTTTTACCCTCCTATAAAAACATGGAAAACTACATTTCTAGAAAACCCATGAATCTTGAGGGATTTGATGAGGAAGATAAGCTAACACAGTACCTCGAGAACCAGGGGGCTATTGTACTTCAGGAAGAAACTGGCGGTTTGAGTACCGTTGCGGCAGGGCATTTGAGTGCGGCTACTGAGTTGGAGCAGTTCTCAGAAGACATCATCATCCCACCCCTCAATACAGACATCAGGTTCAGCGAACATCTCCCTTTTCACGATCACACCAAATACGAAAAAAAAGAACACTCACATGCCCATACTGATCCAAAAATAGAGAGTTTTAATGATGTTAATCAAGAAGGAAAATATCTTATTATCCCACCACTCAACACAGACATCCGATTCTCAAAAGAGCTGCCTACATTGGATTTGGGTTCGTACGATCCACGCCAGCACAAACACTCAGGAAAGGAGCATCCTCATAAGCTGCACACCCACGAACACGTTCACGAGAACTTCTCATGGGCTATCCCGACCAATCACGACTCCCCCCTTGACCTGGTAAAAAAAAGTTTGATTCATGAGGTGAGCACCCAGCACGCCTGCGGTTCTTGCTACGCCGTAGCGTTCGCCGACACCCTAGGTGACTGCTTGGTCGTCTCCGGTGCGGTTGACTGGTCGCCCAACATCAGCGCGACCTACCTCATGTCCTGCATCCCCATGGGGAAGCTCCACAAAGGGTGCTTTGGAGGCAATCCCGCCGCTATCGCCCCCTATCTTGAGAACGAACCCGTCGCAGACACGTCATGTATAGATTATTCGTGGTGTTCTGGCGACAAAGAGCTGTGCAAGAGCGTCTCGTCGGCGCGCCACTTCGATGCAAAGACTCTAGCCTCCAAGCTCAATGACAACATGCCTAAACCATGTGGATGCTACTACAAGGGTGAGAAGAAGTACCTGTACAAGATCGACACCGGCAGTGACGTCTTCTTCATTAACAACGAAGTCCCTATTGATGTCTTCAGGAACACCATCAAGAGCCATATCCTCGATTTCGGACCCGTGATCGGAGGCTACGTAGTCCTGAAAAACTTTTTCACTGGTAATTTCACAGATCCTCACTTCAATGGGGGCGTGTACCTCGATCGCGCGGATTATAATGGGTACAAAGGGGGCAAACTGAAGTTTAGCGATAGCATGACGAGTGAGGCTGCCGGCCTCCACGCCATCAGCATCGTGGGGTGGGGCGTTGCCAAGAACATTCAATACGACAACGACAAGGTCGGGGATGTCCCGTACTGGCACTGCCGCAACTCGTGGGGAAAGAAGTGGGGAAACGCAGGAGGCTACTTCAAGATGGCCATGTATCCATTCAACAAGATTGCCCAGTTCGACAAACAGGTCATGACCGAGATTGGTGGGCCTGTTGGTTCTATGATCCTTATCCGCGCGACAGAGCGACCAAAACAGGTTGACTTGCAGCAGATATCTCAGAAGTACCAGCAGAACATCAATAAGCAACGATCTAACGCGTACTACATGGCCGGTCCTCAGAAGGTGAGGGAGCTCAACAGACGCAAAATGCTGGATATCGACGTAGATGGTGGTGGGGAATTTGACCCTGGAGATATCTTCATTGGAGGCGGTGGTAGCAACATGTGGATAGTCATTTTAGTTGTCATCATCGTAATAGGTGCTTGGTGGATGTACAGACGACAATACGCGTAACCCGCCGAGCTCGGTACAGCTGCTACTAGTATATGGGATCCACATCTTTTTCCACCTTCCATAAAAACATGGGAGAACATGTAGTAGGACGTATAGTCCAGACGAGTCAAAAACACCAGTATCAACCAGGCGACTGTAGATGCTTTCATTGTTCAGCATTCAGCGCGCGCGTCCCCTGTCACAAGACGCACAACATCGGGGATTGGGAGATAGGCACCGATTCTTGCTGCGGCGGCTTCTGCACGTCGCAACCCAGGTGCGCGCACCCGGACAGAGACGAGTGCGAGATAGGACGCAGCTCCAAAGGTAAAGACCCACTTATCTATTACGGGTGGGACAAGCAAGCACCCAACCTCAAATGTATCTACAACCTAGACAAGATCGATACACGTGCACAGGTACTCGCATACAAAGACAAATTTGGAGAGAACAATGATATTGAGGCCAAATACTGTACACAGAAAATCACCACGTGCCCCAAAGGAATGAAGGAATGTAGTCGTCTCAAATCCATAGGAGAAGGTGGTAATGAATGTAGGATGTGGTTTGAGAGGCAGCCCACTCACATCCAGAACGCAACAATACAGAACTACTGCTTGCGCCACAACACGGAGGACTGCAAGTGCATCAACAGGGCCGACAACAGCGCGTATCAGGCCATGAAGGGGGCACACTCCATTAACGACGGGTGCTGGTACACGGCATGCGCTAACAGATCGGGAAAGTACCTAGTCCCCACCCAGCTCGCCAACCCCACATGCCCAGACAAGATGTGCCAAGTCCTATTTGACATCGTTGAGGATGGAAACGTATCTATCGACCACGTGCAGAACGACATAGTGTGTAAATTTGACAGGCACCCATCAGACCCATCTAAGCCCCTGCCGCCAAAACCTCATGTAGCCGGTCCACCTGATCCCCTAGTGCCGAAGCCAGCGAAGCCAGATAAAACGTTCCTAGATTTTGCAAAACTGTACAAGTACGAGATGTTCGCCATATCGATACTACTCATAGTGCTTATAGTGATAGTGACTCAGTTCTGATTGGTCGTTAATGCAGGGCGCTTTCTCTGAAATATTTTCCTTGGTTACCAAAAAATGTACTACAAGGACAGTCCATACGGTCAGGCTTCATACCCCCAACAGGCATTCTATGGAGGTGGTCAACATGCCGCACACCGCGATCCTCTCATCCCTCACGGCTATGACGGGTACAGCAGCAGTAACGATATGTACGGTGGCGTGATCATGGAAACCATCAAGGGCTACTTTACCAATCCCTGGGTCATCGTTATCGCCGTCATCCTGGTCGTCATCGTCATCGCTTGGCTCATGAGCGGTAAAAAAGAAGGCTATCGCCATTATTGAGAGCGCTCGTTTTAACGAGCGCTAGCGACACATAACATATTCGTTACTCCTAGGAGTAATGAAATTAGAGCTGTACTTCTCATGATGTTGTGGAGCAGTTTTTTAACCTACTTGAAAATATTGAGCATTGCATACTTTGATATTGTCTCATTACTGAGGTCTATGACGGATTGAGTTTCTGTTGTGGCGGCGGAGCCGCCGGCCGAGCTTGCGGGGCGGAGCCCCGCCCTGCGACCTTCGGTCGCTCGCTCGGTGGATGTAGCTGTCGCGTACTCATCTATGTAAATGTAGTCGTTCATGAAAGCGTTAATCATGATATCAGAGTCTTCGTTAGCGGAGCTTACCATCAGCTTCTTACCGATGCACTTGTCAATGAGCACAAACATGGGACCGTCGTCGGTTGGGTACACGATTCCTAGCGTCTTCTGCCTCTCGTCGCATACTGTGCTAGCCGTGGCGATCACATCTTTGTCGTCCAGCACCGCGTTCTTTAACGGAGCTGACCCCGAGGTCGCCACGATGACGTCCATATTGACCTCTTCCTGATGAGATGTGTACTTGTTTACCAGTACCACTTTGGGATTGGTGATGTTTTTGAAGTAGAGGTACTCGTTGGCCCCATTCGATGCATCTGTCATGTCGCCTGAGTAGATGACGTTTTTACAGTCGGTGTAGTAGTCCGAGTTCCACCCCACCTTTCCTTCCATATCAACCGCACTCAAATCCAAGTCTACGCGTCTCCCATTCTTGTTCTTCCAGTGGATGCCGATAATGAGGGCGCCTCCTGGGAAGCTTCCAAATTTGGTACCCATAGGGAACGCACCACAGAAGTTCTTCTCAGAGGTTGGCAGCGCCAGACGTGTGTAAGGGGACTGGACGAAGGTGTCTGGAAGTAGTCCTTTTAGTTTGGAGACATACTTGTCGATCTCATTTTTGCGGTCACGTGTACACCACATATTACCGTTCCTCACATGATAGACTTTTGGCTTCTTGTTCTGGATAAGGTATTTGACGTGCTTCACCACTTCATACCCTGTTGAGGGCTCATTGGTCGAGGCCTTTAGTGGGATGTGTAGCTTTTTGGACAGTTTGCTGATCCTGTTGATGTAAGACTTGGCGTAATAGTACGTCTTCATACTCATGAAGATGGGTTTGTAGCGATTGAAAATGGTAGCTAGGCGTTCCTCGTTTCCTTTGAGCCATCTAATAACGCGGGCGATATCACCATATTCAATCTTCTTGTACATGTCCTCGTTTTTGATGAGGGTGAGCTCTCCGGTGACGTCGTACACGGCGCACCTGAGGATTTCGAGGGGGGTCTGAGGTTCGATTCCGTGCTTGACGAAGATGTAGGTACGGCTGTCGCGATTCTGGACCTTGTCGATGTCTACCTCATGAGTTTGAAGGATTTTAAACGCTGCTTCGATGGTGCTTTCGTTCAGGGCAACCTTCTCATGGAGGATAGCCTTGGTAAGGTCTTTGATCTCCTCTACCGTAAGGCCTTTGATGAATCTGAATGGCACTGATTGCTCTTGCGGGCTGCGGGGCTCGTCAGTCTTGTTTGGCACATACACTATCTCACCACACCCGTAGATGTCACTGATCGCTACTGAGATGTAGTGGTAGAATTGGTCAATCGCCAGTTCCTCACGCGTCTTGCTCGTGACGTCATGCCAGCTCTTGTAGAACGTGCTGTTAAGCTTCACGGCCTCTTCAATGAGGACGGATTTGGCTGTTTCTGAGAGGTTGTCGGGAGCTATATAGCCATATTTGAGGAGGTCTCTACTATAGCAGCTCTTCTCGCTCGCCGCTACCGCGCTATGCAGAGAGAGAGAGGCTTTGATGAATTCATAATTGTCATACATGATGTTTTCTATTCACTTGACCGTTTGGGGTCTAAATTCATAATATTTGCTTACCGTTGTAACCAACTTGAGGTTACAACTAAGAAGTAGTTTCAAAAGGCGGATGGTAAGAATATCACTTATTGATGGTTTAAAGGAACCATATTTGCCTTTTGAAAGAGCGACCTTGCCCGTAAGCTCGGTCGCGCGGAAGCCCGCTAGGCTAGTAGTATAAAACAAAAGTGCTCGGAAAACACTCGTAATAAAAGGAACTACCTTGGCCTATCTACGTATAGATACCCCACCTTTAAGTCATTTTGGTTTACTTTTGAAGGTTAAATGTACTGTTGTACAAACTGTTTCATTGCAGCGAATGACCTATCACCGCTCTTGTATGGGATGCGTTTTTTACCGTTGACGTAGAGGATGTAACTTGGGACCGTCTCGAGGTTGGGATAGATGTTGTTGAGGACTCCTGAGGATTGGATGTCCTTCTCACCCTGTCTATCTCCATCCAGTTGAATGGTCATGCACGTCACGGCGCCGTCGTTGCCGAGTCGCTGGAAGTCAGGCTTGGAGGCTGTGCACCCACCACAATAGCTCCCTTGAATCATTACAAAGACGGGTTTACCTCCGAGTTGCCCGATCAGATCTCCTGAGTCTGAGAAGTCTGAACGTTCAAGATATCCAATAGGATGTTTTAAATCAGACATTTTGTGATAACAAATAAAGTTTTTAGGTATGTATCGTCATTGTGCCGAGCGCTGGAGGCTCCCTCCGGTCGCAGCGACCGAGCCTTCGTAGCCCGCTAACGCCTGCGGCTTCTGCTGTTTCTGCTGCGGCTACGTCTGCGAGTAGTGGACGATCTCCTCTTTGGGCTCCTGGAGCGTGAACGACGACGGGATCGTGAACGACTACGGGATCGTGAACGCGATCTGCTGCGCCTGGGGGACCCACACTCTTGAACAAGTCGCCTGTAGATGTTGCGTTTGGGAGAGATACGCCTGCCTGTGCGTGGGTTATGACTTGGCCTTATATCAAACTCGGCACATGGGTCGCACTTGCCCCGCATACGCCTGAAATCTAGATCGCCGCGTTTGGTGGCCGAATATACGCGCCCAGTGTTCGGATTAATACCCACTCGCCATTCATCGCAATCGGCTTCGAACTGTGTCTTTTGAAGACCAGCCAGAAATCTTCTGTATGAACTCATTTTTCTATATCTAATATTTTTTAGTTCAACTATCCGATCCTAAAAACCTAACAAACATAAAATGGACGAATATGAACGCATTCGACGCAATCAAACTGTGGACGTATACGAAGCAACCAATGAACCCAAAAAACGGACTGGCCGGCTACGCTGGAGTCTGGTCTCTTCAGACCCGAGGTCCAACTATTTACCGAGCGGAGCTCGGCCGGCGGCGGGCGGGGCGGGCGACCTTACCGAGCGAAGCTCGGCCTGCGGCGTACGGGCGAAGCCCGCCGGCGACCGAAGGTCGCTAGCCGCTCGGTCGCAGGGCGGGGCGGAGCCCCGCGAGCCCCGCAAGCCGCTCACGTCTGAGCAAGAAAAAGAAGAACCAAAAAAGACGGTGTATATACCACCTTACAACTCAGACATACGTAACCTACAATTTATAGAAGAAGCCGACATACCCAGAGAGCTACTGCATGGGTTGACTAATCCTAATTCAATTCTATATAGAAACGTCACCCAGGCCATCCCCGAGAACTTCTCATGGGGCATACCGACCGAGGCGGACTCGCCAGAGGTCCTTCAAAAGAAAAGCATGATTGACGGTGTGAGGGACCAGTACCTGTGCGGCTCCTGCTACGCCGTCACGCTAGCGCAGATTTTGTCCGACTGTCATGTCGTCTCCGGTGCCGTCTCGTGGGCACCCAACGTCTCGGCCACATCCATCATGGCATGCTTCATGAACAACAAGCCTTGTAATGGCGGCAACCTGGCCCAGCTGTCTAATTTACTCTCTATATCAGGAGCCATGGATCAGACGTGTATCGACTACTCCTGGTGTTCCCAGGACAAGCAGTGGTGTACCAACAGACGAGGCAAGAACGAGTTCAACGTAGGCTATCTTGACAAACTAAACGCCAACGTACCAACAACGTGCGGCTGCTACTTCAAAACGCATCCCAAGTACAAATATAAATTTGACGCCCCAGGACAGCTCGTTCACAATGGGGGCCGCTTCAGACCTGTATACAAGACCATGGTTAAGCGTCACATCCTCAAATATGGACCAGTGATAGGTTCATTTGCGATATACTCCAACTTCAATAAATTCCTCATCTATGGTAGTAATATCAACGGGGGTGTGTATTTTGAGAACGGTAACTACACCTCAGGTATGAACAGGATGGCCTGGAACACGATGGCAGGTAATATCAATGGCTTCCACGCCTTCTCCGTGATGGGATGGGGTGTGGCCAAGAACATCGAATATGAGGATGGAAAGTTTGGAGATGTCCCATACTGGCATTGCCGCAACTCGTACGGGCGCTACGCCGGAAACGAAGGCTATTTCAAGCTCGCCATGTACCCATTCAACATGGCTGGAGGGCAGATCGACTCCCTTTTCTCGGTTGGACAAACGAGAGGACTAGGAGGCATCATCCTCCTCAAATGCACATCCCCTCCCATTGAATTCAGACCCAATGAGATCAGCGAGGAAAAACTCAAGGCCATCAAGCGGGCCCAGGAGGACGCGTACTACAAGGCAGGTCCCATGAAGGTTCGTGAGATATTTGACATTGAGGATATACCGTTCAAATTGGAGTGGTGGATGATCATAGTTGTGCTTGTGATACTCATGGTCATAGCGACCTTGTCGAGCGGGCGGGCTACGAAGGCGTCCGAAGGTCGCTAGCCGCTCGGTCGGTAGGTATAGTAACCCCTAGGGGTTACTATACAATCCGCAAGGTCGCTAGCCGCTAGCGGGCGACGGAAGGTCGCTAGCCGCTCGCCTTTGATCCAAAAGGTCCTTAGTATCGTCTTCCATAGTCCTGATGTCTTTTATGTTCAGTCCTATCCAACGATCTTGGGAACAAACCAGCTTCCTGTGGAATAAGTTAAACATAGTCCTCAGGTTGTCTCTAATGAGTGTATTGATGATCTCATCGTTACTCTTGACAAAGACTAGTTTGTACACAACCATAGGAATGAATGAAGAGTTCCAGTCGTCCTTTAACCCCAAGACCTTCTTTGGATCGTCGCCCTCCTTCACAAGTTCTGGTGGCAATGCGTCATTTACGATGTCTATGTTAATAACCGACCTCTTATCAAGTATGATTTGAGGTAGTTTAAACACGTTATCCTTGTTGGCGTCGTCGTCGGTCATGCACAATGTATCAATCGTAAACTCACCAGTTGTACCTGACTCTGCGGTCACCACAGTCCTGAAATTAGGGAACCCATTGAATGAAGACTCCCTCAAAACGACGGAGTCTTTGGTCAGGTGAGACGTGATAAAGTCAGGGATGTAATACCGTTTTGAGGTACGTTGGACTTTTTGTACCGAATTTCTAGAGTTTGGGTTATGTTGAGGAAGACACGCCACGTCGCATGGGACGTTCTCCAAGATCTCTACGCCCTCACCGGGCTTTGTGTATTCTTTTGACATCTCCATGGTTGTATGAAGATTGGCAATCTTGTACAGGTCAAATGAGAGTGGTAGCTTAATGCGGTATTCTATCAGTAACATGCTTTTATTTACAAGAGAAAATGACCTGCTGCCTGTGTTGTCTAAATATCGTGCCGATCAAAGCACTCCTTGCTACAGAATTTGAGACGGTCGGCTCCCCTAGGTGTGGTGAATGGGGGCGCGAACACCTCCGCGTCGCATTGATTGCAATAAATGGGCGTTATCTGGGTGATCCTCTCTCTCAGTTTTTGGAAGAGCCCCGGCGCAAGCTCCTTCGCGATTGTTCTGGGTCGCACAATTGGCACAGTAGCGGCAGGGAGCACCGCCGGCAGCGCAATCCTCTCATCTCCTGAAATCTGAGCAGTCGTTTTCGGAACCCCCATACGCCTGGGACGCATGTGCCTTCTCGCGGCAGGATTTCTCTGTTTGGTAAGTTCGTAGTATCTGTTCTCGATGGTCCGCCTCACGCGCTTGATCTTGTTCTCAATAGGAGTCTTGTCTACATTGGGATCCTTGAAGACCTCTGGGAGCAACGTATAGCGGTCGAGGTTGACGAGCACATCCCCTGGGTACTCATGATCCCTGATCCTCTCATGGTAGACCTGAGGGTCGTCAATCAAAGATGTTAGGAATACAAGGACATATGACATCTTGCGTGCCAGATCGTAATTGGTCTCAATTGGCCCAAACGACGCAATGATCGTTTCCGCATATTCCTCAAGCTCTTCACCGAAGGACGATTTGAGGACATCATTGCTCATGATCATATGTTTAGCCACCTCAAATCCTATGGAGTCAAGTGGGGTAAATTCCCGGATCCAGTCTTTCTTGGACGCCTTGTACATCTCCTCCGTCTCTACAATGAGATCGTTGTTTATGGTTACATATGCAACCTTGCCTGGTATAAATCTGCGATTACCTTCGCAAGCCATCCTATACCAATCCATATTGACCTTGTACCAACCATCTTTAATTTCTTGAGGTATTGTATATTGAGGGCCTACGCCTTTGATTGCGAAACCTCTGATGACTTGATCTGAGAATGGGAACATCCATGGGGCTCGTCTGTATTCGCGCTCGCATTGAGACAAGAGCTCATCAGGACCGAACATGATCCTGGGTCGTTGGGTTGGGGACATGGCGCGTGCTCTCAGACGTCCTATCTCTCCATCATCTACTATCATTGTCTGTCTGTATTTACGCTCAGCTGGCCCATCAATGATACCTCCTTGCCTCAATACGTCTTGAGGTATTTTTAGAGGGACTGCCTGGCGGCGTCTGATGAGCTCTTTCATGTTCTCTATGCGCGCACGCACGTCTGGGCGCTGCTTGAACTCGTCAAAGTAACGAACCACGTTGAACGAGTCGCTTTCATCAAACTCGACAAAGAACGTCTTGACTAAGGGGAAGGGGATACCACTCTTGAGCATATGGAACAGCTTGACCATCTCACGATCCAAGTTTAAGTCTGGGACATGTCGTTCCTCGGTCCACCCGGCATTGGCGACGAAGTTGTCGATCTCTTCGATCATCTCGTTCGGGTCCATGTAGGTGAAGGGGCGAAAGGGGTTGCGCTTGTCGGGCACTCGCTTCGGCTTCGCGGCGGCTACGGCCGCACGCTTCTTGGCGGCTTGAGCCCTCTTCCCGCGGAGCTTCTGCTGAGCACCCTTCTTTTTCACTAAGGCCATTACATTGTCTGCCATTTTTATCATCCACAAGAAATTAGTAGGTGACTTTGACGCAAAAGTTGAATTTCAAGACCATATATAGAAGTTAAATAAATAAACATGATCACTGAAATAAAAGGAGATATAACTAAGGTCAAGTGTGACTATATATGTCAGCAGAACAACTGCATAGCTGTCAAACCACATGGCCTATCTTTAACAATAGCAAGAGAAATGGGTGTATGTCCATACTCGAGAAGAAGAGCAGATGGTAAGAAAAACCTTGCAATTGAAGAAGATAGACCACCACTGGGGCGTATACTCACAGAGAAGTCACCTTTTAAGGACGTACATGTGATATGCATGTTCGCCCAGTATTCATATGGGACTCCTCAATCTCAATACTACTATTCTAGAGATGAAACATACAAAACAAGAGAAGAAGCTTTCAAAAAATGCCTTTACAGGATCAACAAACGTGTGAAAAAAGATGCCAAAATTGCATTCCCGAAGTATATAGGATGTGGATTAGCAAGCGGTGACTGGAACAATTACTTATCAATGATAGAAGAATTCGCAGTAGATAGAGACGTTATCATTGTAGAATATGATAAATAGTCACTTAGCAGTTAGATCGATGTGATATATATCCTCCAGAGGATATATATTGTGGTTGTGTTCTTAAAGGAAAAAATCTCGTAAAAAAAAATTCTAGAGGACAGGAAACCCGAGTGCCCCACCTGAGATTCTGATGATATTCGTGTTCAAACCAATGATGATGAATTCATAGGTCTGCGCGTAGTCCTGTCCAGATGCAGCAGCACCAGTACCGCCAGCACCCACAATAGCTGCGGGGGAGGCTGCAGGCACAATGCTTACATTAGTCAATTTACCATAATTGGTAGAGCCAAGGGGGTCAACGTTATAGAAGCCCAAGGAATAGGAGTACAGATGGTATCCAGTTGGCTCTGGAATACTGGGTGCCTTGTAGAAGGGTTCAATAAGTGAGTAATAGTCAGAACCCATCTGGTTAAGACGGTTGGTGTTCTCATACGTTAAAGTAGTATTATTAATCGGATCAAACGCGCCTGCTGTTGGTTCAAATACAACCACCTGAGGCCCTGGAACAGGTGAAGCTGTCGTGTAATTAGACCAAATGTTACTGTTGGTGATGTTCCTGACTGCGAAGAAGAGGGCCTTAATAGAGTGCGAGAACCTAATGTCATAGCTCTGGGTGGGGTTAGTGAGGGGAGTGAAGTTCTGTCTCGGGGCGGTCTGCACCTGCTCGATGAGGATGTCTCTGGGGGCGCAGGCCATTCGCTTACGCTCCTCATTGGATACGATTGAGTAGTTGGCCCAGACCTGGATGTTGGTGAGTTCGGGGGCGGCGGCGATATCGGTGCCGACGACGGGTACAACAGATGGATTGTTGTTAAGGACGGGGACGCTGTTGTCGAGAATGAGCAGCTCGTTCCAGTTACGGAAGTTGAAAGAGATGCGCATCTCATTGTAGGGCAGCGCAGCGGTGGGAAGGGCCACGCCGCTGTCGCGGGTGAAGAAGAAGGGGAGAGGAAGATTGAGGTTCTGGCTGGCCAGGGGGACGCCGACGTCGTGGGGAGCGATGAGACTGTCCACGTTACCGATCATGTTGTCGTAGCCCACACGCTTGCTGGCGCTCACGGTGAAGGCAGACCAGAAGTCGAGGAAGTAGTTGTCGAAACGTTCCGCCACAAGATCGTTGAAAGAGATGCAGGCCTCCCTGATCAGGTTGTGCATGAAGTTACGAGTCCAGCGAATCCTACCATTGGCGCCAAACTGGTTGTTTTGCAACAGGGTGACCGCCGGGATGGTAAGTCGGAGCCATGACTGTAGGAGGTAGTCGCCCGCTCTGGAGATGGACACTGACCACTCCTGGTTGAAGCCTGCTGCACCCGAGGAACGGGATAGGATGACCGGCACCTGGGTGAACCAGGTGGACTTGCGGGTCTCTCTGACAAAATACGCAAAAGCCTGATTGGAACCGTATTGGTACTTCTCAATCTCGTCAAAAGTGGCAAGATCAATGAATCCACTAGTGATATTTGATCCAGTAGTCGTCATTTTTAAGATACCGAAGATAATTTTTACAGAGGCAGCCTCATGAGCGAATGAAGATGTGCAACACCCAACCATGAGATGAGAGGGTGAAGATTGGAATAAAAATAGGAGTTGGGTAATAAATTGAAAATATAGGATGATTGGTCAGTAGTAAAGGTAAAAATGTCAGATGTACAGCTCAGCAATCAGGGAGACCTTTCATTACCTAACCTGTTATACCCAGTTCAGGATAGATCAATACAGAGTAGATCTCTTCATCAAAGAACTGAACCTGGTCGTTGAGTGTGACGAGTACGGTCATCGAGATAGGGATCCTTATAAGGAAAAGGAACGTAATATCGGATAGGATGTGACTTTTTCAGGTTCAATCCTGACGGATTCAATATCTTCAGAGTTATAGGTGATAAACTAGGGATTACATGTATACACGAGATAGACAAGCCATCAACCTACTTGAATATGAACTACAAAACATGAAGTTGTCTTAATCCTATAAGTTGCAATCACTTACCTTTCGGGTAATTGAAATTTGAAAGCATCAAAAAGTCTCAGTAGACCAACACACATGTACGTCCTCGTAAAAAAAAGGCCCAGTTAACTAGGTTCTGAGGTGGGATCGGTTTCACATACCACATCAGAACCTAGTTAACTGAGACTTTTTTTGATGAGCAACACCCAACACATATGTACGTCCTCGTAAAAAAGTCTCAGTTTACTGAGCTCTGAGGTGGGATCGGTTTCACATACCACCTCAGAGCTCAGTAAACTGAGACTTTTTTGAGCAACACCTTCAGGGTAATTGAAATTTGATTCAGCGACGCATGGTAAGAATAAATTGAAATATAGACGGTAAGATCTATGCCAAAGGGTAAAAGATGCAAAACGAAATAGAGGGGGTAAAGGCCTTGATGGACCTCAAGACATGCACCGACTACATCACATTTGATGTGAAAGGTGTAGAGGGTCGAGTCCGTTTAGTGGGAACGTATCGGATTCCTTGGTTTAATGGTCTCGATGTATGTGCGGTACTCGGGTACTCAAACAGTAAGGATGCACTTATAAAGCACGTACCTTCTCGTAACAAGAAAAGTCTCAGTTTACTAAGATCTGAGTTGGATTCAACCGCCCCCAACTTTCTAGGGGCAACTCACCTCCAAGATCTATCTTTTAATCGGGGAAAAGTCGTCTACATCAATGAATCCGGCTTCTTTCGCCTCATTAACAGAAGCAAGACTAAGTTCGCAGATGCGTTCCAGGACTTGGTCTGTGACTACATACTTCCAACCCTCAGGACAGAGGGGTCCGTCAATATGGAAGGTATACAGAAGCGAACCCAGAAGCAACTGGAGGAACAAGCCAAGATCATAGAACTCAAGGATAAGGCACTTGAAGAGGCCCAGGCTGTAGCGAAGCAAGCTCAAGCGAATGTGGAGCAAGAGCGTGCGAAAGCGGAGGAAGCGCAAGCGAATATGGAGCAAGAGCGTGCGAAAGCGGAGGAAGCGCAAGCTGCAGCCCTGGAAGCCCAGGACAAAGCAGCTAGAGCCGAGCGCTCATCCAAGTGGAACAAGACCATGATGAAGAACGTCCGCATCCGCGAGCAGAAGAAAGAGTGGATCTACATCGCCACGACCCGCGAATACGCCAAACAGCGTGTCTTCAAGATCGGGTCAACGAAGCGCCTGTCCAAACGCCTGAGCGGATACCAGACAGGGCGCCTGAAGAAAGACGAGTACTACTACGCCTGGTACTGTAAGGTCTACTATGCCGAAGAACTCGACAACACTATCCAGAAGATACTGGATGAATTCAAGCATCAGAAGAGTAAGGAGATGTACCAGTCCATCAAGTTCAGAGACTTGAAGGAGATCGTTAACTACATATGCATCAACTACGACAAGTCCATTGATTTCCTGAACAACTTCGTCAAGACCAGGCTCCCCGCCAGTTACGAGGAAGAGGACACCGAGGACGACATCCCTCAGCCCATCTCCCCTGAAGAGATCAAAAACGATCAGGATGAGTTGTTCGATGTTCAGTCCATGATCCAAGACCTCATTCAAGAGTACCTCGGAAGCATCGACTCCTCCTCCGAAGGCACCAAAGACGACCCCATCGTCATTCAACGCGAAAACCTCATCAGGATGATCACAGAAGGTATTGAGGAAGAGATAGGCATCCGAACGACCTGGTGCACCGTGAAGGACCTCATATCGTGGAAGAGCAGCAAGACTCCGGTCGAATACGGCGGTAAGGTTTACAACATACAATATAGAACAACCAAAGAAAATTAGGGTTTAAATCAACCATCTATTACCCCTAGGGGTAATAGAACTAATAATAGAACTAATCAACACTTACCATTCAAAGTCTGTGTAATTTGCATATTTTTCCTTCTTTGTGTATAGAGTGATTACGCTACCGATTGCTCCGATGACGATGCCTGCTATTCCGGCGTACAGCATCCAAGCAGTCTTTTCTATTTCCTTTATTCCGCTTGAGTTGATGATGGCGGGTGTGTCTGGTACCAGCCCAGGTCCCTTGATCTTCTGTTCCTGGACCCATCCATTTGAGGTATCGTACCTGAAGAGGTACAGGTATGCTGGGTTGTGTTGGTTAGCGTACACATACACGTCGTCATCCATGGGTGAGTCTAGTATGGGGACGTCGTACGGAGTATTACCAGTTCGGGGCGTTGTGGGGTTGATGTAACCCCACGCAATCCTGTTGTATGAGTTTGTAGTGACTGTGCCTCTTGGCTGCCATTGGATGACCTTCTGTGACCAGACACCGTTGGTTGTATTGAGGTATACATCTCCTTTATTTACAGTACCGGTAATGGCGAGTGGATCGTTGGGATCGAGGTCGCCCTGGAAGAACACTGGATAGCGCAGCAGCTTCACATTATCTGGTTTGATGGCCGTGCTGCATTTGTCGGACACGCCTGAGTAGAACTTGGTCACTGGGTCGTCTAGAACCGTGTACGTACCGTTCTGGGCTACATCAATGCCTTTCCAGTCGAAGGCCTTGCACGTGGCGTTCGCTTTGCATGCATTTGAGGCCTCCACCGTGTTGGCGTAGATCGAGGGAGTGATCTCCGCTCGGGAGGGCATGCAGAGGGGGGTGTTCTCGATGAAGGTGGAGAAGCCGACCTCCTTCATGACCTGTTTGCCCCTCACGTAGTATAGGACCAGTAGGACGATCCCCGCTACCAGGATGATTGGGAAGATGAACTTGAGGATTGCCTGACCCGCGACTACGCCTCCAATCACGGGGATGCCTATGAAGACGGCCAGCAGCGCGACGAGGACCCAATCAGAGATGCCTTCTGATTTGGCGCTGGCGGTCTGGGACATCTTGGATGAGAGGTCCTGGAGTAGGCGGTTGTTAGAGGCGGCCTTCTCTGTGCAGTTCTGGAGGATGTTGTACATTTGTTGGAAGACGTTGTCCTGGATGTACACATTACCGGAGACGCGCTTTACGACGATGGCCTGATGCTGGCGGTTGAAGGCTTTGCATGTCTGCCCAATGCTAGTGAGGAGGTTGATGGTGGCTTGCATTAGTAGGTTCATTGTGTTTTGAGCGTCTGAGAACTGGCCTATATTGAGGTCCGACGTGACGCTCTTGGCTTCTTGGGCCAGCTCCTGCATGATGGACTGCTGGGCTTCCTCTGTAGAGAGGGCGTCCAGGAGCGTGTGCATGTTGACGGTGGCGTGCTGGGTGAACGTATTGCCGGAGATGTGCACGTCTCCGTGGACGTCGCGGACGCTGACTACCTGGGCCATGTCCTGAGACAGTTGGGTGTTTTGGATGATATTTGAGGACACCTTGGCCACTGCTTTGGTGACCGCGTTTGATACATTTTTGGATACCGATGCTCCCATTTTTATCAGGGTTAGATTATGTGTACGCCTGAAATAAATAAAAGACATATTGTCCTAAGTCACCGCTAACCTATATTACCGCTACCGCTATCGCTATCGTTATAGCTATAGCTATAGCTATCGTTGCCACTATCGTTGCCACTATCGTTGCCACTATCGTTATCGCTTCCCCGCCTTGCGTCAAGGGCTTCTGAGATGGTGTGCAGTCGTGCGAGCACCTGCGCCACGATGTCCATCGCCATGATCTTACATTTGCGCGCTGACTCAGCCAGCCTGTAGGCGCTGTGCATCTTTCTCATGAATGCATCATTCTTTGCCAGCTCCTCGGTGGGCATACACATGGCCTGGGGTGTCCCATCAAACAGGGATACGTTACCGTTGTCCCGTGGGGGCTGGTAGATCTTTCGTTCGATGGTCTTGAGGGCGCTTGTGAGGTGCAACGTGGACTGTCTCAGGTAGGGGTCAAGTTGGGAGATCCAGAATGTGTTGTCATCCTGGCCCTTGTCTATGCAGTCCCCAAAATTAAAGCAGGGGTTATTGATGTAAACGTACTTGAACGTCTCCCTGACACCGCCATCAGGACAGAAGAGGAACCCAGACGCAAGACTGCTGAGCTGCATCAGGAATAGCATACAAAACGTGAGTGAGAATAACTTCATTTTTTGTGAATGAGATGTAGTGCTTAGATCATAGCGAGTGTTATAGAATTTTAAGTCAAGTATCCTAAGTATCCTAAGTATCCATTACCTCGTGAGGTAATGGGTCGTGTATAACCAAAATCAACATTTCATCTAATAGCGGCGCCTGCTGCGGGACCTGGACCTGGAGCGGGAGCGTCTGCGCCTGCGGCTGGCGAGGATCTTGCGGGCGATGGAGCGCTCGCGCTCGCTCATGTTGACGTAATTCCTGCAATGTCCGGTTTTGGGACTTCTGTACTGATAGCTCCTACAGCGAGACCTAGGCTTGGACCTAGGCTTGGACCTGGATCTAGACCTGGATCTAGATCTGGCCTTGCTACGGCTACGTACTCTTGATCGTCTTCTTGCCATTCTTTTTACCGGAGCAAGATAAATTTTTACAATTTGATCGCTGTTTTGTCATTTAGAATGAGTAGTTGTTGCCGCTCGTCGCGTGCCAGTAGACGATGCCCGCGCCGATCAGACCTCCGACGGCTGCACCTACCTCTTTGTATTCCCATTTGTTACCGATGTACCAACCTGCGACGGCAAGCACGATGACAAGTACTGCATAGAGCATGTAAGTTAGCATTTCTGAACCATCTGCCATTATGAATCTTTTGTTTAGTGGAGATAATTTTTTTACGATTGATCCTGCGAATAATCATTCACACATCCCGCTGTTGAGCGTACCTCATGAAGGCGTTGTTCACCTCTGGTACACGCGCGGTCCCGTCGCGCACTGCTATCGCGGCGCCATCCGCGACGAGCTGCAGGACCGCGCTGCTCACCTTACCCAGATTACCCACAACCCCGAAGCCCGATTTGCACGCGTCCAGCACATACCCCCACTGCGTCTTTGGTGGGACGATATACGAGAACGGGAGGTCCAGTTCCTCATCATCAATGTTCGCGGTATCGAGTTGTTCTTCGCGCGGTATACTCTCCGCGTACGCGAAACGGCGCCTCTCTCTCTCCAACTCCGACATACGAGCAGGAGCATCGTCACTCAACCGAATGTCATCCTCTTCGTCTTCGCTCAAGTCCAAAGCCCAACGGTCATCCTCGTCTACGTCACTATCCTCCTCGTCTTCGTAGTCGCGTTCTCCCTCGTCGTCTCCCTCGTCGTCTCCGCCGGCGCTGGACTCGATGTCGCTGTCGTACATCTCAATGAAGTTTTCTGCAAACTCCTCCTCGGTGGGGTTGTTGAAAAAGATGTCCATATACCTGACTCGTCCCGTGATCGGGTGGTTCCATTTGGCGGCCCACTTCATACCAGGTTTGTAGACCACCTCTTTGAACTCAGAGATGTTGGGTAGTTCCTGTTTTACGTCCGAAGACAGATTGAGGGTGACGTCAGCGGCTGTGATTGCGCGTTTGATTCGCCCCCTTTGCACGTCTTTGTCGTCATCTCCAAAGTAAATAGACATGTCGTCGGCCGCGAAAGGGGTGGCTGTGTATACTTGGCCGTCGACCTCAACAAACCCATATTTGTTCTTATCACCAGTACTCACCATCTTGCTCCTTTTTTGGTACTTGGCAACCACATCTCGCCAGTCTATGTCCTTAAACCTAGCGAATTGGTCCTTGTCTATGTATGTGTTGAGGTCCTTCAAGTAGTTGTTGGTAAAGGTGGAGTCATCTTTGTATTGGTCGCACATTGGGGTGGCCAACAGAGCCGCGTACAAAAATGCGGCTTTTTCTCCCTCAGGAGAGAGTTTGACGTTTTTACCTCTCCCAGATCTGTCGATCAATACTGATCCAAAGTAAGGTTCTTTCTTGTATTGTGCCAGGAACGGCCCCCTATGTCGGATCATCTTCCACTTGGGTACGTATGACGGCTGTGAGAAGCCGTTAACGCCGACCAACCGTTCGCTCAAGTTCATGAAGATATCCTTGTCGCGTTTGTTCTTGAGGATGATGCAGCTCTCGTCCGAACTAGTATGATCAATTTCAAAGTCAACGTCTACGCGTTCGTAGAACGTCTTGAGGAAGTCCATCGCGTCCTCCCTGTTAGCATTGAAGCAAAACCGTGCCATCTTTTTAAATACTGCAGATAAATCGGCACAGCCATCGTTGCGGGGCAACCGTCACATCTTTTATTTCCGAACCTGTGGATACATTAATTTGAACCACGTAACTGTCTTTTTGATACCATCCTCAAATGGTGTGAACTCGACCTGTGGCAGCAGTGACTTCAATTTATCATTGCTGGCAGTCTTCTTGTGTTGACCGTCGGGCATATCTGTCATGAACTGGACTGTGTCGATCCCGAACGCAGCCGCTATAGCCCGGGCAGCAGCCCCTATCGACACCTCTTCCTCAGGAGCCAGGATGATGGGCTCGCAGGAGTCGTAGTTGTCCACAACCCACACGATCAGTTTGGCCAAATCCTCCGAGTAGATAAACTGGCGAAGGGGATTGCCTGTCCCCGCCACCTTCAATATTTTATGATCGGGATCGTTTTGTGAGGCCAGGTGGGCTCTATGAATCAGTGCCGGTATGACGTGCCCGTGTTTGAGGTGAAAGTTGTCATGGGGTCCGTATACGTTGCATGGTATGATGGATGTAAACACTTTGTCTCCGTCAGCGCTCTCTGCGTGCGCCCGATTGATGACGTCCAGCATGCGCTTTGAGTAGGCGTACCCAAAGTTACTGAGATGGGGAGGTCCACTATGCATGTCATCTTCTCTCAGGACGTCCGCTCTGTCATCTGGGAAGATGCATGTGGACATACACGACACCAGCTTCCTCACACCGTACGCGTTACAGGCCCTGACTATGTTGAGGTTCATCTGCAGATTGGACATGAGGAACTCGAGGTTGGCAGACATATTGTGAAAGAGACCGCCTACCATCGCTGCCAGGTGCACTACATGGGTTGGTTGATGGAAGGCAAAGAGATCACGAACCTGTTCCCATTCAAGTAAGTTAGCATCATTTGACGACACAAACACCCAATTTGCCTCATGTCTGTCTTGCTGGACGTATTGGGCCAAGGCTGTTCCAACCAGTCCTGTGCCACCAGTTACTAAGACTTTTATATCATCAGTCATTTTAATTACTGAGTATTGTTTGTATACGATGGCCGAACGCGGGTATCTCAAAATAGATGAATTATGGGTAACAACATACAACAATAAAGGATAAGTATCAAAGATGACTACCAAGAATAATTCCCTCAATTTCAAGGATGAACACGTCTCTGCTGAGCCGGATGTCGTCCCTCTGATTTGCTGTATTGATGGAAACATTGGTGCCGGAAAAAGTACCATCCTGAACAAACTCAAAGAGGAGGGTTACTTGGTGTTTGAGGAGGATCTGAGTAATTGGGGTACACTGTTGGACTGTTTTTACCAGGACCCCAAGCGCTGGATGTGTGCGCTCCAGATCAAGATCCTTGACTCTATGCGTTCCCAATACGATCGCATGCGCGCCCACAGAGGCGACGCCTACGTGTTTGTTGAACGTTCACCCATCTCCTCAATGATCTTTGTTGAAAACGGAATCAACAACGGCTTCCTCACCAAAGACGAGGAACGCCTCATCAATGATATCTATGACCGCCTCTCCTGGAAGCCCGATATCAGTTTCTACATTAGCACGGACGTGGACACCTGCTTTCAGCGCATGCGCGCCAGGAACCGTGAATGTGAGCAAGATGTAAGCATGGACTACCTCAAGTTCCTACATGAGGGATATATCAAGACGTACGAGCGCGAGGACATGAGGGACAGCTCTTATATTATTGATGGCCTCCCCCCAGCGGACAAAGTCGTAAAGCAGGTGAAAAGGATCTTAGGTCAATAAGTTGAATTTACCCTTCAAAAATAAGTCAATTTGTAAAGTATAACAGAATGAATAAAGATCAGAGTGAGTCTTCAAGGCGACGGAAGGCGCCGCCCGCAACCGCCCGACCTTCAGACAACAGCCCGCAGGCCGAGCGACTGCTCGCAGGGCGGGGCTCCGCCCCGCAGACCCAGTCATCCCAAGTGTCTTCAAGTACAACTAGTGCATCAGCTCCTCCTCGCGCATCCTTATCTGACAAGCATCCCATCTTGTCAGCCGCTCTGGCAGGAGTGCGCATGTATTGAGTAATACCAGCTACTTATCGCGTTCATAACCCCTAGGGGTTACGAAGATATCACGTAATGGACTTATTGAACATCTTCTTCATCTTCTTTCACATCTTCTTTCACATCTTCTAGCTTGATCAGGGGGTCGTTCATGAACTTCATGAAGCCTTCAAGTTCATGGTCATCAGGGATATGTGCCGCTTTACGTCCGATCATGTACTTCTCCATGTAATTCTCCTCAAATTGGGGGTTGCGACTCTTCATATCCATGAGCCACTTCACGACATTCTTTTCGTTCTCAATACACTCGGCGTGCTTCTTGGTATGCTCCGCGATCGAGTACCTGAGATGAGCCAGCTTCACGCGCTGGGTAGTGTAGTTTTCCTGGTCGTCAGCATTGGGGTCCTTCTCGGCGTTGCGCATCAGCTCATCCTCGCGCATCCTTATATCTTCCATCTCCTTTTGTTCCTTCCTACGCTGCTTGCGCACGTTCTGGGCAATCGCGTGTTCTGTCTGCTGCTGGAGGTCGATCTCATTGAGCTCATCGGCCATACCCTCGCTTACCAGCGGGAACGGAACGCCTATGATGCATGTAAACACAGAGTTGGATGAGTCGATATCCCTCACAATCTCCTCAGCGCGCTGGTTAGCCTCTTCCTGCGTCACGTAGGCACCCCTGATCTTGCCGATACCCTTCGGAACCTGAGAACGAGCTCTCAAATCAGCAAGCTGCTTCTTGTGCTTGGGCTTCAGGGTGTCCTTGATATCATCAAAGAAGTTAAGCATGTCCACGTCTTGATATTCAATGTATGAAAAGAGGGCAAACTTGGGATCGCCTGGCTTATGAGGGTCCACGAATCGCCTGTTGATGCGTGGGAACTCTTTCACATCTCTAACAAGCTCATCCTTGGCAGCCTCGACCTGCTCTTTTGTCAGGGAAGGTTCATTGGTAGGGTGAGTTGGGTGAAACGGCTGTTGGGTGTTCATTTTGATGAGGTAAAGATAATGCATAGACCGCTACAAAGGAACGACAGACGGCTCCGCAACCAAGACCATTCGTGCCTCAAGCCTGTATACCTCTGGCTCCACTTCGATATGAGATGCCGTATAGAACTTCTGGTTGGATGCTCCGCCAAGGGCAGTCCCACCGGATCCATCACACTGTGTCTGATTGGATGATCTAAGCGATGAATTACTGAGCCCTCTTGAGACGCCTCCGTCAGTACTGTCAGCGAACACTTTACGCTCACACTCACGCTCACGCTCATGCTCTTTCTGGATCTCAACCCTGATCTTGCCCAACTCGGCCGATCTCTCAAGACCCCCAGCTCTGCCCTCGTCACTGTTGCAGTTGAAGAAGGTTAGCTTGCGAGCCTTGTCAGCATCGACCGGACGTTCAATCTTGATGTTGTCGTTAGCCCTGAGCCTAAAGTTACCCACCCGCTTGCCATCAATATAAACCGTGGCATTTGCTTGGCAATAGGTATGATTGTTAGCAATCATGACCTTGTATTCGGTGTCGTGGCTCAATCTGAACGCCCCATTTGAGAAAGGGATATGTTCATCCTTGGAATTGAGGATAGAAAGAGAATAATGTTTGGTTGTTATAGTCATTTTTATTATGGTTAATAGTCCTTAAATCTCATGTTTATGTTTTATATGACAAGGTTAGCATCATATAAAGAGGTATATTGCCAAGGTGCAAATATGCTTATATACATGTACTATGTTGACCTGGATTATTCTCTTACATCTTTTACCTATCCCGACTAGCTCCAGAAACTTAAATTCAACGTATTTCATCTTTTGTAGGGGATGATGAACGTGGCCTTCAACTTACCAAGATGCTCATCACTCAACTCGTCAAACACCTGCTTCATGTTGTCTTCAAAACACGTGAGGTAGGGGGTGTGTGTGATGGGGAAGTCATAGTACACTATGTGATTGAAGAAGTCATATTCTGTGGGAATGAGAGGCGATCTCTGTTGCAGGACCATCATCAGGAATTTATGGAACATGGCATGATTGCTGATGAATGAGAGGTTGTTCATCATGTTCATGAACGCGTCGTAGTGCCTGTTGTGTGATGCCAACCAGAAGCCTTGTCTGAAGGTGTTTGTTCCATAGTACTCGCGGTAGAAGGTTTTGAAGATCTTGATCATATATGCGGTCATGGTCGAGATCATGTTGTCAGTCAGCACCCACAGCTTGTTGTCCAAGATCCACAGCCTCGTTCCGTCGGGGTTGATACTCTTCAGGTTGTAGAACGACCAAGGCGATGGGCTCTTGTCTTTGACGTTGAGGTAACCGATTGAGTTGTTGCGGTAGGGGCCTACCAGGCCGTTCTCAATTACCTCATCTATAGGTATGCATACGAGCGACGGTATGCAGCATTGCCTCACGATATCATCGAATTCAAATTGTTTGAGTTCCGGTGGCTTCATATAACACCTCAGAGCTATCTCTCTGGACAACCTATTCGAGTCCTCAGACGTCATAGGCCCCTGTGTCTGAGTGAGGCAACCTCTGTATAGCGACAACCTCACGTCGTTCACAGACAGATGTCCTAGGATGCGACTGTGAGGTTTGCCAGCCTTCTTTAGCATGACGATGTGTTCGTTTAGGATCTTTTTATACTCGCAGATGTCTACCGCACCCAATAGAGCATTACGAACTGTGGATAGAGTTGTCCACAGTTCATCATCGTCCTCTCCGTCTTCGCACAACTCCTCAAGAAGGACATCAATAGTCTCGACACACACTGTCTTAAGGTTGTCAATGGTATTTGATTCTAGGTTAACAGTGATGAGACTGTTTATGTTGGTCATTTCTTGTTTGATGTATGACATGGTTATGTCAGATAGGTGTTGGCATTGTTGTTGTACAAATTGTTGGTGATAGCTTATCTTGTCTGCCTCTGTGACGAGGGCATGTGCGTTCCTGAAATTATGAGGAATCTTGGACCGGTCTATCTCAAACGTGTCTTCACCTCCAAGGAGCAAGTTTAGAAGGGATCCTGTTGTGTCAGGCTCTTCCCCCTCAAGTATGGACTTCTTTTTGATGATCCCCAACAGAGTCCCAATCTTGATGACGTCCATGTCGACGATATCCACCGGTATACCGGTGGCTTTCGAGGAGGCTTCGCGACGAGTGCGGCTCTTTTCGTCGTGCTCTTTCTTGAGCTTCATCTCTTCGTCGAGCTTGCGTAGCTTTTCTTTCTGTTCAGCTGTTAGTTTCAAAGACATCTTTTAGGAATCGGTAATGACGTTTAGATCAGAATCTATCTCACGATATTAAAAATGACCGTTTGTGAAAAATGGAAACAAGACCCGTCCGTCAATCCAAGGACCGGGCGACAGATAAAACCAACAGGAAAGGTATACAAGGATCTTGAGATAGAATGCGCCAACGAATCCCCTAGTACTGGCTCTGCCCCTAAAGGGGCAGTATATATCGATCCATACGCACCCCAAGCCGGGTATGTCAAAGATTGCGTCAAGTGGCGAGAAAACCCAGGCGTGAGCCCAATCACTGGTAAGAAGCTCAAAATTGATGGAGCTGCCTACAAACAATGGGAAGAAGATTGTAAAAACGTGAAGCCACTACCCAATGATATGCAGTTCAAATCCGAGTTTGTCGATCAATGTATCAAGTGGCGCGACAACCCAGGCGTGAACCCAATCACTGGTAATAAGATCAAAATTGGTGGGCCTACCTACAAACAATGGGAAAAAGATTGTGAAGGCATTAGGCGGTTACAAGCGGGCGAGGTACCACCAGCGCCACCACCACCACCTACACCGCTTACGTCTGCCCAGCTTGCGGCCCTCCACAAACCCCCTTTAGGGTCGATATATATCGACCCCCGCGATAAAAACCCAAGTGTTTTAAAATCCGAGTTTGTCGATGAGTGTATCGAGTGGCACGACGACCCAGGCGTGAACCCAAAAACTGGTAAGAAGATCAAAATTGGTGGACCTACCTACAAGAAATTTGAGAAAGATTGTGAAGGTATTAAGCGGTTACCGGATGGTCAAGCTGGCGGACTAGTCAGGTGGGCTACCGGCAAAGTCATGAGCGGGGCACGGGAGGCGACCGAAGGTCGCAGGCCCGAGGACTCCGCCCACACCAAGCAAGCCCAACAAGCAGCTGCACCACCCGCTAAAGGGGAAGTACATATCGATCCAATAGTATACCAACCTCGGTATGTCATAGATTGTGTCAATTGGCGCGGCAACCCAGGCGTGAGCCCAATCACTGGTAAGAAGCTCAAAATTGATGGAGCTGCCTACAAACAATTGGAAGAAGATTGTAAAAACGTTAGGCCAATTAATTGGGATATAAAATTGAAATCCGAGTTTGTCGATGAGTGTATCAAGTGGCGCGATAACCCAGGCGTGAACCCAAACACTGGTAATAAGATCAAAATTGGTGGGCCTACCTATAAGCAATATCAGGAAGATTGTGAAGGCATTAGGCGGTTGCCGGTCGATGGCCAAGCAGCGGCTGACGACAGTTTTTTAGGTCGCAGGGGGCGTGCAGCTCATCTATTGAAAGATTATGTGCCGCCACCGCCTGCGACGTCGGCCGAGCTTGCGGCCCTCCACAAACCCCCTTTAGGGTCGATATATATTGACCCCCGCGATAAAAACCCAAGTGTTTTAAAATCCGAGTTTGTCGATGAGTGTATCGAGTGGCACGACGACCCAGGCGTGAACCCAAAAACTGGTAAGAAGATCAAAATTGGTGGACCTACCTACAAGAAATTTGAGAAAGATTGTGAAGGTATTAAGCGGTTGCCGGATGGTCAAGCTGGCGGACTAGTCAGGTGGGCTACCGGTAAAGTCATGAGCGGGGCACGGCACGAGGACAAGCAAGCCCAACAAGCAGCTGCAGAAGCTACAGCCTCCACTGATACGTATTACACCGCGCCACTGGCCAGAGATAGCCCGAACACATCCTGGTTTAAGAAGCGACTCAACAAGGGACTGCGTATCAACAACTTCCTCAGGGCTATCAATGCCGACCAGTGGGACATGTGCATGACAGGCACCAACGCGCCAGCATTTAGGGCCAACTTTTCAGATGTGGTCGAGATAGGCAAGGGGTCATTTGGACAGGTGTATAGAGCCACTCTCAATGGTGATGACCTCGTGATCAAGGAAGCATACCTCAATCCCAGTGAGAAGAGGAGGTTGAAGAAGGGCACCGCTCAAAAGCAGAAGTGGGAGGCTATAAAAAAGAACTCGTATCCTCACGAGAACAGGATTCTAGACCTCGTGAACAACCTCCTCTTGAACCGTCGATGCCCCAACTTCGTGTACGTTTACAATATGGCTATGTGTGACGGGTGCAAGGTCGAACGTCTCTTCGGATCGCAGGCGCCAGGATCGTGCTACGTTACTTTCATGGAGTCTGCCGATTCAGATCTAGGGCATGTAGCCCTCGACAATTTTGATGAACAGCTTAGCGTCCTGTATCAACTCCTCATAGCGGTGTACGCCATTCATCGTTACTATGCCATACATCACCGTGACATCAAGTCCACTAACGTCTTCATCAAGATGATCAAACCTGGCGGTTACTTTGAGTACGTAATTGAGGATAAGACCTACTACGTAAAGAATACTGGGGTAGTCGCGTACCTTGCCGACTTTGGCGTCTCAGAGGTCATGTCCCCTCTGTACGCATTCAGAAACTACTACGGAATCAGAAACGCAGAGGTAATGAAATCGTCACACGACCTATATTGGAGACCCATATCTGTAGCTGGTAGAACACCCATTAATTGGAGTACAGCCAGTGGTTCAAGAGTAAAAGGGACTATGAACGAGATCACTGACCCGAACATTAAGAGCTCCGTACCTATTAACCTCAATAACAACCAGAAGTTTCCCCCATTTGAGTTTTATGACGATATACAAGACGTGATCCGTATATTCGTGGGTGGTAAGCAGGCCGACCAACCAGGCAATCACAGACCCATGAAGACGCTGAGTCCTAAGTTAAAAGCCTTAATCAATGATAAGAAGGCGTACCTGGATTCAAGAGCTTCTGTGTACACGATACAGGGAACTGTCAAGTACGTGCTCGCAAATGAGATGCTTAACCATTTATACATCAAACCTCGCTCTGTAGACAACATAGTGGAACGATTTGTGATGTAGACAAAACCAGGTAAAATGGATACGAAGCCGTTCGCTGGAGTAGACGAAGCAGGTAGGGGTCCACTCGTTGGCAGCGTCATAGCGGCGGCCGTCGTCTTGGATCCACTCAAGACCATTACGGGGCTAGCCGATTCAAAAACATTGTCTGAGAAGAACAGGGTTGCGTTAGCAGCACAGATACGTGAGCGCGCCGCATCATGGGCTATCGGTGAGGTCACCCATACGGAGATTGACGAACTAAATATACTACAAGCGTCTCTGCTGGCTATGAAGCGAGCGGTCGATGGTCTTGTTATCAAACCCGATAGTGTGTTGGTTGATGGTAACATAGCACCAGACCTTGGAGACGTACCCTGCAACGCGATCGTGAAGGGGGATGCTAAAGTGCCTGCCATCAGCGCGGCCTCAATTTTGGCTAAGGTGTATAGAGACGATCAAATGTTGATGCTTCACAAGATCTATCCTCAATACGGGTTTGATAAGCACAAGGGGTACCCTACTAGACAGCATCTGAGGATGCTCAAAGAATATGGCCCAATCAGTCAACATAGGAAGACCTACAAACCTGTCGCTGCGGCCTTGCGACCGCATCAATAAGTAATAAGATTTAACCATGAAGACAGAAGATATTATCATCAACCTTAAAAAAATGGCTTCAAATGAAAAATTTTGGATGTATGATGTGACTCAGCTGTTCCGTTCATATGAACTACTACCGAGCCCAGAAGACAGTCTATCAGCCAAACTCAATACGATCACGCGACTGGCGCTGATCGTGTGTATCGTGATCGCGGCATACAAGCCTGTGCTCGCGTTCAGTACACTGATCCTCGTCATGGTAGTCACCATGAGCGTTTACTCAGGAGCAGTGGCTGACCCCACCATTGAGGGGTTTGAACCGGGCATAATTGAAGGTCTTACACCAGCGACCGAAGGTCGCTGGGCGGGGCTCCGCCCCGCAGACCCGTCAACCGGTGGGTCTAATCAACAACTATACGAATTCATGAGAGAGTACAACTCCATTCGTCACCCAGATCTCAATAAAGTAGGATTCCCTACAACTCAGAAGAGGTTCTGTAATGACGCTGTGCCTCTAGAATACGGACTGGCCCACATATCACCAAATCAGGAACTGGTCGGTGGACCAAACCCAAAAACCAAAATACCCCCACTCGTGGCCGCACCCTCTCATGATCTTGATTCTTGGCGTAATAATGACTTTGTGGTCCACTCTCAGATCAATAAAGAGACAAACTTTGACTCAGACAAAGCTGGCTACAATTGCGGCATCCTCCCAACCAAGTGTGAGGATTGCATGTATGTGCCGTGTCAATGCAAGGTGCTGCGAGGACAGCGCTTACGGGCGACGCCCGCCGGCGACCTTACCGAGCGAAGCTCGGCCTGCGGCGTACGGGCGACGGAAGGCGGGGCAGAGCCCCGCAAGCCCGCCGGCGACCGAAGGTCGCTAGCCGCTCGGTCGCTAGCCGCAAAAGGAGGGATGACGATGCAGGACATTCCTGAAGACCTGGGTCCTCTTCCTGAAGTTACCATCTCCAATGAAATCGAGGAGGACCCTATGATAAACAGAAATGGAGATGTGATAGAGGGGTTCCGCGAGGACTTGCATATGGATACGCAACGCAGCCCTGGCTCTCGAGGAAGACGCAGACGAGGCGAGCGACATCCGGATGTAGTGACAAACAGACCTCCAGGGAGTGGTAGACCAGAAGGTAGAGGCAGACGTAGACCAGGAGGAGGTAGACCAGGAGGTATACCACCAGGATTCTTTGCTCATCGCAGACAGATCATACATGACCTCATCAATAATCTGGGAGACAACGAACCCAATAAACATAAACCATACATCAGGAAGTATGTGAGGGACGTGTTATTTGACAGGGAACTCGGAGAAGTGAGCGATCTCGAGATTGACGAGATCATTGGCGAGATTGACAAGAGCCTTCATCCTAAGAAGAACGACTCCTCCGATATCGCCCCCTGCTTCGAGAGCCCCCGACGTGACAACATCATCACACAGACACTCCAACCAGGCGTTTTCCAGAAGTCTCACATTGGTGAACCGATCCAGAGCAACATCGGCATCTCATACACCCAAGAGTGGGGCCCCACAGAGGTACAGGAGACGAACGACATGATCAAGTACACTATGCGTGATCCCAAGAACGCCATCATCACACCTCAGATCAAAGAAGAGGTCATTGGGCAAGATCACGCAAACGTCTATGATCCTAGGTTTACAGGATACGGTACCAGCTACAGGGTATACACGGACCGGCTCACGGGTAGATCTAAGTTCTTTTATGATGATGTGGAGGCGATCACGATGCCTAACTACGTGACTCGCAGCAAGGTCGATGTGTTCCCATGGGCCAACACGTACGGTCCTGATACGATGATGTCACAAAGCGAGGGCGACGAGTACAGGCAGTTGGCCAACAACGCCTTCACGGACTCGGCACTTACGTTCAGAACAGAGATGCAGGAACGACTCATGAGGAAGCGCAATGCAGAGTTGTGGCAACGTAGAGTGGCACCTATCTCGACGATGGGTCGTCTAGGATCGTCCATGAAATCGTGTCTGTAAAGACCATTGTCCCACATATTTAGTTCTATTACCCCTAGGGGTAATAGTGAAACGGTGAACTATCTAGCTAGCGGCGGACGGGCGACGGAAGGTCGCTAGCTACTGGGGTCGATGACGCCTCGGATGCTCTCTACGAGGTCCTCGGCCTTTTTGTTCGAATACAAAAGACCATGGTCCTTGGCTATACCCTTCAGGACCTCCTTGCTCGTGTATGAGATGATCTGGCTACTAGGGATCTCGTATATACCGAGCATCCACAGAGCGGTGTCCGCGTCAATAGATTTGACGCGGCTGAATTCGTAGAGGTAGAACAGAGCTCCCTTGATTATTGAACGATCTCGCTCAGAGAGGTTGTGCTCATACCTACTGAAGATGTTCTTGTATTTTTGGCGGTTGCGGTTCGCGAATGCACATCTCACTTCGCTGGCTTCGCTAACACAGATGTTCAAAAGCTGCGCGATGAGGGCCGGGTATACCTTGTTATCAACCCTATTGTCAAACCTATCAGATCTGAGGCTGCGGGGCTCGGGCTCCGCCCCGCCCTGCGACCTCCGGTCGCTCGGCACTTCGACGGCGTCTTCCAACTGAGCCCTCTCTACGCGACGAATGAAGGCGGGGCTTTGTCCGAAGGCTTCGAAGTCGCCTTCGTTGCCGCCTAAAGAAAGAGCAGCGGCCCCGACTTCCAGTTGCTCAATAGAGGCATCGTGGACATAGACAGGAAGGGGTGAGCGCTGGCGGGCGGCTTTGCGCGTGACGACCGCAGATTTAGGTTCGGCCTTCTTTTTAGGAGGCCTTTCTGGAGATCTTGGCTTCGGCATTTTTGTTGTGTAGGAGCCAGCTTTATATCGCTAACGTCAGATAAAAACAACCTTATAACCAACTATTACTCCTCTTATCATAAGATTTTTTTTGAGTCATTAGAACCATAAAAACATACTATTGAAAACATACATACAGTAGCCTGCGCTAAACAGTAATGGCTTACTAATATGAGTCATTATAAGCATGACATCCTTACTTATTCTAAATCTTCTATACTTACTAAAATAGATGGACCAATATCTAGCAATCTACACTCCAGTAGCCGAACTGGCGAATAGGATTGACCTTGCTAATAAAAACCTCATAACCTTGAATCCATCCACAGAATTGAATGGATTTAAACAGATGCTTCAAGGTATCGACATCCCAACCATAGAGATCAACAACTTAGCACTTGAGGGGATATTGGGCAACTACCGCCTTGTCTCCAACGGCCAGGCCCTAGACATTGTCCGAGGAGTAGAGGATCTGAGGTACAATGCCAATCTCCTCAATTTCCTCAAACGCCTCGGTCTTACGACGACATCAACAGCCCAAACAAAGGAGAATGAGATCAAGACCCAATACGTGAACGTCGTCGGCTTCCACCAAATCATGAGAATGAAGCACAGGATCAAGATCGCAAAGGTCATCGCCGGCCGCTACGGGAAGAGTCCCAGAAACGAACAGGAATTGGAGGCAGTTCTGAACAAGGACCCCAATCTCAAGGCCAGCTTCGATAGCTTCCTGCAAAAACTGCGAGGCTCATACGTGGTGAACCCAAACGATAAACCGTACGGTGATTGGGTGCGAATTGGGTGCGAGGCCAAAACATACGACCTTACCACTCTATTCAAAGCCATCAACAATCACAAATCCTCACTTGGAGGGTGTTGGGCTGTGAAAACTGACGGTTACAAATGTCTTATCCCGTCACTCACATGTACCCCCATAAAAGGACAGCAATGTAATCCTGACAATAGGTGTGGAACAGATAAGAAACAACCATGCTACACGTGTTTGAAGTGGAACGGCAACAGGTGCACACGGAGGATTAAGCCAAGCTTATGTGCGAGTAATGAGGTCTGCTCTAAAGCGTGCTCCAATAGACAGATTGAGGTACCCAACGACACAGTATTGATTTGCATCAAACGCAAGTTCTGGATTGCCGCGCAGGACTACATGAATACTTTCTCGATGGCCCCAGGACCGCCTCCTCCAGTTGTTGTGCCGGACGACACGGACGAGCCCGATGACGAAGATGCGGACGATGTCCCTGACGAAGACGAAGACGAAGAGACCTCCTCGGGGTCGTTCTCCTCGGTCGCAGACTTCTTTGGGTCCACTTGGATCATCTGGCTCATCGGACTCGGCATTATAGGGATCATCATCTTCAAGAATAAGAACAGATAGAACTAACGGCCGCAAAAAAGTCTGTTCGTGGTGTCGTAAAAAATGATACATAAAGGCCTATAGACATCATATGGATGGAAAATGAGTCATTTACAACTAGCTGTTACACTTATGGTTAAAAATGAGGAACAGAGGATTGAAGCTACATTATCGAGCGTGAAGGATGTCGTTGATGGCATCATTGTCTTTGACACGGGGTCTGAAGACAAGACCATCGATATCATGAAAATGTTCGCTAAGAAGTATAACCTTCATTTTCATCTGCTTCAAGGCAAGTTTGAGGATTTTGCCACCTCACGAAATAAGCTTCTTGAGTTTGCGGACAAGCACCATTACGACTACTTGTTGCTTTTAGACAGCAATGATGAGTACAGATCTGACAACAACCTGAAAGAAGTTTTGAATAGTAAATCAGAACAGGGGTTTTTAATCCATCAACAGTGGTACATTGGTCCTGGAAACTATCTCGACTACTACAATCTTAGGTTGATTAAACCTAACGTCGGTCTCAAGTACAAGGGATGTGTTCACGAGTATATAGATGTACCACCCAAAGCCATGATAGGTAAAATGAATGGCGATATTACCCTCTATCAAGACAGAGTAAAAGATAATGACGGTAAATCGCAAGCGCGTTGGAAAAAAGATCTGGTGCTGCTTAAGAAGGACATTGCGAGGAATCCTAATAACGGGCGCACTCAATACTATCTAGCCCAAACATACGACTGTCTCAATATGAAGAAGGATGCCATGTTCTTTTACAAACAACGAGCCAACAATAAGGATGGGTTCTTTGAGGAAAGGTTCAATTCCATGATGAAGTGTGGTGATCTTGAACGAGACGAGGACGAGCGGGTTAAGTGGTACATCAAAGCGTATCAGATCATTGAGAGGGCTGAACCTTTGATTGAAATTGTAAAAATTTATAGGCAGAAGGACAAGTTTAAGTTAGCGTTCTTATTCGCTAAAATGGCATGCGATCTGCCCTATCCTTCTAATTGCGTGTTATGGGTCAATCAGAAATGTTATAACCATGATAGATGGCAGGAGTTAGGGATTGTGGCTTATTATGTGGATGAGTATGAAATAGGTAAAAACGCATGCCAGAAAGCTATAGAATCAGGCTATGACACAGAGTTAAATAATAAAAACTTATTTTTTTATGAAAAATGTGGTTCGGAAAAACCAACGCAATGATTGAGAATAAAATGTTTTTGCTATTATTCTGGATTGCAGTGATACTATTACTAATTCTACTTACATGGAATTGGTTTTCTGGTACGGAAGGGACATATATGGATCACACATCCATGATTTGGGATTTATTAGGTAAAAAAGTAGCTAAGCCTAAAAAAGTATCATTTGAAAGCAAGGGGGAAACTGAATGTAGGCGTGTTATTGAAAAGCTCTTAGGTAAACCATTCCCAAAAACTAGACCTAATTTTATGCTAAATGAGGTCAGTGGTCATAATCTGGAACTTGACTGTTATAACGATGAGTTAAAATTAGCCGTGGAGTACAATGGCGAACAGCATTACAAATATATACCTTATTTTCATAAAACAAAAGATGCTTTTTATAACCTGAAGTACAGGGATGAAATGAAACAAAGACTTTGTAAGCAAAACGGGGTGAGGTTAATCACTGTACCATATACTGAAAAAAATATTTCAGAATTTATAACCAAACAACTGGAAAATTTAAGAGATAATTAGTAAATATAAATGTCTCTTAATACCAGAATTGAGAAAGAGGTTATAAAGTTGCGCCTTTAATGCTACTGGCATCTCCACCAGCACCTGTAGGACCTGTAGCTCCTGGTTGTTCCATTTACTTTTAGAGTCATGTATCTATAGGACGTAGTGTGTTATGAAGAACACTGGTGATATAAAAGGTCAAATGGAATCCATTCTAGTAGAGAATAACAATCGATTTGTGCTCACCGTCGACCATAAAGACATTGATGATTTTTATCAGAAGCACAAGGCCTCGTTTTGGACCCCTCAGGAGATCGATCTCCAACAAGATCTAGCTCATTGGTCCTCGCTCAACGACGACGAGCGTTACTTCATCAAGCATGTCCTCGCGTTCTTCGCTGCCAGTGACGGTATCGTGAACGAGAACTTGGTACAAAATTTCTACAGCGAGGTCCAATACCCAGAGGCCAGGGCCTACTATGCCTTCCAGATCGCGATGGAGACGATCCACAGCGAGACCTACAAGCTCCTCATCGAGACGTACGTAACCGATCACGATGAGCAGCAATCGCTCTTCAAGGCCATCGAGACGTTCCCCGCCATCCAGAAGAAGGCCGACTGGGCTCTGAGGTGGACAGATAGGGATAAGGCCACGTTTGCTGAGCGCCTGATCGCTTTCGTGGCCGTGGAGGGTATCTTCTTTTCTGGGTCCTTCTGTTCTATCTTCTGGCTCAAGAAGAAGGGGTTGATGCCAGGACTCACGTTCTCAAATGAGCTCATCTCCAGGGATGAGGGGCTTCATTGCGACTTTGCCGTCAACCTCTACAACAACCATATCAAATTCAAACTGAGTAAGGTCAGGATTGAGGAGATCTTGCTGAGTGCGTTGGATGTGGAGCGCGAGTTCATCACAGAGTCACTGCCCGCGCGTCTGATCGGAATGAACGCCTCGCTCATGACCCGCTACCTAGAGTATGTGACAGATAGACTCCTGATCCAATTGGGTTGTGAGAAGAAGTTTAATGCTAGGAACCCCTTTGACTTCATGGATATGATTAGTCTTGAGGGTAAGACCAACTTCTTTGAGAAGAGGGTTAGTGAGTACAAGAAGGCAGGTGTCATGAAGAATGAACGTAAACAAGGTGAGTTTATTTTTGACGACGACTTTTAAGTATATCTATGTCTCCTGTGTTTATAACCTCTAGAGGTTATAAAGTGAATGCCTGTCGCTAGCGACCTCCGGTCGCCGGGCGGCTTGCGCCGCTAGAACATAAAGTCCTCAGACAGTATGGAGTCGAGATCGTCATCTTTGTAGAAGTAGTAGTCGTATTCGTCGTCTTGGTACGCATCTTCATGTACAAATCTCCCTGAGTAGCAGGATCCCAATATGACGGTCAACAGCGACCGTCCCGCTTTGGTAATTGAAGTACCGAGCACTCGGCCACTCACCCACCCCTTAGAGTCCATGGGTTCAAGTATTGGTAAGAAGTTAATCATTGGTCGTCTTTTCTATGTGTTAGACTTTTGTTGCGCTTACATTCAGTATGGGGAGTCGTATCGGCTATGGGCGAGTGATCGTGGTGCCGCGGTCGTTATGCTCATTGGTTCTTCGTCCGTGTCAGACTCCGTGTCGTTGCTCATAGATTCCACGTCTCCGGTATCCCATCCCCAAAGATAGTCCCTGAATTCGAAGAAGGTGAGCATACGTGTGTCACCATATTCGTCAAGAATCTTCTTCGCTACAGCCTCTTGTTGGTCGTCGCTGCCAAAGGTTGTGTACTCGTAGTGATCCAAGAACTTCTCCTTAATGTCACTCTTTACATCATGGGGGCATTTACTGTGGTGGAAAAATCCGATAACATCGATCACAAAGTCCTCCCACTGGATGCTTATGTCCAAGTATTCTATGCTGCACTTATCTTCCTGTATATTGCGTATGGCGATGTCGGGGTTAACGGGCGAGAAGGACCCGTAGCGTCTGTAGAACTCTTCTGAGAATGTGGGGTACTCATCTTCCTCAAGCACGTTGGTCATAGAAGACCTGAGTGTGCCCGCCCAATAGAGGGCGTTGATTCCTATCATAAATTGTTCATCGATGTGATCAACCACAAATTGAGTAGTCAACTTTCTCATAGTTTACTATCATAATTACTTTTGAGAAGAATATTTCAACTCATTAGTCGGCCGAGATCGCTAACTGAAGTAGCTATCTAGACATGGGGAGCGGTCTCCGGTCATATTGACGCCACCCGGCGACCTTACCGAGCTCGTTAGTGTACTACTGATTGGATTGAGACCACCATACATGAGACCATCTAAGTTCCCAAAGGATAGCTTGGCTAGCGGCGGGCGAGCGGCTTGCCTTCGTCCCCAAAGGTCGTTGCGCTGGGTAATCGGGTGTTCTGTGTTGTCAATCTCATCATCGGACATACCCTCGGTTGAGCCGAGCTCCGCCCCGCCCTGCGACCGAGCGGCTCCGCCGCCGGCCGAGCGAAGCTCGGTAAGGTCGTTCGGTACCGAAGGTCGCTCGGAACGAAGGCGGGGCGATGGAGGCCAAGCCCGCCTGCGAGCGGCCTCCGGTCGCTCGGTCGCCAGCGGTCCCAGAGGTGATCTGTCTCTGAATAGCTCCCTACAATTCCGCGGCTTCACGTGACGATCGCTCGCCCGCAGAGACCTCTCAATCTTTTTACATTTATGCTCGATATAGTCGATGCTGCTCTTCACTCTGTCCATGTGACCTTCAGCCGCCTGTTTCTGTGCATTGTCATCTGACGTATAAACAGCATTGACCTCTTCAATGAGGATGGCTAGCTCGTCTTTGGGCAATTTTGTCGCTAACCTGTTGCGCAGCAGAGCGGCAACGAGGTCGTTGCCTTTGGTGCCAATGGTATGTTCCTTCATCATTTTACATTGTAAAGACAATTCATAGCGACTCTGCGCTCGGACCGCCAAAGTTCTCATACATGACTAAAAATGGCTAGTTATCTTGAGATAGATTCTACATTCAGAAACAGGACTCGGTGGCCTAACCCCGGGGAATTTGAAGTCGCCCTCTCTCAATCTGGACGCGCCCAGGGAGAGCAGGCCCAGGACCCCATCTGCATAGCCTGTCCCGTGAACGAGTGGACCGGTGGGTACTTTGACGTAAACACATTAGGTAATGAGAGTGTAGAGGGTCAGATCCTCAGTACAGGTCTTGGCAACGCGAACTCGAAGAACGTGATCGAGTTCAGACAGGTTGCTCCATCTACGCTCCAGACGCGATACAACTACTACAAGCATTCCATCTTCAGGAACTCATCACAGCCAGACCAATTCGCCCGCATCCTCGAATACATCTACTTGGGCAACGGGCGGGCTCAGGTGACGCTGAGTGACGATACCTTCAAGTTTACTTTTGGCGATTTCTTCTTCATTGTGGATCCCAGCGATGACACGGACCCCACGGCCCTGTACCTATTCGTGCCCGCGGGCTCTGACAACAGACAGGACTACCTCAACAAGATCATCTACAACGAGACGCTGCGCGAGTGGCGCCCTGTGAGCGCCTACGACAGCCAGACCGGCATCCTGAGTGTGGGCGGTGATCCTGCGTTTACGTGGCAGCGCTTCCACAACTACAACATCAGGAACACCACACCCAACTATATCTTCACATCAGGAGGTGGGTCAACTACTACTCAGGTCGTCCTCACGGGTACATCAGCAGTGAATGTGGACAATATCTACCAGAGCTGGTTCCTCAGGATCCCACAGACGCTCTATAACAACACGGTGACAGCTCCTGAAGGGGAGGTTAGAAGGATCGTCGCATACGACGGTGCCACACAGACAGCTACCGTATTCCCGTCATTCACGGCAAGTACGGCAGGTTTGAACTTTGAGATCATGCAGTTTGGGTATGAGAACGCAAACCCGCTGACCTGGCGCCTTAATCTGAGTCAGGAGATCCCAGTGTTCAACATACGTCTTAATAGGCTTGTGCTGCCAAACAGAATCCTGGCCATAGGCAATGGGGGTAAGACGGCGTTCCAGAACTACTTCTACGTAGAGATCAGCAACATAGACCCCTCCAGCACAAACATGCTCAACATCTTCTCAAACAACCCACATGCGATCAGGGCCATGTTCAGGGCTACAGTGAAGGGCGTCAACAACCCAGACGAACAAGAGTTTGTGGCCATAGATGGAGACAACATGACGCAGACGGTCAGATTCAGGTTGGACTCGAACATCAAAATAAGGATCATCAATAACATGGGCGAAACCTTCCAAACAACGCTAGCCGATAACATACCGCCAGGAGAGCCCAATCATGATCTTCAGATCAACGCCCTGTTTGAGCTATTGCCCGACTCGTACGTATGAGTTATTCATTCCATATCCTTGAAGGATATGGATAGTGTATCACACATGCCAGAACTAGCGGGACCGAAGCTCGCTCGGTAATTCAACATAGCCGCGTTCATCAGTCGTGTATCTTCTTACGTGGAGACATATACCCCTTCACGAACTTACGAACACCTAGATTGAAATACATTGGTTGCGGTTCATCATCGTCGATGGTCAGCGCGCTAGTCTTCAATCTCTCAATTAGGCCACGCATCTTCTCCTCCCGGACGAGTCGTTTGAGGCAAGATAGCCTGATCCACCCGATCCCTGTGCAGTCGTTACCGGGAGTCTTGAGGTATGTGTCATCAATCTCTGGTGGCTCATTCTGGAGATGCTTGACAAAGAATGTGGTATCCTTGTACTTGACCTTCATATCATCATCTCTGAACTTGACATTGAATGACGTCTCCTCATTCACTTCCCGTTGAGCGCACTCGACAGCGTTCTCTTCTTTTTCGAAGCCTCCTTTCGGGAAGCCCCATTTGTTACTTCTAGACTGAACGATCAGCACCTTGCCGTTGTAGATGAGGATGCCACCGGCCTTGCGGAAGTCACATTTCGGGTCTACCGAGCGACCGAGCGGCTTGCGTGGCGGACGGTCGCTCGGTAAGGTCACTGGTGTCATATAGTCCCATGTAAGGAGACTACAACATATACAGTCGGTTTTAGCCATTGTTATTTATTTGTACTTACCTTTATCCTTAATTTTTCATCATCTTACTTTTATCAAGTTTTTAGTTGGATGATTCATGTTCACGCTAGGTATACCCTGGTTTCCATCAAATCCTCCTCTCTGCGACCTGTGAGGCAGACGCGTATACGACCCCATCAGCCCCGAGGCGGAGCCGTACATTGGGTCACTATGAGGATTGTAGCCCGACATGGACGGTGCGGCAAAGTTGGTCGTCGCGTTCGCGGTAGGGTGGTTCTGGGTAAGCTTGACGTTGTTCAAAACTATGGGCATCTCCTTGATTGCAGCTGGGTTGGTAGCCCCTGACGCGATGGGCCGAGACGGAGCCAGAAGGATAGGACCCTGGTCCATCCTCTGGACAATCTCAGACGCGTTGGCCCCGACACAAGACCTCTGTGACCCGACCTGGCCCAGCGCGAGCGGATCCGTCACGATACCTGGCTTCATGTCGGGTTGGTTAACGTTCGGGTACGCGGCCACTGTCTTATTGGCAGCGCACGCGACCTGGAGGGTTTGGTTCTTGACTTCGCGCATGCCCTCTGCCGTGCCGCAGTCCCTAATCCTCTTCGTGAAGACTGGTTTGTATGGCTGCGTGTTGACCTCTGTCCAAATCCTGGGCATCCTGGATAACGGTAGCAGGTCTTCCTGGCGCCAGACAGGGGGTCTGAAGGCGCCGTCCCTGGCGACCCTGTATGGAAGGAAGGCCTCGCCTCTGCTGATGTTGCTACTCTTTTGTTGTCCTTGACCGTATGAGACGGATACCATTGGGTTCTGACCTCTGGCGTAATAATTGATGGCCTCACAGAACCTGTCCCCGCTCTCATCGATGGAGGTTGTGATGGCCGAAGTCTCGCCCACCTTGTCGATCTTTCGTGTATGGACCGACTTGGGGGGATCCTTCAAGATGTTCATGTTGGTGCCCCACGACTCCACTGACGGGAGCGTGACCTTACCGTAATTAACTATTCCTGAATAGCTTAGTGCCATTTTTTCAGACCTAAGATAAAGATATAGCGCTATAGCGGGAGCCCCATGACATAGGAAGAATATCTAAGTCACTTAAAATGTCAGCTACTGTGACCCCGAAAAACGACTACTACAAGATTGGATATGTGTCACCTCGCACGTGTGCCGATAAGGTGAACAAACCTCCAAATCCTCTTTGTTATCAGAACCTATCGTGCCTCACACGCAACTTCTCAATGTGCCGGTACCCCAATACCCATTGGCAGGCACGTATATATTATCCTAGGTATGCTGCGAACTGCCAGTGTGACAAATACCTCAACAAGGTATAAGATGATGTAATAAATACTAATTTTTTTCCTAGTCATTTAAAATAGAAATATGAGTAATCTAAATGAACGAACATCATCTTCATCATCCGGAAATGCCTTCCAATTAGCAGGGAGACCTCTCGCTTCAGGAACCCCAACTAATGGTCAGTCGTTAGTTTATAATGCAACGACAGGTCAATGGGAATATGCAACTGTTGGTACAGGAGCTACAGGACCTACAGGACCTACAGGACCTACAGGAGTTACAGGACCTACAGGAGTTACAGGACCTACAGGTGCTGGTGGAGATGCTAGTAGCATTCAAGGCGCAACTATAGAAGCAGGTCCTCCTCTAGCTGGAGAAATCATGCAATATAACGCAGCAACTAATCAATGGGAATATGTACACACAGGAAGTTGATCTGGTAATTGATGACCTATGGCACCGGATACATGTCTTGGAGAGTATTCTCCTCCTACACGATTATTACGAATTGAAACATAGATCATGGTAAATAAGTTGAATTTTTTAAACCAAAGTCTATGGTTAAAATAAACGATGAGCGATAAAATCAATGTGCTCAATAATGAGCGCAAATACATGGGGGAGTTCTACGATCACGCGGATCAACTCCTCGACAACTTGGAAGACATCAAAGATATCTTTGATAAGTACCTCGCTGCCAAGTTATATAACTGGCGTTATGAATGGTTCTGTGACCACTACTACATTGAGGACATCAACAGCATACCCTACAACGTGTGCATGAATTGGCCTATGGTCCTCGACAAATACTTTGAGGATGTTGAGGACGATGGGCAGTTCTATCTCCTACGCGCCGATTACTATTCAAATCTGTGCCGTGCCAAGATTGATAATGAAGGCCTTGTACCGTATTACTTCAGGTACTGCATCCCCTTCCCCGACGAGTTCATGCACATGCTCAATGATACAAACGCTACAAACGAGGACGGGGAGCGTGTGTTGATAGCCAACATGACTCAACTACAGCTAGAGGTCTATGAAAAAGAACAACAAGACTATGAGTGGGTATGATGATGATGTTGAGTAATAAAATTTTTATGGTAACGACCATAAAAAATTCCGCTAGACCAAAGGTCGCCGGGCGGCCGCCGCTAGGTTATCTATGAGCTGCATGTGAGGCACATGTCGTCGCATAGCAGCGCTAGCGACCTTACCGAGCGACCTTCGGTGTCTCCGCCGGCGGGCGGTCCTTCGCTCTGCCGCTGTGGAGTCACCGTCACCTTTACTGCGTTCGTGGCGCTCTTGGTCCTCAGGTAGTACATACCTGTCTTCAGACCCTTACTCCATGCGTACATGTGCATCTTTGACACGCGTAAAATCTGCGGCGACTCCAAGAACAGGTTCATGGACTGAGACTGATCTACGAAACGACCTCTATCCGCAGCCATATCGATCACGTCCTTCATCGATATCTCCCACACAGTCTTGTAGATATCCTTCAGATAGTCAGGGATGTCGAGGTTCTGGACAGAGCCGTTGTCGTGCATCAGCTGTTCCTTCATGTCGGCGTTCCAGAGCCCTAACTCAGTGAGATCATTAAGAAGGTACTTGTTGGCTACTATGAACTCACCTGATAGGACCCGCCTCGTGTACAAGTTAGATGTGAAGGGTTCAAAGGCGTCGTTGTTGCCCATGATCTGCGCAGTAGATGCGGTAGGCATCAGCGCAATGAGGAGCGAATTGCGCACGCCGTCCCTCATGATCTTGTCGCGTAGGTCATCCCAACCCCATCTATCACTCAATTGGGTTTGTCCATCCCAGAGATCAAACTGGAACATACCCATGGATAGGGGTGAGCTGTCAAACGTCTCATACGAGCCCTCTTTCAGAGCCAAATCATGAGATGCGGCCAGAGCCGCGAAGTACATCGTCTCGGCGATCTCCCTGTTGAGGCGTTTCGCTGACTCAGACGCGAACGGTAACCGCATGAGTGCGAACACGTCGGCGAGCCCCTGGACGCCCAACCCCACCGGCCTGTGACGCATGTTGGACCGCCTCGTCTCTGGAAGAGGATAGAAGTTCTTGTCAATTACCTTATTGAGGTTGTAGACTGCCTGTTTCACGATGGTATACAACTTATCATGATCAAATACACCACCCTGTACAAACTTGGGAAGACAGATTGAGGCTAGGTTGCATACGGCGATCTCATCTTTGTCCGTGTACTCGCATATCTCAGCACACAGGTTCGATGATTTGATGGTACCCAGGTTCTGCTGGTTACTCTTTGAGTTGCACGCATCCTTGTATAGCATGTAGGGTGTGCCGGTCTCGATCTGAGAGTGGATGATCTTGAGCCATAGGTCTTGAGCCTTGACCACCTTCCTCACTTTGGAGTCATCCTGTTCGTACTTGAGGTACATATCTTCGAACTGGTGACCGTAGACTTCGTACAGACCTTTGCACTCATTGGGGCACATGAGGGTCCACGTGCCGTTCTCCTTCACACGCTTCATGAAGAGGTCAGGGATCCAGAGCGCATAGAACAGATCCCTAGCTCTGTGTTCCTCAGACCCAGTGTTCTTCTTGAGATCCAGGAACTCGAAGATGTCAGCGTGCCAGGGTTCAAGGTACATGGCGAACGATCCTTTCCTACGACCGGCTTGGTCAACGTAGCGAGCGGTGTTGTTGTAGACTCTCAGCATGGGCACGATACCGCTCGAGGTGCCGTTCGTGCCGGCTATGTAAGATCCGGTGGCCCTGATCTTGTGAGCCGCGAGGCCGATACCACCCGCGTATTGGGAGATCTTGGCACAGTCGGTCAAGGTCTTGTAGATGCCAGTGATGCTGTCCTCATTCATGTCTAGTAGGAAACAAGACGACATCTGAGGGTTAGGCGTCCCCGAATTGAAGAGGGTCGGTGTGGCGTGAGTAAAGTACTTGTCGCTCATGAGGTCATAGGTCCTCCTGGCGGACCTCAGGTCGGGCCCGTGGATACCCAGAGCCACGCGCATCAACATGTGCTGGGGTCGCTCCACCACACGGCCATTCAGTTTGAGCAGGTACGACTTCTCAAGCGTCTTGAAGCCAAAGTAGTCGTAATCGTAATCTTTGTTGTAATCGAGCCACTCGTTGATGAGATCTTTGTTGGTAATGGCTAGGTTGTAGAGCTCATCGCTAATCAGAGGAGAATGACGATCGGTCTTTGGATTGATGTAGTGGTAGAGGTCAAATATGACGTCCGAGAAGAGGGATTTGGTCTCCTTGTGGAGGTTGGACACGGCTATACGCGCTGCCAACTTTGCGTAATCGGGGTGAACGGTGGCCATCGTGGCGGCGGTCTCTGCGGCCAGCACGTCAAGGTCTATGGTCGTTACACCATCGTACAGACCTTCAACGACCTTGATGGCCACTTTCACAGGGTCGACCAGTTGATTGAGTTGAGGCTCCCTGCACCAAAGGGAGCTGATTCTGTTGGTGATCTTGTCGAGCTCGATGCGCTCGCGTCTACCGTCTCGTTTTATAACTTTCATGGTTAATTTATTGATACATTCCTTTCCTCCAAATCATTTAAGAGCCACCCATGTTGTCCTTGGAATCGAGAACCTCCGTTCTCTACACAAATGACTTACATATCTAAGTCGGGAAGTTGAAATTAACTTGAAAATATAAAGGGTAAAGGTAAGAATATACCAATCAGCATGGCTTTTATCACTGAGACTTCGGCGTATTTCGTCCCAAATCAATGTCTCTTCGGGGCTTACCCGACTCAACACCAGATCCAACAACTTGAAGAATGGGGTGTTGACATCGTGGTCAACCTAACCAAGAATGATGAAAAAAAGATACGATCATACCGAACCAAAATTAAAGTCATTCATTTTCCCATACCTGATCGCAAAGTGCCTGAAGAAGTACGCGAATTTTGTGCCTTAGTTATCCATCTCACACGTGAGATCAGAAAAGAAAAGAAGATCTACATCCATTGCAAGGGAGGACATGGGCGAGCGGGGCTACTTGTGTCAGCCATCCTCTGCTACCTACACAAGATCACACCGAGGGAGTCCTTCATCAGGACGTCCGAGTACCACGCCACACGACCAGTCCACTCGACCAAACCCAGGAAGAACGAGTTCTGGAAGACGAGGGGCTCACCTGAGAGTCAGGAACAGCGCGATTTCGTGAGGAACCTGTTCCAGCCATACAAGATCTCAAAGGACTCGCCGTTCATGGAGAGGGGCAAGTGGCTGTCTCAGACGTATGACACATTCCTGATGAACACGAACCTGGGACCAATTGAGGGAACGAATGGAGAGGAACTTGAGGAACATAGGGACTCGCTCATTGAAGATATGGTCTTCTTTTAAGTGCGCGGCATTGCCAGCGGCGTGGGACCGCTCGCTCGTAGGATCTATTACCCCTCAAGGTAATAGAACAAGTTAATAGAAGTGTAATTTTAACCACAGACGTCTTAGTCAACGTCTTAGTCATTTAAAGGTAAGGTAAATTTAATAAAAATGTCAGCACCTCTTGTATACCACGATACCCAGTGGCCAAGAATTGAAAACGGAGGTAAGTGCTTCTCTGAAGCACTCAATAAACTTCACGGGGATGACTTGCTCAAGTACTTTACCGAGTTAGAAGTATTTGCTACAGTGAAATTTGATGGAACAAACGTGGCGAAATGTGCCAAAAGTGGAAAACTCCTTGGAAGAAGGATTTACATCGATCCAACAGCCACCTCTTATATTAAGACTAGTCTAGATCCTGTAAAAAAGTCAGATGTTCAATGTCTCATGGAGAAGATATTGGAGGAGATCCAGATTCAAGATAGAACTTGTCTAGGAGAGTTTGTAGTCTACGGAGAACTCATGTGTAATAACTATTACGAATATGAGAAGTTGGGGTTAACAGGAACATGGCAGGTGTTTGGAGCAGTACTTGAGGATAGTTCGGGTGGCGAAGAGGTCCTGGAAAAACTTCTCAATGCTGGCTACACAGTCAGGATAATGAAAAAGGATGCCAGTGGAAAGAAAATTCAGTTTCTAATGAATCAAAAACTGTATGCTCTATCAAAGAGCTGTGGGCTAACTGTGGCACCCCAATCCGGGGAAGGAAAAACCATAGATGTTATTGTAAAGGAGAATAAGGACTGGATGAAAAAGGGGCAGGGTGAAGGAATTGTCATCACAATGGGAAATAAGGAAGAAGGCTTTAGATTGGTCAAGTGGAAGGGTGGACATGAGGCGCAAGATAGGGTGGATGGTCACATACAGTCTGCATTGGACAAGCTCAGAACTATGGACATAGATGACAGAATACTTAACACTTTCATTTATTTCAAAGAAGTCATAGATGAAGGAGCAAAGAATAAGGAGGAGAAGAAGAAAAATCTAAAAAATAAGGCTGCTATGGATGACGCAATTGCAAACGCCTTGGATGACGCAATTGATGACGCAATTGCAAGTGCCTTGACAAAGTTTGACTCACCAAGTGTGTACGTTGAAAAAGGGGAAACTAAAAAGTTTAAAGAACTTATCATAGAAGAGGTTACAAATGATATAGGGCAAGCAAACAGTAAGTTGATAGCAAAGAAAGTATGGAGTTTGAAAGTGGATGCTAGGTAGGTTTTAACCAGACTTCTTAAAGTCATTTAAAGGTAAGAGTAAGCATAATAAAAAAGATGTCAGAAAGTGGTTATAATCAAGGAGTAAATAATCAAGGGGTAACCACCAACCTTGCGCTTGATAAGAGCCACATCTGTTTCCTGATATATCTTACGCTCCTTTATCGCCATGAAGGTGTATTGTTGTTCATCCATGGTCTTGCTTGCCCTGGCGATCTCTCGTGTTCGATGGACTTGACTGTTACAGTTCTAGTGGTATGTGAACTCGCAGAACATATGAGGTTTATGAGGATAGAAATTGAAAAGGTTAGAATACAACATGAGAAGGAACGTGAAGAGGATAGACAATTGCATGAGAAGGACCGTGAAGAGGATAGACAATTGCATGAGAAGGACCGTGAAGAGGATAGACAAACACGTGAGAAGGAACGTGAATTGTCTAGACAACAACATGAGAAGGAACGTGAAAAGTCTAGACAACAGCATGAGAAGGACCGTGAAGAGGATAGACAACAGCATGAGAAGGAACGTGAAGAGGATAGAATACGATCTGAAGCGGACTCTGCCAAGCGTGACCGGCAATATCATCACCTGAACCCTACGCCAGATCCCAGGCAGATGGAACAGGCTGCTGATGCGCTGCGTCCACTTTGGCCTAGCAGTGTTCTTATGGGATCAGAATGATGAACTTGTTGAACGCCAGAAGCTGGGATTTCAGTCAATCTATAGCAGATGAGATCCGTACGTGATGGTCACAAGCCTCGCCTTCGTTCGCTCGGTACCTGTCAGGTCATTTACATCTATTACCCGAAGGGTAACAGATCAACACCGGCGACCAAAGGTCGCTTGTCCGTCAGTTCAAGCGCTCATAGAGCCATTGATAGAAGCCATGCTTTGCCTTCAATAGCTCTATACTCGGTTCCTCATCACCGTCCTTATCCTTCACGTATTCGATCTCAGACAGTGCGGGCTTGTCATCAAGGCATCGCATCTTGAAGCACACGGAGCACGTCTGGTCGTCCAGCACGTTGCTGTCCGAGTCCATGATCTGCTGCTCCTTGCGGCCTCCTTTCTTTACACGGTATCTGTGTGAGCAGGGTAGATGTACGGCAAACACATCTCCTAGCCTGTAACGCTTATGAAGTTCTCGCTCAAGGTACTCCAATTCGGCAGAGCCATATGATCTAGTCATCAGAAACATGGTCGGTAATTTACTACTATCCAAGATATTAATTTCACTCTAAGAAACAAGAAAGTGCCTATAAATGAGTGATTATTCAGAGCTATACATACGCCAACTGCGTTGTAATAATATGTTCAATCTTGCCACGACTATGGGAAAGGAATCTGCATAATGAGACCAAAGCTTAAAAAGTTTGTATGGGTTGAGACGATCCTGCGTCGTACTGTCGGATAGTACGACGCAGGATCTGCATAATGAGACCAAAGCTAAAAATATGATCAAGAATATGATCCCCCCGATTGATCGGTGTCAATAAGTTGATTTTAAGTTTCTGGAACAACCCCAAAAGTAAAACAATACGAAATGACAACCGGAATGGATATTAATCAGTTTCTGAAGGAGGTCCTCATATTTGAGGACAAGGAGATCAAGATGGTGGGGACCGAGGAAGAGCCTTGGTTCTGTGGGAGGGATGTGTGTGATGTGATGGAATATGATAACTACAGAAACGCGCTCAAAACTCATGTCAAGGCTGAGGATAAAAAGAGTTTGTATGAGCTGAGACGATCCTGGGGGGACAACGATACAGAACTTAATAATGAGACCAAAGTCCGCTACGTCTCAGAAACGGGCCTCTACGACCTCGCCATCAAGTCTAAGAAACCGGCAGCGGTCCAATTCAAGGACTGGATCACAGGAGAGGTCCTCCCATCCCTGAGGAGGACGGGGAAGTATGAAGTGAAGTCAAACCAGGAAGACGTCGATGCCCTCGCGCGCCACTTGAAGGAACAACTGCGCATCAGTGAACTCGAAAAGGAACAACTCAAGGAAGAACAACGCAAAAAGGATGAACAACATCAACAAGAACTCGAGAAAAAGGATGAACAACATCAACAAGAACTCAAGAAACAGGGCCGTTACACAGCAGAGGTAGAGCGTCACAATAAGCTCATGAACGATCTATTGGTCGACAACACCAAGCTTAAGGCCACGCAGGTCATTTACATCGCGACCACAGATCGATATGCGTCCGAAAACAAGTTCAAGGTTGGTGGCATCGAGTCGTGTCACAAGGTTGACAGCCGACTGGGTACATACAACACAGGACGGCCTAAAAATGATCAGATGTTCTTCTCAGACCTCTTCCTAGTCGTCAACTACAAACAGATCGAGGAACGTCTCAAGACGCTGCTCTCCCGCTTCAGGGACACGGCCAGGAAAGAGATGTATAATATGCACTACAACGACATCAAATACGTCGTCAAGTACTGTAGTGATCATTACAATGAGGAGGTAGAATACGTCAATGAACATCTGGATAGGTTCTTCAAGAACCTCAATAAATACAACCTCAGACCAGTGGTGCCTCCACCCACCAAGTGTAACTTCACTACCATCACGCAATGTGATGAGGATGGCAGCGTGAACACCCAGACCCTGGAGGCGAATACAAACAAAGAGCTCGTCGCGAAAATTCTGGACTACGTGGTGAAATTGAAATGCGACGAGATCAGTAAGAAGGAGGTGTTCGACGAACTCAACATCCGAGGCAACCGTAAGCAACTGTTGCCACTCGTTAAGTCAGCATTCAGGCTCAAGAGGCCAGAGATCAAGCTCCTGAATCACACACCATCCAAGGAGTAGATCGTTTGTCATCTCTAACCTCATGGGTTACAGATCACTCCAACAAGGGCTATTTTTTGGAGCCATATCCTCAAACTATTGACTTTGAAATTAAAGGTACTTAAAGAAATCTTTTGAGTTAAAGTTACCAAGTCCCTATGAAAAGTTGAAATCTCACTTCGTAGAAATATGGAGTAAAATTAACTGAATACAAATATGTATTGCAACAAAGCTATCGCTACCACTGATGCCGTTGAGAACATTTTCTCTAACGGATACGAAATGGAGGAGGAGTACATGTACGAGGAAGATGTTCCTCTGTATGAAGACATAGACGCCTTCAGCGACGTCGGCTACGATTCCGACGAATGCGAGGTCAACCTCGACAGGAAGAGGTACTACGATGAGGATGAAGACTCTGAGGACGAGATCTGGGAGGATGAAGAGGCAGACGAGGAGATCTCTAACGCGATTCGTCTGAAGCTGCTTCGCGAGAAGAGCAAGAAGGAGCTCCAGGGCTTGTCCGTCCTGGAGGGCAAGCTGAACTGGCTTGAGAAGCTGCCTGTCGTCGAGTCTGACCTCGACAGTGACGACTACCCCGTCCTGGGCGCAATCGTCAAGCCCGCTCCCAAGAAGCAGGAGCTCAGGGTGCGCACGCCCAACACCTCCCCTGGCAAGTACATGCCTGCCATGAACATCAAGGTGCGTGTGGGCAACAGGACCTACATCGAGTTTGAGCACATCATCTGCAAGGCCATCAATGAGGGCAAATCTTGCCCCTATGGCGCCAAGTGCAGGTACTCGCATGACGTCCCCAAGCCCAAGGTCGACTACTCTACCAGGCTCTGTAATCACATCAGGAATGGTGAGGAGTGCAAGTTTGAGGGACGCTGCAAGTTCTCTCACGACATCAACCTCCTCAGAAAGCCATCAGGAAAGAGCACTGACCAGAAGACGGGCGCTAAGAGCGTCAAACCCATGTGCAAGAACGACCTCAAGTGTGAGAACCGCAAGTGCACATTCACGCACCCCCCTGGTCACAAGAAGCCCCCAGCTGTTCCCAAGACCGATAAGCGTGTACCCAACAAGTCACCTAACAAGTCACCTAACAAGTCACCGATCCGCACCCCCAACAGCTCCCCCGGCGCCAGACCTCTTGAGCCTGTGGATAAGAAGTTCCTGCTTTGCAAGAACATGTTCAAGGTTGAGGCCAACGCCATCAAGAATAATGGTGAATGCAGGTTCGGGGCCGAGTGCAAGTTCGCTCACTCCCGCATTGAGGTGCAGAATAAGATCAAGGACAATCTGAATGAGTTCGAGTGCAAGCACAAGGACTGCAAGGGCGTCGATATTGAGTTCATCACCAAGAAGGACAGTGATGGTAAGGAGAGGAAGACGAGGCGCTACAACAACAGTTCCACCCGCAGGTGCGTCAAGATCCATGATAAGGAGCGTGTCACCGACTTCATCATGCGTACTCAGAGCCCTCGCGCATAGGTAAGGTATGTTTCCTTTCTCGGCTTTCAATACTTTCAATATCGCTCACTCCTCTTTGGAGCGGTACTAACCCATCTTTACTCAGTAGTGTGTACCGAGCGACATGTCGCATCACACATCACTTACTGGGCGGCACTAACTAACCATAAAAAACAAAAAAATCTCATCACATCACGATGTGCCGAGATATACACTTGGATACATGGATGCATCCAAAAAATATGAAGTTTAACGGTAACAATATATGAGATAAATTAAAGATGGGTATTAAAGGACTCAGAGATCTACTCAAGAAGCAGCTCCCCTCATACGAGGAGCGGGTCCCAATGAAAAACTTTGAAAATAAGAAGATCGTCGTAGACGTGTCGCTCTACATTTGTATGTACAAAGCCGCGCGTAAGGAGATGTATGAAGAAATGTTCATGACGCTCTTTACTGCCCTACTCGAGCACAACATCCATCCAACATTTGTGTTCGACGGGCAATCCCCCAAAGAGAAGAGTAATGAGAAGAAGAAGCGCGCTGATAAGAAGGACGCGTCCATCGCGCGCGTCCAGAAGCTCGAGAACGACTTGGAACAATACAACAAGACTGGCGATATTAGCCAAGACCTGCACGACATCAACGCGAAGGTACGCTCAACTCAGATCATCATGAGTGGGAGAACACAGGCAGCCCGCAAGACGTCTGGTGTGTCGTCCTCCGATTTTTCATCCTCAAAAGTCAAGCAATACATTGAGAAGCTGCGTGGTAACATCCTGAACATCACAGAATCAGACTTCCAGAACGTCAGAGAATTACTGACCATGTTTGGCATTCCCTACATCACGGCAGCGGGAGAGGCCGAGGTCATCTGTGCCGAGCTCGTGAAGAGGGGAATCGCAGACGCGGTGATGACCAAGGACACGGACGTGCTTGCGTGTTGCGTCCCCATCATGCTCTACGACGTGGACATAGGTGCCAAGGAGTTCACACAGATCAAGACCGAGACCATATTGTCAGGACTGGACTTGGACGAGGCGAGCTGGTTGGATCTGTGCATCATGTGCGGTACCGATTTCAACGATAACATACCGCGTATTGGACCGGTCACCTCTCTCAAATACATCAAGAAGTACAAAAACATAGAGACGATAGGCGAGTCGGTGACCAAACCCAAACAGAATACGAAGCTCGACATCTCCGCGCTGGCTCATGAAAAGACACGCACCCTCTTCAGGTGCGATGATGTCCCCGAGGAGCTCGTCGCAGGGACTAAGCCAGATCTTGAGAAGATAGAGCAACGCATCAAGGACAAGCGCCTCAAAATCTCAGTCACCACCATCAGACGTAGGCTGGGCATTGACATGTTCGACTTCTCAGACTGATTAGACCACCTTCTTTTTTTAAGTTTTATAACCCCGGAGGGTTATAAAAAAGACCAAGACCAATAGTTGAAAACACACTTTGCATAATGACTGTCGTAAGTAATCATCATCATGAAAACAAAGAAGCATTGTACCGCGACCGGGGCGTTCAGATATGATCACCCCTTCAATACAATACCTCTCAAAGATTGGGTTCAAGCAGTCCACAGACATATGGCTTGTACTAGGCAACACCTCTCCAACCCGGAGCGTTCGGCTATGACAACATGTGTATGTCTGTTCCAGAACCTCACTTTTGACGTGGAGCCGCTTCTGACATTGTCCATGAAGCGTGGGCAGAGAACTACACCTTCTGGGTGGAAGACAAGCCCTGGACCGACGGCTACAGGAAGCCCAATGTCGCTCTCGGCGACAAACGACGCAATCAATGTGCCGCCACCAAGTACGCTGATCTTCCCGAAGATGAGAAAGAGAAGGATCGTACCATAGCCAGGTATATCATCAACAGCCATCTAGACTACCAACAGTTTGTCAACTCATTCACTCCTCATAAACTTGAGGAACTGGAGAACAGGACCCTTGTCTTCTCCCCACCGTCAGACCCCCTTTCCATTCAGCCCACCATCATCATCAATGCGACTGACAGGCAAGTCCTGAAAAAGACCATAGACTCCTACAAGACTATAACGGGCAATACTCATATCTATGACTTCGGAACCAAAGGTAATAAACAACTCTACCTCGGCCCCGGATCTCAGGTAGCTCTCACTGCTAAGTATCGCGATAGAAGGGCGGGATCCCGTGGCGTCGTTGTGGCCATTGAGGAAATTGACGGAGAGGAGCTGCCACTCATTCGCTTCCTTGACGGAGAAGAGCTTTATATTGGATACGTAGACGGAGACCTCCCGCTCATGATGGCTCAGTAGTGATGTCAAGTTTGAGCTTGAGATGTGCCTCATTGACGGTAAGTTGATTGGGATAGATGACATGAAGCGAGCACTTGAGAAGGCTAGAACCTTTGACTGTGTTAAACTGAAGAACATGTCCTCAATACATAGGGTATGATTGATGGAAGTATGAATGATGGGAACAGATGTTTATAACCCTAAGGGTTATAAAAATGACTATGAACAACGAGCTAGCGACCTTTGGTCGCCGGGCGGCTAGCGACCTTCCGTCGCCCGTCCGCCGCTAGCGTCTATAAAGTAGAAATAGAATGACGACGATAGCTACCAGCAGGAAGATGGGTATATTGTCGGGCTTCGTGAGGTCAATGAAGTTCTCTCTCAGGTCTTCGTTATAAGGCATGACGCGGAGCGTGTATTCTGAATTCGCGGGTGTCCGGGCTCTAGAAAAATTTCCTCTCATTTTTCCTCAGTCAATATTTTTATACAATTTAGAACTAAGCAAGGTAGGGATCGAGCGTCTCTATGATCACATCAACCCACTTCCATATGATGGCTTTATTCTTGGAGGTACACGACTCCCACAGTAGATCAACGTCCATCTCGAGCGACGTCCCCTTCATTACTCGATGGTTGTGAACAGACATCATTTCTCTTACGCTTTCTTGTGATAGGAAATCAATTGCCATGGCGTACAGGTCCTCTTCATCCAATTTGTTCTTCACTTGATGACGGTAGTAAATGAGCCGTTTACACACAATTTTGTTTTTATCCTCAAACAGGGCCAACAGTTCTGCAATGAACTCAAGTAATTTAGTCTTGAATATGTGCATTTTGGGTGTGATTAGACGTTTATAACTCACTCGTGCTAAGTCTAACTTGCCAGGTCAGGTCATATATGGTAGCATCACGTTCTCGGTACTGATTAAATAGTTGAGGGTCCGTCCATAGTGGTCTTGGACCGCTTTGAGACTGACTGTTAAGATGTAAAATAACTGCTTAATCATATATATGTCTGCGTCTGCTTCCAGGACGATGTAATAGAGACTGTCGAGGCATGCCAGGAGGAGGGTCTTTGTTTCGTTATTCCTGCGTAGGGTATTGATATGTTGCTTGAATCTTCTCCTCCAACGCTTGAAATTAATGTGTTTTGTGAGGTAGCGTGCCCTGAACTGTTGCCTTATAAAGTCATCCCTCTCCTGGATCCCAACGATGGTCTCTACCGAGTGGATCAACATCCCCTGAACAAACTTTAGGTATGAGCCCTTGGTAACAGAGATGTTGGGCCTTTTTTTTGGTTTTTCATTATTGATCGGCGTCTCATCCAACTTCTCAGGAAGGACTTCCACGTTATTGAGCTTGTCTTGACACTTGATTAAAAAGTGTCCCTCGCATGGGTTATCCAGAGGGTTACGAACACCTTCTTTCTGTTGGCGTTGCCAGTCATAGAAATGAGGGTTGTGTCGGACCTCGTCTTTAGTCAGGATTCGGCGTGTGGTCCATGAGAATGTTGTATTACATTTGGTACAGAACATCTGGTCGCAGCCTCCGCTTTCTTTCTCAATAATGGAATGACATTTGGGACAAGTCTCACAGGTTGCATGTATGTGCTTGATCGTTTCCAGCATATCTTTATTGCAAGTGTGGCCTGGTTCAGCTTCCTCAATGCATATACTGCATATCTTAGCCTTACAAGAATCACATGTGTATGGGCTGCCCGCAAGCTCAGTAGCGACCGAAGGTACCGAGCTCCGCTCGGCCTGCGGCTTT
>Ga0209362_1000079_pt1 | contig 88851 bp, 90 predicted proteins | sample SaaInlV_165m_DNA_FD_184680 | JGI IMG/M metagenome (GOLD analysis project Ga0209362, IMG submission 184680) | Marine microbial communities from expanding oxygen minimum zones in the Saanich Inlet - Saanich Inlet SI037_S3LV_110m_DNA (SPAdes)... | ecosystem: Environmental > Aquatic > Marine >... | reverse complement strand
AGGGTGTAGCGATCGGCTTTGGATACGAGACCTCGCAGTCCGTGAAACGTCTTATAAAGATCATAACATTTGCGAAGAATGGGGATATCGAGTTCTTCCATATGATTGTGGTAGTATTAAAGTAATATTATGCCACTGTTGTAATATTTTACAACATCCCAGAGGTGAAAAAAGACCATATTTCCGCTATAATAAGGGGAAACATTATGAAAAACACACATACCAAACAATCACATAGCTTTGAGGATATTGCGAGGCGTACAGCGTTCTCGCTCTTCTTGTTCTCAGTCGTCCTTGCAGGGCTTCTAACGCTTTCGTGGTACGTTCTGGTTCCAGAACTGACACACGTAGAGGTCAGCGGAACAGTTCGTGGATTACAGGAGTTGAAGAGCTATAAAGCAGACCTTGAAGCGCGTATTATTAGTATGGAAGATGAGCGCGGTTCATTTCTGCTTCCTGTTGATAATGATTTGTACTATCGCCTGAAAATGATGAAAGAGTCTCGCCTGCAGTTCCAAAGACTGCGTGGGGAATTGTCACATATTGTGTCTATTCTTGTTCCTGACCAGAAAAATGTTGTTGCGCTTGATAGTTTTGTCTTCGATGCATTGCATAGCACGGCAGAGATTAAGGGAAAGATTCACAATGTAGGCCCACGGTCTATGACTGTTCTTGCGAAGTTCGTCGAAGAAATACACAGTCTTGAAATGGTTATTGATGTCGAAACTACGCGTTACACACGACAGGAAAATGATCAGGATGGATTTTACTCACCATTTGTATTACGACTCCGATTGAAATAATGACTCGCTTGCTTTTCAAATTCCGGCATTGTCATCCCATCATTTCGTTTAGTACGGGTATTGGACTTATGGTTCTTTCTGCATTTTTGATTTTGGCTCATGTGAAGACCATTATTGAAGTACGTGATATTTCTATTCCGATTGTTAGTCAGCTTCCAATGCTTGAGCGGCGTCTTCGTGCGCTTACTGAGCAGATAGAACTTACACAGTTGCATGCAGCAACTCGCATTGGCTCTCAGCAAGAGAGGGTAGAGGTGTATGCACTTCCCGAGGAAACAGATGTCACACGCCTTATTGCAACGTTCGAAATTATTCGTGAGGCACTGATGCGTGACGGAGTGTTGTCAGACATGTCGGAAATCAAGATTAGTGAACCAAGTGACAGTGAGGAAGGGGCATCATCTCGTACGCTGTCTGTAGAATTCTCGGTGCATGATGAAGGAATGCAAACTATATTATTAATTGTTCGCTTAGCAGGATTGCTTACTATTGGAGATGTTCTGACAGAGGACGAAATTGCATTACTTGTTGATAGGGTAGAGCAGGAAAACCCAGCAGGAATTATTGCCCTCGAACAGTTCTTGTCTGCAGACCTTCTGCGGTATTCGGAAAATCCGAAAGCATATGAGGAGCAACTCAAGAGATCTTTTAGTAGTACGACATTTGCAAACGCTTTTGAAAATGTATTACGCGTGTCACTTCTTCGTGATGTTCGGAAGATTCTACAGAGTGATCTGGGGGAAATTCTTCAGGGCTATAAACTGTGGCCTATGCAAATTATGGCATTACAGAAAGTGTCTATAATGCCGGGAAACGCTCCTGGATGGCAGAGGCTTGGTCTTGATGTGCAGGTTTATAGTGCGAAGTAATCACGATCTTTGTGGTCAATTTCTTGACGCAAGGCCCTATTCATCGTAAATTTACGCTACTTTATGCAAAAACGTAACAGGTATGTGCCGGCCAAGAAGAAGGAAAAGAAGCCACGAATTAACGAGGGAATCACTGCACCGAGAGTGCGCCTAGTTGATGAAGAGGATTCTGAGGAGATGTCCATTGCTGAGGCTATTGCGAAAGCTCAAGCAGAGGATATGGATCTGATCGAAATCAGTCCTAATGCGAAGCCGCCAATCGTAAAAATTACAGATTTTGGTCGATTTATGTATGCTCAGAAGAAGAAGGAGCAGAAGCAGAAAGCTCATAATAAGCAGACAGAGGTAAAGATGCTTCGGTTCTCTTTCCGTACAGAAAAGCACGATTTAGACCGTATTGTCTCTCGGGCGAAGGAATTTTTGGAGGAGCGACACTTGGTGAAGCTTGTTGTCCGCCTTAGAGGGCGAGAAATGACCAATAAGGACTATGCTAAGAAGAAGCTCATGGGCCTCGTAGAGGACCTAAAAGAGGTATCTGACGTCGAGCAGGAGGTGAAGCCACAGGGAAACCAGTTTACGGTGATTGTCAGGCCAAAGAGAGGAGAGAAAGGTTAGGGGGTAGCATTAGGGCTAGGGGTTAGGGAATTTTGTAGTTAAATTGCTTGAAAAGGGCTGCTTTCTCTATAGAATGCCTCCGATGCCTAAGCAGAAGTCTCATAGCGGCGCTAAGAAACGGGTCAAAAGGACTGGTTCTGGTAAAATAGCTGTAAAGCGTAACAGTAAGAATCACTTGTTGCAGCAGAAGAGCACCCGCCAAAAGAACCTTAATAGGACTCTTATTACTGCGAAAGGCGATTCAAAGAAGCTTGTTAAGCTACTTCCCTACCTATAAATGCGAGTTACAACTGGAGTTGTCAGACACAGGCGTCACAAGAAAATTCGAAAGCTCGCTCAGGGGTATCGTGGCATGCGTCATTCTACTTTTAAGAAAGCGAATGAGGCTGTTATGAAGGCTGGTCAGCATGCATACATCGACCGAAAGAAGAAGAAGCGCACATTCCGTGCTTTGTGGATCACGCGTTTGAACGCTGCTGTTCGCGAACAAGGAATGAGCTACAGCCTCTTCATTAATGGTCTGAAGACTAAGAACATCGAGATCAACCGTAAGGCTCTGTCAGAGCTTGCAATGAGCGACCCTAAGGTCTTCGAACAGATCGTGAAGGCTGTTGCTTAAGTATTAGTGTCCTGTTGATATTAATATTGCGAAACGTAGTTAAGCAGTATTTTCTAGTCTCTCTTGTTCTTCAAGAGATGCCTTGATACGCATGGTCGCAATAATACCTGCACGCTCAGACTCGTCGAGCTTCATTTTGATGTACTTCACTGTTTGGTCGAGGTCTGGGATCATCTTGTGCTCTAGAGCGTTTACACGGCGACGTGTGGTCTCTAGTTCGATAGCCATGGCCTCTGCCTGCTTTTCTATCTGTGCGAGGTTTACGAGGATCTCGAAGAGGTTCTCTAGCGCTTCTACTGCTTCGTCGAGCAAGGCATTAGTGCCTGCCATTCCATAGGCCTTAATGTTTCCTGTCTTCTTAATAGAGAAGAGAGGGATCTTTACGCTCATGACGTTCTTTGTTTCTACCTCGAGTTCGATCTTTGCTTGTGGGCTTGAAAGAGCGTTCTCCATTTTTGCATCAGACATCCACGCACTCGCCAGCAAGAACTTCTGGAATACATTTCCAAGTTGGTCTTCGACAGTCGTACGTAGGTCTTTTGCTTCTTTGATAATAGAAAGAAACTGTTGCATGAGTCCGTCCTGTTTATCTTTCAGAAGCTTATGACCACGCTTCGCAGACTTGCTGCGACCTTTGAGGTCCATGAGTGCCATTCGTGTTGGGTTTACATTGAGAAGAGCCATAATTATTTCGTAGTAGAGAGCTTTTTAAGTTCTGCGTAGAGTGCAACGGTACATACTATGAAGAACATTCCAGCGTATGCATCGATAGCGTCGATAAGAATAATTGCGAGGTTTTCGAGTCGGTAGTCGATAGCTGTGAGTCCAATCTGGAGTGCTGCACTGACGAGTCCAGTCGATCCAAAGATGCATACTCCAATACTAAGGAGTCGTACAAAGATATCCCAACCATGCCCTTTTACCATGTTTGTACTTTTGGTAAGCATTTGACGTCCGTAGATAACCTTTCCTCCTTCGATCATTAAGATATCGTAAAAGACTGTGCGGATAGAGTAGACGACACCTGGAACAATAAGGAGAAGGGCCCAAAGGAATGTTGTAATACTTCTGAGGATTCCTACGAGTAATAGTGGGATGATGAATTTTTTTGATTGGTCGCGCACAGCCTTGAAAGAAGATCTGGAACGTCCTGAGCCACTTGATAGCATCTTTTTTGAAACCATCAGTATACAAATATGTCCCCATACCATGAGGTATACAAGCACGATGACTATCGGAATAGTGATGGCAAATTCCATAGCAGTCATTTGCTCCATCGTATTCATGCCAGTATTAAAGCCTTGAGCAGCAACGGTATCTATCATTCCAGAAATGGCGTCGATAAGTCCTATTGGAGCAAACAACAACCAGAAAGCGATCTGGTTTAGCACTGGCTGCTTCCGGTAGAAGTTCCAGGCAATGCCGATGATCTCTATAGCGTTTTTCAAGATGATTATGCAGTAGTAGCAGTTTTTACTTTCATGTATTTATCGATGTGGTCTCCCTTCACACGCTTGAGTTCTGAACGTGGTAGTTCTGTAAGAAGATCCCAACCAATATCGAGTGACTGGTAGATGGAACGGTTCTCGTGTTCACCCTGACGGATGAATTCTTTTTCAAACCTGTCTGCAAACTTGAGGTATGCCTTGTCTATATCGCTCAAAGAAGATTCTCCAAGGATAACTGCGAGTTCACGGATTTCAGTTCCACGAGCGTATGCAGCGGTTAGCTGGGCATCCATTCCTGAGTGGTCTTCACGTGTTACACCTTCACCTTGTGCTTTACCCTTTAGACGAGACAGGGATCCCATAGGGATAACTGGTGGGAAGATTGCTTTCTGGTGGAGTCCACGGTCGAGTCGAATCTGTCCTTCTGTAATGTAACCAGTAAGGTCTGGAATTGGGTGTGTTACATCGTCCTCTGGCATCGTAAGGATCGGGATCTGAGTGATAGAACCCTTCTTTCCTTTGATACGTCCTGCGCGTTCGTACAATGTTGCAAGGTCGGTATAGAGGTAACCAGGATATCCACGTCGTCCAGGAACTTCTTTACGCGCAGCAGAGATCTCTCGGAGCGCTTCACAGTAGTTTGTCATGTCCGTGATAATTACCGTTACGTGGTAGTCGAGTTCGTATGCAAGGTACTCAGCTGCAGTCAGTGCAAGACGAGGGGTAGCGATACGTTCTGCCACTGGATTGTCTGCCGTATTAAGGAAGAGAACTGCACGACTTAGTGCGCCTGTCTTTTCAAATTCGTTCTTGAAGAACTGAGCTTCTTCATAGGTCACTCCCATCGCAGCAAATACCACTGCGAACTTTTCGTCGTTTTCTCCGCCTTCCTCTGCACCCTTACCCTCTGATACCTCTTTTTCTGTAAGCACACGAGCCTGACGAGCAATTTGAGCAGCAATCTGTGCGTGTGGTAGTCCAGCTCCAGAGAAGATCGGAAGCTTCTGTCCTCGTACTAGTGTGTTTAGAACATCAATAGTAGAGATACCTGTCTGAATAAAGTCTTCTGGGAAGTCACGAGATGCTGGGTTGATCGGTGCACCGTTAATATCGAGTTTCTTTTCAGGGATAACCTCTGGTCCGTTGTCGATAGGAGCTCCGCTACCTGAGAACACGCGTCCAAGCATGTCTTCAGACACTCCGAGTTCGAATGATCGACCAAGGAATCGGACTTTTGTTCCTTCTGTAGTTGCGCCTTGAGCACTTTCGAAGAGCTGAACAACAGCGAGGCCTTCGCGAGCTTCAAGAACTTTACCTAGACGCTTTGAGCCGTCTGTGAGTTCAATCTCACAGAGTTCGTCGTAGGTGACACCTTCCACTCCCTCAACCATGAGAAGCGGACCTGCGATGTCGGAAACGGTTTTGTAAGCAGTAGACATAGATTTAGGGGGTAGGACTAGGGTTAGGGGGTAGGGTTAGAGTGCAGAAATCTGTGAGCGAATAGCTTCATCAATCTTGTCGAATGTTGCGTCGACATCTTCTTCTGCACAGAAGCTAGACTGAGCAATGTCTTCTTTAACAGGAAGGCTTTGTAGTTTTTTGAAATCGAAGTCCTCTTCAACAACTTTAGACTCTGCCACGTCCATGAATGTAAGGATAGATTTTAGAAGTCGGTATTGCTTGTTGAGTGATGAGTATGCATCCACTGGATCGAAACCATTTTGGAACAAGAAATCTTCACGGATCATACGAGCAGTTTCCATTGTAAGTTGCTCTTTTGGAGAGAGTGCATCCATTCCAACCAGTCGTACAATTTCTTCGAGCTTACTTTCGTCCTGCAAGATCTTCTGTGTGAGGCGTCGGTTCTCTGGGAAGTCTTCTGCAATCTCCTTTGCAAACCATCCTTCTAGGTTGTCTGCGTAGAGCGTGTAACTCTGTAGCCAGTTAATAGCTGGGAAGTGACGCTTGTATGCAAGTTTTGCATCCAACGCCCAGAATACTTTTGTAACGCGTAGTGTGTTCTGTGTTACTGGTTCTGAGAAGTCTCCCCCAGGAGGGGACACAGCACCGATAACTGAGAGTGATCCTTTTCGAGAGTCGTTACCGAGACATTCAACTATTCCAGCACGCTCGTAGAATCCTGCAGTACGTGAACCAAGGTACGCTGGGTACCCTTCTTCACCTGGCATTTCTTCCAAGCGTCCAGACATTTCACGCATCGCTTCTGCCCAACGTGATGTTGAGTCGGCCATGAGGGCTACATCGTATCCCATATCACGGTAGTATTCTGCAATGGTGATACCTGTGTACACACTCGCTTCGCGAGCAGCTACAGGCATATTTGAAGTATTTGCGATCATGATAGTTCTCTTCATGAGTGGTTCTCCTGAGCTTGGATCTTTCAAGTGAGGGAACTCTGTCAGTACTTCCGTCATTTCGTTTCCACGTTCTCCGCAACCAATGTACACAATAACCTGTGCATTACAGTACTTCGCAAGTGACTGCTGTGTCACAGTCTTTCCAGCTCCGAAGGGGCCAGGAATAGCTCCTGCACCTCCTTGTGCTACTGGGAATAGGGTGTCGAGCACACGCATTCCTGTAACAAGTGGTTGATTTGGCATCAGCTTTCCTTTTGTTGGTCGAGGAATACGAATAGGCCACTTTTGTAGCATCGCAATTTTCTCTTCTCCGTCTGCTGTTTTAATAACAGCTACAGTGTCTTCGATTACGAAGTTTCCAGACTTGATCTCTGTAATAACGCCCGACATATTCGGTGGAACCATTACTTTATGTTCGATCAATGTTGTTTCTGGAACAGTTCCGAGGATATCACCACCGGATACCTGGTCTCCTACTTTCGCAGTTGCCGTGAAATCCCACTTAGCACTTCGGCTTATTCCTGGAACCTCGATACCACGAGTCATGAATGGGCTACCAGCCTCTTTCTCGATAAGTTCGAGAGGTCGCTGGATTCCATCGTAGATAGAAGTGAGAAGTCCTGGAGCAAGCTCTACAGAGAGAGTAAGACCAGTAAGTTCTACAGGTTCACCAGGTCCAATACCGGATGTTTCTTCGTAAACCTGAATAGAAGCTTCTTCACCGTGAAGTTCGATAACTTCACCGATAAGCTTTTCTTTCGAGACTTTTACAACCTCGAACATTTTTGCGTTACTCATTCCTTTGGCAACAACCAGAGGACCGGCAACTTTGGTAATGATGGCGTCTTTAGACATAATATGAAGTGGAAATAAGAATTACTGATTCAGTGTTGAAAGTGCCTTTATTCTTGCCATGAGTATGTGTGATGCAATGTCTTGCTGATAGAAATTACGTGCATCTAGATTTTGGTCTGTTGATCGTGCAATAAGTTTTGCAGTGTCTATTCTTCTATTGTCGTTGTCGATACGGTCTTGTAGATTCATAAGAGTGTGTAGAATTATTGTAAGATATCAGATCCCACAGCACGTTCTACAATGCGGCGGAGGCGTTGCATGCCGTAGCCAGTAGAACCTTGGTGAGATGGCAATGGGATAATAGCGGGTAAGGCCCCCTTGGCGAGCTTCTTTTCATCATCTGGAGAAATTCCGCCGGCGAGGTCTTCCGTAATAAATATAATGGCATAAGCGTTGTGCTCTCTTCCATTTTCATCGGTCTGCGTTTCTTTCTTGAGGCGAAGAAGCTCTTCGACAGCTTGCACTTCAGACTCAACAGGGACAATGTCCACTCCAAGAAGAGTGAATACTGCAACTGCATCACGTGCGCCGACAATAGCTGTCTTGTATTTCATTAGAGAACGTAATGGGAAGCAGAGATAAATGGAGGAAGCATTTTTTTAATTGATTGCGGGTCGAGCGCGGCCCTCTTACCAATGACAAGAGCTCTAAGTAATGCAACTTGAGACTCTGCAAGGGCTGCAAATGCGAACACTGGCTCTATGCTCATTGGAATGTTCCACATATGTGCAATGTCATTTGCTGTGACTTTTGAGAGTGCGACCTCAAGATCGCTAAGATCATCTGCACTCTTGCGTACCGCTTCTCCGAGGGAGAATGGTAGCTCAGATAGTTCGATTGCTTTCGCAATACCATTAAGGTCTCCTGAGAGCTTGCGCAGGTTGAGTGTTCCACCTTTTACAAAGACTGAAAGATCTGCAACTTCTGACTTGAGACGCATTGCTGTGCGAATATTTGTAAGGTCTATTCTATGAATGACGTACTGCATTATCGCAGGACTCTTGCTAACCTTCGCAAGGCCTAGGTGAACGTTTGCAACGTGCTGAGAAGTAAGGGTATCAATAATCTCTGGTGTAAGACTTTCTCGTTTCTTCGTCTCTCTCACGAAGGAAACAAGAGGGGTAGGCAATGAGCCTTCTTTATTGTTTTCTATAAGCTTTTTAAGTTGCTGCGTACTCTCTGTTTTCATATTGCTACGTGGCTCTGTACTCATAGGAGAGCTCAGGCCAAAGTGCTTCTTTAATAGATAACTAAGGAGTGGTGCAGATTCTTCTATCCACAAGATGTGGAAGACAGGCCTCTTTGATTCTGGGGTCATGCTCTCTACTTCTTCTTTGATCCATTCAGAAAGCGCAAGCAGGATATCATCAGCTTTTAGAAGTCCTTGGTCTATTGGATCTGTCATTCTGAGCTCTGTCAGTATCTGCTCTGTCGTTTCTAGGTCGGCAGCACCAAGTAGGCGGTCTTTATCAGACGCTGTAAGCAAGAGTTGCTGGAGTACTCCTGTACGTCCTGAGGCGTACGCGAAGTGTTGGCTGAGAAGGGAAGATACTTGAGACATTATGCGAAGAGAGTGTGAGCAATAGATAGTTCTGTGCGTGGCCGAAGAATGTTTTGAATCAGGTTTTCGAATGTGAAGTCTTGCTCCTCTGTATCAGAGATGAACACGAAACCACCTTTAGCATCTGTAGCGTCTTTCATGCGAAACTGTTCGCTGGGACAGATCTTCTTAAGAAGATCTGCATGTTTTTTACTAGGATGAATTTCACCTTTTCCTTTTATCTGCTTTAGGCAATCTCGGAAGAGTGCTTCTGCATCCGCTTCTGAAATACTGCAGAGTTGCTTGGCTGCCAATGCATAGATCGCATCGAGTACTTCCTTCTTCTGAGTAAGAAGAGCATTACGCTTGTGAGATGCTGCATGTGTTTCTGCCTTTGAGGTAAGCTGAGTAAGTTTTTTCTGTTTCTGCACAGCAATCTCTTGCTTGCGCTTTGCAATAGTCCGCTCAGATTCCTCACGCATTTCAGTGAGTTCTTTTTGATGCGCTGATCGAGCGAGCTCGATTTGCCGGTCTGCATCAGCGGTAATGGCAGCGAGGATATCTTGTAAAGCCATGACGTTAGGGGGTTGGGATTAGGGGGTAGGGTTAGGGTTGGGGATTATACAACTGGGATGATTCCAACCTTGAAGCTATTAAGCATGAAGAATGAGATCAAGAATCCGAGAAGAGCGTATGTCTCTACAAGAGCGGCCATAGTAATAACACGTCCTGTGAGCTTGTCGTCCTTTGCAAGCATGTGCATACCAGCGCTACATACTTTCGCCTGGTATGGAGAAGATGTAAGGCATGTGAAAGCAACTGGAAGAGCTGCTGCCAAAAGGATGACTCCTTGTGATGCAGAGATAGCAATTTCACCGCTGATTACTGGAGCGTAGTTGAAGATGAAAAGTAGCGAGATAACCATTCCGTATAGTCCCTGTGAACCTGGAAGAACCATAAGAGTGATAACCTTACCAGCGAGTTCTGGCTTCTCAGTAAGTAGTCCAGCACCTGCCTGACCAGTCATAGAAACACCCATGATGGAGCCGATACAAGAAAGGAATGTGGCGATTGCAGCACCAATGAAGGCAAATGCAAGACCCCATTGAACAGCGCCAGCGTGTGAGACAGCTGCAACTGCAGTTGGATCCTGAGCTAGGGCAGCCATAGGTGATATCACTCCGGCTAGGATAGAGAGGGAAGTAAAAGTTTTCATGAGAGAGAAATGAAAAAAAATATAAAATTACAAAGTACGTTTGAACGGGGAGAAGCCCCGTCCGCCGCCTTCAAAGAACTGCGAGAAGAACTCGATGAACTGAAGTCGACCAGAGTGAATGAAACTTCCAAGTGTATTTAGGGCAATGGAAACCATATGCCCAACAAGGAAGATCACAACAATAACTGGGATGCTCAACCATATAGGGAAGAGGTTACCCATTTCGACTGCAACTTGATTAATAGCAGCAGCAATCGCACCAGTTACCAATCCAAGCGCCAAAATACGCAAGTAACTAAGGCCATTGCTGATCATACCTATAAGGAAGTTTCCCATTCCGAGTAGTCCACTAAGGGGCCGTGCATACCAGACTGTTCCGTATCCTTTGCCCCAGATCATTATTGCGATGCTTCCATAGAGGATATATATAGCGATACCTTTAAGTTCTGCAGGGGCAAATGCAAGGAAGAGAATAGATCCAAGTAAGATGTGTGCTGTGAAGTCCATCCAGAATGCTTCTACCTTCTTGCCATGCATCCATTTATGCTGGCCGGCGAGGAACATTCCAAAGAACATGTGTGTCATACCGAGTGCAAGTGATAGGTTTTGCAGGAAGTCGATTCCAGATTGCTTTCCAAGGTTCCAAATTTGCCCTTTGAACATAAGTCCTTCAGCCGTGCTCTTTGTAAGCATTGCTGGTACTTGCTCTGGAGTGAGTCCGAGCCATCCTCCAAAGGGGATCGACACAAAGAATGTCATAATTCCTCCAAAGAAAAGGAGCCATGGGAGCTTTGCTTCGTCGATAGATTTCTTAGTAACGAGAAGGAATGTACCAAAGATGAGTGCGATTATTAGTCCGTATCCTGCGTCTGTTAGACACAGTGAAAAGTACAAGATAAAGAACGGAGACAGTGCAGTGGTTGGATCCATCTCACGTGAGAGAGGGAGCCCGTAGAGGTTTGTCACACTTTCAAATGGTGTGAATAGTTTGTGATTCTTTAGAAGAACAGGTGTTTCCTCTCCTTCGTCTGGCTTTACCTTTATGAGGGCAATTGCAGGAGAAAGCTTTTGAAGCTTTATTTCCATCCCTTCAAGAGCATTTGCAGGCATCCATCCAAGGAGTGTTACTGTCGCTTCAGTTGAGCCCATTGCCTCTCGAACCTCTTGTTTTTGGTCTAACCATTGCATGAAGAGCTTTACCTTAAGGAGGTTAGGCAGTTCTACAGCAAGCTTCTGACGCTTTTTACTATTCGTTAGTAGTGACTCTTGAAGTACCTTTTCTTTCATTATTGCTTCCTCGAAGGCGATAGTCGGGAGTTTTCCGTTTAAATCTGGAAGTTCTACATTGCTCCAGCCAAGTGTGGTTGCAAGTTCGCTAAATGCAGCACTGTCTTCCTTCCATATAATGACTGAGTATGCGCCAAGGCCAGCTGGTGTCTCACCAATCTTTGTGAGAACGCTGCGCTTCATAGACTGTGTCATTGAATCGCTTAGTTTGTGCTCAATCGTAAGAGGAAGAAGTCCGAAGATTTGCACAGTTGTTGTAGATTCTGCTTCCTTTGATAGTGCTGTGAGACCCTTCCACGGAGTAATGAGCTCTTTAAAGTCTGCAAGTTCCTGAATGGTGTGCGCTGCATCTGTATCTTCTTTTTCAAGGGTGTGTAGTTCTGTAACGATGGAGTTTACATCAGTGTGCTTTGCTGTTTGTACAATAGCTTCAATTGGTGCCTTCTTATTGCATGCGCTAAGAGTCTGCTTGTCTGCAAAGCCTTGTAGCGTTGTTATAGCGAATTGAACTTCTGCCTCCTTATACATAACCTCTGAATGATCGATTTCGATACCATCACCAGCAGGTCGTACTTCAAGCACTCCAACGTCATGAAGCATGGCAATAAGCTCTTCTCTTATTGAGACATGAGCAATGATGCCAACTTTTTGCATTTTGACGATAGCCATTATGCAGCAGTGGAGAAGAGAGTATCTGCTTTAGATGCCTGGCCTACAAGCTGATCAATTGCTGCCTTACTTCGATTGTTAGCTGTGGATTCAAGTGTCTCACACTCCGAAACTGCTTCATTCTTTGCGTTCATCAGAATTCCACTGAGCTCAGTCTCACTATGCTTTTTGAGATCCTTTTTTGCTTCTGTTTTTAGCTCATCAGTTGCTTGCTCTTCTCTCTTCGTAATAGCCTGCAAAACCTCGTCTTTTTCCTTTGTCATAGCAGAAAGCTCTTTATCCACACGTACTTTTTCCCTAAGTTCTAGCTCTTGAATTTGATCAAAAGGACCTGTCGTTGTTGAAGAATTTTGCATTGTAGATGTGGTTTGAGTCGAAGTCATAGGTTTAGTGGTAAATCTTGCGGAATGTAGTGAAATATCCGAAAAAAATCAAGGCCCTAAGGAGCCAGATTGCTAGGAAACTCACCTTTTTTTCAGGAGGCATTTTTATTTACGCTTCACTCTTATAAATCCTGATGTATCGACTGTTTTAAGCCTCTTTTCCTCCTTTTGAATCTTGTCGAGAAGGAGGTTTATTCCGATAGTATCCGAAGCCATGTGGCTACATTGGATCATATTAATGTTGTGTTCTTTTGCTTTTGTAAAAGTAAGCTCTGTTACATGCATAGAAAGAATAGTTCCAACACCTGCTTTGCTCTGAGAGACGAGTTGCTCTTCTGGGCCGTTTGTTCCACCGGTAAATTCTGTCGCGACGATCTTTCCTGGTCGGTTGCTTCCAGCTCCATTTACGATAATAGGTGGGTTTCCTTTTTCTGCGTAGTACTTGAATTCTGGGATTTTCATGAGAGCGTCGATTATTTCGCTAAGATCTTCAAATGGCTTATTGCAAATATTCTTTTCCATGAATGCCCATACAAGGTTGTCGGTAATAGTGTGACAACAAAATGCAGGAATTCCGAGGAGTTCTGCTGCGCGTTCTGTTCGGAAGAGGTTGTCTGCATGTATTGCTCTCCAGATTTTATCCATCCGAGGCTTTAGCTGGGCTTCACTGTGGTTTACAGGGACACCCGCCTTTGCGAGGATATCGATCTGCAATGGCATCACTTTTTCAAGGTCTGCAAGCGCTCGTCCTTCTGGGTGATGGATAAACAGGCAGTCGATCTTCTGTCCCTTTTCACGAAGCCTGTCTGCAAGAAGTACTTCTGGTGTTTCGATGTCGATTCCAACCATAAGTGTTGTTACCTCTTCTTTTCCAGAGCCATTAATAATGCGACAGTCGGAGTATGGGTTCCATGTTCGCTCTTCATCGAAGATATCTTTTTTCCATCCCTTTGCATTCTTCATCGCTTCTTTTTGCTTCTTAAAATAGCGGTCGAAGTATTTCTTATCGCGTACGTCTGCTTGCATACCAAGCTCGACTGATCTCTTAAACATTTTTTGTAGTTTCATGGCCACATCATAGCGACTCTTCTCTTCTTATCCAATAACGACTTTTGCATCAGCAACTAACACACCGTCGGTGGTAACAAATACTGGGTTTAGGTCTATGTCTTTAATCTGCGGACATTCCATGACAAGTTCTGAAATTTTACTGGTCATTTTTGCAAGATTAACAATGTCGAGTTGGCTACTTCCGCGCATGCCAAGAAGAAGCTCCCATGAGGCTAGTTCGCTGAGCATTCGGTATCCCTCTTCTTCTGCAACGGGTGCAATACGAAAAGCAGTGTCTTCAAGGAGTTCTGTGTAGATACCTCCAAGGCCCGCCATTACAAGGTGTCCAAAAGAAATGTCTCGTACTGCACCGACAATAAATTCTTCTCCTGCAGGGAGGAATTGTTGGATGAGAACATTGTTAGGGTGTTGGGAGTAGGGGGTAGGGGGTAGGGATATGGAAGAGATTTCTGCGAATGCTTTTCGGACGTCGGCTTCCGTTTGAAGATTTGCACGAACACCACCAATATCTGTTTTATGGATAATATCTGGCGAGGAGATTTTTGCGATAACTGGGTAGCCAATCTCTGTTGCAATCTGCACTGCGGCGTCTTCGGTTATTGCAACTTTCTGCTGAGGAACTGGAATACCATAGAGGCTAAAGAGTGTCTGTACAGTGTCTTCTGGAATGAGCCCTTTGTATTCACTTAGAAGCTCTTGTGCTGCAGCTGCCCGCTCTTTGTTTGGTGTATATGTATTCTCTTTTTGCCCTTCTTTATCCTGAAGGGCCGAGAGAGCAAAGGCTGCTCTTTCTGGTGTTTCGAAACAAGGAATTCCTGCCTTCTGAAGGGTCTGCTTTTCTGCGTGAACGCTTAGTTGCCCTATGAAACTGGTGACAACGGGCATAAGAGGATGGATTTTCTTCCAGTTGATAATTGCATCTGCAATGTCTGCACATGGTGTCATAACTTGCGGTGTCAGGATGACGCATACTCCGTCTATGCTTGGATCGTTTCCTCCAGCTTCAAGTGCGGCAATAAAACGAGTTACATCTGCGTCTCCTACAACGTCTATAGGATTACTGGTACTCGCTGCTGCAGGAAGCGCAGTTTTGAGAATACTTTCTTGAGCAGGTGATAACTTTGGTAGTGCGAGACCAGACAGGGTCGCTGCATCTGTTGCAAGAATTCCAGGCCCTCCGGCATTCGTAATAATGGCAATGCGATTAGATGCAAGGGATGGCTCTAGGCTTAGGGCTTCGAGCATGTCGAAGAGTTCTTCAGACGTATGTGCCCGGTGTATGCCTGCCTGTGCACAGAGTGCAGAGATCGCTGCGTCGTTTCCCGCAAGCGCTCCTGTGTGTGACGCTGCTGCCTCCTTGCCTTGGGTAGAAACTCCGGACTTTAGTAGAACGATTGGTTTTGTAATTCGTGACGCAGCACTCAGAAAGCGTGTGCCGTCTGTAATGTTTTCAAGGTACAGCCCTATCACTTTTGTGTCATCGTCTTTGGCGGCTATCTCTAGGAAGTCACACTCATTGAGCACTGCGGTATTTCCTATACTGGCAACAAGGGAAAAGCCGAGACCAACTTCTTGTGCACTATCCATCATTCCAACTGCCATTGCACCAGACTGAGAGATAAGAGCGACGGAACCTTCTGGAGGTAAGTGCACAGCAAACGATGCATTCATGTTGTGGCTTGGCCGCAGTATTCCTAGGCAGTTAGGACCGATAACATTCAACTTCTTTTCTACGGCAATCTTTCGTACTTCTTCTTCGAGTGCATCTCCCTCGTCGGTTCCGACTTCTGCAAATCCTGCACTGATAATCACAATGTTGCTGATCGATTTCTCTGCACATTCTAAAAGTACTGCAGGGACAATCTTTGCAGGAACAACAACCACGGCAAGTTCAATATCTTCCGCAACATCTTTTACAGACTTGTACGCTTTCTTCCCTAAGATCTCGTCGTGCTTAGGGTTAATCGGATAGATCTCTCCTGCATATTTTTCTTCTATTAGATTTTTTAAAATGTCATGTCCCACCTTCCCCTTTGTAGTGCTGGCACCAATAACGGCGATAGAGGTTGGTTCAAAAAGCATAATTGGTATGTAGTATAGTCCTCTTTTAGAATATTGCTTACAGATCTATTCTTTGCGAGCTTTGGGAAAATCATTATTTATACTCTCTAGAGCATCTCGTAGTTGAGATGATATTTCATCGGTGCCTTCTTTCAGTGTGCTATCGTCTGCTGGAAGAGCATCTGGCTCCAAAACTGTACTCTCATCTAGGGCTGGGTTTCCTGGTTCGTACTGGGTATCTTCACTGGCATCTGGAGCTTTGATCTTTTTAGTTTCCCAGGGTGGGGTATCATTTGAAAATTCTCCTGGTAGGCTTCTATCTTGTGGTTTGTTGTTGCTCATAAATAGGGGGAATGTATAAGTATTATTATAACATATAACTATATACTACGCAATTATTTTCTTATCCCTAGAATCCAATAGAAATACCGCTACACTATAGCAGATGTTTTCTTTACATATCATCTACGCCTCTACCAGTGGAAACACGGAACACGTGGTAGAAACCCTAAAAGAGCACCTTTCGGTCACTCAAAAGGATTTGACGGTAACGATCCAGAAGGCAGAGGAGGCCAAGGCAGATGATATCCAGAAAGGGGATGTACTGCTTCTTGCTTCTTCTACGTGGAATTACGATGCAGTCGAAGGGTACCTCAATATGCATATGCGAGAGTTTCTGGAAAAGCGTGCAAAGGATGTAGATCTCTCGGGTAAGCCTGTGGGCTTAATTATCCTCGGAGATGATAGGTACTACTACACAGGTCGCGGAACAGAGAGATTCATGCAGTATCTTATGAGTCACAATGGAAAGAGCTGTACGATGCCTCTGATCATTATTAATGATCCATACGGTCAGGAAGAAAAAGTCACAGAGTGGAGTGATAAGCTAATGACCTGTTTCGAGAAAAAATCATGAATCGAATATCATTTAAAGTTACGGGCGCACAAGGACAGGGTATTAACTCTGTAGGTGAGATGGTTGCAAAAGGACTAAAGCGAGCAGGTCACCATGTGTTTGGATACCGTGAATACAACTCTGTGATTAAAGGCGGACACAGTAGTTATCAGTTAGATATTTGTGACTGTCACATCGAGTCATCAGAAACAAAAGTTGATATACTGGTGTGCTTAAACTACATCGGACTTAAGCGAGATCTTGGTTCTATAAAAAAGAACGGAGTGCTTTTACATCTTATTCCTGATTGGAAGTTTTCTGCAGAAGATCAAAAGATATTAGATGATAACGCGGTAAAGATTTTGTATTTGCCAATGGAGAAAATCCTTAAAGAACATGGCAGCCGTCCGATTGTTGGAAACATGTGTGTGACTGCTGTTGTGTGGGGGCTGCTAGGACGAAACTACGACACACTTAAAGACATGGCGGCTGAGCAGTTTGCACACAAAGGAGAAAAAGTTATTGCACTCAACCATACGTTTATCGATGAAGGGAAAAAGTTCAAAGAAGAGAGTGCAGGTGACATCGTGATAGACGTACCAACTCCAGATGCGTCTCGCACAGATGACTTATTGGTTACAGGAAGCGAGGCAATGGGAATGGGAATGGTACACGCGGGATGTCGCATGTATGCCGGTTATCCAATGACTCCAGCTTCTCCACTACTGAAGTACATTGCAGACAAGCAAAACGACACGAAGATGGTTGTGAAGCAGGCCGAAGATGAGATCACTGCGATTCAAATGGTGAGCGGCGCCATGCACATGGGAACACGTGCCGCGACTGCAACGTCTGGCGGAGGATATGATCTCATGAGTGAAACACTTTCTCTGAATGGAATCATCGAGAACCCATCTGTCATGGTTTTGGCTATGCGCCAAGGTCCAAGTACAGGACTTCCAACATGGAGCGGACAAGGAGACATGCTTCTGACTATCTTTGGTTCACATGGTGAATACCCAAGGCTCGTGATGAGCGTGAGTGATGCAGAGGACAGCTTCACCCTTATGCCTGACGCGTTTAATTATGCAGAGAAGTATCAGCTTCCAGTGACTATTCTGACAGATAAGCACATCGCTGAAGGGCTTTACATGCAGCCACAATACGACCTAAAGAAGGCAACGATCGACCGCGGTGTTGTGACGGATCAGAAGGAGTTAGACAAGCTAGTCAGTGCAGATAGGTACAACCCAAGTGCAGAGGGAGGCGTATCGCCACGCTGGCTCCCAGGGGCAAAGGCAGAGACATATTGCGCACAAGGGGATGAGCATGACGGTGCAGGAAATGTGGAAGAGGGGGGCGAAAATGCTACTCAACAAATGGACAAGCGTATGAAGAAGATGGAAACAATGAAGGCGGCGTTACCAGAGCCAGAACTCTTTGGTGATCCAAGCCCAGAGACACTTATCGTGAGCTGGGGAAGTAATAAGAGTGCGATCCTCGATGCCATCAAAGATCAGAAAGGAATTGGATACTTGCACTACACGTACATGTGGCCACTGCACACTGCAAAGTTTGAAGAGTTATCTGCTAAGGCAAAAAGAACAGTGCTCGTTGAGGCAACATTCCAAGGCCAGCTCGCAAAGCTTATCAAGATGGAAACGGGTCTAGACTTCGATGAACAGATTTTGAAATACGATGGACGACCATTCTTTTATGACGAACTTCTTTCTAAACTTTCTTAATGGGTATCCCGCTTGAAACTAACGGCTTATCCGTCAACGACTATAGTTGTGGTACTGAATGTACATGGTGTGATGGTTGTGGTGATTACGGAATCATGGCTGCTGCTAAGCGAGCTTTGGTAGAGCTAGGATTTGCACCACACGAAGTACTTCTGTGTTTTGACATTGGTTGTCATGGGAACATGTCGGATAAAATGCTTGGGTATCGTGTTCATGGTCTTCATGGTCGTGTCCTTCCATTTGCATCTGGCGCTAAACTTGCAAACCCAAACATGCCGGTCATGGCATTTGGAGGAGACGGTGCAAGTTTCTCTGAAGGAGTAAATCACTTGGTGCATAGTGTTCGTAGTCATTACCCGATCACATTTATTTTGCATAATAATGCAAACTTTGGATTAACAACTGGTCAGGCGAGTGCGCTTACATGGCAGAACCAACCAATGAATACATCTCCAAATGGAATCCCTGAAGACACTATTCGTCCTATGGAATTCATCTTCTCGTTGCAGCCAACGTTTGTGGCTAGGACTTGGAGCGGAGACATCCCCCAGATGACACGCGTGTTTAAGGCAGCGCTTCAGCACCGTGGCTTTGCATTCGTTGATGTTCTTCAGGCATGTCCAACCTATAACAAGTTTACGTCTCACGAGTGGTTACTTGAACACTGTTACGACGCAAACGCGGAAGGACATAGTCCAGACAACCTCGAAGCGGGGAAGAAACTTGCGTGTGACACAGCAGAAAAAGTAGCTTGTGGAATTTTGTATCAGAATGAAGACATTCCTCATTTCTACGAGCGACTACAGCCACGGCAAAACGTAAAAACCACCCCGGTTGAAGAGGTGGCAATTACAGATGTCAGTGATTTGATGAAAGAGTTCGTGTAAATTAGACAGTTGATTCTCCTGGGAACATATCTTTTTCCCATTCGGGAATTTTTCTTGTTGGCTTAAGCTGTCTACTTTGTGCTTGTGTCTGAGGACCAAATAGAGCTTCTTCTGCACTTATTTCTACAGAATCTTCAGACTTCTCAGAGTCATCTATAACGAGCTGGATTTCCGATGCAGTAATAAGTCGTAACTCTCTCGAGGGTTCTGGTCCACTAAGAGCCTTTCCTTCAGCAAGTTCCTCTGGAGTGAATTTGCTTTTATCAGAGCCGTCGCGATGATCGTCATCACGGAATAGCCTAAGAACGTTATCTTTATTCATAAGTATATTATAACATATTTCTACTAATTTAACAACCTTCTACTTATCACCTTTATAAAGCCGTTTATAACGATAAATGGGTGCAGTAGGACAAATTTTATCACTCTGCTACTTCCTTGGGAGGATGCTCCTTTTCCTTTTTTTACACGTACCATGAACTTCTTAATCATGTCTTCGACAGATCTATTACGAGACTGAATAGCCTTTTTCCTCATTGGGCCTTTGAGGCCTTTTATCAAGCGTTCATAGCAAGTGAGCCTATCGTAAAGACCATTCCCGGAGTCGTTATTTTGGAAGCTTGCTGCGTTTCCATGAATACGGAAACGTCCTTGAATGGTGTCTTCATAGAACCAGTCTGTTACCTGAAGGCAACGGAGCCAGTATTCAACATCGAGGAACTGCACCATGTGTTCATCAAAAGGGCCTACTTCGTCTAGTACAGACTTTCTAAGGACGACAAATGGCGGCTCTCCTATTAGGTTTGGGTGCATATTTCGTTCTAGCCACATGGTGAGAAATTCTTCTTTACTCCACATTCCTGGGCGAAGGACCTTTGCTTTCACCTTGTCTAGATTGTGATATCCATCTTTTGTCCATAGATCATCGTCATGTTGGTATCGGTGGTTTATAGAGACAAAACCCACACTGTGATGCTTTCCAAGGATACTAAGAGCCGTCTCGAGGTAGGTAGGCTCCCATATATCATCCTGAAAGAGAAAAGCACTTATAGGGGACGCTGCAAAGCTCACACACCTATTCCAGTTTCCTCCGATACCAAGACACTTTTCGTTTTTGTGAAACTGAAAGCGTTCATCGACCAGGTACTCCATCACAATAGCGTGCGTGTCGACATCTGTTGGCTCATCGCAGATAATACACTCCCAATCTGTCTCTGTTTGGGCAAGAAGGCCCTCTAAGGTTTCTGTTAAATGCAGACTATTTGGTTTGTAAGTCGGAATGAGAACGGAAATTCGGGGCACGGGACAAGGGGTAAGTATTATGGGTAAATGCTGGTGATTTTTCCCTTACCCCTTAATACTAATCCCATAGCCCTGTATATGCGAATTGATATCATCACACTTTTTCCCGGCATGTTCCAAGGACCACTAACAGAGTCCATTATTGGTCGTGCACGAGACGCGAATCTTTTGGATATCCATGCACACGATATCCGTGATTGGGGACTTGGAAATTATAAGCAAACAGATGACGAGCCATACGGAGGAGGAGCGGGTATGGTCATGCGTGTCGACGTTATAGTTCCTGCTATCGAAGATGTCATGGCGATGGATGAGCGCAAGGCACATCGTGTGTATCTTTCTGCACGAGGGGAGACACTGAAGCAGGAAAAGGTAGAGACACTTGCAGAGAGTACGTCACGACTTATTCTTCTTTGCGGACATTACGAAGGGATAGACCAACGTATTGTTGAAGGAGGATGGATAGATGAAGAGATCTCAATTGGAAACTATGTACTAACAGGAGGAGAGCTTCCAGCGATGGTACTTATCGATAGTGTTGCGCGTCATATTCCAGGTGTACTTGGTAAAGAGATTTCTGCACATGAAGAGAGTCACAGTGCAGAGCTTGATCGTAAAAAAGAATATCCGCACTACACACGACCTGATACTTTTCGTGATATCAAAGTGCCAGACATATTACTCTCTGGTCATCATGCAGAAATAGAAAAGTGGAGACGACAAAACCTTTCGTAAGTATGATTACTCATCTTAAAGACGAATTCCGGCAAAAGGGAACGGTGCAGTTTTATGTACGTGTTCGCAGTGGAATGGCTAAAACTGCTGTGCAAAGCATTATGGACGACGACAGTGTGAAGGTGCACGTTGCAGCCATTGCAGAGAATGGCAAAGCTAATGCAGAGCTTAAACGTTATTTAGCAGAGGAGTTTGGTGTGACAAAAGAGAACATCAAAATGCTTTCTGGGGCTAGTAACAGAGTGAAGTTGATACGGGTTACTTCTTCTTAAAGATTTTCTTCAATCATTCCTCTAAGGTCTGCGTAGTAGGGAAGGCCGACAGTTTTAACGCCATTTAAGAAGAAGGTGGGTACTAGGGTGACGTCGAAACTTCGTGCGAGAGACTTTTGCCTTTCGACAGTGCGGAGTGTGTCTGGACTGTCGAGGCACTGCCCAAACAGTTCGGTGTCGAGGTCTAGGCTTGCAGCGAGTGCCAGTTGTGCTTCTCTGTCGTTTGCACCAACTTTAAACAGTAGTTCGTGCATTGGAATTCCTTTTCCCTGGGTGGCAGCACAGAGCAGGCTCATTGCTGCATTTTCACTGTGCACGTATTTGCGCAATGGAAGGATGCCAATTTGCAGTCGTACTTTTCCTTGCTCTACGAAGTCTCTGTGGAGTAATGGGAAGTGTTCTGCATAAAAATTTTTGCAATACCTGCAGTGATGCTCGGTAAACATTATGAGGACTACTGGGGCTTCTCGGTCACCAATTTCAATAAGGCCTGTCGGTAGAAGTCGTTCGACAATAGTGATTTCTTTTGTTTGTTCAATTTCCGATGCAGGCTCTTCACCAATTTCTTCTGCTTGTGTCTCTGGTTCTACAATCTCTTGCGGCGCATCTACTGGCACACACCCTATACAGAGCAGGCTTGCTGTTGCCAAAAAGTAAGATGTTGCATTTTTCATACCTGAATAGTGATCTAGCACTGTGAAGATTGCAAGAAAATAGGTGTAGGGGGTTGGGTTAGGGGGTAGGGCTCAGGTAAGATTATTCTATGAATCGTGTATATATTTTGGGGGTTCCTATTGATGCAGTGACAATGCACGAGGCATTGGCACGTGCTGTTGCTATGCTTGCAGATGGGGGCAAGTATCATATTGCAACTCCTAACAATGAGATACTCCTTAAAGCTCAGAAGAACTCTGCATTGAAATCAGTGCTTCAGACAACTGCATTAAACATTCCAGATTCTGTGGGGCTACTGTGGGCTGCAAAGAGGAAAGGCCAACCTCTGTCAGAGCGTGTAACTGGAGTAGATTTTACAGAGAAGCTTTGTCGAAAACTGACGAAGGATCAGCCTGTATTCTTTCTTGGGGGATATAAAGGAACAGGAAAGAAGGCAGCAGAAGCTCTTCAGAAGATGAATCCACACTTGGTTATTGCAGGTGTATATGAGGGGTCACCATCTGAAAAAGATGCGCCTGAGATTATCAAAAGAATAAATGATTCAGGGGCAATGCTTCTGCTGGTTGCATACGGTGCACCGGCACAGGAGTTGTGGATCAATCAGCATGTCATGAATTTGGTTTCTATTAGAGTAGCAATTGGCATTGGAGGGACGTTCGATTTTTTGTCTGGTCGCATTAAAAGAGCTCCAAAACTTATGCGTAGTGTTGGACTTGAATGGTTTTGGAGGCTACTGCAACAGCCCACTCGCATAGTGCGTATGTGGAATGCGGTTATTATATTTCCAGTGAAGGTTTTACGGTCGAAGTGATTCGACACTTGAAACAAACCATTCTTCTTCTCCCATTTTAAGGATAACAAGCTTTGGTCCATCCTTTGTTTCTGCAAGGTAATGTCTTTCTTCTTCTAATTCTCGGAGTATGGTTGTTTTTCCTATCTTTTCATCTGGAAGTAGAAGGTAGATTGCGATATCTGGTTTATCTGTAAGAGCACCTGTTAGATTCTTTGTTGCACGACCAATGCCTGCTGCTCCTCCTACGACGATTAGGCTTGCCATGACACCCCAAGTGACAGTGTGCAAGAAGCGCCGACGAGATAGTCTTTTGATGTCCATCAGGCTTGAAGTATAGCAAAATTTGGATAGAAGAAGAAATAAAGGTAACCTTCTGTCCATGGGAACACTTATTGCTATCAGACACGGCCAATCTCAATGGAACTTAGAAAACAGGTTTACTGGTTGGACAGATGTCCCACTGACAGAGCGTGGAGGAGCTGACGCTGCACTAGCAGCTGCAGCACTAAAGAATTTTACGTTTGATATCGCATTCACGTCTCGTCTTGAGCGTGCAACTGGTACGCTTGATATTATCTTAAAAGAACTTGGGCAGACTCCGGAAGTTATTCATGATTCTGCATTAAACGAGCGTCATTACGGAGACTTGCAGGGGTTAAACAAGGCGGAAACTGTCGAAAAGCATGGAAAAGAGCAGGTGCAACTGTGGCGCAGGAGCTTCGCAACGCGTCCTCCGAATGGAGAAAGTATGCAGGATTGTGAAGAGCGCACATGGCCGTTCTTTCAGCAGTATATTTTGCCACACCTTGCTGCGGGTAAGACAGTTATCGTTGCTGCTCACGGCAATAGCCTCCGTCCAATTGTAAAAAACCTTGAAGGGCTGACACCAGATGTTACAGCAGCATTAGAAATTGGACTGTGTACACCATATATCTACAAATTTGATGGCGAGAAGATGATCAGTCACGAGATTATGCATGTTGAAGGAATAGTCACCAAAGGAGCATCTCTGAAAGAGTCTAAAGTGGAAGAAGGAACTGTGTAGAAAGCAGTATTCTTACTAGTCATAGCGTATTTTTTCGCTATCCTTGTCATACGTATGCAAGAGATCGAATATCTATCAGAGGCGTTTTACGATGACATTGCGGCGAGCGATGATAAGAATGTTCATCTGATCATGATTGCAACAAAGCCAGATATTATTAAACAAATTCCACTGTATAGAGAGCTAAAGAATAGAGGACACCTGGTTGTTCTTGGTCACACTGGCCAGCATTACGATGAGAATTTGTCCGGAGGTATGCTTAAGGAGTTTGGTGTGCAGCCAGATTTCAATTTGAATGTTCGTGGCGCTGCTCATGAAGTGGTAAGCCTTATTATTGGAAGACTCGGACATGTTATTGGAGAGCTTAAAGAAAAAGGAAAGATCGTTATTCCATATGTGCACGGAGACACTACGACATGTATGGCAGCTGCGAATGCAGGGTATTGCCACAAGTTTGCATCTGTACACGTTGAAGCAGGGATCAGAACACTGACACCGAAGTTTAAAGAGTTTGGACTGAGCGATGAAGGGTTCGACTGCAAAGCATGGCATGCATTTCTGCAGGACCGCAACAACTGGGAACGAGGATCACAAGAGCCATTCCCAGAACAGTTCAATACTCGTAGTGCAGAAGCTGGAACCGGTGTGCACCTTGCTCCTGTAGAACTCGACAGGCAGTTCTTACTGGATGAAGGATACTGTGATGATCGTATTTTTGTTGTTGGAAATAGTGTTGCAGATGCAACGCATGATGCACTCGACAGATCAAAAGATTCAACAATTTTTGAAAAGCATCCAGAGCTTGCTGACGGAAACTTCGTTCGTTTTTGTATTCACCGCGGTGAAAACTGTACAAACGAAAAGCGCTTCCGTGCCATTTACGAGGCAATGAAAATGCTCATTGAAGATGGTCGTAAAGTTCTTTTAATCTCACTATTTAAAACAGAATCAGCACTGAAGAACTTTGGCCTAAAAGATGAAGTCGACCAGATGAATAAGGACTACGACAACTTTGTGTACTCGCCTGTATGGGCTGAGTATGTCGATGTTATTGCTGCGATGAATAAGGCTGCAGTGTGTGCGACAGATAGTGGGTCTATGCAAGAGGAGATGAATGTGATGGGTGTTCCATGTGTCACACTTCGCTTCGGTTCCGATAGGCCAGAGTCTGGTATTAACGGTGGAAACCTTATTGCTCCACCTATCGATGGAAACCTTATTAAGCAGATGGTTGAGTACGCTTGGGACAATGCAGATATGAGAGCGAAGCCAAAGATCTACGGAGAAAATGTCAGTAGTAAGTGTATCGATGCCGTGGAGGATGTCCTTTCAAAGGGCGAAATATTTAGAGCAGAGGAAGAACGGATTGGGTTGGGGTAAGGGGAAAGTATTAAGGGATAAGGGATTATCCCTTGCCCCGTAATACGTATCCCTTAATACTACGTACGATGCTTCAATCCCTTCGCCAACGTTTGACTCTCTTCTTGCTGGTTCTCCTGCCGCTTCATGCGTTTTTGGTAACGGTTGGTACGAAGGCGTTACAGGGTTCAGGTAATGCGCCAATGGTGAGCTTGTCGCTCTGGAAAGAGGCTGTGCTTCTTCTTATTCTTGCTCTCGCCTGCAAAGAGATAGTGCAGAAGGCAAAAATGCCAAGGCTCGATATGTTTGATTGGTTGATTCTTACCATGCTCATTCTTTCGGTTATGGTTACTGCGATGACAGATGGGGATTGGAAGCTCTATCTTTTCGGATTTAAATACGATTTCATTCCACTTGCTGCGTTTGTCATTCTTCGACGTGTGCAGTGGTCGGATGCATTTCGAAAGAGGCTCATATCTGTACTACTTATTGTTGGAAGCGTCGTTGCAGCTTTTGGTATTGCTACTCTTGCATTCCCTTCATCATTCTTTTCTCTTTTTGGTTATAGTGATTTGCATTCGCTCTATGTTCCAAATGGTCCACTTGCTGCATTCCAGCAGATAGAGTCGCTTGGGGTTCGGCGCATTCAGTCAACAATGAGTGGACCGAATCAGTTGGGACTGTGGCTGCTTCTTCCTTGGAGTATTGCACTGCTTCGACGTCGATACATGTTTCTTATTCTCATTGCGATTGCAATTCTTCTGACGTTTTCACGGAGTGCGTGGATAGCATCTGGTGTGATCTTTTTGATAGTGCTCTTCAAGAGTGTCCCGAGAAAAGTATTTTTTTACGCCCTTGGTGGACTTTTTAGTGCATCACTTTTGGCATTCATGGTTTTGTATTCCTTTGCACCGGACATAGTAATGCGAAGTGCATCGAATAGTAATCACCTTGCTCGGCCGTTAGAAGCTATTGAAGTGATGAAAGAGAATCCTCTCGGGCTTGGGCTCGGAACAGCAGGTCCTGCAAGCAACAGGGTAAGTGATGCATGTGTACACCTCCCAGAAGGGAGTGATGCGTCGTGGGCATCCGATAGGCCTGACCTGTGTGTGTTTACAGGAGACATTCAAGTTCAGCCACACGGCAGAGTATGCAACTGCCCACTTCTACCAGAAAACTGGTACCTGCAAATGGGTGTCGAAATGGGGATCCTTGGGTTTGTCTTGTTTATAACATTAATAATTTTTGTGTTGCTTCGGCTTCGCAGTAGTCCGTATGCATTACTTCCATTTGTTGGTATAAGTATCGCGGCACTCTTCTTACATGCATGGGAGGGAAGCGCAGTGGCGTATACTACGTGGATTCTGGCGGCGGTGTCTTTGGAGAAGGAGTAGGAGGAGGGGTATCGGACCGTTGCTCTTGAGGGATATCCAGATGTGCTTTTACTGGTGGAGGATCGTCTTCGTTGAGAGTCGTCAGGAAGTCGGCAATGCTGTCGTCAGAAGTTATATCGAACTCATCTGAAAAAGTAGACCGAATAGCATGAAGGCTTATCATGCACTGGTGGTGAGCTCTGGATAATGCTTTCGCTTCCACCTCTTTACCTGTTGGATTTTTAAGCTTACCCTTTTGAATAAGTGTAGTAATTATGCGTACGTAGACGCTCCGCAATTGCTCGTCTGCCTTTTTTCTATCTAATGTACTTACTTTGAAATGCTCAGCTCTTCCATCTGCCATGTTCCTACTTTGTAATACAGTTTCGACAATTGCTTCGCGATCAGTTTTCTTTTTTTTGAGAAGTTTTCCGAGTTGTTCACGAAAGTCATCTGCGTATTCCGCTATGATTGCATCACAAATCTTGATTATTTCATCACCTTTCGATGATGCAGTTATTTCGGTGATGCGGTCGAGGATAGACATAGTTTTTACTGAGTAGCGTACTTTGTAGCACCTAGCAAAATCGCTTTTGTGTTTGCCATAGGGTCTACCATTCTTCCTTCTTCGACAGCATTTATAGGGCGATTAATCTTTCGCCCAAGTACATCCATAAACCGGTCGTGGAATCTTTTTGCTGATTCAGGATCTGCCAAAAGTTGTTCTACAGATTTATGGCTGTTCTTTTCAGGATCTTCCGCACGTGCTATTTCGATGATGTCTGCAATGAGTAAAAGTGCCTCTGATTTATAGTCAGCAATAGTTCGTATTACATCTGGCTGAGGTGTCCCATAACGATAGCTTTCTACTGCTCTTAAAAAAACATTGTCTACGTTTGAGGATTTACTTCGAACTTCTTCAGCAGTTGGTATGGTCATAGTATTGCATTTGACTCTTTTGAGAATAGAAAGTCAAGAACTCGCATTCATGCTTCAGAATTAGTACACTGCGTTCATGGAACATCAGAAATCAATTATCGTACTCGATTTCGGGGGGCAATACGCCCATCTAATTGCCCGTAGAGTGCGGCAATGTGGTGTATATAGTGAAATTATGGATGCAGATACCCCAGCAGAAGAGCTAAAGAATGCTGCTGGTATTATTCTTTCTGGTGGTCCTCAGAGTGTGTATGACAGTGAGAGTCCTCAGGGTGATCCTGGTATTTTTGATCTCGCCATTCCTGTGTTTGGTATTTGTTATGGGCTCCAGTGGATGGTGCAGGCTCTCGGCGGTACGGTAAGCCCTGGCACAGTAAAAGAGTACGGAAAGGCAAAGCTGCAACTTGAACATACTGATGTAAAGGTTTTGAGTGATTTACCGGAGGAAATGACAGTGTGGATGAGTCATGGTGATGCTGTCTCTGCGTTACCTGAAGGGTTTATGCGCATTGGAAAGTCGGATGATTGCGAGTTTGCATTTGTCGCTCAGACAGAAAAAGATTTATACGGAGTACAGTTTCATCCGGAGGTTGTTCATACAGAGTATGGACAAGATCTTATTAAGAATTTTGTAAGCTTGTGCAATGCAGAGCCTTGGAATATTGGAAGCTATGTAAAAAATATAGGCGATGCAATTAAAGAGGAAGTGGGTGATCGTAAAATATTTATGATGGTATCAGGCGGTGTTGATAGCACTGTCGCCTTTGTGTTGATTAATAAAATCCTTGGAACAGACCGTGTGCAAGGACTCTTGGTAGATACGGGAATGATGCGTAAAGATGAAGTGCTTCTCGTTGGTCGTGCATTTGAAGAGCTTGGAATAGATAACTTGCGCATTGAAGATGCATCGCAGTATTTTTTGAAAAAACTTGTTGAAGTGTATGAGCCGGAAGACAAGAGGTGGATTATTGGAGATGCATTCCTAAGTGTACAACGCAGAGTGAGTGAAGAGATGGGGCTGACGATGGATGATGGATGGATGCTTGGGCAGGGAACTATTTATCCAGATACTATTGAAACAGGAGAGACGAAGAATGCAGATAAGATTAAAACACATCACAATCGTATTCCAGAAATCCAAAAGATGATGGAAGAAGGTTTTGTGATAGAGCCACTGCGTGATTTGTATAAGGACGAAGTACGAGAGCTAGGCGTTGAGCTTGGTCTCCCACACGACCTTGTATGGCGTCATCCATTCCCAGGACCAGGACTCGGTGTGCGTATTCTTTGTGCGCAGTCTGCATCGACTATTGAAGAGGATCTAGATATTGCTATTACACATGCAGGACTTCCTGTGCAGTCTGTTGGTGTTCAAGGAGACGGGCGGAGTTACCGACATGCGGTGTCGCTTTTCACACACGAGCAGTATCCAAACGAGCAGTGTTGGAATTTGGCAACATCTATCCCGAACCAGTCGAGTGCATTTAACAGGGTCCTTATGTGCACGTCCCATGCGGAGGTTCCGGAGTTTGTATTCACCCCCGGATATGTCACGATGAAGCGGTCAGACCTTTTGAGAGAGGCAGACGCTTTGGTGCATCGTATTATGTACGATGCAGGGTTTTATGCAGATATTTGGCAGTTTCCTGTTGTATTACTTCCATTTGGTACGTCTGAAGGAGGACAATCTATTGTCCTTCGCCCAGTAGAAAGCCAAGAAGCAATGACAGCGAACGCGGCAGTCATCCCAGAACTTGCTTTAAAGCAGATGACCAAAGAATTGCTTTCTCTTGACGGAATAGACATGGTATTTCAAGATCTTACTCATAAGCCACCTGGTACTATTGAGTGGGAATAGGAATGGGCTAGGATTAGGGGGTAGGGGTAGGTTTGAATACAAAATTTGTTCAGTAAGTTTCATCCAAAGAGTAACAATCGCTAGATTTTGTCGTTTATATGATAGAATCGCCACAGTTTATGGACTCAAAATCTACCGCTGCATTATTGGCACTTCCGGAGTACATTCGTCGTGCTCAGGAAGGTGATAGCGAATCGTTTGCAAAGGTATACGACATGTATTTCTTGCAAGTTTATCGTTACACAGCATTTAGAGTTCCATCAGAAGCTGCAGAAGACTTGGTCGCAGATATTTTTGTCAAAGCATGGGAGAAGCTTCATACCTACAAGTCTCGCAAGAATGTTCCATTTGCTGCATGGCTCTTTCGTATTGCCAGACATACAGTGATAGATTCATATAGAACACATCGTGGCTTTGAGGAGCTTCCTGAAACTATTGTTGATATGGACATCTTTAATAAGGCCAATACGAAACTTGAAAGAGACGATATGTTAAAAATTGTAAATAGTGGACTTGATGATTTACCAGAACGATATAGAGAAATATTACTCTTGTCGTATATGGCAGAGTTGCCTCATAGCGAGATTGCACGTGTACTACGAATGACTGAAGGTGCTGTTCGTATCTTGAAGCATAGAGCACTAAAGAAGCTTGAAACCGTTCTTCCTGACAATATTAAAGAATATCGTACCGCTTATTCTGTTTAATGCGTAACAGAAGCCATTATTAGTCGTTATAACTACTGAATGAACCCTGAATCTTTCTTCTCCGGCCTCCGCAAAGATCTCTCACCAGATGCAGAGATAAAAGATCGTATTCACAAGCGTGTGCAAAGTCGTATGTCACCTGGCGAAAATATGTTTGCCGATCTACGAAAAGACATTGCACCTCAGTCACAATTACAAAAGACTATTTGGAAGCGTATTGCTCCATCTATTGAAATGCCAGTTGACGAAACCTTCAAGAATATTAAAGATTCATTGCAGCCAACAGCGAGTTTTAAGGAAGTTCTTCGGGCACGAATGTTACGCAGTTTCCAGTCACTAGAGCCAGTCCAGCCAGAGGCTGCAGGACCGGTTATGCTGAAGTGGGTTGCATCATTTGCATTGGTTGCTCTCTTGATACAGACCAGTCCGATGCTCTTCATTGCCTCTTCTACTGTGGCGAAAACAGAAGTGTTGCTACTTCCTACTCGTGGGGAAGTATCTGTGTCTATTGGAGGAATGTGGCAGAAAGTTGAACATGAACTTGTCCTTGAGCCAGGTATGATGCTTAGGACGCATGACGGAGAAGCGAGTATTATTCTTCATGATGACGGAGTGATCCGTATGGCAGAAAAAACAACAATTAAACTAGAAGATCTTCGTGATCGTTCGAGTGTTGCATCTGCATTAGATCCAATTTTAACGGTGTTTACTGGAAAGATTTGGTTACAGGGACTCGTTCCTTCCCAGCTTCCAGGTATTACTGTTGCAAGTAGTTTTGGCACTATCACTGTTAATAAAGGAAGTGTCTCTATTGCTGAGGATGATTATGTCGACATTGAAGTCTATGATCGCAGCGCAATGGTTATAAGGAATGGTGAAGAGACATACTTAACCGCAGGAGAGCGCACGCAGCTTGTTGAAGATAATCCTATCTTCCTTGTAAAAAAGCTTCCAAATAAATGGTATCAGTACACATGGGCAGATCAAAATTTGCAGCGTGATGCGGTTCACAGGCATGGTATTGCACAGCAGCAACATGAGCGTCGCATTGCTCAGGCGGGAATCCTTCCAACGTCTAGGCTCTATCCTGTAAAGCGTTTTGCAGAGTTGATGGATGTTATGATGACATTTGATACCGAAATCCGTGTACAGAAGCGATTGCAAGTTGCAGAAACTCGTTTGAACGAAGCTGCAGCCCTTATTTACGAAGGTGAGAACGCAGACGTTGCACTGAGTGCGTATACAGAGACCGTGAAGCTTCTTGCAGAGGACTTTGAACAGGGAAGTCTTGCGCAGCTCCTTATACAGCAAGCAATTTCAGAGAGTGCAGCACAGTATAGTGCAGTGCAGCCTGGAGATGAATCGTATGTCATTACAAAGACAGTGCTTGAAGCTAGTGGAGAAGAAACCGCAAAAGGAACACTGCTTCTTGATGGACTCGCTATGCTTGTTCGAGCAGTTGATGAAGGAGACAGTAACATTGTTCGCTCTGTATGGTTGGACTTACAGCCGTATCTTTTGACTCTAGAAGAAGAGGATATTGCAATGCATCCTCTGATGTATAAAGAGGCAAAGACACTTCTTGCGTTCTTAGCGACGTCACTTCATGTTGCAAGTAATAGAGGAGTAGATATCGATGCTGAACTTCTCAGCGATATCGCTTCGTATCTTCCACCCCCAACAGACACAACAACTGTTGTGCTTTCAGAGGAAGAAGTTATGGAAATTGTTATGGGTATCAAGAAAAAGATTTTCCTCTATAACCTGACACACTCTCGTATCAATCAGTTTATTGCAGAGATGAAAGCACTTGATGGACATCCAGACCAGGGACGTATTCTTCGAAGACTTGCTATGACATTGCCTGATGGACCAGAAAGCTTTCCAGATAAGGTATATAAAGAGATCGTAAAGCTTCGATGGGAGAACGTAGGATCTACTATTTAAGTAGAATTCGGTTTTGAATCAGAATAGTTTTTGCATACACTGGAGGTATGTACGTTATTGCAGAATTAAAGAAAGGCAAGGCAGTGGTTATCGATGGAGACCCGTACCTGATTACATGGAATCAGTTTTCAAAGGCTGCTAGGCAAGGTGGTTGTATGGCTACAAAAATGAAGAATCTCAAAACAGGATCGGTTATTCAAAAGACTTTTCAAGGGAACGATAAGCTAGAACCAGCTGATGTTGGCTACCGAAATGTGCAGTACCTATACGGTGATGGCTCAACGTTTACTTTTATGGACCTTACATCGTACGACCAGTTTGAACTAACAGCAGATACAATAGGTGATGATGCTAAGTTCTTATCTGAAGGACAGGAATTAAACGCTATGGTGTTTGATGACCAGCCGATTGGTATTAATCTTCCGGCAACTATTGATGTCTTGGTTGTAGAAACTATCCCAGGTGTTAAAGGAGACACTGCAACTGGTGGTACAAAGCCTGCAACACTCGAAAGTGGTGCAACAGTTAACGTCCCTCTCTTTATTAATGAAGGAGATAAGCTAAAAATCAATACAGAGTCTGGTGAGTATATGAGTAGGGTTGAGTAGTTTATAGTTTCTTCTTCAAAATCTCGTTTACCTTTCCAGGGTTTGCTTGCCCTTTAGATTCTTTCATAACGAACCCGACAATGGCACCAAGTGCCTTTTCGTTTCCATTTTTAAAGTCTTCGATTGCTTTTGGATTGCTATCAATGGCTTTTTGTACCATTTCTTCAATGGCACCGTCATCACTAATCTGTTGCATGCCTTCTGCTTCGATAATCTCGGATGCAGACTTTCCGGTTTCTACCATCTTCTGCAGTACGTCTTTCCCTGTATTAGCAGAAATGGTTCCATCGTCGATCTTTGCGACAAGTTCTAAGATTTTAGTTGGATCTGGGCCATCATTCACTTCTTTTTCTTCTGCATTAAGGAATCCGAGAAGCTGCATGAGTACCAAGCTAGATGTCCTCTTTGCATCTTTTGTTGTGGCATAGACAGCGTCGAAGATAGACCGTAGATCGCTTTGATCTACAAGTTGTAGTGCTTGTTTTTCGTCGATACCCATGTCCATGTAATCTTCTTTTTGTGCACGTGGGAGTTTTGGGAGTGTCGCATGTACTGCGTCTATATCTTCTTGTGTAAAGGTAAGCGGTGGAATGTCTGGTTCGGGGAAGTAACGGTAGTCGTCTGCTGTTTCTTTCTCCCTCAGTAGGCGAGTCTTACCAATGTCGTCCTGCCACCCAACGGTGATGTCTCCTTTTCGCGGACCATCGTTATCCTCCCATTCTTTTCGGAGTCGCTTCTCTTCGTACTGCAGCGCTCGTTCGAGTGCCTTGAAGGAGTTTAAGTTTTTGATCTCGCTACGAGGGTTTAATTTTTCGGTTCCTTTTTCTCGCAGAGAAATAGATGCATCGAACCGCATCATTCCTTTGAACATATCGGCCTGCGATGCATTCACTGCAATAAGAATGCGGCGCAACTCCTGCGCAAATGCGACTGCCTCTTGTTCGCTACGAAGATCTGGCTCTGTCACAATTTCCATAAGTGGGGTACCGGCACGGTTGTAGTCGCAGAGTGTTGTTGTGCCTTTGTGGGTGAGCTTTCCTGCATCGTTTTCCATGTGCAAACGTGTGATGCCACATACTTTGGTGTCAGATACTTTTCCGGAATCGTCGATAATGTCGTACGTAACGGTTCCTTTTTCAGAGAGAGGGAAGTCGAACTGAGAGATCTGGAATCCCATTGGAAGGTCTGGATAGAAGTAGTGTTTTCTATCGAAGTGATTCTCTTTGTTAATAGTGCACTCAAGCGCTAGTGATGCGAGTACTGCTTTATCAATTGCGACTGCGTTAGGGGTAGGCAGAGTTCCTGGGTGTCCCATACAAATAGGACAGACAGTGGTATTTGGTGCTTTACCAAATGCATCGTTATCACATCCGCAAAACATCTTGGTCTTGGTGCTCATTTGAGCATGAACCTCCAATCCGATGATTACTTCTAATTCTGGCATAATAGTTGGGTGAGTGAGGCCGACTTGCCGGCCGTAGCCCAGAGGCGAAGGCTGGTAATTACTTCTAAGTCTGGAGTCATTTCATAATGATTGTACCAAAACTTCTATAAATTGCATGAAAAAACAGCCTGCTTCCGGTGAGGGAGGCAGGCTGAAACGTATAAATATTATACGATATAACTAATATATAAATAGTCTGATTTCTATTGATAATCCACAATCAGAACCCCATTCAAATGGTCAAACTCGTGTTGCATAACTTTTGCATCGAGATCATGTAAACGCCTCTCTTGCTCCTGACCTTTTTTATTTGTGTATTTTACAATGACTTCGACAGGACGTGTTACCTCTACTTCTATCTTTGGAAGACTGAGACATCCTTCGGTCATGACAGTAGCCTCTTCTGATCTCCACGTAATTTCTGGATTGATCATCGGTGTCATTTTTCCGTGAAGCATAACTAGGCATACTCTGACGGACTGTCCGATCTGTGGTGCAGCGAGACCTAGGCCTTCTGCCTTCTTTACAGTTTCTTCCATATTTTTAATAAGCTTCAGGATTTCTTTTGTGACCTGAAGAACAGTTGCTGCTTTTGTTCGCAGTACTTCTGTTTCTTCGCCTTTGATGATTGGAAGGACGGTCATTATGCCACCAGTTTCTTCTTTCCAGCCATTCTTCGCAACTGTTCTATGTCAGAAATATTACCTTGCTCTATCATCTTGAGTAGAACTTGAGCAGTCATGATAACGTCTGGAAGGGCTCTGTGACGGTCCGTAGGCATAGTTATGCCGAGGCGAGCTGATACTGCATCGAGGTTATGTCTGAACTCACTTGGGTAGAGCGTCTGGCTAAGTCTCATCGTACAGAGGCATTCTGGTACTTCTATATACCCCCAGCAATGCTCTTTCTCTACCTCTAGAAAACCTAGGTCGAAGTTTGCATTATGGGCGATGAGGATCGTGTCTTTTGCAAATTCAAAAAACTCGGGAAGGATATGGTCAATAGTCGGTTCTGATGCAACAGCCTCATCTGATATTTTGTTTACCTGCTTTGCCTCCCATGGAATGGTGCGTTCAGGATTGACGAGTTTTACAAAACTTAAGTCTTCACGAATCTCTCCGTCGACAATCTTTAGTCCTGCAATTTCGATAATTTTATCACCTTTTCGAGGGTCGAGACCGGTGGTCTCTGTATCGAAAACGGTGAATGTTGGGAAGGTCGACATGGGTGACTGACTATAGCGATCAAGAAGCACTAGTGCCATACTAGTTTTATGAAAAAGCTTACTGTTGATGTTGTACTGAAAGAGTTGAAAAAGCTTTACCCTAAGGCAAAGTGTACGTTGGACTTTGAAGACCCATTGCAGCTCCTTGTTGCAACTATTCTTGCTGCACAATGCACAGATGCTCGGGTGAATGTTGTCACCAAAACATTGTTTGTAAAATACCGAGTACCACAGGATTATTTAAACGTTCCTCCAGAGGAGCTCGAAAATGACATTCGTAGTTGCGGAACATTTCATGTGAAAGCCAGAGCCATTCAGGAAACATGCGCGACTATTATCACAGATTTTAATGGAGAAGTTCCTCGTACCATGGAAGGTATGCTGACATTAAGAGGTGTGGGGCGTAAGACCGCAGCGGTAGTACTTGCGACTGCATTTGGTGTCATTGAAGGAATTCCTATTGATACGCATAACATACGACTGCTCAATAGAATGGGACTTGTTGCGTCTAAGAACCAGCATCGCATAGAGCTTGAAATGATGGATGCAACTCCGCATAAGGATTGGCCCATTCTTTCGCATCTTATGGTCGCTCATGGAAGAGCTGTTTGCTCTGCATTTAACCGTAATTGTGCTGGTTGTCCTCTGAAAGAAGATTGTCCTTCTTCGCTTGTATATAAGAGAAACGACCTATCAAAATTACTTTCGTAAGACAGATTACCTTTTGTACTGAATAGCCCTTGTAGTTTGGATGGTTCTTCGTAGAATAGACTTGTATTTTCCCACACATTCTTATGCGTCACTCACTTTTTGCACTCCTCGTCCTTACGATGACTTTGACTGCTTGTAAAGTTCCAACAGAACTTCAGCCAGATGAAGATACTCCTCCGCGTGACCAAGTGAATGCTATAGAAGAGCGTCAGAAGATGCAGGCAAAGGCTAAAGTAGAAGCTGATATCGAAAAGGAAAAAGAAATGGAAAAGGCAGATGAAAAAGAGGAAATGAAAGAAGAAGAAATGAAGAAAGAAGAGCCAATGGAGGATCACAAAGAAATGGATACAGAGGTAGCAGCTGAAGGCAGCTACACTGCATATACAGACGGTGTTATTGGTAACGGAAAGACATCTGTTCTTTTCTTTCATGCAACGTGGTGTCCTGCATGTAAGAAAAATAACGGACTACTAGAGTCATGGTACAACGCTGAGAAGTTTCCACGTACTGTGTACAAGATTGATTTTGATACAGCAACTGAGCTTCGTAAGCAGTACGGTGTGAATGGGCAAGACACATTTGTGTTGATTGATGGTAGTGGAAAAGAAATCGAACGTGTGTCATTCCCTGCACAGTCTGCGCTACGTGCACTCCTTGGTTAATTACCGTATTATAATTCTGTGACGAGTTTATATATCACCATGTTTGTGGCAGGAATGTTAACCATTCTTCTGCCGTGCATTCTCCCTTTGGTTCCAATCGTTCTTGGGGTCTCTATTGCTGGAAAGAGTAAGTTGCGTCCTTTGTATACCATTGTTGGTATGCTTATTAGTTTTGTTGGGTTTACGTTCTTGCTTGCAACACTGCTTCAGCAGTTTGTTGGTCTCACGGATTACATTCGTGTTACGACGTACTATATTCTATTGTTATTTGGACTTGGTTTTCTTACTCACAATAAGCAATTGCAATTAACCGGAGCAGTGCTTGGAGGATTTTTCTACTATAGCGATGGCTGGATAGTTATGACAATTGCGCAGACCATAGGGGCTACTCTTATGGAGGTTGGTGGATGGGTTGCAACGCGCATTCAACAGCTTGGTACAAACGTACAACAAAAAGCGAGTGGAGAACTAGGACAAGACAATCCCATCACTGCATTCATCATCGGACTTACGATGGGGCTTGTATGGGTTCCGTGTGCAGGGCCTGCTCTTGGTTTTGCACTGACACTGGTACAAGACCAGCCAGGCATTCAGTCAGCGCTTCTCTTACTTGCTTATGGTATTGGAACGGCAATTCCACTGACTATTATTGGATACGGTGGACAGGCAGCAGTGCAAAGCTCTCGGAAGATCTCCCAGTATTCAGGACGCATTAAACAGGTGTCTGGTGCCATTCTTATTGTCACAGCGCTCGCGCTAAACTATGGATGGCTACGCAGTATAGAGTCTTTCTTGGTGAGTAATACAAGCTTTGGTAATATTGGAGTAGAGCTTGAAACAAAGCTATTTGGGGATGAGGTCTCTGTTCCAAGTCAGTAGATTACTCTTGCATCTTTTGAAACTCTATTGAGTCTTGTAAGAACTCTCTGTCTATAGGGTGTTCTTGATCTGCATCTGTTACAAGATATTTTTCCAGCGTCGGTGGTAGTGTAAAGTCTTCTGAGAGCCTAAGCGTCGCTTGGCCAAAGTAATCAAACCTATTGTCCATGAATGCGTCACCCCAGTTTCCCCAGCTCTCTGTAAGGCCAAAGCTTTCATTGAAAGATTGAGACTGACTCTGCGGCTCAATAGCAGTGAGTTTTCCCTCAAAATGCAGTGTAGAATCGAGAGCTGCAGCGTCTTCATCCGAAAGCTCACCGGAAAATTGCAATTGAAAATCTGCATCTTCATCGGTGATTTGAATAATTTTGTTTCCTGCTGTATCCATTGTCGCATAGACATATACCGGTACCTCTGTTTGACCTTCAACGTTTCGAATGTTATCTGCAGTGGATTCTGTTAATTTTTCTACGACGTTATCCCCTGGCTCATTCGGAGCTGGCTCAGATTCTAACTGTGGTGCGTGCTGTTCGTGATCCATGTGTGTTTGTATGTATATTATACCTTACTTTCCTATTCTCAGCAAAAAGGTTTTTCTCCCAAATTGATCTGCTATGCTTCTTTCCTATGAACAATGCAGATCAGCAATATCTTCAGCTATTAAAACAAGTTATGGATACTGGTACCCAGAAGGGTGACCGGACAGGAACAGGAACAGTAAGCCTCTTTGGTGCACAGATGCGGTTTAATCTGTCAGAAGGTTTCCCCCTTCTTACAACGAAAAAAGTGCACATGCGCTCTATTACACACGAGCTTCTATGGTTTTTAAAAGGAGATACCAATATCGCATACTTACAAGAGAATGGTGTGAAGATCTGGGATGAATGGGCGACGCCAGATGGAGACTTGGGGCCTGTGTATGGAAAGCAGTGGAGAGACTTTAATGGTGTTGACCAAGTGAAGTGGGTTTTAAATGAGATTAAGACGAACCCGACATCGAGAAGAATGATAGTCAGTGCATGGAACCCGGAGTTTTTACCAGATACATCTATAAGTCCTAGCGAGAATGCTGCAAATGGAAAGATGGCACTTCCTCCGTGCCATTGCTTCTTTCAGTTTTATGTTCTTAATGGAAAGTTAAGCTGCCAGTTGTATCAGCGGTCTGCAGACATCTTCCTTGGTGTTCCTTTTAATATTGCATCGTACGCATTGCTGACACACATGGTGGCACAGGAGTGTGGACTTCAGGTCGGAGACTTTGTGCATACGTTTGGTGATGTGCATTTGTATAGTAATCATATGCAACAAGCGCTTACACAACTGGAAAGAGAGCCTCGCGCGCTTCCACAGCTCAAACTTAATCCTGATGTGAAAAACTTGTTCGACTTTACCTACGACGACATAGAAGTAACTGAGTACGATCCATACCCTGGGATTAAAGCGCCAATCGCTGTATAGTGTGCGCATGCGTATTTCAATAATTGTTGCGGCGTCGGAGAATAATGTTATTGGTCGTGAGAACGATATCCCATGGCATCTTCCTGATGACTTGAAACATTTTCGAAAAAAGACTTCCGGGCATCCAATTATTATGGGTCGTAAAACTTTTGAGTCGCTACCGAGTGGTGCTCTACCAAAGCGTACGAATATTGTGGTGAGTAGGGATGGAAGCTATAAGGCAGAGGGTGCGCAGGTTGCGTCGACACTAGAGGAGGCCATTATGTATGCACAAAAAGATGAGAAAGAAGAAATATTTATAATCGGTGGAGCAGAGATCTATAAACATGCTATTCCGATAGCAAATTATCTGTATTTCACTCGTGTCCATGCGTGGATTAAGGGGGATAAAGAGTTTCCAGATATTGGCCCTGAGTGGGAAGAGATTACCCGAGAGGGCCACCCAGTCGATGCAGAACATAAGATGGCATGTACGTTCTTTACGTACAAAAAGGCAGATCGCCTGCACTTATAAAATGGCTTATTTAAGCTAAAAAACAGTACTTTTTATACTTCAGGTATTGCAGGGGTCGCGTCTCTACTCTGGATGCTTTTAACTATGGGTCATGACATCACTTGATACAGCATCGGCACTTTACGAAGACGTAGTAGATGGTAATGAACAAAGTTCTGCAGCACTTGCAGCAGACCTTGAAAAGAAGGCTCGCGAAGTACGTGAGGCAACTTCTGCGGAGGCTACAGCAGACATTTCAGATGACGTTCGAGATGAGTTAACCGACGCTTTGGAAAACATTGCACCTGAGGATGTTGCTACTTACTTAGATGAGGCAGCGAAAGATATCAGGTCTTCTATTGGCAATGCTGTAACTATGAAAGAGTTAGACGCAGGTGTCGCGGGACAAGCGCAACTTGGAACAGACAAAGTGTGGATAGATAGCCAGTCTATTCGAGCGACAAGTGGAGACTCTATTATTGATACAACTGTTGCTGCCGACATTGCGGATCATGAAGAGGAGCACACACGTCAGTCAGCTGATGCAAACCAGGAGGAGGTAACCATAAACGGTAAGGAGTTCGATGCACGAGAGGTACGAGAGGCTGCAGCAATAAGTGTGCAAAGAGAAACAGATTTTCTTTCTGCGGAGTACAAGCAAATTACAGCGGCACTACCAATGAGCGAGGCTGATAGATCACTTGTTCGCGAAGGAGACTTTGAAGGCCTAGAAAGAAAGAAGAACGCCAGTGCTCCTGCTACACTTGCTGCCTAAGAAATAAGCTTTAAGAATTCTTCACGGGTCTTTGGGTCTTTCTTGATAAGACCCTTCACAGAAGAGGTGATCGCAATGCTGTGCTGCTTCTGGACTCCGCGCATCATCATGCAGAAGTGATTCGCTTCGATAATCACGCCAATACCCTTTGGCTGTAATACTTCCTCTAGTGCATCACAGATCTGTTGTGTAAGACGTTCTTGTGTCTGTAGGCGCCTTGCATACATCTCGACGACTCGTGCTACCTTAGAAAGCCCTAAAATGTGCTTATCTGGGACATAAGCAACGTGGACCTTGCCTGTAAACGGAAGCAGATGATGCTCACAGAGGCTGTAGCATTCAATGTCTTTGACGATAACCATTCCGTCCGTCTCTGCTTTAAATAGGGCACCATTGATTACGGTTTCTAGATCCTGGTCGTAACCACTCGTCAGCTCTTTCATAGATGCAGCAGCACGAGCAGGGGTTTTTAGGAGCCCTTCACGAGTAGGATCTTCATTAATGCCTTGTAGTATTTGTCGGTAGGAATCTTCCATAGAGAGGCTTACTATAGGCTTAAATCTGTCTTCTGGCAGGATTGATCGAGAGTTTTTTTGAGTGCGTGTTTCCATGTACGGTCACCAGATAGTTCGCACAGGGGCTCTAGTACAAAACGACGGTCTTGCATGCGAGGATGTGGGATTTCTAGGGTTTCAGTATCTATGTGCAGATCATCATAGAGAAGAATATCTAAGTCGATTGTCCGTGGACCTTTGAGGTACGGTACGCTTTTCTGCAATGTCTTTTCTATGTGCAGAAGAATGCTGTGTACCTCTTCCGGACTTTTCTGTGTGTTACATTGTGTTACACAGTTTAAGAAATCGTCCTGGTCTTCGACGTCCCTGGCAGCAGTTTGGTATACACCAGAAAATACAATGTCTGGAAACTGTGTTCGTAACATCTCTGCACAGGTTTTCATGTTCTGTTCTGCATCAATATTACTGCCAATAGCAATAAAAACAGATGCTATGGTCGGTTAATAGTAATGGCAACACGCTCTGCATCAGGCAGGGCAAATTTATCAACGGATACAGATACATCTTCTGTGCAGAATGTATCAAGAATCATTTGTGCAATGTCTTCGACGAATCGTTCTAACGTTTTTCGTTCTGTTTCTCCCAGCTCTTGTATTTTTAGGGCTACTTCTGCGTAATCAATTGCATCGTTGATATCATCAGATTTTGCAATCGCTTGTATATCAGTTCGTATCCACACTGATACTTTTAGCTCTTGCTTGTCTGCACGTTCTTCTTCGGTAATACCGATATGAGTTGAAACTTTAAGGTCCTGAATGAGGATGGTATCCATAGTCTAACCACAGAATAATGCTTTGTTCTCTGCAAGCTTTGTTTGTGCAACTTTATGAAGCAAGAAGCGAGTGATCACAATAGCTGAGAACATAGAGATCAATACTCCCATTCCAAGTGTTACGGCGAATCCTTTCACTATTGATGTTCCAATGATGAAGAGGATAGTACAAGTAATGAATGTAGACATGTTACCGTCACGGATACTCGGCCATGCACGCTGGAAGCCAGTGTCTGCTGCAGTCTTGAGCATCTTTCCTTTTCGGAGCTCTTCTTTCATGCGTTCGAAGATTAACACGTTTGCATCCACAGCCATACCAAGACTCAGGATGATTCCAGCCATTCCAGCGAGTGTCAGCACAATGTGGTTACTGCTGAAGAGGAAGAGTGGAAGCTTTAAGATGGCAAAGAAGATGAGTGCGTATGCACTAAGGGCAACGTCTGCAATGAGTCCTAGCATTCGGTAGACAAGAACCATATAGACCATAAGGATGAGTACACCGATTAATGCTGCCTGAAGTGATGTTCTAAGTGCCTCGGCACCAAGAGTCGCTTCTACTGTTCGCTGACCTGCAAGATAGATAGGAGCAGGAATAGCACCAGTATTAAGGTCTGTTGCGAGACGGTTCGCTTCATCGAAGTTTTGTGTACCAGTGATAACTGCTGTTCCTCCGATAATTTCTGATTGTACTGTTGGGGCAGAAACCAGCTGTCCTCCTACGAAGATTGCGAGCCTCTTTCCAATGTTTTCTTTTGTAAGCTCTTGGAAGAGACGTGCCCCCTCACTATCAAATGCGATCTGAACGATCGGAATATTTGTTGTAGAGTCGAGTGTTACAGTCGCTGTACGGAAGTGCTTACCGTCGAGGAGCGTGTCTGCCCAACCCGTTGGTTGCAATGAGAAGAAGAGTGAACGAAGTGTGATCATTCCTTCGATGCTTTCCACTTCACCACGCTGCAGCTTTCCGATGATCTCTGTTGCTCTGTTACTTGCATCTTCTCCGCGTACTGTGAGCTGTTCGAAGCTTGAAGTGCTAGAGTTTAACGTTGGTATTTTATCTGTACGAATGATGTGGAAACCAAACTGCGTTTCTGTTGGTGCAGAGACCTGACCCTTTGTCTGGCTTACCACTACCTGTTCAAATGCAGGAACCATTGTTCCAACACCAAATGTACCAAGGTCTCCTCCGTCTTTTCCGGATGGGCCATCACTGTACTGCTTTGCAATTGTTTCAAAACGAGATCCGTTATCTAGTTTTGCCTTTACCTCTAGAGCAAGCTCCATTGCTTCAGCCTTTGAACGAGTAATATCTTTACTTGCTGATGCTGCACCCTCGTAAGCGATAAGAATATGACTAGCACTCATATCTGTAAGACCTGGGACGAATTTTCGAAGGAAGACAACTGCAGAAGAGTTATCATCGATGATCACTGTACGCAATTCTCCTGGCTGCATAGAGCCGAGGATCTTTGTCACAGATTCTTCGATCTTACTTCCAAGCAAGACGTCGTCGTATGTGTTGTGTGTGAGCGTGCTTTCCTGCCGAGCAAGAATCTCGAATGCTCGTGATGCATCGTTTACGAGTCTTCCAGTTTGCGTTTTTGCGCGAAGAACTTCTGTAATGAACACTCCTGGAACTTCTGTTGTTGCTGGCTGACCAGCGCTGTCTGTTGCATTTACTGTCACAGTTCCATCGTACTGCATGATCCCGCTTGCAGGGCTCTTGTTCCATACTCCTTCTAGTCCATCTGGAAGAGAATCTTTGAAGTATTCAGTACGTGGCTGATACGACACGGTAATGTCTGAGCTTAGATCTTGACCTACGACATCAAGTGTTACTTCTGGGTCCTTGAGTCTTTCGCGCACCTCTTTTACATGTGCTCGGATTTCAGATTCGTATTCATCTGATGGTTCTGTAAGCTCTTCTTTAAACTCGAGTTGAATAGTTTTTCCAACGGTCGAGATACACACTTGTGTATTGACAACACCAGGGCACTCTACAAGGAGGTGCTTTTCGTTTCCGATATATGAAGGAGTGATAACGGCTTCACTGACACCCATTGCATTAATACGACGCTCAAGCACTGTACGGATTGCTTCTACAACACCTTCTTTTTGCTGTTCTACACTGAACAGTTGGTTTTGTGCAACGATAATCTTATCTGGACTTGATCCCTTTGCTTCTAGTTCGGCAATTTCTCTTTTAAGAGTTGCGATCTGGTCCTCCATTTCAATTTCTGAAATTCGGAAGTCCAATTGCGTCCCTCCAGCGAGATCTAATCCAAAGTGGAGCGACGGAGCTTGCAAGAAGCTTGGAGCCCATTGCTTTGCACTTTGTGGCAACGCAATAATAGTAATAGCAATTGCGATTACAGCTGTAATAGTTGGCCATGTGTATGGTCGGGAGTTCGTCATTATTGAGATTGAGTAAATGTCATATTAATACCGACGTTCATATCGTCAGCGAAAATTTGGGCAAGTTCTGCAGATGGAACATTTGGAATAGTGATGGCACCACCAAATGAGTCCTGATTAATAGCGAAGTTTGCTGCGAGTTGGTTACGGATAAAGAGTCCGATGTCCTCTCCTGAATGCTCACTGAAGAGTGCATCCATTTTTTCTGTTCCTTCTTCTGTAAACTGGATCATTATTTCTCCGCGGTTGAGTGGATTTGCTTCCATAGCTCGGCTCAAAACCCATTTCATATCCTTTTTATGAATGTCGATGTCGCGGAAGCTGCCAAGTCCTTCTACTGCAATGTCACCTTCCTCGTGCACCTCTGCCATTAGGCGAATTTCAACTGCGAAAGGCTCTGTCATCTGGGCAAGAAGCTCTTCCATTGCATCTGGGTTAGATCCAGAGATTGCAATGACGGCTGTTGCATCTTCTCCGTAGGTTACGTCGAAGTCAGAAAGCTCTGATCCGAGCTGTTCTAGACGCCGTTCCGCAATGTGCTTTGTTGCAAGGACAAGCTCTGCTCTGTCATCGTTTCCACTTGTCGTAAACTCTACATCCATAGAGATGCTTGTAGAGCTGCCGCAACCGCTGAGAACCAGCGCAAAAAGCGTAGGAAGTAGTAATTTCTTCATTGATACGCAGTGTAGGGGAGTTATTGCCTGAAGAGAATCGAAATTTCTGGTTATTTCTTCTCTAAATTCGTCCCTTCCCGGAGCATTTTACCCGTGAGATCGATCCCTTTGAGGTGACACCCTCTGTCGAGCACACAATTGTCGAGTACACAGTCTTCTATCACGCAATCCTCGAAGAGTACTGTATCTGTTAGTTCGGAGTCTATAACGGTGCTATTTTCCCCAATAACAACACTTCCCTCGCATTTCGTTCGATCAAGAGACACTCCTTCCTCTTCTATAACAGCGTGCCCGACTAGTGCTTTTGTTGCTTCTATGTAGGCATCGAAGGAGCCAATGTCGAACCATGGTTCGGAAAAAGAGAAACACTCTATGGGAAAATCTCTTTTGAGTAGCTCTTCAAAGACGCCACCAACATTGTCCGGGTGCTCTTTTGCATGTTCCACAAGAACGCTGAGTGTTGATGCTGGTAGTAGTGAGCATCCTGTATTCACCAGTGTAGTTTTCGGTTCTTTTGGTTTTTCTTCGAAGGCTTTGACGACAGAGTCTTCCGCAATAACAGTTCCAAATGCTTTCGCAAGATCGAGCGACCCGATGTCATGTACAGCGATAAGAGTGGTGCCTGGCTTGGCCGCTGCAAGAAATGTATCAAAAGAGAATCCACAGTAGTTGTCCCCTGTAAGTAGGAGAACATCTTCTTGAATTTTTGCTTCAGTTATCCATTGCGCAGTTGCACCGAGTGCTCCAAGTTTTTGGTCGTCACTTTTAGTCTCTTCAATAAGGATAGTAATGTTCCCTCTTCCAGTAGTTTTCGCCCACTCCTCGAAAGGTTCTTTAAAAAATGCATTTGTACTAACAGTAATCGGTACATCTTTTGGGATATCGCGTACCAAATATTCCACCAGTGGCACACCTGCAACGGGGAGTAGTGGTTTTGCTCTCTTTTCTGTTAAAGGCCAAAGCCGTGTTGCAAAGCCGCCGGCGAGAATGAAAGCATGCATACTATTTGAAGAACCACATCAATGGATTTTCTTTTGGACTGACCATGGTGACTGGTTGCCCTTCAAGTGTTTCAATCTTTTCATCACGTTCGACAATACCAAAGACAGAAGGAAGTACCATGTAGGTTATCTTCTTCTGCCTGCACGCGCTCAGAAGGTTTAGCGATTGCTCTAGGTCATTACACTGAATAAGGTGCGTGATGCCTTCGCTGAGAACGTCATCTAGCTTGTTTAGTTTTCCTCGCACAGGAACACCGTCGATCTCTGTATCTTTACAGCCGCGACCGTCCAGAATTGCAACAGGCTTTATAGGGTTCTTTTCACGGTTAAGCTTTGCAATAAGCTCTCTGGACTCTCTTGTTACTCCTACGATAAGAGTAGGGAACTCTGTTGATGAGTAGAGCTGGTGGCGAAGGAAGAATTCAAACGCTATATGCCACGCCCATGTCAGTACTGTTGATAGTACAAAGGCAGTGACAAGCAAGAGTCTGCTAAAGAATGCGTTGTATTGGAAATAGTAGAGAAGTGTAAAGAGGGCGACACCAACAAGCGCGCAGTAGCTGATGTATGCAGCATTCCGTAATGTTCGTTGTCGCCTAGTCAGTGCAAATGTTCGCGTGGTCATCAGAACGATGAGCCATAGGGGCGCTGTTAGCGCTGCTGCTTTAATGAATAAGTCGAAAGGAAAGTCAGAGGACATGATGAATCCGACTCGTGCAAAGTATGCGAGGGCATAAGAGCCGACGAATACAACGAGGTCTGTTAGTAGCCAGATAGTGAGTAAGATTCTATGTCGCATAGCTGCAGCTTACCCTGTTTTTTCATGGTCTTCTACCTTTGTGCAACAGTATTGTCTGGGTGCCAACTGTAGGCGAGCTTTGTGCTATCCCATGGAGCTTTCCCTTTGTAGATAGATTTTCCTGTTGCAAGACGCGGGATCTGACCGTTAAAGATTGTATCGCGAATGAAGACATACTTCCTTGCTAGCGCGTCATTTTCTAGTGCACGTGCTGCGAACTGCTCGTTCTGTAGTACGAAGTATGCAAAGCTCTCTGCAAAGTCTTCGAAGATGTTGTATGAAGCGTATCCAGATACAAAGTCTTCACTTCGAGTAGAACTTCTCTGTACTTCAGATGTCAGCCAAGAGATCTGGTAGAAACCAAGGCTCGGGTCGTTTTTGTAGATAGCTTCGTCTCCGTCACTAAATGCGCTCTTTCCACTGTCCTTGGTTCCGGTTAAACAACCAAGGTCCCAGTTGTGACCACTCTCATGAACGAACAATGCGCGGAATTCAGTATCTGGCACTGTCCCATCAAGGATCATGACACTTTTACCAGCAAGGCCTCTATGTTCTGGCTTCTCGTATCGTACGTAGAACTTCTTGAGGGTGTTACGGCATGTTTCTGGTAGAGCCATAAGGACATCGTTTGCAATAAGCTTGTGGTTCATTTCAATGCTTGGCTGGTCGAGGACTGCAAGAAGCTTTTGTTCTGGTGCTGCAGTCTTTGCAGTTTCTATAGATCTTGTTGTAGCACGTAATTGAGATTCGTCTGCTGCCTCCTGAATAGCGAGCTCTTCTTCTGCATGATTATGCTCTACCTCTACTGCTCTTTCGGCATATACACTAAGCATGGTTGCAGTTTGCACTCCAATACTGCTTGCGGTTCCATCGAGATCTGGTACGCTTTGCCCCTGCATGCTGAGGGAGACCATTAATCCGAGAAGAGCTGTGCCGATGAAAAGAAAAGGTTTGATTCTCATATGCGTGGAAAAGAGGGAGATATTTATACTATAATTATTAATATATGTCAATACCCAATAATGAGTCTCTGGAGGCTATATCAGCTGTTAAACCAGGCCAGGACCACGATGTCCTCATAGAGAAGCTTACTTTTGGTGGGGCGGGTTTGGGCAATATTGATGGTCAAAAGGTGTTTGTTCCAGGTGCTATCCCTGGGCAGAAGGTTTTAGTACGCATATTGAAGAATAAGGGCAGTTACTTAGAGGCAAAGGTTGTGAAGGTCCTCCAGAGGGCAATGGAAGAGATTCAACCTCGTTGTAGCCATTTTTACGATTGTGGCGGTTGTACGTGGCAGAACTTGCCTTATAACAAGCAGATTGACTATAAAGAGAACATTGTACGAGAAACCCTCGAGCATTTGACCCCTGTAGACGAAGAGCTTCGAAAGCAGCTTCCTGGACGTGTCTTAAGTATCATTCCAAGCCCACAGGTCTTTCATTATCGTAATAAGCTAGAACTGAGCTTTGGATATCAGAATATGAGGGCAGAGGAGAAGAATGGGAAAAGGATCTACTTTGATGAGAACCCTTCTATTGGGTTTCATCAGTCTGGAAACTGGGAAACAGTACTTCCTGTTACTGAGTGCCATTTGTATGATGAGCAGATTGGGGTGCTTCTGCAGGATGTGAATCGGTTCATGCAGGATACAAAGCTTCCTGTCTACAACCCGAAGACACATAAAGGAATGCTTCGTAGTCTTCTGTTGCGGCGCGGAGTACAGACAGGAGAGCATATGATTGGGTTTGTGGTAAAAGCACGGAAGAAAGAGCTTGAACCATTGTTCCAGCATTTTATGCGCTTTGCTGGTCGTAGCGGACTTGCTTCATTGCAGGTTATTGAAAACCACAGTGTCAACGATAGGCCAGAAGACCCAGTCGTTCATACACTAGTTGGAAAGCCGACAGTAACAGAGAGGCTCTTTGACCTTGAGTTTGAAATCTCACCGTTTTCATTCTTCCAGACAAATACGCTGGCAGCCGAGAAGTTATATAAGGCAATTGCAGATGGCGCAGACCTTTCTCCTCGTGACACCATCCTCGACGCATACTGTGGCATGGGAACAATTGGTCAGTATCTTTCTCGGTATTGCGATAAAGTTATTGGAGTCGAGAGCCATCCGACTGCCATTGAAGATGCACTAAAAAGTGCAGGAAAGAATCGCATTAGCAACATTACTTTTTATAAAGGACGAACAGAACAGGTGCTCCATAACCAGTTGAAGCACGGAGGAAAATATACGTTTGATGCTATTGTTGTAGATCCACCAAGGCCGGGTCTTCATCCAAAGGCACGTGAAGCAATCCTAGAACATAGTCCGCAGAAGATTATTTATGTGTCATGTAATACATCAACATTTGCCCGTGACCTTGGAGATTTCCTGAAGGGAGGATACGAGCTTCGTTCGGTGCAACCAGTAGACCTCTTCCCACACACAGCGCACATTGAAACTGTTGCAGTCCTTCAAAAGAAATAATGAACAAGATTACCCTCCTTGCAGTCGGCTCCGTGAAGACTGCTTGGGCGAAAGAAGGGTGCGAGCAGTATCTCGGTCGTATCGACATCGATGTGATAGAAGTACCTGCGAGTAAGCAGAAAGATGAGGTTAAGCAGAAGCAGGAAGATAGCGATGCTCTTTTGAAGAAGCTTGAAAAGATGAAAGGAGAAGTTTGGGTGCTCGATGAAACTGGTACGCAGATGACATCTCTTACATTTGCAAAGACGCTTGAACAGTGCCGAGACTGTAGTGTTCCACTGATCTTCGTTCTTGGTGGTGCATTCGGACTGACAGATGAAGTACGCAGTCGTGGTGAAAAATTGCTTCGACTGAGCGACATGGTATTGCCGCACGAACTCTGCAGAGTAGTGTTCCTAGAACAACTTTATAGAGCACATCAAATACAAAAGGGGACGGGGTACCATCATTAAGTATTAGGTATTAAGGGGATATTTCTGATGCTAGCTTCTCCTTTTCTGTCTTAGACATTTTTTTTACTTCGGCTTCACGTTTGCGGGCTTCGCTGAGGGTTTCAAATGTTTCGTGGTACACAAACTTCACGGGGCCTTTTGCCCGTGTGTACTTGGCACCTTTTCCTGCGTTATGCGTGGCTTCGCGCTGCTCTAGGTTGATACATGTTCCACTGTACAGCGAATCGTCTTTACAGCGGGCAAGATAGAAGTAGTGAGGCATACGCGAAGTATACCACTAGCAGTGCGGACACCTGCAGTTGAGGTCATCCATATATTCTTTGCCATAGTTATAGGTCAGCTCCTCACCTGCTTTAATATTTCGTTTCGCATGAATAACGATACGTTTGCCATCTGCATACGGGGTGCAATTTGGTTTGCAGCTATGGTTTATATATCTGGCAATGTTTTCGCGGCCACTGCCATCGATGGTCCACTTGGTATCGGTGACTGCAAATAAATATAAGCCTGCTTTTTCTTCTGATTGCTCTTCTGTGAGTAGTGGGCCTGTGTATTCAATGATAAAGTCATCTTTCAGGATATCATCTGTGGCAAAAAGCCCAAGACCTGCGAGTCCTTTCTTTACGATGAGTTCATGTCGTGGCCTATATTTTCCAAACCAGAGTTTCATAACCGCAAGATCATATCGAAAAAAATCCCTCCTGCAAGAGGAAATTGGTAGCCCGTAGGGAAAGACTGGTGGATGGGGCTGTGGGTGCAAAATATTTTACTACTTTTGAGATTCATCAAATACAGTGCGAACATTAGCCTGAAAATCAGCTACTGGTGTTGTTACTAACTCCGCGACCATTGTATCGATTACAGAACCACGCTTTGCCTCTGGAATAGATTCAATAGCCTTCTTTAGCTCCACAGGTGTCAGATCTTTTGGCTTATAGGAACAGTCGCTACAGGCAATAAGTTTCTCTTGTACCACCTTAAGGCCTCCAAGTTCTCCATGGATTCTACCGAAACTACTTAGCGGCTTATTCTTTAGTGAGCTTATTCTTTGGGAGAAGAACCTGTCAGGCTTATCCCATATTGTTAAGAATTGGACTGCATGTGATGGAACTTCGTTTGCATTAAGTCCTGGAAGATTATCAAGGTCATTACGTGCGGCATGAGTTGTTTCATGTGCAAAGGCAGATTTTATCCAATCAATATGACTTTCTACTTTTGAGTAATCTCCGGTCTTTCTTGCCTCTGCTATTAATGTAAATAGCCTATTGGTGTTATCAGTATTCACTTTGTAGCCCAATAGATTACCATGGCTCATTCCGGTATCTGCACTCATGCTTTCTACTGTAAAACCAGTAGCTACTTTTACATTTTTTGGAAACATTGATTGAGCATCTGCAAATGCTTTCATCATCATCTTCTCACCTTCTAAAAATATTGAATGCTCTAATGATCCTTCAGGGCTCATTAGATATTTATACGAAAGAGTTTTAGCTCCAACAGTATTTGTTGGACCGCTATTATCTTTTACCCAAAGTATGTGGTGAGTATTTTCTTTTGATGGGAACACAGTCATTCTTCGTTGCGCGGCACCTAATGACCTTATCCATAATGGATTGTTCATCTTAGATTTAATGTATGCTTTTCGCTGATCTCCAGTAAGTACATTGATGTCACTTAATTGTATAGATGGCAGAAGAGGATCTTTTTTACTTTCAGGAGAGCTTTTCATAACACCTATTGCTGGCGGTGGCCTCTTCTTATTTCTCATTGGAGGAGGCGGCGGCGGACCTTTTCTCGTACCTATTACTGGTGGCCGTCCTGCTAGACCTGCTTCTATGAGCATTCTTCGTTCTGTCTTTGTAAATGTTGCGTTATCCCGGAGTTCTGTAGCTTTTACTTTAAGTTCACTTGGTGTGAGTTCATCGATAGTTCCAGGTTTGTTGTGCGCAGTGATCAAAGCTTTGCGATCTGCTGGGCTCAGTGTGCGGTCGAGTACAGTTTCTGCAAGAGTGATACGAGTGGAGTCATCTATATCATGCGCTTTTACATATTCTTTTAGTGCTGCAAGGTCATGTTGCGTAGCAAGGTCTAAGGCTTCAGTATTACTGGTGGCTTCCGTTACTGTTTCTGGTTCTATAATAAGGGTTTTTCCATCGTATGTTTTCACGTCAAAGACACCATTTATCTCAGAAACAATAGTGTGACCTTGGCTTTCTATGTCTACTCGCACATCAGCACTTTTCTTTTCTGCTCCGTAGCTAAGCTTTCCTCCAGCCATTGGCTTAAACCCTTTTCCAGCAGCGACGAAGAATGTCGCAAGCGAACCTAATCGACTGTCAATACGATTAAGAACACCTTCTGCACTCTTTTCTAGTACGAGTTCATCCCCGAGCTCATCAGCAATTTCTTTTAGGGATTTTCCAGCAAATTCCTTCATGTTCTTTGGAATTGTTGCTGCATCATCTGCAAGGCCAGATAACTTTTTCATAATGCTATTTGCAACTTTGTTATTCTTTGAGAGAGCCTGTATCCATTTAGAATTCTGCGCTAGTTTACTCAGACTATTCCCGACAGCCTGCCCTGCACCAAGCGCAAGGGCTGTTGTTGCAAAGCTAACTGCAAAGTCTCGTGCATATGGCGCAGCTACGTTTTCTAGAAAGCTCATATCTACAAACTCTTTTGTCTTTGGGTCGTATAGTTTTTGTCCTTCAAGGTACGCACCGAATCGTGATCTATCATTATATCGATATTCACCCGAAGCAGCTCCACCCCAAGTATTATAAGCATGGTGCAGCCCTTCTTTTGTTAGCTCTCCGCCAATTAGTCCACCTGCTGCACCTACTGCAGAGATAGCAATAAGTCCTGCTCCTCCTGTAAGCACTGTTAATGCAACAATGGCCACTATCGCTAGGGCAATAGCACCAAGCATGATGAGGCCATCAGTGCTCAACCATTCAGCCCATTCTTCGGGTTTTAGCTCCATTGCATTTTGCAGTGCATTCTTTAGCTGGTTATCATTGAGCACCGTAATGTAGCCGTCTAGTGCATCGATACGATCTTGTATCTCACTTTCTATTCCACTTCCAACATAGCTTCCTAGCTTCACACGACTGAGCTCTGACTGGAGAAGGTTTTTTGCTTGTACGATATTTTGACGAGTTGCAGGGTCTTCCATGGTTGCCAGCATCGGTCTAGCATAACTTCGCATCTGATCTACAAAAGCTCCTTGGGTTGTTGCCTTGCTGTCCATTGCAGTTTCTAACATTGTTTGCATATTCTGCATGTTCTCTTGGAGTCCACCTGCTCGCTTTGTGATACCTTGAACAATTGGGTTTTTATCGATGCTTTGTAGGACATCGCCTCCATGCTCTGCACTTCCTTTTAGTAGGAACTCTTCGTTGATTGACTCTTCTTGTTTGCCATCTGCACCTTTGATAATTAGCATCCCTTTTCCATCACGTGATGCAAGTTGCAGCTGCGATGTATCGAGCATCCTTATCGATGTTCCTCCAGTAAAAGACTCTTTAGAATTTATGGCATCACGATTTCTGAGTATCACCCTGTTTTTACTCCCAATATTTACATTTTCTTGTAAGTATTTTGATGTCTCCTTAGAGACGTAGGTTGTTTCTCCATCGCCATTCATAGAGTTAATAATCATAGGCTGCAATTTATCTGGCTTTTCAATAACAGTTCCATCCTGCAGCTGAACAATGCCATTTGTATTACGTATGGCGATTACCTTTTCGCTTGGTCTTCCATTGTAAGGTGGAAGCTTTATAGCAATAATCTCATCCCCATTCGCTATTGTCCCCAGTTCTGTTAGTACCGTATATGTTTTTTGTTTGGTATCTAGGCTTCCTCCTATATCGAACGCTGCATTTTTGGAACGCCTAAAGGCATCAAGAGGATTACTAGCCACTGTGAACGTCTGGAATGTAGCTTTAGTAACTTTGCGTTTTCGTACACTATGTAAAGATAGAACATCAACACGATGAAGAGTATCTAGGTTTGGATTTTGTTCCATGAATGTATTGAGCTCATCTATAGATACGTGCAAAGCCTTTTCGGGCTCTCCTTTTAATAGATTCATTTGTGTTGGTCGAAGTAGTTTTTGTAATTCAGCATCACCTGGGAATGGGATGCCATATTCCAGCGCTCCTCGGTAGCGTAACTGTGCTTCCTCTTTTGCATTGCCCACATTACGAGCGTTATTTGTGTCAAATACATTAAATGCACGTTCTATCGTAGTCACTTGAGGATACAAATCCTGTGACTCTTTTTGCAGTTCTGTAACTTTTTTAGCCATATCTCTAATTTCTCCCACAATCTTTTTTTGTAGTTCAGGTTTACCATTGGTATTGGCCATCCATGAATAGATATCGCTGAGAACGTTCTCTTTTCCTACGTCTATACCAGCCACTTTACATAGTCTTGTAATAGTCTCGGTGGTTGCCTCTTTAAGAGATTGTACTTCTGAGGTCTTTCTTCCGATGACATCTATTATTTCTTCTCGTTCTATCAATAGTTGACCTTCAATGGTTTCAATATCTTCTGTAAGAAGGAACCCAAGAGGGGAGGACTCAAATGTTCCATTTGCTAATTGCCCAGCTACTTGTGGAAGCCTTACAGTAGTACTTTGTTTAAAGAGCTTCTTTCTTAATTCTGGATCTAGAGCATCATACAATGAGAGAGTTGCATCGAGATTGCGTAAGGTTTCTTCTCCGTATCGTTCGTTTGCTTTCTGCGCCTTCTCTGTGATCTCCTCGTCTGTCCCTGGGACATTCCATTCATGGAATATGGCATCTGCAGAGCGGAGCTTCTCTGGCTCTTTTTCATTAAGTTTTTCCGCTGGAGCAGGCGTGTTATGCACTTCATCAATTGCATCAATTTCATGAAGAAATGAATCTATTTTTTTATTAAAATCATCGAGGCCTGATGTTGCATTAGCTTCTTTATTTGAACGATTTAGTCTAGAACTCTCTTTTCTAAGAATCATTAAAAGGTTCGCTTCAACTGTGATGATTTCTTTCTCCCATTTTCTCCACTGAGGAGAGCGAAGGTTTCGTTGGATATCAATATTCTCAAATGATCGATGTACTTTTCCCTGCATCAAATTTACCTTATCTATGTACGCCTCTTTCAGAGCTTCTTGCTCTTCTGGGTCCATACCATCTATATCAATTCTGCTATCGAGTTTTGAATCCGTTTTATCGATATCATTTTGCGTTTCTTGGATGCGCTTGTTATAGGATTGCCGATCTGGACTTTGATTTATCATGTAGTTATGTCATCAAAGAAGTGTTCTAGCTGTCCTTGTTCTATGGATGTGCTTGTAACTTCATCCGTCTTTAGTAATTTCTTATTCGTTTTTACAAGCAATGAATCCATTTTTTTGAATATTTTTGTATCACCGTGCTGTATTGCTTGTGAAATAGTCTGTTCTGCAAATACTGCAATCACAGATCTTTCTTCTCCAAGAATTTCTTGAAGCTCTAGTATCTTTTCTTGTTTCATTGTCGGCAAAGCTTTAAGAATTGCCTTTTTATGATGTGGTGTAAGTATCGCAGATCGCCCTGTTAGAAGTGTTAGCTCCTCAATGAGTTTTTGTTTTTGCATAATCTTACTATTTTACCATAAAACAGCACTTTTAACAACTTCTACAGTAGTATAGAAGTTTAATAATACATTCTGTCAATATATGATTTATGAGTTGGTAGCCCGTAGGGGAATCGAACCCCTATTTCCAGGATGAGAACCTGGTATCCTAACCATTAGATGAACGGGCCAACTGGGGAATTCTACGCATATAGAGGCTAAACGCAAAAGATCTCTGGAGAAATTCCCAAAGCTGACTGATTACGGTAGTATAGCTTCTATGCGTATTCTTGCCCTTGAGACCGATCCGGAGGTTATAAAGAACCAATGCCTATCTAATGGGGAGGAGGTAGTTCTTATGACGTATTACCATGCTCTCAGCTTCTTCTTTGCCACGGTTCGAGAGGTATTTGTGACAATGTTCATATTTTCTATAGGAATAGGACTTTGGTTCCTAGAGGTCCCTATGCTTTGGGTGAGTGGGGTGCTTTTTACAGTGTGGTTCTTCTTCATATTCTTCAACTTCTTGTCAGCGTGGATAGACTGGCGGTACGATTTTATTTTGGTTACTACAGATAAGCTAGTTCTTGTTGATCAGACTTCCCTTATTCGTCAGAAGGTTAATCCGATTCATCTCGAAAATATCGGAAGCATTGCATCCGAAACGCAGTATGGAAATATCTTTGGCTTTGGAAAGATTATTATAAACCTAAAAGAGGGAGAGGGGGGTGGTGTGATTGCTCTCAAATTTGTTCCCAATGCAGATCAGGTGGCAGCAAAGATCTCTAGCACGGTGACGTACTACCAGCGATACGTTGATGGAAACGGTCCAATTCGTTCAGGGTCTCAGTCTACGTAAGGTGCTTTCGTAGATCTTCGAGCTTTTGAGTATTCACTATTTTTAGTATCTCTGCATCTGGAGCTGCGATAATCCCTGCTACAGAGCCGAACTTTTGAAGCAATTCTTTTTTCGTAATGTCACCAATACCTGGGACCGAGTCGAGTGCAGAACCTATCAGTCCTTTTGCGATACGTTTTTCTCTGTGAGAGTTTGCAAACCTGTGTGCTTCGTTCCGGAGTCTTTGCAGCAAAAAACTAGCTTGGGAATTCTTTGGAAGGTCTTCCGGTAAAGACTGTCCTGGTAAAAATACTTCCTCCTCTCGTTTTGCGAGGCCGATAACAGGGATCGTCATTTTCAGTTCGTCGAGTACTTCTTTTACACTGCTCAGCTGTCCTTTTCCGCCATCTATAACCAAAAGGTCTGGTGTAGAATTTAACGATGCATCACTAATTGTCTTCCGACGATGGAACATATGTGCGCAGTTAGACTTGAAATGGTCAGGCATTTTTTTCACTGAATCCATGAGCCCGTGTAGTGCAAACATATCGGTATCAACATCAGTCTGACAGCAGAGATACCACTCGCGCTTTCCAATTTCTTTTTCTAGCGTATCGAGTGCGCTGTGTAATAGTGCATCATCTTTTGTCTGTATATCTATTGTCCCGTAGATTATTTTGTCTTTTGCAGATTTTCTAAGGTCAAGTGTCAGAAGCTCTGTTTCGTTTTCGCGTACAACGAGTACTTCTTCTTTCCAATCTTTAGGGACCTCTAGCCTCTTCTTTTTATCTGCGGACCACTCTTCTCGCTCTTTCTTTTTCAGTTTTGTTATTACGATCTCTGTATTTTCTTCTACTAGATAGTGCAGCCTACGCCTAAGTACTTCTTTTAGTGCTTTGTAATCATCTATTTCACCGCTCTGCATTGTTCTTATTGTGAATGACCGATATTCAGGGTTTGCAGGTTTTCCGTTCTTGATGACGACCATAGACCCGACAGTTTCTGTTCCACCGAGGTGTGAAATGTCGTAGCCTTCGATGCGACTCGGAATACCTGGAAGTTTTAGTGTGTCTTTAAGGTCTTCTAATGCGTCTGCAATGTTTTTTGAAGCAGCTTCCCACTTTGCAAACTGCTGGGATATCTTTTGCGTGGCATTACTTTGTGCAAGGGCCAAGAGTTTCGATTTCTTACCGCGCTCGGCAGCTCTGAGCTCTACCTTTTTCCCGCGCATTTGTGTGAGCCACTCTTCCAGCACGGCGATGTCTTCTGGCTCCTCTGGAATCACGACTAAGTCTGGGATTTCTGGTGCAGAACTATAGAGCTGGGGGATCAGCTGCGAGAGGGCATCACTTACCGAGTCCGATTCTCCAGAGACAGCGAAGCTTCGCTCGTCTACGACTCTTCCATTGCGTTCGTGTAAGACTACTACTTGCACTTTACCGTTTTGTACTGCCATTCCAATTGCATCTGTGTCTTCTCGGGATGTGTCTGATACGGTTTGTTGTTCATTAAGAGTGGCAATGTATTTCAGGGTGTCACGAAGCTTTCCTGCGCGCTCAAACTTCTTTTCGGTTGCTGCTACTTCCATCATATCTTTTAGAGACAGTACCGTTGTTGCGTAGTCTCCTTTTAGGAATCGCATGACTTCTTCTATGCCTTCGCGGTATTGTTTTTTGGTTACATCACCGACGCAGAGTCCGTTACATTTTCCGATTTGGTATTCCAGACATGCACGACCTACTTTCTTTTCTTTGTTCAGCGCAAGAACAGACCCCTCGCATGCACGGTACCGAAAAACATCGTGCAGCATGTCGAGTGTTCTCTTGATATTGTATGCTGTTAAGTACGGACCAAAGTAAGCAGCTTTATCGTCTTCCATTTTTCGGACAATCGAAATACTTGGGTACTGGTCTTTGGTCGAGATGCGAACATAGACGTAGCTCTTGCCATCTTTCATCAACACATTATATTTTGGTTGGATTTCTTTAATCAGATTCGTCTCGAGGATCAGTGCCTCGAGCTCTGATGTTGTGATGGTGACATCGAAGTCTGCAATGTTTTTTATGAGTGATAGTTTCCAGGGTCCCGCCTTCGCCGAGGCTTCGGCGGACAAGCCCGATTGTACATATGATAGCATTCTGTTTTTTAGATTTTTTGCTTTACCAACGTAGATAATGTCTCCTTTTGCATTGAGCCATCGATAAACCCCAGGCTCCATAGGAGCTGATAGTACCCGCTTGCGCAATTCATCTAATTCCTGACTCATTGGTTGCTATCTTCTCACAGAGCGTTACTCTGAGCTAGTATGCAACCTCTCGTTTCTGTTCTTATTCTAAACTTCCGTAACGCAAATGCCACAGTGCGTTGTGTGAAGGCATTGCAGGAGCAAACTCTGGTCTCTCAAATAGAGATTTTAGTTATTGATAATCATTCAGATGATGACTCTATTGGAATTTTGCGTACGCAGTTACGGAAGTTTCATAATGTTCGGTTTATAGAGACTCCTTCCAATGAAGGGTTTGGGTCTGGGTATAACGCAGGCATAACGTATGCCGTAGGGGAGTTTGTAGTGGTGAATAACCCTGATAAGGTCTTAGAGCCACAGGGGATAGAGAAGATGGTTGCGTACCTTCAGAAGAATGATGATGCTGGCATTGTTGCCCCACGTCTTATTCATAATGATGGTACACAGCGCCTTTCTATTCGTCGCTACCCACACATATCCGATATCGTGTCTCGACGAAGCTTTTTTGGGAACATGTTCCCATCGTATTTAGATGGGTATTTGATGAAGGATACGAATTTGGATGAAGAGCAGGAGGTAGACTGGGCTATTGGTGGTTGCTTCATGATGCGACGGGATCTTTTTCAGAAGCTTGGCGGGTTTGATGAGCGGTTTTTCCTCTTCTTTGAAGATACAGATCTTTGTCGTCGGTGTCATGAAGTTGGGAAAAAAGTGATATACCTCCCTTCTGTAAGTGCTTCAGATAGAAAAAATCGACTTAGTGGAGAGAGTTTTTGGGACCTATTATTTAAAAAAACTGGAAGAATTCACGTTTCTAGCGCATTTAAGTACTTTTGGAAGTGGAAAGGGAAACATTCGTAGTTGTCCGTTTTTTTGTTGACGCTGCAATGCCTCTCCCGTAGCCTTTGACGGCTTTCTTATGGAAATGATTTCACTCAAAGCAAAGGCCCGCTTGGCAGACACACCTGCAAAAGTTCTTCGCAGGGAGAGCATCGTTCCTGGTGTTGTTTATGGCAACGAGGCAGAGAATACGTCTATTCAGTGTGATTATAGCGAGATCTATAAGGCATACGTTCAGGCTGGAGGAAGTACAATTGTAGACCTTGATATTGACGGTAAGAAGGTTCCTTCTCTCTTCCATGATCTCTCATTTGATCCTGTTAGTGACAGAATTATTCATGTTGATTTCTACGCTGTGAACATGAAGAAGGAGATCGAAGCACAGATCCCACTCGAATTCATCGACGAGTCTGAAGCGGTAAAGACTCTTAACGGAGTACTTATCACGACAAACGATCACGTTACTGTGCATTGCTTGCCAGCAAACCTTCCACACGCACTTCATATTAGTCTTTCAAGTCTTAAGGAGTTCGGAGATGCACTTCATGCATCAGACATTCTCCCTATGGATGGTGTACAGATTATGGACGAGCCCGACACGATGATCGCCACTGTTCAGGAGCCACGTGCTGCTGTAGAAGAAGTTCAGGAAGAAGCAGCTGCTACTGAAGATGAAGAAGGAGAAAAGAAAGAAGGTGAAGAAGGCGACAAAAAAGAAGGTGAAGAAGCAAAATCTGAATAAACACACTTCCTATGATTTCTCGGTTTCTGCCATTTGTTATTATCGTACTTACAGTATTAAGCGCAGCGGTTCTTTTTGCATATGTGAATGGGTATTTTAATACCGAGCAAACATTCTTCTCGGTTGTTATTGAAAATCATGAGGATGCGAGGCCTTATCATGCAGGAATAGAGGATGCAGTGATGGTGCAGGAGTTCTTGGTTGAAGGGTTTATCTCCCGCTTTGTAGCAACATTTGATGCACGAGCTATTCCAAGAGAGATTGGACCAGTGCGTTCTTTACGTCCGTATTTCCTTGATAGTATTGCTCCGTGGTCTCGAACGGTATTCCATGCTGGGGGAAGTCCTGAAGCTCTAGAAAGAGTGACCAATGGGAAAAATTTCTTTGCACGTAACTTACTCTACTTCGATGATGAGCATGGCTCCCTGCGTAAAGTTGGACCAGCTGCTCCTCATGATTTGTTTCTGAATAAGGACTTGATTAAATCTTTCCTTGCAGAGGTTCCAGAAAGTCTTTTGCGTCCGGTGTTGTGGCCTCCTTTTAAAAAAGGAATGCCTGAGGCAGGGGAGACTGCAGAGTCTATACGCGTGAATTTTTTCAATGTACTGCACAATGTATCTTTTGATTTCCAGCCTCTGTCACAGAAATACGAGAGAACAAATGGTGAGACAATTAGCGCAGCAAGGCCTAGTACGGTGGTTATTATGGAAGTTCCAATAGATGAGATTGGCGCTTACGGTAGGTTATTCATGACGCTGAATGGTGGTGGTAAGGCGCAGGTGTTTCACAGTGGAAAGATGTGGGATGCGCGCTGGAGTCGTTCAAGTTTTAAAGAGCCATTCCGCATTACAGATGCAGCAGGGCAAGACATTCCATTTGCCGAGGGGCAAGTATGGATGACGGTACTTCCAACACTAGAACGCGTTAGCTGGGAGTAGGAATTAGGGTTAGGGAGTAGGGGGTAGGGTTAGGTTGGTACTAACGAAGGAAGTCTGGAAGAATAAGAGGTGGTGTTAGCTCTGGTAGTTTTTCAATTATTTCCAGGTCCTCGATAGAAATTTTTCCTATATATAACCGCTTTAGGTCTCCCCCTTTTTCCACGAATGCTTCAATGGCTTTGAGGCCCCTGAAGTACGCCATGCTTTTGGTAAATCCGCCAGGTTCTGATGTGTCACCCAGGCCACGTTTCATAGAAATACACTGTTGCAGCGCTTTGTCTGATGAATAGCCGAGTTCTATTTGAAGAAATGTTCGTGTTTGGGCAAGGCTGTGATGCAAACTGTATTCGAGTCCAATAATGTTCCGCGCAGAGTTGTACCTCTTTTCGGCATGTGAGCTGAGCACACCTCTTTCGTTGTAAATAGCGAGCCCTTCTTGTGTATCTAAATAATTAGCACACCCACGACGAAGAATCGCATATGGTTGGTGGCTACCATTCTCAGATGTTAATACGTGCGTCTCTATTTCATGGGCGATAAGTGCAGCAATGTCTTGTTCTGAAAACATTGCATCTTCACGTATGTATACTTTATTACCTCCAACGGTTACACGAGATACAAGTTTAGTCCTTATATCTACACTCCACTCGTGGAGTGAGTATTGTTCTATAGCTTCTCTGAATTTCTTTTGTGCATTTTCAGCATTAATCATGTCTTTGTCTTGTGGCTTTAAATCGCATGCTATCTGCGCAGCAATCTCTTTTTCTGCGCTAGTGATAAGTGCTTTTGTCGGACGACCAAAGAGCTTTTCAGAGGCTTTTGTAAACTCTGCATTCTTTCCTCGTGCCTCGAGTAAGGTAATGCGATTGACGAGCTCTTTTCGTTTTTTCTCTAGAAGTACTCCCAGTGAAGAGTCATCCTTAACGGTGTCTTTTATTCTCTTCTTCGCATCTTCTAGGCTGCTACCCATTTCGGAGTAGAGGAAGGTTGGGTTGTAGAGTGCATCCTCTTTTAGTCTGTCCATTTCTTCATCGAGGTTGATAGGTTTGATGTGTTTTAGAAGAAGTAGATCTTTATCTATTTGACCAAGGAGGCGGTCTACAGCACGGAGGTCTGTTTTCTGCACGGCTTTTTGCGTAGAGACAGGCAGCGCTTTCTTGGATGGGTCGATAAGGAATCCACTTAAGTCACGAGACCCAATAATTGCTCTATCCGTTCCTCCGAGGTCTTCTGACTGCACAAGGGTTTGGATCTTCTTTCCTTCTAGTGTGAACTTCACACGATATAATCCTTCGGTATCTTTATCTGGTTCTGCACCTTTTTTCTCTTGTAGTTCAGTGATGAGTTTTTTGCTAAACACGGTGCGCTCTTGGTCGCTGGCGATTTTTGCGTTGAGCTCTATGGTCGATCCATCACCAAGGGTGATAGAGATATTTTCTTGCACACCTAGGGTTGGCTTCCCGTTTTGATCACTGCTGTTCGACTTTTTCGTTTTGCTTCCAAAGAGGTCTTGCCCGAGGCGCACTCCCTTTTCTGGAGAGTCTACCTTTAGGCCAGTGACACGCTTTAGTCGTGCCCTTAGAGGTGCTAGATTTGCGACCTGTACCATGAGCCCTGCTCTTGCATTTACCTCTAGGAGTACGGGCCCCATAAGTTCGTCAAGGGCAATGTCTACCGCTAGGTATCCAATATTTGTAATTTGCTGAATCTGGGAACAGATGAGGAGGATTTCATCCCAGTAGGGGATTTGATGACCCGCAGGAGAGCCTCCGTGTGGTAGCTCTTCTATCATGCCGTGGTATTGGGCTGCGTAGGTGGTTGTCCCCTTTGCAATGTCTATTCCGATACCGAGTCCACCAAGGTGAATGTTCGCCTTTCCGTCGCTATTGGCCGTTGGAATACGTGCCATTGCCATGACCGGCACTAGGTTAAATACAATGATTCTTAGGTCTGGAAGTCCTGCTGGTCGGAATTTTGCGAAGCAGGGATGACTGTGCAAGATCTGCTCGAAGAATGCAGTGTCTAATCGTCCTTTTAGTGAGAATTTACCATCCAAGATATCTTCTATATGTTCACGGAGTTCCTGGTCTGTCATAGCTACCTTTCCATTGCGTAAAAACCGTCCTTGTTTATCCCTTCCACGAAGAACAATAATTCCTTCTCCTCCATACCCATAATTAGGCTTTAGTACACATTCGTTTGGAAGGTGCGAGAAGTCGAACTGCAACAATTGATCGCGCGTATCTATACGTCCATAGAGTTTTGCAACAGGTATGCCACGGGCTGCAAGATACGCTTTACTCTTCAGCTTGCTGTCTGCAAAGGCAGTAGCTTTTTTAGGATTGAAGGGTTTGATGTACAAGAGACTTCGAGCATTTAACCCTAAAACGCCGTGATTGGAGAAAAAAGGAAACATGCCTATTCTTCTTGAATGTGTTTAAAGACTTCCCTAAAACGGAAATACTCAACGAGCCTGAGTCCTGTCCATCTACCAAGGAAGACGTTCACACCAACGGTGAGTAAGATGAGTTCTGGGTAGGCAAGTATAAGTGACTGCAGGAATGACCACTGCACAATGAACACACAGACAAGTGCTGCGAGTACTGTTTCTCCGATACCAAATGATGCAGCTTTCCATCCTTCTTCAGATTTCACCGTAAGGAAGCTTTCTGCCAATGTGGACATAATCAGAAGTACGAAGATGGTATCACCTGATAGTGTGATTCCTACGTATGCGCCAATGCCCAGAAGAACGAGTACAGTAAGGCTGACGACTGTCAGGATAATGGCTACTTTTGGAATGTATAACAGTCTCCATTTACGCATAAGTGAACGGGTTGCATATCCTGTAATCAGGATGAAGAGAAGGAATAGGAGGCCAATTTGCCATCCTAGAGCCAAAAAGCTGAGTGCAACAATAGACGGGGTGTAGAGTCCAAATGTTGTAATTCCGATAACCTGTTTAAAGAAGGCAAGAATGGTCGCAATAATCGGTAGCATCAATAGCAGGATGACCGTTTGGCTAGAGACCCCATGTGTCAGCATGTAGTTTACCAGAGATGAAAGGAGGTTCCATGGGCGAATCCCCGTTGTGCTTTCATCGACGATAATAGAGTCGATATCTCTTTGCTGTAGAGCCTCCTGGAAAGCTTCAATGCTCTCTGCAGAGATAAGGGGATTAATTGCCTCTTTACGTGTTACCAGTATCTGGTCGGGCCGAATGACCGTAAAAGGGCCTCCTGCAGTACGTGCCAGTGTTGAAAGGCTGCGGTCTGTGATAAGAACTATTGTTTGATTATGAATGGACTCAAATTTTTCACCATTGTTCTCTACTGCACGCATGAGTGCCTGTAGCCCTTTGATTCCCTCTGTCCATAAAACGACTGCCTCTGCACCATTCAGCGTTGCACTTTCTTCGTTGATCATCGTGAACATAGACTCTTCTGTTCCAAGTGGAATAGCGGACTCTTTTGGCTGCAGAACGCGAAGGAATACACCTGCTTCAGCAGCTGACTGCAGATGGAGCTGTAGCTTTTCCTTCGGAATAGAACTGTCTGCAAGAAGGACAATTTTTCGTTCGTACACGGTGATAGTTCTTGCTGCTTCAAATATTGATGTTACTCCATCGACTTTTGTTGTAATTTCAACACGGAGGTCAACGAGTCCTGTGGACTCTGGAGTGAATACAGCTTCGACAGATCTGCTAATTGGGTATGTGCTTTCTCCTTTAAACCATTTGTACTCGGGGTCTGTACCGACACCTCGGCTTGCAGATGCATCAAGAACAATGGTTCGACCAACTTCTACCTCTTCAGGTCCTGTAATAATGACGGTTGGCGTATCGAGTTCGATACTTGGAACCTCTTGTGCGAATACCGTAAGTGGTATTGCAAGAAAGAGAAGTGCTGCTGGGATGGAGCGTTTCATAAGAAGGGAAGAAGAAGTCTAACGTTTATGCGATGAATGAGTCTCTTTATACTTGAGTACTTGTGATTTTAGCTTTGCAACACAACGATCGACAGCTTCCATAGAGTCTGTCTTACGAGATTCTGCACGCAGAACCTTATTTGGAAGCTTTATCGTCATCGCTACTTTCATGGCATCCTCTTTCTTTTCGGTTTCCCTGTGCTCTGCATCTATGCGGATAAACGAACCGTCATCTTTGATCTTTTTGCAGTACGTAGCCAATTTTCCTATTTTCTTAGCGATTTTTATCAATTCCTTATCGCTGTAGTGAAATCCTTTTTCGAAGTGCTGGATATTCATAAAGTAAGGGGGGAATGAGCTAAATTCATATAAAGGATACCATGTTTTAGCTCTGTAGACATCAATTGTGCCAAAGGCCTTATTTGTGCTATAATAGTTAGAAATATTTACTCAAACACATATGACAGAAAGGCTACCACCACAAAATCCTGAGCGCTTAAATGATAAGATAGAACCTGCTGAGGAGCCTACTAATAATGCTCCTGAAAATACTGAATCAATGGAAGAGAAAAAAGAGCGTACAGATAGTACAACTGAGACATCAGCTGATTTAGATGACTTGAAGGCGGAAAACCTGGAGAAACAAATTGATGGTGCAGGCAGTCCTAGAAATGAAGTACCGCCAAACGAGGTAGTGCCTGGAGAGGTGACTGATGTGAAAAATGAAACTATTGCTGCACGATTCTTTAGTAAGCTCGACCTGAAGGGAATGGTGAAGAAATTGGGTGAATTTAGAAACAAGCTCGCATTTATGGCAGGTTCACTTATTTCACAGATAAAGGAATTGGGAATCTTTAAGAATACAAAGATGCTCGATACTATTTCTGCATTTATTGGTGCAGATAGAGCTCAGCTCGCAGAGGCTATGAAGGTTCATGGTTTTGAAGGTGTTACCGAGAAAGGTAAGTCTAATATGAAGAGCTTGATGGCTGTTCATAAGCAAAAGTTCTCTAAAGTTCCATTGGAAACGTTCTTCTTGCGTGTATCTGAAAATGCACGTAAGGCGTTGAAGGATCAGGGTATAGAAGGAAGTGCAACTGTAGACTTCGCATTGCTTACAGCTGTCGCTAATGGTGCAGACTTCTCTGATGTAGAAGCTAAGAAGCCTGCAGAGAAGGCTGAAGCTACACCTGAAACTTTCCTTACACATGGAGATCTTCTTAATGAAAGTGCTCCCGTAAAGATTGATGGAAATGTTCTTAGTGCAAAGAAGTCACCTGCAGGATTCACATCTTCTTTCGAGGATGGTACGTCAAAGTCGTACAAGCTGAAGGCAGAAGGTCTTTTGGACCTTAGAATCAAACAATCTGTTATTCGAGATACCAAAGAAATGGATATTGTCGTGAACTACTCTGGAGGACAGCTAAAAGGAAAAGTTCCATCAGAAACTGTACTCGACATCGTGAGGCGTCAAGTTGTTCCTGCTACTGCAAAAATTACATTGCAGAATGCAGCAGGAGAAGACGTCGATCTTACTTTTGAAACTGTATAGATATGGCAAATCCAAACCATTCTGAACGGCCGATTACTACTGAAGGGTTCTCGAATCCTCAGCAAAACTCTGTAGAGGCAGAGCGTTCTCGCTTTGCACGAGCGTTCGATTTTGTCCTTCATGGAACGGCAGATCTTTCTGAGGAAGCTGCTAAGGCAGCACGACCTCTTGGGAAGATTACACATCATACGATCGCAGCACCTATTCGATACGCTATTGGCGCTATCACGGGAAAAGCAAAGAGATAAAAATATATACATACACACATTTCATTTATGGCACCTCTACCAAATAAAAACGCTCGGCTTGCAGACAGTACTCTCGAATCGTTGCGTCGTGCACCTATGCAGGCAGCGAAAGAGGTTATTGATAACCTTAAAGAGGCTGGGGAGGAGAAGGGTGAGTTCCTTAGTCGTTTTCGAGAAAGTTTTAGAGCACTGGATGAGAAGGTTCGAGCACAGATCTCTACAAACCTAGAGGGTCTTATTACTCGTAATACGAATGTAGGACTTGAGGCATTGAAGGTGGAAACAGATGCTATGCAACAGCTGTTATCAGCAGAAGCCGAGAAGGTGAAGGCCCCTGAAAAAGAGGTGATGAAGGCTGGTATTTTACCAAGTGTTGATAATGTAAAAGGTGTTGGAAATAAGATGGAAAAAATGGCAGATGTCATGTTGCCTCCGGAATGGACAAAGCATATGTCCCGAGGTCAGAAGATAGGTGTTAGTGCAGTGACAGGAGTCGCTGCTGCATTCGCTCTTTATCAGGCTGGAAAGTGGCTATTTAAGCGAGGGAAGAAGTCTGTAGAAGTTGCAAAGGCAGAGGCGAAGAAGTCGAAAGGCGGGTTCTTTAAAAAGCTTGCTATCGGACTTGGTATTGGCGCATTAGCATTCGGAAGTTATAAGGCTTACGAGCTGTATAAGGAAGTTGGTGATCTGAAGGGAATGGCAAAAAGAATCAAAGAGGAATCTTTAGAAAAAATTGATGAAGCAAAAAAGAAGGCAAAAGAAGCATTGGGACTCAGTCCAGATACAGAGAAGACAAAAAAGAAAGAGAAGAAAGAGGCTGCACCAGAATTTATTAGGCAGACATTATATTCGGGGGCTTCCCCAGCGATACTTCGTTTGTATGGTGATGAAGCAGATAAGATTGGTATAGATATTTTTGCTAAAAACCAAAAAGAAGACCTTGCAGATGTAATGAATCGCGTGAGTGTTAATGTAGTTACCGCAGGTACTATTTCAACAAGGACTTCTCCAGAACTGATGAAGTCTTTGTATGGGAATGAATTAGACTCTTTGAGTGATGAACAAAAGAAAAGTATTTTGAATGCGTGCGTTATTGCGAAATATTATGTCGATAATAATCGTGACGATGTTTTAGAGTATTACGAGCTTTTAAAATCATCTGATGGGTCTGCTGGAGTTCCTGCACAATTTGATGACCTTACGTTCGATCAGGTATTTGATATTGTTGCTTCGAGTCCGGTTCGCGCTGTAGCAGATTTTGTCTCAGTGGTTCCTTCAATGATTAAAACTGAAACACTTTTTAATCCGAATCAACTAAAAGAAATGCTTTCAAAGGCATACGATTCTATGAAAGAGGTAGGATTGAGTGAATTTGCCCTGTTGCTTACTAGGGTTCCTGAAAAGGACCGTAGTCGTATACGTATTGAAAATGTATCAAATGCAATATCGAGTAGTAATCAGCGCTTAGCTGTTGTTGCCAGCTCGGGGCTTTCAGTAGAGGGTCTGAGGCCAGAAGAACAAAATTTATTGAAGAATATTGCGACTGAAGTATTAGAGTATCCGCCTTTAGAAAATGATGAATTCTTTGGAGATGTGTGTCATGGAGACGAGGAAATTATTTCTGTTGTTGATGACATTATTAAGCAGAAGTTATGGATGCGGGATGCATTGCAATTATTTTATTTGCGCAATAAAGATGGAGGAAATGTTACTGGAATGCGCATTAAAATTTTACATCTTCTTTCTAAATATGGTGAAGTGGAATTGTTTACTCGATTCAGTACTAACATGGCATCAGATATGGCATCTCATGCTACGGGAGAAGTTGTTGGATATTCTATGGGTTTGGAAGAATTATCTCCAAAAGAGGAGAAAGTTATTCGTATGGTGAGGCGAGAAATAGCCAATAAAACGGGAAAGGCATGGGATAGTTTTAAGGGATTTGCATCCACAAAAGAAGGTTTAGCGGTTTTAGCTCTTTCTGGATTCATTGCGGAGCGTAAAGCTGGACTTACGAATCTGCCTGTTCGCCTCTTTCAGCGACGGCAACGTTATTTATTGTCTCGGTTAGATCGATATAGTCATAATAGAATTATGAATCGCTTTGGTGTTAGTAAAAAGGTAGCAGGTTTGATTCAAACTAGAGCACATGAAGTACGTAGCGTTAAACTATATTCTCCTATTGGGAAAGAGAATTTCCGTGCAGGAAAAATATCAGAGGCTGCGACAGACATTCGTAAAATGATGAAGGTGGGAAGATTGGATCGCCTTGCTTCAATCTCTGCTAAAGATATTGCAAAGTATCATAATGTTCCAGCAAATGTTGCTAGTCAGATTAGAATAAGTGCTAATGCAGCTCTTTCTCAACTTGATAATACATTTAGCATGGAAGTTACAATTGCAAATATGGATGAAGTACGTGTCGGTAAGGCTTTGGATGATATTGATGATGTTATTAGAGGTGCAGGAGGAAAGGTAAAGTATATGGGAATTATACAAAGAGGGTTCCGTACGACAGTTGGTAAACCTATTGGCGGAGCTATTGATGTCGTAAAGAAAATTCCAGCTGCAACGCGTATTATTATGGCAAGTCCACACTGGGCAACAGCAGCTGCAAAGCTTGGTGTTACTAAAGATGTACTTATAAATGCATTAAAGCAGATAAGGATGTCTCCGCAACTTGCTCAGGCTTTTGCAGGCTCGAAAAATGGAATGTTGATGTTGTTTAATGCAGTAAAAACTACTGGTGTTTCAGGAGTGAAATATTTAGCAATAGTCGGGACTAAGGTTCTGCCATTAATGCGAGTTGGAGGCAAGGCACTTGTAGGGCTTGATGCTGCAATTGCAATGTATGAAATCAATGCAAACCAAGCTCGTATTAAGGGTACAGACAATGAATCGTTGAAGGAGTTTTATAAGGCACAAGATGCTGTGTATCTCCAAAGAGGATTAACAGGTACTGCATTAGCAGCAACATGGATGAGTACTACCACTACGGGAAGTTTTGCAGCTGGTTCTATTGCATTGCCAGGTACTGCAGCAGCAACTGGAGCGGTAACTTCAGCTGCCTTGTTTCCTATTGCTTTCGTTGCAATAGGTGCAGGAGCATATTCTGCTGATCAAATAAATTCTGTATCAGAAGGCTGGCTTAAAGACGAATCAGACTGGAGAAAGCATACTCCTGGAGATCTTATGAAAGAATTGCAAAATGTTGCCCCTGGTCAACATGGCTACTGGGAAGGATCTGCCAGTGGAACACGCGCAGAAAATTATGCTAAATGGTTGACCAGCTTGGGTACTGATGAGTATGCAAAATGGGAAAAGGAAAACTGGGATCGTATTGAAGGCGCAAACCTTAATAAGCGAGAGATGATCACAAAATCATATCTGTCTCATATGACAGATTTACCTCAGCAACAAGGAGAATTTCAATCAGAATATAAAAAACGTTTTGCAGAATTTCAAAAGTATCAGAATTTCTATGTGATGGAGCAAACGGAAAACCAGGCAGGTCCAACATTGTCACTTGTATATGACAATGCACATACTCATGCAGAGCTTATGACTCTATCAAAGCAGTTAAAAGAAAGTGGTTCATCTCAAATGATTACTGTCTCTCTTGCTAACGATGAAGGTAAGCTGGTTGACCATGAGTTTGACATTGCAGACTACGCTTCGTTTAAAGGCGATACCGATAGCAAAAATGGAGTGATGCGCTTGAGTGTTATTTATGAATATGGACAGCAAAAGAAGCAAATGACTCTGGTTCAGAGCAACATCTTACGTGAGCTTTCGAAAGAAAATCCAACATTAAAGATTCAGAGACGTCTTATGATTCAAAAAGAGATTCTAATGGGTGCTCGTCACCAACTGCCTCGTACAGAGCGAAGGATTCTTGAAGCTGATTATGCGTGGATGCCTTGGAATGAGGATGAAGGAGCAGCAGTTGCTCGATATGCTTTATACAAGAGGGTACGTGCTCAGTTAGATAAGGATACAAATGAGTTATTGGCTATGGAGGAGCCAAGTGTAGAAAAGCTAGAAAGGGCAGTGAGTAATTTAAAGGCCGAAATTCAAGGTGCTGATCCGATCAAATTAAGTGAAGAGGGAGCATCAAAAGGATATGCGTCTAAAATAGAAAAATTGGGTTGGGATATTGCTCCAATGGTTACAGATCATCGTTGGATAATGCATCAGATTGTTTCTGAGGCTTAAGTGCTACAATAGCACTCTATGCCATACAGCTTCTCCCAATTAAACACTTATCGTACGTGCCCTCGGCAATACGAGTTTGCGAACGTGAAAAAGATTTCACGTAGTATTTCAGCTGGTGAAAGTTTTGGTAGTAGTGTGCATAACACTTTGAGTAAGTGGGGGAAGTTAGAAATAGGATTAGGGAGTAGGGGGTTGGGGTTAGGGAATCAGCTTGCCTTATTTCAAAGTGTTGAGGAGGAGTCTCCTTTACCCCTTAGTTTTGATACTTTATCCCGTTTATGGCATCAGTCTTTTATTTTCCAGGGATATGCAAGCAAAGTTGATGGTGATAAAGCGAGGGCAAAAGGAGAAGTGCTTATGCAGCATTTCTTTGAGTGGTGGATCGAAAAAGAACGTGAGGTATTGGCGGTGGAGAGAGGGTTTAGACTAAAAGAGGGAAAGGATTCAAAAGATTCAAAAGATTCACAGGATTTGATTATTGCAGGAAGATTTGACCGAGTGGAAGAGGACAGTGGATCATCAAATGTTATAGATTTTAAAACAGGAGGACTCCGTACACAGGAAGAAGTGGATGCAGACTTGCAGTTGTCCATTTATGCACTGGCTGCAGAGCAAGAGTTCGACATGCCATGTACGAAACTGACGCTGATGTTCTTACATGAAGATGGTATTACCGAAGTCCACACGTCTCGGTCTGATGGACAATTAGCAGAGGCAATGCAACAGATAGATGTTCTTAGCGGTGACATAGAAGATGCACAGTTCGATCCTACTCCTTCACTCGGCGCATGCGGTCGCTGTCCGTACAAGGGAGTCTGTGATGCTGCTATCTTGTCCTAGTAATAGAGCGCTCATCTCTTTATACTCTCAGCATGCAATCTTTCCTTGTTCAATATCCGTTCGTTATTTGCGTCAGTATTATGTTATTTGCAGAAGTAACGAAGCATTTCTTAGAAGGTACAGTGCATGGTATCTGGTTTCAACATGGCGGTATGCCAAGTTCACATAGTGCGTTTGTCGCATCACTCTTAATTGTTGTCGGTACGATAGATGGTGTGGGGTCTACAACATTTGCTATAGCGACTGTGCTTGCAGGAATCGTATGGTATGACGCTGCGTTTGTACGGTCTCAGGTTGGAAAACAGGCAAAGGCATTAAATATTTTGCGTCAGCTTGAAGAGTTTTCAGAACGTGTAGGACACAGTGTTGCCGAGGTGATTGGTGGAATTATCTTTGGAACGTTGCTGACGATGTGGATGGTGAACTTGGTGAATCTGTAGTACTCTGCTGCCATGTATCTTTCTCAATTATTCACCAGAACGTCTAAAGAGACTCAGTCCGATGCGAGCTCTATTAATGCAGACTTGCTCACCAGAGCAGGGTTTATTCATAAAACAATGGCAGGTGCGTATTCATACTTACCACTAGGACTTATTGTTCTTCGCAAGGTTGAGAACGTTGTACGCGAGGAAATGAATAGTGCTGGTGGTCAGGAGATCTTGATGTCTGCACTTTCGCCAAAACAGAACTGGGTAACAACAGATAGATGGGAGGGTTTTGACGCACTCTTTAAGATGCCTGCATCAGGAGATACAGAATATGCATTGAACCCTACACATGAAGAGATCGTCACACCGCTTGTTAAAGAGTATGTCAGTTCGTATAAGAACTTGCCGTTTGGTTGTTATCAGATTCAGACAAAGTTTCGAAACGAACCGAGGGCTAAGTCTGGTATCTTACGTGGTCGGGAGTTCCTCATGAAGGATCTTTATTCATTCCATGCAGATCAGGAAAGTTTAGATGAATATTACGAAGTTATGCATGCTGCCTACAACACGATTTTCGAACGCTTAGGTTTAGCTGATAAGACATATTATACGTATGCTTCTGGCGGTTCGTTTTCTCAGTTCTCACACGAATTTCAGGTAGTGCTATCACAAGGCGAAGATACTATTTATGTAAGCGTTGATGCAGAGAAGAAAGGTATGAACATTGCGATCAATAAAGAGATCTTTGAAGAGGGTGTTACCAAGTGTCCAGAGACTGGAGGGACAAGCTTCCGTGAAGAGAAGGGGTCTGAAGGTGCGAATATCTTTAAGCTTGGTACAAAGTTCTCAGAGCCATTTAAACTGCAATTTACAGATCAAGACGGAAAGATGTTTCCAATCACCATGGGGTGTTATGGCATTGGTGTATCACGCTTAATGGGAATTATGGTTGAAGCATTTGCAGATGATGATGGGATGCGATGGACAGAAGAAATAAACCCTGCAGACTTTCATATTGTCCCTATTTCAAAGACTGAAGATGATGAGTCCTACAAGAAGGCAGTTGCTCTTTATGACCGCTTAGCAGAAGAGGGGAAGACTGCGATCTTTGATGACCGCCTTAAAGCTTCTGTTGGTGCAAAGCTTGCAGATGCAGACTTGATTGGTTGTCCTAAGCGTATCGTGATCTCACCAAAGACCCTCGAAGGCGCAGGTGCAGAACTTAAAAATCGCATTACAGGGGAGGTAATGATGGTTGCGATAGATTCAATTTAATTATTCTTCGAATTCCTCGATGAGTGTTGGGATTTGCGCATGCAGTGCACGTCTTTGTTTTATGATTTGTCGAAGTGTGATGATATCTGACATAGAAGTATCGGAGGTTTCAGTCTGTAAGGTCTGCAGTATGGCGAATGCTCCACGTCGAATGTCCAATGTTTCTTCTTGTACTTCTAGTTCTGGTAGCAGGCGAGCAAGGATTGCAGATGCCGCTTTATCAAGGTGCTCATCTGCTGATGATATATCATTGAGTAAGCGTTGATAAGATCTTGGAAGCCTGGTCTCGTCTACAATGACATTGAAATCCTCTACAAGATCATTATGAACAGTTAGTAATGCTTCTCTCCCTAGAGAGTCGATATCAGTAAGTGTTTCTGACATAGGAGAGGTACTATGCGATAAAATTCTTATTTATGCAATCTGTTCCCTTTTAATTTGAGAATCTGTATACTCATACGTACTCATTCATCATTCCCATACTATTCATGAAAAAGCTTTCTCTCCTTATTGGAACACTTGGTGGCGCTACTGCTGGTTATTTGTTTAGCAACAAAACTTTGCGTGAAAAAATAGCAAATGCAAAGGATGGAGAAGAGGCGGCAAAGCTGCTTGGTTCTGCTTTACAGAAGGATGGAAAGAAACTTGCGAAGCAAGTTCAAGAGTTCATCGATAGTGATGAAGTCCAAAATAATGTTACAAAAGCAAAGAAATTTGCAGAGAAGAAGGTGTCTGAGGCAAAAAAGGAATTAAACGCTGGAAAGTCACAGGTGAAGAAGTCTGTAGCGACTGCTGGGAAAAAAGTAGAAAAATCTGCAAAAAAAGCCGTAAAAAAAGGCCAGACAAAGGCAAAGAAAACCGTGAAGAAAACTACCGAAAAAGCGAGGAAAACAGCAGCTAAGACTGCTAAGAGAGTAAAGACAAATGTACGGAAGCTAACGTAGATAAGAGAAAACTCTTGTCAGTTTTGCAAAGGTATGTTGCTGTACCCTTGCAATACAGTTAATATCCATCTACTTTACATCCCTCTTATTACTTTTTTCTTTAGCTACACATGAAGATTACGCACTCTCTCATCTCAGCTGCCTCAGTTCTTGCGATTTTTGCTGGGTCCGCTACACCTGCTCTTGCTTACCGCAGAGGAGTACCTCCTGTTGCAACTACACAGTTGCGTCAGCGTTCTGAAATTCGTGATTTGTATGCAGATGCATACTCTTCAATTTTACATGATGCTGGTATGACACGTTCAGCTTCAGTATCTGATACTACTGGTCGTGCTCACCTTGCTCGCGCACAGGTTAGGTCTGCTCAGAGAAACTTCCGTCGTCACGTTCTTGGATACCTTCGTGGTGTTGATTACCGTGTACTAAACGTTTCTGGCGACAACCGTCGCGTTGTTTCTAAGGGTCTTCCAACAACACTTGTTCAGACAGGTGGGAATCATCCAGATAACAATGGTAGCTGGGGTTACGACCGTCCAACTCGTCGTGACATCCGTGAAAACTTTTACCACTCACAGGTAGATGACCGTGACCGTGATATCCTTGGTGAAAGAGCAGACAGTCACCGATAAGAACATCACAAAAATATATGTAATCTAAAAGCCGCTCTCTGGAGCGGCTTTTTTGTATACCAGAAGTGTACACAGCTCTAGCTCTACACATCCCTGCCCTATACACTATCTTAGAAATTTCCCCCCAATACATATGCTACCCGTATTCGCTGACCCGTTTTCCAACTCTCTTGTATCCGTTCTTTCGACTGGAGTGCTTGCATTGCTTACTGCAATGATCTTTCGCATTCTCATTCAAATGCAGGGAACTGGAACAGAAAAGATGAAAGTTATTGCAGACCAAGTTCGCGCTGGTGCGATGGCTTTCCTTAAAAGAGAGTACAAAGTAATCGGCATATTTGTTGTTCTTATTGCTGCTTGTATTTTTGTATTCCTGGATACAGGACTTGCAAATGCACAGAGTGGTAACTGGGGAACACCATTTACTTCTGGTAGCTTTGTTCTTGGTGCTTTTTGTAGCGTCCTTGCAGGGTACATTGGAATGCGTGCAGCTACTGCTGCAAACATTCGTACAACGCAAGCCGCACGTACGAGCCTTGGAAACGCATTGCGTATCGCCTTCCTTAGTGGAGCGACTATGGGGCTATCTGTAGTAGGACTTGGTATTCTTGGTCTCGTTGGAGGTCTTTTGTACCTTGTACATACTGCAGGTCTTTCTCTTGGAGATGCGTTGCAATCCCTTACAGGGTTTAGCTTCGGTGCTTCTACTGTTGCATTGTTTGCACGTGTTGGAGGAGGAATCTTTACAAAGGCTGCAGATGTTGGAGCAGACTTGGTTGGTAAGGTTGAAGCGGGTATTCCAGAGGATGACCCACGTAACCCAGCAGTTATCGCAGACAACGTTGGAGACAACGTCGGAGATGTTGCTGGAATGGGTGCAGACCTTTTCGAGAGCTACGTTGGATCGTTGCTTGCAGCGATGCTTATTGGACTGACAACTTCATGGGCTAACCCAGAGATTGCAGTGCTCTTCCCATTGTTTGTATCAGCCCTCGGAATTGTTGCTTCTATTATTGGAACATTTGTTGTTCGTACAAAGAAGGGAAGTAGCGACGTACATAGCGCTCTTAAGAATGGACTATTTCTTTCATCGGGAATTGTTGTTGCAGGAACATTCTTCCTCGCAAACAACCTCCTACCAGCAGACGCATGGTTCGGAGTATTCATGGCGATGGTTGCAGGACTTGTTTCTGGTTTGATCATTGGAATCCTTACAGAGTACTACACATCAGAACACTACAAGCCGGTAAAGGAGTTGGCAGATTCTGCAAAGACTGGCTCTGCTACAACACTTATTTCAGGACTTGCACTTGGATACTCATCAACATTCTTCCCAGTACTTGTTATCTGCGGAGCTATTGGTGTTGCATACACACAGTCAGGACTTTATGGAATCGCAATTGCTGCGGTTGGAATGCTTTCAACACTTGGAATTTCTTTGGCGGTAGATGCTTATGGACCGGTTGCAGATAATGCAGGTGGCCTTGCAGAAATGGCAAAGCTTCCAAAGCAAGTGCGCACGCGTACAGATGCACTTGATAGTGCAGGAAACACAACAGCTGCTATCGGAAAAGGGTTCGCAATCGGATCTGCAGCGCTTACGGCTTTGGCTTTGTTCTCTGCGTTCGCAGAAGCTGCAAACCTTCAGTCTATTAACTTGATGAACCCATACACATTGATTGGACTACTTATCGGTGGAACGCTTCCATTCGTTTTCTCTGCAATGACAATGAACGCAGTAGGACGAGCAGCATTCTCTATGATTGAAGAAGTACGTCGTCAATTTAAAGAGATCAAAGGACTTATGGAAGGAACAGCACAAGGTGATAGCGCACGATGTGTTGATATCGCAACGGCTGCAGCTATCAAAGAGATGATGCTTCCAGGTCTCATCGCAGTAACAGCACCTGTCCTTGTAGGGTACGTTCTTGGAGCAGAGGCTCTTGGAGGACTACTTGCAGGTTCACTCGTCACAGGAGTACTCCTCGCGATCTCTATGGCGAACAGTGGTGGTGCTTGGGATAACGCAAAGAAGTACATTGAAGCTGGAAACCTCGGAGGAAAAGGATCAGATGCTCATAAAGCAGCTGTTGTAGGAGATACTGTAGGAGATCCTTTCAAGGATACCTCAGGACCTTCTATTAACATCCTCGTGAAGCTTATGACTATTGTGTCTGTGCTGACAGTAAGCCTGTACACAGCAAATGGTCTTATAGGTTAATAATTTTGAATAGTAATGTATCAAGCGCTCGAAAGGGCGCTTTTTGCTTGCGAAAGAATCCCGAGGGCTTAATAATGGCTTCCTTATGCCAAAACTAAACTTTAATCCACAGGATCACCCAGACCTGACGTATCAGGACGCGTTTTTTATGCCGGTTAATGCTATTGAGCAAAAAGTTATGGATGGAATATCTGAAGATGAAGTCTCTCAATTGAAAAAACTAAAGACTGAATTAGTACAAGCTTCAGTTGAGCTTAAATTAGAAGCACATCGTAAGTATTTTGCGGAAGTGATTAGATTGTCTGCATTGCATAACATCAGCAGTGGCCTTTCGAGGGATAAAGTAGATTTTTCTCCAGCAGATGGACTCGGAAATACGACACCTGTTGTATCGTCAAATATGAATCGCGTTACAGGCAAGAGAATGGCGGAGGTTATGGCGCGTATGGGTGGAGCTGCTGCAATTCCTCAGGATAAATCTAACGAAGAACTAAAAAAGATTGCAAAATATTTAGAGTCCCGTACACAGTACCCAACACCAATTACTGTTACCCCTGACACTTCTGTAAAGCAGTTGGCAGAGTTTATGGATAAGCGGGTGACGAGTACGGCAGTTGTTGTTGATGATGATGGTAGATTCCTTGGTGTTGTTGATCAGAGTAAAATTCCAAGTAGTCAGGATAAAGACCGTTCGATTAAACAATATATTCGTAAAGATTCTGTTGTCACAGAGGAGGAAGGAATATCACCTATTGATGCTGCGCGCCTCATGGTGAGTGAAAATAATCCGCTTCTTCCCATACTTCGTAGTGATGAAACAGTTGCAGGTGCATATACCAAGAAAGAGGCAGCATATGCACATCGTTATAAGCCATTTGAAGGTGTGAATGGTGGTCTTGCTTTTGTGCCAACCATTGGTGCGTTAAATAATAATCCATTAGAGAGATTGCGATATGCGATTAGTCTTGGTGCAAGAGGCGTGGTATTTGATACAGCAAATTTGGATCAGGAAATAGCTGCTTATGATCATATTCTTCAGGCTAGAGAATATATTGAAAATGAAGTTGATCGTGATGTGACTATTGTTGCAGGAAATGTTGTCACGCGTGATGCAGTCCGTCGTGCGATCTCATCTGGTGCAGATATTGTTAAAGTTGGAATCGGCCCTGGAGCGATGTGTTCAACGCGCAGAGAGACAGGTGTAGGTCGCCCACAATTTAGTGCGGTTATGGACTGTGGTGAGGAGGCACAAAAATACGGCAAAAATATCTGGGCTGATGGAGGTATTGTTGATCCACGAGACTCTGCTTTAGCTTTAGCATATTCGTCACAGGTTATGCTCGGTACAATACTCGCACCTACAGCAGAGAGCGCGACAGACCTTTATAAAGACGATGAAGGTAGGACATATGCTATTAACACAGGTATGGCTGCTCGCCAATCTTCTGAGCTGAGAAATGGATCAACAGAAAATGATAGGTCATTCATACGGAATATCCTTGGGCATCGTAGTGAAGGTGTAGAATCACGTGTGTACCAAAAGCCAGGTATGCAGTCTGCAGCTGATATTGTTCATCATATGATGGATGGTGTTACGTCAGCAGTAACGTATTCAGGAGAGCTTGATATGCCAGGATTTAAGGAACGTGCTCGCATTGGTATCCAGATGGCTAGTGGATACCAGGAAGGTCTTCCTAAGTAGGTCTTCAGAAGTTACACTCTTTTTATGCAGACACTCAACATGATCACCGACACAGAAGAGATCTCTATTGCACAAATAGAGGGTGATTATAAAGACCCCATACGGCGCTTTATTTTTTCAACGCCGAGCACGTGTGAGGTCGTTAACAAGCCAGAGTTAATGGGAGTTGCTTATACAGAAGCTATAGAGAAAGGAATGACTTCCTTCCTCAAGGCTTTTAAAGATCAGTTGCCATCAGATATTGCTGAGAAAGATGTAAACGTTCTTAACTTCTTACGAGGTGGGCTAAACTTTGGTATCCGTAATGCACTCAGCCTTGCATATAACTGGAACCTTCATGGTTCTACGTTTATTAGTAGTCAGCGTAACAAAGATGAAGATGGAAGATGGTATGTCAGTGAAGATTCCTACCGTAAAAGTACGATGGGAAGAGGAAGTGTGGTGTTTTGCGGTGACGTTGTTGCAACAGGGGTAACGCTTGATAGCGGACTCCAGACACTGACCAAGATCCTTGAAGAGTCTGATGCCTCTATCCGTCACTTGGTATTCTTTACTATCGGATGTCACAAGACTGAAAAAATTCTTGAAAAGTATTTTGCGATTTGGAAAGAACGTTTTAAGGATTTCGAAGGAATAGATGTTGTGTACATCGAAGGAAAGTTTCATTTAGCTGATTCCAAAACAACTACCACTATTAAACTTCAGGGTACTGACCTTTTGCGTCGTGAATCAGTTCTTATGCCAGCATTTATTGCACATCAGGAGCAAAACGTCAGATACGCTTTAGAGCGTTGTACTATTTATGATGCAGGTTCCCGTGCATTTGATGTTGCCGAGTACAAAGAAGATGTGCATCAGTATTGGACTGAAGTCCAGAAGCTTGCTGCAGACGGCATGACAACAACGCAGTATTTAGAAGAACGTTATCCAGAGGCATCAGATTCATTGAAAGCTAAAGCAAAAGAAGTTTCTCTTACAGAGATTGCAGAGGAGAAAGTAGCGTTCTTTACGTAGTCTGAGAAGTGTTGAGTGTTGGTGCACGCTCCAAGATTGCATTTTTTGTATAGCTACTCATTTCTAGGTCGTGTGCTTCATGATATTTCTCGACAGCATCTATTTCATTTTTGCACACTGTAAAGATATCCCAGTCATCAGGACTAATAGCTCCCCATGACTGCATTTTTTCTAAGTCGCTAAGGACTTTTTCAGACATCTGTTCGCCCATTACAAAAATTGGCATCCCAGGCATCTTTCCGCATTGAATGAGGCATGCAGCATCCCAGAGTTCATCTTCTGTTCCAAAGCCTCCTGGCATTGCAAAGATTGCTGGATGGTTTGGATGTCCGTTATTTTCATTCCCATTATGTTTAATAGTGCGACCCATAGCAGTAGAGATAAGCGCTCCTTTGCGTGGTGCAAAATTCTTAATAGTAAGGTTGAGCTGCAAATGATTGTTCCAGAATGCTTCAAATGGCAACTGAATGCGAATTCCCATGCTGTGGATTTGTGACCTGGCAGTAACGATTGCATTTTGAATCTCTTCTCTTGCATCCTCTGGTGCAGTTTCAAGTTTATTGTTTAGTGTATTGAGGATGTTCCACCGTGCAAGCATCGCACCATGGTTTGCAGCTTCCATTGTTCCTGGACCTGCTCCACTGAGTACAGTTTCCGATGTGCCATCTTCACGCAAAGACCCTGTTACAATTGTTTCATTTAGCCAACGAACAGCGTCGTATACAGGAGAGTTGGGTGGAGTGCGTGCACTACCGAATGTGACGATTCTTCTTCCGTGAATTTCTGGAAGTTCGTGCACAGCTACAATAGTATCTTGTAAAATATGCTGTAGGTCTTCGGATGGGTACATAGTACTCATAGACTCCCACAATCCCTCTTGTACAAGAATAAATGTTTCGAGTGTTTCGAGTGTTTCTTCTAGTCTTTTTGTTGCTTCTGTTTCCTCCCCAAGTCCATCTCGAATTCGCTTAAAATCACTTTGATCTGGATAACATCCATCAAACCCAATTCCACGTAATTGTGTCAGTTCATTTCGCGTGTTATCTGACAAATTCTTCCAGATTTCTGGCTGAGCGTAGAGCGTATGTATCCCTTGGAGCATCTTGTATGCAATAATGTTATTTCTGTTTCCAGATTCTTCGAGTCTCTCTATTGTACGCTTAGAAGGAGGGGATGGTGACGGACGGATGAATTCGCTTCTCTCCCGTTCCTGATCAGCATTTAGTAAACTCATGTTATAGTATTTATACTTGGATATCTGAAAGAGTCAAGGCCTCGTGTGAGCTTTTATCTCTCCTTGCTTTTAGGCGAAATTTCGGTAGTATCTGTTGCGGGCGTCTCCCCCGAGAATCTATCGGAAGAAGCCAATTTTATTTGTATGAATCCTTCCAAAAAACCTGAATCACCAGCCGTCGCCAAGGCTATGTCCGGCAAGAAGGTTGCTCAGAACCCAGATGGGAAGACGAAAAAAGACCCCCGTTTTATTATTGTGACCGGTGGTGTTTGCAGTAGTCTCGGAAAGGGAATTGCAGCAGCTTCTATTGGTGCAATTCTTAAAACAACAGGACTGAAAGTGTTTGTTCAGAAGCTCGATCCGTACTTGAACATCGACCCAGGAACAATGAGCCCATTCCAGCATGGTGAAGTGTTTGTCACAGATGATGGAGCGGAGACAGACCTAGACCTCGGACACTACGAGCGCTTTATCGACGAACCGATGAGCAAGCTTTCAACGGTAACTACAGGTCGTATCTATACAGAGGTTCTCGCAAGAGAGCGCAAAGGAGACTTCCAAGGAGGAACGGTACAGGTTGTGCCTCATGTGACGGATGCTATTAAACAAAACATTATTAATGCTGCAGAGAAGAGTGAGTGCGATGTGTTGATGGTAGAGATCGGTGGAACAGTAGGAGACATCGAAGGAGAGCCATTTTTGGAAGCTATCAGACAAATGAAGGCAGAAATGGGTAGGGAGAAAATTATGCATGTGCATCTCACACTACTTCCGTACTTGAAGGGATCAAAAGAATTAAAGACAAAGCCAACACAGCTTTCTGTCAGAGAGCTTCGTCGTATTGGACTACAGCCAGATATGATCTTGGCTAGAGCTGATTACAAGATCACAAAAGACCTGCTTGATAAGATCTCTACATTCTGTTCAGTTGCTCGCGCAGCGGTTATCCCTGCGCAAACACTCAGCAGTATTTACGATGTTCCGGTAGCGCTTCAGAAGTACAAAATTGCACAGATCATTGGCCGTCAGCTAAACCTTGGCGACCTAAAGCCAGACATGACTGCATGGAAAGAGGGAATGGAACGGCATACAAAAGCAGACAAGGCGATATCTATTGCTGTTGTTGGTAAGTATACAAATCTAGAAGATGCATATTTGAGTGTTATCGAATCTATCAAAACGGCTGCTGTTCACGAAGGGTACAAAGCAGATATCGTTTGGATCGATAGTGAAAAGCTAGAACAAAAAGACAAAGATAGCTGGAAGCTTCTTAAGTCCTGTAAGGGGATGGTTATCCCAGGTGGCTTTGGAACACGTGGTATCGAAGGAAAGATTGCAGCAGCACGCTACGCACGAACAAAGAAGGTACCGTACTTGGGGCTTTGTCTTGGGTCACAGATACTTGCAATAGAGTTCGCACGTACCTTCCTAAAGGACGAGCTGATTACGAGTGAAGAGTTTGATGAAGACGAAAAGCTACCACGAAGTAAGTACTTGGTGCACTTCATGAAAGACCAGAACAAAGGAAGAGCACGTGGAGGAACACTTAGGCTGGGAACGTATAAGTGTAAGCTTAAAAAAGGAACAAAGGCGCACGCTGTGTATGGTGAAGATGAGATCGAAGAACGTCACCGTCACCGATACGAGTTTAATAATGCCTTTAGAAAGAAACTGGAGGACAAGGGGCTTATTTTCTCGGGTGAATGGCCAGAAAGTAAGCTAATGGAAATTGTTGAAGTGAAGAACCATCCGTTTATGGTTGGATCACAGTTCCATCCAGAGTTTAAGAGTCGACCACACAAGCCACATCCATTGTTCGCAGGATTGCTAAAGGCAGCAACGGGGAAGAAGGTCTAGGTTCCGAATAACTGTTTACGTTTACACTTCGCAACCATCTGAAGCATTTTCATGCCGCCTGCTTTGAGGATCTGTTTTCCTGTTGCAAGAGACTCCATTATCCCAGGCGCACTAATGCGCATGCCTGCTCCTCTTCTTTCTTTTACCCTTTGCAGCATTTCTATAGGTGTAAGTTCAACTTTCGATCGTATTTTTGTATAGGTAGATGTGTATTGGTCATATGCACTTATATGACTATCGCCACCGGCGATTGTTGGTAGTTTAAATTTTTGAGCAAAGCGTTTTGCGAGTCTGTTAATCCCTTTTCCTATACGTCCGTTATATTCAACCAATACTTTTTTGCGTGCTAGTTCTTCCTGTTCATTTTCTGGAAGCATAAGAGCGCCTTCTGCAGTACCGACGTGTGGAAGAATAATGGTGTGACCCATTTCTTCGGCGATACCAGTCAGCTCTGTTGCACTAATATTTACCGTTCCGTAGATGGGATTATGTGGATCGAGCCGGTGTTCAATCTCTTCGTCAAATAGTGTGAGGATGTCGTCTTTTATTCCTAGGATAAGCACGTCGATTCCAGATTCGTCTTTAATCTCTACGCCTGCACCAATCATTGAGTGCTCAAAGTCTCTGTGAGCATCGACATTGTTATGGTCTGTGACAAAGATGTGAGTGTTCTTGTCGTGAGCAATGTTTCCGATCTCCTCTATGCCGAGCTCTCCATCACTGTGGTTGGAGTGGGCATGTGGATTGAGGCGATACTTGATCATACTGCTTCACTATACCCTTGTAGGCTTTCGTAAAGCCAGAAGTGCGCTGAGTGTTGCAATGCCTATCATTGGGCCGTACATCCAGTATTTTAAAAACTCAGCATCGTAACCCTCGTACGGTGCGGCGAACTCCCCTGGGAGTGATGAGAGATATACCGTAATAAGAAAGAGAGGACCTGCCCACTTGATGATGATGTCAAACCAGTAGCCGATATGAATAGAGCTTGATGCATTGATACGTTCTCTAAGTGCAGAAACTGGCATCTTCCATCCGAAGATAATGATTTGCGGGATGACTGCCCAGTAAAATACATGTGCCCATAATGCATGGTCCATTGCGTCTAGTCGATAGAGTCCGTTACCTCCTGCAAATGCGAGTGACCATAGAAAGAAGAGGCCACAGCAGAGTGCTGTTAGTAGCTGGTATGGGATTTTTTGAAGACATTTAATCTGTGTATTGAGTGTGGCAACAACTACTTCAAGCGCTGCAAAGATAGTATCTACAGCCAGTGTGAAGATAGTAATGAAGAATAGGATAGAGAATATACTTTTTCCAAATGGAAGGGCTGCTAGCGCATCTGGGAAAGCAACGAATGCCAAAGTGGGTCCAGAGACTACAACATCTGTTATAGCTTTTCCTTGTGCGAGTGCCGTGTGTCCTAGTGTTCCAAAAATGGCGAATGCTGCTAGGAAGCTGACTGCTGCATTTCCAAGCGCAATGAATAGTGTAGATCGAACAATGTCGTTATGTTCTGCATTGAATCGTGCGTAGAAAATGGTGATGATAAGCCCGATATTTGCAGAGAGGAATGCTTGTGATGCTGCACTCTTCCACACTCCAATAGAGAGAATCTGAGGCCAGTCTGGGACAAGGAGGTACAAAAATCCATCAGTACTTCCAGGTAAGAAGAGTGAATTTATAAAGAGAACTGCAAGCAATACAAATGGTAATGACACTGTCCACTTGATGACTCGACTGATAGATTTAATCCCTTGGAAGATAGAGAAGAATACCGCCAGGTATGAAATAGCGAGACCCCATACAACTGGACTAGAGAAGCCTCCGAAGATGGAAGGCTTATCTGTAATTTGTAGTATATTGCTATAGAAGAATTCTTCAGCACCAGAGCTCCAGGAGACGGATAGACTGTGGAACAAATAATCGAGTCCCCAGGCAGCAACTGGTGTGTAGTATCCGAGGAGTACAATAATAAGAAGGATCATCATCCATCCTACAAACCGTCCTATCCACCCACCTTTGTCGCTTAAGAGGTTTATGAATTCTTGTCTCTCTGTTTGTCCTATGGCTACTTCAACCATCATCAAGGGGATGACAAGAAGAAAGAGGCATACGAGGTAGGCAATGATGAATACAGCACCACCGTTTTCATACACCATGTATGGAAAACGCCAGAGATTACCGAGTCCTGCGGCAGCGCCAACAGAAGCAAGAATGAAGAACCATTTCGATTGCCAGAGAGAGGAGTGTGTAGTCATGCAATTTAGCATATCAGGTGCTGATACAGTGCGTAATTGACAAATCTATCTAAACATATTATAGTGGTATCTGATGAAAACAGGTACAATACCAGAGGGTTCGGCGAGGAGGTATTCAACAGATGAGCTACAGGTATTACTAAAGCCCACTATTGCATATTATGAAGTTCAGTCACTTCGAGTATTTGAAGAGGAAGGTCGGGAAGCTGGGTGGGCGCATGTACGCGAAGTTATGAGCATGTTTTATGAAGAATCTCGTAAAGTCTTAGAGGAAAAATCAGGAGAGTGATCTAGTAGTGCACAGCATCGGTTTACGGTACGATAATCAACGATGAATCTCTCACAAAAAATTCTCGGCATCACCTTCGAAAACCCGACGGTGCTTGCTTCAGGAATTCTTGGGATCACTTCTTCGACTTGGAAAGACGTCGCAAAGAATGGAGCAGGGGCAATTACAACGAAGTCTTTGTGGATCAAAGAGCATATTGGACATCCAAACCCAACGATTATCGAAACAGAGCACTGGATGCTTAACGCAGTAGGGGTACCCGATGCTGGTCCTGAAAAAGCACAAGAAGAGATTGGTGACTTCATGAAGAAGCAACCGGTTCCACTTATCGCAAATATCATTGCAGAGTCCATCGAGGACTATGCAGACATTGCAGTAAAGATTGCGCCACTTGGACCAAATGCTTTCGAGGTAAACATTAGCTGTCCGAATATCGCAGATGAGTTTGGTCGTCCCTTTGCATGTAGTGCACCAGATGCAGCGGCAGTGACGAAAGCGGTAAAGGCTGTGAGCGGAGATATTCCAATTTTCATAAAGCTTTCACCGAATGTTGAAAATATTGGAGAGATTGCAAAGGCGTGCCAGGCAGAAGGTGCAGACGGATTCACGTGTATCAATACAGTCGGTCCTGGAATGGCGATAGACCTTCGCAGTCGAATGCCTATTCTTGCAAACAAAGTAGGAGGAATGAGCGGGCCTGCCATCAAACCAATCGCTGTGAAGTGCATTGCAGATGTATACGCAGCGACAGAAGGGCAGTGTCCGATCATCGGAACAGGAGGTGTCTATACAGGGGAAGATGCACTAGAGCTGATGCTTGCAGGTGCAAGCTTAATTGGCATTGGGTCTGCAGTTTCACGTAGAGGACCTGAGGTGTTCTCTAAGGTCTGTGAAGAGATGCAATACTGGTGTACCAATGAAGGAATCGATAATATCTCCGATATGGTCGGAGGCATGCATAAAGAACTTTCCTCTCGCACATAATGTCTTCTATTTCACTTCAAAGCCGGCTCCCGCGAACGTATCGCATTAAAGAAATTGTGCAAGAAACAGAGATGGTTCGTACCTATATATTTGACGGTTCTCTGGGGGCGAAGCCTGGTCAGTTTCTTATGTGTTGGATGCCGGGTGTCGACGAAAAGCCTTTCTCAGTTGCCTTTGATGATGGCTCTGAAACAAAAATTACATTCTTTGCCGTAGGACCAATGAGCGAAGCACTTGCCAAGGCTAAAGTTGGAGACCTCGTCGGACTACGTGGGCCATTTGGCACATGTTATGAGTGGGATGCAGGAGACCACATCGTACTTGTTGCAGGAGGATACGGAGCAGCTCCTATGTTCTTTGTAGCATCGGAAGCGGTAAAGCATGGATGCACCTTAGAAGCGATTGTAGGAGCGCGTGGTAAAGAGCATTTACTCTACCTAAAAGAATTGGAATCACTAAAGCATGTGTCACTTCACGTTTCTACAGACGATGGTTCTGTAGGACACAAAGGATACAACACAGAAGTTCTCGATATGCTTCTAGAAGCTGCTGCTGATCCAGACGCAAAGGACCCACCAATTGATAAAGTATTTGCATGCGGACCAGAAATGATGCTTAAGTCGGTCCTTACAGTATCTGAAAAGCATGGAGTTCCAAGTCAGTTAAGCTTAGAGCGTTACATGAAATGCGGGTTTGGAATATGCGGAAACTGTGCGGTTGATAGTAGCGGTGCCAGGCTATGCATTGATGGACCTGTCGTTAAGGCTGAAGAATGCAAAAAGATCTCTGAGTTTGGAAAGTATCACAGAGACGACCTTGGAAAGAAGCACGAGTTTTAAAACCTAATAGTTCTCTCTACCCAGATGACTTCCATTGGCTTTCGGCTTTTTCGTGCAACAGGTTTTGGAGCAACTTTTCTTTTCCGTGGGTCTGCTGCTCTGACAGCAACTGATCTATCTTCCTCATTTTGTAGGACTATCCATGCATGGAGTCCAAACCCTAGAAGCATCATAAGCATGCCAAAAGCGAGAATGCCCGCTGAAGAGCTTTCTGTTGTCGGCAAAGCAGAGGAGTAAAGGGGAGCGGCCTGTTTAAACATTGCAGGCTCTTTTGTGACCTCTTTGATGACGGTAGAACCCTGTCCATTGAGCTGATGTAGCAACTGAGCCTCCATCTGTACCTGTGATCCAATAACCATAGTTATGACTCCCATAGCGATGAGAAAGCCGCTAACGAGGCGTGGATGAGGGTGATATTTGTGTGTGAACATATGTATATTATACCATATAATTGGTATAATATCAATTGGTAGCCCGTAGGGGAATCGAACCCCTGTTACCAGGATGAAAACCTGGCGTCCTAACCATTAGACGAACGGGCCACTGCGGAGCCATTGTACTGATAATTTACGCTCTGTAAATGCAGAGAGGTGGAGTATTTATCACTTATCTTGCTTTGCATTAGGTCTTTTGTAACTTTTCAGAGATGAAAAGTAACCAAAAATCTACGCCACAGATATGGACGAAGAAATGTAGGAAGAGCGTATCGTGCGTTCCTCGACAAAGTCTGCTTTGCAGCTTTGCTCTTCGTTACTAAAAAGAAGTAAAGCGGTGTGATCTTCGTCCATACTACAGTGGCGGACGGTTGTTTTTCCTATAAGCAGATCTTCCACTTCGTGATTTTTATGATACTATTTATTTAGTGAAAGATTTGGCACCAATGCATTATAGGCAACGATTGGTGATTGAAGGTACGTGTGATGACTCTATTACAGATCGTGATATCAAACAGTATTTATCTGAGCTTTCAGAAATCCTAGGAATGCATACTTTGATCGATCCTGTAACGCATAAGTCAGAAAAATATGGCTGGGCAGGTTGGATTCATTGGGAGACATCTGGTTGTCATTTCTATGCATGGGACAGCCCGTACTCATTTTTTAGTGTTGATATTTATACGTGTAAAAAATTTAGCATTGATATTGCTGTTGATTTCACTCAGTAATTTTTTAAAGCAAAGGATATTGTTTCAAGAAGTGTTTAACTTAAGCCCTCTTTCTCTCGTGTTCTGTGAGGAGTTTTTTCCGGAGGCGGATGCTCGTAGGTGTTACTTCAAGCAGTTCGTCATCAGAGATGTATTCAAGAGCTTGTTCGAGTGTCATTGGCTGAACAGGTGTTAGGTTCATAGATTCATCTGTTCCAGATGCACGAACGTTTGTCAGCTTCTTGTTTTTGATAGGGTTTACCACCATGTCATCTGCCTTAG
>Ga0209362_1000076_pt1 | contig 89769 bp, 71 predicted proteins | sample SaaInlV_165m_DNA_FD_184680 | JGI IMG/M metagenome (GOLD analysis project Ga0209362, IMG submission 184680) | Marine microbial communities from expanding oxygen minimum zones in the Saanich Inlet - Saanich Inlet SI037_S3LV_110m_DNA (SPAdes)... | ecosystem: Environmental > Aquatic > Marine >... | reverse complement strand
TTTTGAGGTTTGGAAAGAAATGTGTGGGAGGGGAGATACTGTTACGGGCCTCTTCGATTCGGGACCATCCTGAATCGTCGATCTCCATTGTGGTACCTCTCGCAATCACTGAACAGATTACTTTTTCAATACACCTATTATTGAGAAGAGATCTCCGCATCGATGAGGCTCGTGAGTGTCGAGAAGTGGTGAGTGCACCACAGCACCTGGAGAGCCTTGTCGTCGGAGTGATACAGAAGGGGATGAAGAGCATGAAAGAGGTGGTCATGGAGCGCAGGACGCATCGCCGTCGAGGCCTCCAAGCGGTAATCGCGATCGTTGCGACGGTGATTTTGACCGTGGTGAGTTCGGGATCCCTTTCGGCCCAGGTTCGGCCAGATGTGCAGAAACTTCTCGATGAAGGAATTCACTTCTTTCAGCAGGGGAAGTTGTCCGAATCTCAACAGAGTTTCGAACGTGCGCTGCTGCTGGATGTGACCTCTCAGGAGGCACTCGAGTGGGTGGATCAGGTCGGATACAGCCAGTTGATTCAGGTGATTCGTGCCGGGGATGACACCCTGGGTGCCCAGATGGGTTCGTTGTTGCGGCTGACATCTCTCGAGACGAAGCGTCGCTCGATGGATTCCGCAGCGATCGCTTCTACCCTGGATTCTTACTTTTCCGATGGAGATCTGCTCGAGCGGACCAAGGGGCTCTACTCGGCGATCAGCGACCATGGTGTCTACCTGATGCCAGGACTGGTCGAGCGATTGGGGCAACCGGAGCAAGGCGCCAGGGTGCTGGCGATTCAAGCCATCATTCGCCTTTCAGACGACGCTGTGATGCCGCTGTGCCGCAGCTTGCATTCTTCCGAGCAGGGTGTGATCACCGGGGCCATCGCTTCGTTGCAAAAGATCGGTAATCCTGCGTCGGTTCCGAGCCTCTGGTGGCTTGCTGAAACCAGCCAGGATCCGTTGATTCAGGCTGCAGCGACCGCTGCTGCTGAATCGATCCTGCCCGGCCTTGGCAAGACTTCTGCCTACCAGCAGTTGACCCGGTTGGCACACATTTTCAGCAATGATTCGGGATTGATGGTTCGCAGTTACCACGACCCAGTTCTGTGGGATGTCTCCAACGGAGCTCTCACCTATCGGGTGGTGGAGGGCTGGGAACTGAATGAACTCCGTGCGGAGCAACTGATTGCCGATGCTTTGAGCATCGAGGCCGATGGCTCGTCCGCTCTCGCTCTCAGTGCCTGCAACCTGATGGCTCGCTGGAGTGAGTATCGCGATGTCAGTGCCGTTATCTCGAATCAAGTCGATGCCGGCGATGCCGACGAGTCACAAATGGCCAGCCTACGCGCCAGAAAACTCGACATGGAACGTGTGCGCTGTGCGGCCTACTCGATGCCTGTGGATGTGCTCAACTCAGCACTCGATCTGGCACTGGCCGATCGTCGCCCACAGGCGGCCATCGATTTGTTGACCGCTTTGCGCCTCTACTACTGGGGAATGAGCGACGTCGAGGTGCCATCCTCGATTCAGTCTGCTCTGGTTAACGATCACCGTGGAGTGAGATTCGCCGCCGCAAGATGTGTGGCTTATCACAACCCGAGCGGCTCCTTCAATGGTTCTGATACGGTGGTCGAAGCCCTCGCCGAAGGACTCTCCGAGGCGAGTCGCAAGGTGGCGCTGACCATCTTCCCCGAGCAGGACGATGCTTTGCGGGTTGGAGACCTGCTGCGCCGCGCCAATGTTGAGCCGTTCAATGACGCCGATGCACTGCGCGGACTCGAGCGAGCCATCTCTTTCCCCAAGGATCTGATCGTGATCTCCAGCAATACCGGTGCGTTGCCGGCTGCGGATGTGATCCGCAGGCTGAGGGAGGATTACCGCACCCGTCGCACGCCGATCATCGTGGTGGCTGAGGATGCGAGTTTCAGCCAGGCGCAATCGACCTATGGAGACGAGGAATCGGGCGTATTTGTCGTCAACCGCTCCATCGATGCGCTGAGACTGAGGAATGACCTGCTGGTCGGCCTTCTTTCCGACTCGAGTAGTTCACGGGGAGATTCGGTCGCCACCCAGGCCGCCAAAGCCATCAACTGGATGGCCAGTAGTGAGACCCAGTTCGACCTGTCATCGACCACCGACGCCTTGATCAGCGCACTTGACGTCCCTGCGGATGAAGTGCGGATCCCGACCTGTCATTCGCTGGCCTGGTTGTCCCCTGCGGCTGCCAGTCTTGCACTGGTGCGGGTGGTCGAGGAGGGTGACGATGCGAGTGTCAATCTGAGAGTCTCGGCACTGGCTGCACTTGGAAACATCCACCGTGGAAGCGGCACCGTTGAAGATGCGGTGCTGCGTGCGGTCAAGGGTGCGCTGGCGAGTGACGAGGTCGACCTCATCGAGGCCGCTTCTCTCACGATGGGAAAGATCGGCATCCAGCCGGCGGTGTTCCGCCAGTAACGGAGAACGACTTCAAGAGACATGGAAACGGGGGTGGATCGGTATTCCGATTCACCCCCGTTTCAATTCATTAGTTCATCTCATTAGTTCAATTCAACAGTTCTATTCTACATTTCTTTTCTTGCTGGAGACTACTGGTTCTCCATCGGTACGCCCTGCACGATAGTGGTAAGCCCGCAGCCAAGTTGCGAGTCGTGGCAGAGGTAGATTTCCTGGAGAGGGAGGCGCGATGGCGATCGCTTCGATCTGTGAGCATTGTGGTTCAGGATTTTCCGCTCCAGATGCGAGTCTCGGCAGCGGTGTTACCTGTCCTACCTGTGGCAAGAAGACCAAGGTTCACGATCAGGTCGGGGTGAGGGAGATCGAGGAGAAGATCCGTCAGAAACAGCGCCGCGAGGAGGATTACCAGATGCGGGTCTCGTTACTCAAGGATCTGGAAGAGCGTGACCGGGGTGACGGTATGCGAGGTGGGATCGAGGCGGTGGTCCGTAACTTTCAGCCGCGGGTGGGTACCCGAAACCGGCGCCTGAGGTTACTGGGAAACATGCTGATGGTGATCGCCTGGACCATTCTCATCGGCTCGTTGGTGTTGGCCTTGTTTGCCACCGTCAGTAGCCGCGACGGCGATGCCCCGCTGATAGGCCTGGCATTGGTCTTGATGGGGATCTTTGGCTTCTCGGTGGTCAAGTTTCTCTCGGAGGCGAGTCACTCGATGGCGGAGATGGCGGATCGCCAATGGGATATTCGAGCCTTGTTGCTCGATCTCTGCGAGGAGCAGGACCGACAGAAGGAGAGCGAGAATCGCTGATCGCGATTCACCCTCTCCTTACTCTTTCTCCACTGCTCTCACCCCACTGCTGCGCTCACCCCAGAGGTGCTACTCGGTGAACCAGAGGTGCTACTCGGTGAACCAGCGGTGCTATTCGGTGAAGAAGAAGTCGAGTGCGCCCTTGGCGGAACTGCCAAACTCTGCATCCAGAGCTCCACTGCGCTTCGGTTTCCGGGCGATTTCCTCGAAGATCTCTTCCATCTTTTCACAGGCATTACGAGCGTAGAGTCGCACCATCCCTACGGTGGTCTGGTCATCGAAGACGGTGGCCAAGATGGTCCTGTCTCCGACCATCGAGAGCTGAATGCTGTCTCGCTTGCCCTGGTGGAAAAGAACCGAGAATTCGTCCTCGCCGAGTAACTTTGCCATTTCCCGAGTTGCGGCATAGGAGCCGGCAACCAGCGCGGCGACCGATTGCTCATCGATGGAGTCGGTGTCTCCACAGCTGGTCACCATGTGACCTTCTTTATCGATAAGGAGGTTGCACTTGCTTCCGCTGAGTTTCAGGAACTCGCAGAGGATCGCATCAATTCGTTCGATGTCTTCACTGTAGAAGACGATGCGCTGATTGCGCAGGTGATCGCTATCGGTAACCACTGTATTAATTCCTCCCGAAATTTTCAGGACCAGATCTTTATGATGCCGGCGAGATGAAGCAGCACAGTTGCTGCAGCGGTTGAGGCCACGATGAATCCCATCCACATTCCCGTCTGACGCTTTCTGCGCCGCGGGGAAGTGATGAGGGTGGGCCGGGTTCCGGAAGTCTGTGTCCGGACCTTGGGCGCATGAGTGCTGGTCCTTACGGCACTGACCGTGGTGCGGACTCTCGTAGTGGATTTCCCAGTGGATGAAGTGGCGGTGGCGTTGAGGGCTCGCGTGGGTTGAGTCGCCACTGCGGTGGCGGCGGTCGAGCCTTCACCCGTGGTGACCGACCCCTTTGGGGCAACAACCGAGGGGGATCGACGAGGAGCGTGATTCTCGTTGAGCGTTTCCAGAACCAAGCCTGCCAGCCTCTTCAGGGTGGGGAAGACGCCGTGCCCATCCCGTGCGACCGCCTCGAAGTAGGGAGCATTCCAGCTGTTGAGAGCCTGCTCCATCTCCTCGATGCTGTACACATCTGGTAGGTCTCTTTTGTTGTATTGCAGAACGATGGGAGTGTTCGAAAGGTCGAGACCGTGCTCCTTGAGGTTTTCCCCAAGATTTTTCAGGCTCTCGATGTTTTCGTCCATCTTTCCGCGCTTGGAGTCTGCAACGAACACGACACCGTCGGCACCTTGTAGAACCAACTTGCGGGTCGAGTTGTAGTACACCTGTCCCGGGACGGTGTAGATCTGGAACTTTGTTTTCATCCCTGCAACCTGTCCCAGGTTCAGGGGGAGAAAGTCGAAGAAGAGGGTTCTGTCACCCTCTGTTGCTATGCTGGTGAGGTCACCGACACTGGGGCCGGGAGCTTTCTGATGCACTACTTCGAGGTTCGTGGTCTTACCACTGAGCCCCGGACCGTAATACACGATCTTGCAGTTGACTTCCTTCAGCGAGAAGTTGATCTGTACCATGTTACTCTCTCCATGATCGTCCGAATCCTGTTGGTTCAGGGGGTCCGGATCGTGAGGATTTCTCGTAGCCGTCTTGCGACGCTACGGATTTCTAAAAGACCAGTATTCAATTCAAGGCCCGCGTGAGTCATCACCGCGAGTAATGCCCCGTCGAGGTGGATCAGCAGCAAGTTTCCCTGATCTGCTTCGATGATCACCTCGTCTGGGTGCTGATTGTCGAGCTGGGCTGCGGTACGATTCGCAGCCAGCTGCACCGTCGAAGAAAATGCAGCGACGCACTCCTCATCCATCTCGGTGCCAAGTAGCGAGACCACGGGAATGCCATCGTCGGTCATCACCATGCTGCCGATCACACCGGGTGTGGTGTTCAGTTGTTCGAGGAGTCGCTTCATCGGCTCCGCTCCCTTCCACGATCGCTCTCGAGCCAGCGGCTCAGCGAGCTTTCCAGGGATGGTCGGTCGGTGTGGGAGAAGATGACTCCTCCCGCTTCTGCGAGGCCGATCAGCACACCGTCAGCGCTTCTGGCGGTGACACGGGCGATCTGACCCAGCCCCATTCGAGTCGTGGCCTGGGTCAGCGACCCCGCCAGAACCGAGAGGTTTTCTATCATTTCCTGTCCTTGATCGGCGCAAGCGCTACAGGCGGACAGAGTCCTGGATCCGTCCAGTTCCCACACCGAGAATTCAGCGGGAGCGGGGATCACTGCAGTGGTTTCCTTGCGGTGGATCGGAGAGGTCCCGGTTTCCCAACGAAGGAACAACTCCTGGACATTGGATGTGTCCTCAGCGGGGATCTCGGCAGAGAGAGCTTCCAACGCCAGTACCATCGGATCGGAAGGAGTAGCTCTGGAGATCGGCCGCAACACCTTGGCGGCGGCAGAAGGAGCTCGTAACAGGAGCAACAACATCGCCAGGGATCTCAAGCAGTCGCCGTGGCCTGTGTGCAACTGGCAAGCCTTGGTCAAGTATCGCAGTGCCTGGAGGCCAGCCACGGCGTCTTTGTCACGACGGAATCGCCGCAGATAGCCGCGGGCGATGGCGAGGTATCCCTCAGGGTTGCATGGATCCTCTTCGATGGCTGCGTGAGCCCATCCGAGAGCGCCGCTCAAGTCCCCGAGTCGTTCGAGTGCGGATGAAAGTCGAGCGGCATCGGCTGCGGAGTAACGAGATTCAACCGCAAGTTGAAGTGTGTGGAGGGATTCGCGAGCCAGGGTTCGCTCCAGTTGATCGAGTGCCAACTCGCCATCTGGCCAGGGGTGGAAGCGAATCGTTCCTGCACGGAGCAAGCGAGCGGCGGCGAGGCGCTGGCCTCGATCACCGAAGCGATTTGCAGCCTGCAACAACCGGGATTCTGCCCCGGCAGCAAACAGGTCCATCTGCTTCTCCTCAACTTGACGAGGTCTTCTCATCCAGGATTCGATGATTCCCAAGGATCCTCCGGAACTTCTTGTTGGATTTCTAAAACTGTCCATGGTCTGTATTCAAGACTACGATGGTCCCGCCACTGCGGGCAAATCGTCGCCCTGCGCACCTTGTCTGAAGACCCTCAGGGTCCCTTGATCGTCGCAGATCACCAGCTGGCCACCCTGGAACACGGCCGAGTTCAGGTTTGTATCGCCCTGGTGGGCCCACAGCGTTTCCCCGGTGGCCAGGTCAAACACCTGCATGTTTTTCTCGGTATCCCCGATCGCCAGATACTCCTCGCCGAACGCAGTGGAGAGGTGCGGTGAGTCGCCTGTGATCGACCACTGGATGCTGCCGGTGTGGGGTTCGATGCGATCGACCGAGCCATCGGATGAGATCCGGATCAATAGGTCGTCGGTGGCGTGCAAAGATACGGTCGTATCTTTCACGGGTAGGCTCCAGAGCAGTTCTCCTGAAGTTCCATTGAATCCCTCCACCGATTGAGCGGTGGCGACGAAGATAGATGTCCCAGTGGCGATGAAACTCAGCGGTCTGTGTGAGAGAGAAGCGTGCCAGCGAGTGGACCCGTCGTTGGGGTCGATGCCGATCAACTGATCGGGAGAGGTGACCACCAGGGATTCTGAAGTGGCTTGCAGCGCACCCCTTCGAAGAGATTCAAAATGACTCTCCCAGAGAGGGGCCAGTGTTTCAGAATCGTAGGCGTGCACCATGCCTCGGGATGTGATGACGGCGACTATCGAATCGATCGACACAGGGGTATCTCGTAAGATCCCTCCGTCGGTGTCGACTTCTGTTTCCGACAAGATCGCCCCGGTTGTGGAATCGATGCGCATCAGGCGCCCGGAGGTGGTGGTCAGGATCAAGCACTCATTTTTTACCAGTGCACCGCCGAGCAGGTCACCTGACCCTTGTAGAGGGAGATCCCAGGAAGGGTGGGCATCGTCGAGTGACAGCGCGTGGATCTTCGAGTGATCATCGACCACCACGACCAGAGGCACGCCCTGCTGAGGAATGATCGAAGTGAAGGGTACCTCCGGGGAGATGATCTGATCCGGGAGTCGTGACATCTTGAGCGAGAGCGAGGAGTGCTGCCCCGGTTGGTGCCAAAACATCTGGGATTCGTGGCCCGGGCTCACCGCGGTCAGCAGAACCGATCTCGCTGCAGGAAGGCTGAGGATCTCGACGCCCGCATCGTTGCTGGTCACGGAAATCGGCTGGCCGTCGATCAGGACTCTGGACCCTGATGGAATCAATTCGGTGGGGATCTTCAGTATCAGTTGGTCGAGGAGGGGGGAATGAGGGTACTCCTGGACCAGTTGCAGTTGCAGCTGGAGCGCTTGCGATTCTCTTCCCTCGGCTGCCAACTTCTTCGCGCGGAGGAACTGAGTCCGGGCTGAATCGAGATAGTTTGCCAGTTCCTCCCGCGTCTTCTCGATGGACTTGCGAGTCGTGAGTGGCAAACCCTTGGTATCCAGTGTCTGCATCGCCGCGAGCGCTTCGACATAGCGGCCTTCGGTACGAAGTCGCAGGGCCTTGGAAAAGGTTCGCTCCAGTTCACCGGGTCTGAAGACGGTGGAGCTGGCTGGTTGCTCTGGTTCTGCAGCCGTGGTCAACAGCAGTGGAGGGGGTGGGAGTATCTCCACTTCGGCGACTGCCGACGAGGGGGAAGAATTCTGAAGAGCCAGGAACACGCCGAGAGCGAGGGCCGAAGCGAGCAGGACTCCGCCACTGCGGCTGGCGACACTTCCGCGGCGAGCGAGACGTCCTTGCCAGCGACGATGAGCGTCGGCATCGATGGAATTGAGCAGGGCCAGGATCCCCTCGACCGATGCTACCTTTCTGTTCTTGCGGACAGATTCCCTCAGCAGCGAGTGAATCCAGCGGGATGCGCCTTCGAGATCTCCTCCCTGAATCCGTAACCTCGCACAACTTTCGAGCCAGTGAGTGTTATTGCTCGCATCGACTCCGCGCCGCGATTCGATCACTTCGGCGGCTCTTAGAGCCTGCTGAGAGTCTTCGACCGCGTCGATCATGCGTTGCAGTAACTTGTCAGTTTCACGGCGGCTTCTTCCACGAGGGAGTTCCTCGATCAGCGCCATCAGGGATTCGAGGTCGTTGGGACAGAGATCGAGACGCTGGCGCAAAGCGCTGCGGGTTCCTGCACGGTCTCCTGCTTCTTTTCGTGCGCTGGCGAGGGCTGCCAGAAGTTGCTGGCGTTCCTCTACCGGCGCTTTTTCTTGCAAGAGCAGCGGATGTAGTTTTTCGAGACAGGGGTGATCGGCATCGCCGAGGGCAAAGGTGCTACGGAGGATTTCCAGGGCTCGTCTGGTCAGCCTCTGGTGGATGAGTCGGTCGACCAGTGCATTCTTTTCAGCAGTGGGCATCGGTTCCAGCAGTCCACACTCGAGCAGTACTCGAACCGATAGAAGTGCCAGAAACCTCGGGGAGCCACTCGATTTCAACGCCGCATGGAGCGGGCGAGATTCTTTCAGTGCTCTGACGAACTTGGTGCGCAGCGGCTCGATGGGAAAGGCCTGCTCGATGGCGGATTCCAGCGTCGCGGTATCGTCAGTGGTGAGGTAGATCTCCTGCAGGTGCACACACCCATCCTGGAAGCGTTGTTCTTCATCTTCTCGACGGGCGACCTCGAGTAGCAATGAGGGGATGGGGAAGCGCAAGGAGGGGGCGACCGCTTCTCCTGTGAAAAGTCTATCCTTCTGCCATGGGCACACTTCGAATCGGTAGCTGGCATCGGTCCAGCGGAACAGTTCGAGGATTCTCTCCTGAAACAGGGTCCGGATCGGTCCTGTCGCCATTTCGGTATCGATCAGCCGGAATCGTAGCAGTGCATCGCCGAGGGAGGTGTTGCCTTGATTGGCCAGGATGTTGGTGAGTTGCTCTTGCTGGAGGATGTCGAGGGTCTGGAGGATTTCACCGAGTGGGCAGGATCCATGGTCTGAATCGGTCAGAAGCTCCACTCCGCGGCTGTCGATGCCCAGACGTAATGCGAGATCACCGCTCTCGATGGAGAGGATCCCGCTGTTACGGTTCGCATCGAGGCCCTGGAGCAGGGCCGAGAGCGGTAGGTTTTTGACGTCTCCCTGGAGCATCCCGTCACCTCGGAGCCCGGGCCAGGGCTCCGCCTTCAGCAAAGAATACGACGCTCTGGCAGGAAGCGTCGACTCGACTCCTTGCCCAGTCCATGTCGGGGTGAGTAGGATCATCGCTCATTCGGTCCATACCCGGGAGGAGACCCATGAATCGACCGCGAGAGGCACAACTCATTATCGACGATAGCGAGAGGGAATCAGACCTGCTGTGGGTGTCCGCATTTCGAGCGGGAGATCCCTTCACCTGGCTGAAGGACTCACGAGGCTCTGCCGTGATGCTGACCGATCTCGAGTTCGGTCGGGGGCAAAAGGAATCACGGGTCGATGAAGTGGTCTCTTACTCCCAGATGGAACAGGGCGCTCGTCAGGCCGATGGCAAACCGGTGGCGTTCGAGGGAGTCGTGCTGCACCTGCTCCGACAGCGAGAAATCGATCGAGTCGAGGTTCCCGCCCGATTCCCCTTACGGATTGCAGATGCCTTGCGAGAAGGTGGCATCGAGGTGGTTTCTCGGCCCGACCCCTTCTTCCCCGAGAGAGCCATCAAGAGAGCCGATGAGATCACCTGTCTCGAGGAGTCTCAGGCAGCCACCGAGGCCGCGATGTTGATGGCGATCGATGCGGTGAGGAGCAGTGATCCTGGTGATGGTGGAGTGCTCCATCTCGAGGGGGAGCCGCTCACATCGGAACGTCTCAAGGGGATGGTACGGGCTTTCCTGCTCGAGCGGGGACTGCAAATCGGTCCCTTCATCATCGCACCCGGCGATCAAGGTTGTGATCCCCACGATGTGGGAAGCGGTCCACTTCATGCCGACGAGATGATCATCATCGACATCTATCCGCAGCATATGACTCATCGCTACTGGGGAGACATGACTCGTACGGTGGTTCGTGGAGAGGCCAGTGAGGTGCAGAAGAAGATGTATGCTGCGGTCAAACTGGCACAGGAGGCAGCCATCGAGATGATCCGACCTGGAGCCAGCGGGCAAAAGATCCACCGGCGAGTCCAGCAGATCTTCGAGGAGGCTGGTTTCCCGACCGAGCAGCGAGACGGGACCTGGGTAGGATTCTTCCATGGCACAGGGCATGGTCTCGGTCTCGACATTCACGAACCCCCTCGCATCTCCGCCATCGGTCCCGATCTGCAGGAGGGCCTGGTCGTGACAGTGGAACCGGGGCTGTATTATCCGGGGCATGGAGGGTGCAGGATCGAAGATGTGGTGCTGGTGACCGGCGACGGCTGTCGAAACTTCAATCGCGCTCCGAAAGTACTAGAGGTCTAACCGGTGGATCCCAGGCGTACCCCTTCTATTGCGGAGTGGTTTCATGAGGAAACCAAGTATTCGCCCCGATCGATGGGCCTGCTTCCTCGTCCAGATCTGGACAGTCGGCCACTTCCATACAAGGAATGGCACGCAACGGAACCGATCGATCTGGTGCCCTACCTGCCCTTTCCGGGCTTTCCACTGGGGCCCTCGGAAGATCAGCGGCCTTTGGATCCGGCGCTACTGTCCGAATTTGTCGGTGCTCTCTCGAGAATCCTCTACTTCACCGGCGGAGTGACGGGGATCCAGCAAGGTTCTGACGAGTCCTGGCTCTTTCGTGCGGCCCCTTCGGCGGGAGCACTCTATCCCATCGAAATCACCCTGGCGCTGCGGGGGATTCGTGGCATCGAGGACGGACTCTATGCCTACTCGGTACCGAATCATCAGCTGGTTTCGGTGCTGGAGGGGGATTTCCTGCCTGGAATCGCCTCCTCCTTCTGGCTTCATCCGGCTTTCGACGGGGTCCAGGCGGTGGCATTGCTCAGCGGGGTCTGGCAAAGATCCCGTTGGCGATACCACGATCGCGCATATCGGCGAATCCTGCTGGATACTGGCCATGTACTGGGGAATCTGGTTCACGCAGCCCAGCAGGAGGGGCTCCAGGCGGTTCCGCTGGCGGGGTTCGAGGATGCGGCTCTGCAGAAACTGATGTTCCTCGATCCAGAAGAGGAAGGTGTGCTGGTCGGGGTCCCGCTTCGTCGCGCAGATGATGTTTCTACTGCGGCGGATGGGTTGGTGGCAGCAGTCAAGCGATCGAGTCGATCGAAGGCTCCACCAGATTTCGAGTCCGATGCGATCCATGCGATTCATGAGAGCAGTTCTATTCATCACGATGCCGAGGTGACGATGCCTCCCGATCCGCCCGTCTGGGCAGAAGGAGTCGAGGGAACTCGAGTGATTCCACTGGTAGAAACTCTCGGCGACATCTCCAATGAGTTTCCTGGGATCGTTGTGAGTCGTCGATCGACACGCCAGTTCACGGGAGCCTCCGTCGATCGACGCGATCTCGATCGAGTGCTCGATTTTGCGCACCGCTATGCGACACCTGGCCCGGTCCGGTATCTCAATGCACGACCGGCACTGCAAATTCATCTGGTGATGAATCGGGTCAGGGGACTGGAGCAAGGAGTGTGGCGCTACCTTCCCGACGAACATCAACTACAGCTGATTCGATCAGGCGATGAGAGAAGACGAGTTCATGGTGCTTGCCTCGGGCAAGAGCTCGCCAGAGATGCCGCATGCTTGCTGGTCTACAGTGCGGATCTTCCGCGAGCAGTCGAGGTATGGGGAGATCGAGCGTATCGATACCTGCACCTCGATGCGGGCTTCCTCGGTCAGCAACTGAATCTGGCCTGCGTTCATCAGGGTTTGGGGGTCAGTGGCATCGCAGGCTTCTTCGACGACATGTGGACCGAGATCCTCGAGTTACCTGGGGATCATGCCATCACCTATATCACGGCAATCGGAGACCCATTCGCAGCGGAGTAGAGGGGCAAAATCGCCTCGGATGCGCCGTTTCTCAGAGTTTTTTTTGGCCCGTGATCGGCCCGCGAGATGAAGTCACAGGTTCGAGTCAGGAAACTCCTCTGGTGGCGCAAGTACGCCCATCTCAAAGATTCGTAACAAGTTAAATATAAAGGACTTATAGGGTTCCAATGAGTTCCATGGAAGTTCTAGCTGGATCCCAAAAGCAGCCCTCAAGAGTTCCGATAATGGATCGTTCTCGCGCTTCGAGACGCCCGGAATCGAGAAAAACTGTAGTAAGAGGTCTTGCCACTTTTCTCGTATCCGACTCTCCTATCGCCCATGGAGCGAGGGCCTGTTGCCCTCCACGGAGGCGAGGGCCGGAAGGCCCGGAAGGCATGAACGAGCCTTCCGATCCTCGCTTGCGCCTCGAAGTAAGCAATGTAAGGGAATCCCCTAAGGATCGTCGGCAAGTCCGCCGGAGTACAAGGGGAAGAAAGGGTGATCATGAACAAGAGCACTTTGCTCGTACTGGCTCTGGCTATGTTGGTTCCGACCGTCGCCTTGGCGGACGGAGTTACAGTTGGGGGAGATTTGCGTCTGCGCTGGGATTACTCCGGCCCGGAGACAAACGCTTCCTCGAATAGTTCGTCAGCGGTGACCAACATCGATCTCGGTGCTGCCATCAATGACAATGTTTCCTTCGCGGTTTCACTGCGCAATGATTTTGCGTTCGGTGTTCCGAGCGGACCAGGTGTCTCGCCTGCGCTTCAAGTGCAGGAAGCGTATGCATCCGTTGGAGACCTGGGATCGGCCAGCGGCATGCTCGCCGGCTGGAGTCTTGAACTCGGTCGCATGAACAACCCCGATGGGGGACGGATCATCAATTCCGATGACTGGGCCCAAGACGCAGGTCCTGCGAACAACGACGGCTACCACCTCGCCTCGGATTCCTGTATGGGCGGAATCGGTGTGGATGTCTGGTACTTCGGTGGAGGATCTTCCCCCGCTGGTGCTGCAGACAGCATGCTGGGCGCAGCCTTTGATCTCGGTGACATGGCGGGCGGATTCGCCGACATCGACGTTGCCTACTGGAGTAGTAGTGCGGCGACAGATACCAGCAACGTGGGCATCAACATCAACAACATCGCCAGCGAGAACCTCGCCGGAGTCGATCTCGATGTGACTTACGCCACCCGTGACAATGACACTGCTGACGATGGTACCCTGACCGGTATCAGCCTTGGTTACGCCATGGAAGGCTTTGACCTCTCCTTCAGCAATACCATTGCTGACGCGGACTGGGATGCTTTCAGTGCTGCAGCGCACGGTACCAACGGTATTGCCGACATGAACGTCGGAACCAATGCTGCAGGTGCGGATGTGGATAACACCACCATCGGAGCCTCTTTCAGCCCGATGGATGGCGTCACTGCCTCGGTGGACTTCATCACCCTGGCGCAGGATAGTAGTGGCGACGACATTGGAACTGAAGTGGACGTGGTTCTGGGGTGGGAGTGCGGAAGCGATGTTCATATGACCATCGGTTACGGCTCATTCTCCGCAGATGACGCTTCGGCCCTCGAGGATAGCGACTACTTCTACCTCGGAACTGGCTGGAATTTCTAATCTCCGAGTTGTGGAGTTGACTCCACAATCCGGGTTTTAGTTCTACAGGAGCGGGGACGTGCGCCTTCGGCGCGCGTCCTCGTTCTTTTTTTGAGCCCCTTCCCCGACAGTTTTTCTTGCCAGATCGAGGATTCCGGGCAGGATATCTCCTGTCCGGGGCGGGCTATCCATACGCCAGTGCCCGGGGGAAGAGAGTGGGATCATGAATCGTAAATTCTTCATCGTCGGAGCGATCGTCGCTACGATGTTCACTACCATGTTCGTGGGCGATCTACAGCGGTTGCAGGCCGATGATCATCTCGATTTCGATGCGGACCTCCGTTTGCGCTGGGAGTATTCCCACCCGTGGGACGGTCTGACTGGAACTGACGGAGAAACCATCACGATGATGCGAACCCGCATCGGGATGACCACTGCCTTTTCTGACAACATCGGTTTCTCTCTCGGTATCACCGATGCGATGACCCTGTCCGGTGACGATGGAGATGCGCGAATCTCGACCGGCGGCCCGAGTGTTCGGAATCTGTACTTGCAGGTGGCAGACCTGTCAGATCTCAACGAACAGCTCGGGTTCCTCAGTGGTTGGAGCATGGGATTGGGCCGTACGGCACTTCCGACATACGACAAGGGGCGGGTGATCCACAGTTCCGACTGGAGCAACCTGGGTCCCGCCATCGCAGACGGGTATCACCTCAACAGTGATTTCCTCGATGGAAACCTCGATCTGAACATTCACTTCCTGACGCTGGATAAGGACGCCACATCTGCGGCCGGAGCCGGCGATCACTTCTACGGGGCACACCTGGCGGTCGACTCGCTACCGTTCGTCGAGGGCAGCTTTTACTACTGGAAGTACACCGCAGATCTGGCGAACCAGGCGGAAGCGGCTGCGGGGGGGAATGCTGATCCGGGCCGTTCCGGAGAGGACACCTACGGCTACTTCTTCTCCTTGAGAGAAGGATTGATCCCGCAAGTCGGAATCGACTTCGAGTACGCTCTCCAGGATGGAAAGCGCTACGATGTCGTCGATGATGCGATCGAGAAGTTGGATTCTCTCTTCTACTCCATCGAGGGGACATACCAGCAGGCTGCCGGAAGCGATTTTGCTGCACTCGACTGGCGTGTGGGGCAGATCTTCGCCACCGGGACCTCTGCCGGAGCCACCCGCCAGGAAGCATTCCTGTCACCCTTTGGCTCGCCTCACGGCACTCACGGCATTGCCGATCTGGTGCCCAACAGCAATGTTCGCGATTTTTACTTCGGCGTTACGACTGAACTGATGAACTCCGAGGTCGATCTTGCCTACCATAACCTGGCCTCGGACCAGGGCGCCGACTGGGGAACGGAACTGGATCTGGTGGTGAGGCGTGCGCAGAGCGCCGACTTCCTCGGAGGTTTGATGCCGCTGGAGGTGGGAGTGGGCAAGTTTTCGTCCGATACGGGCTCGCTTGAATCGACCACCTACTTCTACACCCAGACTTCGTGGGATTTTTAACCTGTAGGTTTAAGCGCGCAGTCTCGAGAGTAGAGGGTCTTCTTCAGTGACTGGATCATGTGAGCGCGGGAGTCGATGGCTGAGCCATCGACTCCCGCGCTTTTTCGATGGCTCAAGAGCAGGAAGAGGGGCGGGTAGACGATCGCGGCCGGTCGAGGATCAGAACAGTTTGAAATCGTCGAGTGGCCACAGTCGCAGCAACACCTTGCCACGAACCAGATGGACCGGAACGATGCCGAAATCGCGGCTATCGCGGCTCTGCGGTCGATTATCCCCCATCATGAACAGGTGGCCCGCCTCGACCTCGATGACATCGCCGGGTCGATCGGGGAACAGGGTTCGATGAGTGTATTCTTCAGTCAAGGCCTCGCCATTGAGCAGCACCTGGTCTCCGACCAACTCGATTCGATCGCCACCGATTCCGATGACTCGCTTGATCAAGTTCTTGGCCGGATCCTCGGGAGAGATGAAGATGATCAGATCTCCACGTTCGATCTCTCCGAGTGCCGGTCGCACCTTGTCGACCACCACCCGCTGGCCATCCTGTAGCGTTGGCTCCATCGAATGGCCGCTGATGGAGTAGACCTGGGTGACAAAGGTGTGGAGACCCAGTGCCAGCGGGATGGCGATGGCCAGAACTAGCAGTGCCTCGAGCAGTAAGCGTTTGACGGGGGACTGGGGCGGCGCAGTGGTCGCCTCGGAGTTTTCTCCGGAGATCGAATCGAGCGGATCAGTGGGGGACTGAAAGGCGTTCAACCGTCCTTCTCGCCATCGACTTTGGCGCTTTCAGATGGAGTCTCGGGCTCCTGGGTACGCCCGGAGGAGATCTCTTCCAGTCGCTGAATCCACTGGAGCCAGGGTCCTGGATCACGACCCAGATCCTTGCCACTGAGACGTATCAGCTCCTTGTGGACCTTATCGACTATTTCTTGGTTAGCGGTTTCGAGAGCACGGACCAGGATCCGAATCGCCCCGACATGTTGGAGTCCCGGTTGAAGCCGCAATAGCGCCTTGGCGAGGGCTCCTTGCCTGCGGCGTGTCACGGCTCCCAGTAGGTGTTCTCCGAGAACTCCGACCAGCGTCAATGCGAGGGTGCCTCGAAGCAGCCTCTCGGAGCCTCCAGCGGCTTCAGCGGTGGCTTCGTAGAGCCCCCAGCCGGGGTCGAGAACCAGTACCAGCATCACCACCAGGGCCAGGAGCCACAGGTTGCGTACGGCGATACTGAGTGCGAGTAATGTTTTCATCGGCTCTGGGCACTGTTTCTAGTGACGGAAGTGTCGCTCTCCAGTGAATACCATGGCGATCCCTGCGGCATTGGCCACCTCGATCACCGATCCATCGCGGATCGATCCTCCTGGTTGGATCACTGCTGAGACTCCTGAAGCGATGGCGGCCTCGACCCCATCGGGGAAGGGGAAGAATGCATCGGAGGCCAGGGATGAGTTCTTGGAACGATCCCCAGCCTTGCGACAGGCGATCTCGACCGCATCGACTCGACTGGGTTGACCTGCCCCGACACCCACCACGGCCCGATCGTGGGCCAGCAGGATTGCGTTGGAACGAACATGAGGCAGGACTCTCCAGCCAAACAGCAGGTCTTGCCACTCCTGATCGGTGGGTGCCCGATCGCTGGCTACGGTGAAGTCTTCTCGCTGCTGGAGGCTTCGATCTTTGGTCTGGAGCAACATCGCTCCAGGTACCGACCGGATCTCGATGGGCAGTGTATCTTGATCACCAGTCTCGCCCCCCTCCAGCATCCGACAGGAACGACCCCACTTGACCCCGTCGCGAATCGCTTCCAGCGCACCCGGCAAGAACTTCGGTGCGTGAATCACTTCAAAGAACAGGTCGGTGGTTGCGATTCGACGCGCCAGTTCCTCGTCGAGCGGTTGGGACAGGGCGAGGATCCCGCCGAATGAGCTGACCGGATCTCCCGCCAGTGCCGCCTCGAAGGCGGAGCCGAGGCTCTGCCGCTCGGCCGCTCCACAGGGGAGGCAGTGCTTGACCACCACCGCTGCCGGGCCCTCGAGACCGCGGCAGCACTCGATGGCTGCAGAAGCATCGAGGATGTTGTTGTAGGAGAGAGCTTTTCCGCCGTGACAGGTGGCATCGGCGATGGAGAAGGAGTCTCCGTCGTTTCTCTGATACCAGGCGGATTCCTGGTGGGGATTTTCGCCGTAACGCAGCGACCCGACCCGGGTCCACTGCTCGGTGACACTCTCTGGAAATGCACCTTCGACCTGTTGACCGAGCCAGTTCGAGATGGAGGCGTCGTAGGCGGCAGTGCGACGGAACGCCTCGAGCGCCAGGTCGATTCTGGTCGAGTGGGACAGCTGGCACTGCTGCTCCTTCAGTTCAGCGATGATCGCCGGATATCTTTCAGGGTCGACCACGACCGCCACGTCGCGGTGGTTCTTTGCTGCTGCCCGAACCATGGCGGGCCCGCCGATATCGATCTGCTCGACGGTGTTCTCAAAGGATTCTCCTGCGGCGACCGTCTGTTCGAAGGGGTAGAGGTTCACCACCAGTAGATCGATGGGAGGAATGCCATGTTCATGACACGACTCCAGGTCTCCCTCGACATCTCTGCGTGCGAGCAAGCCGCCGTGCACCCTCGGGTGCAGTGTCTTGACCCGGCCACCCATCATCTCTGGAAATCCAGTCACCTCCTCGACGGGGCGCACGGTGATTCCTCCAGCCTGGAGCACTGCAGCAGTACCTCCTGTGGATAGGATCTCGACTCCCAGTTGTTGAAGCGTGGAGCACAACTCGACCACCCCTTGCTTGTCGCTGACGGCGATCAGGGCCCGTTCAATCTTGCGTGGCGCTGGAGTGGTTCCGGAGAGGTCTGACATGTGCGGTGGGCCTTTCCTGGGATCGTAGAAACTCGAATTGGCGGGAGAATGAGGGGCTCTATTCGTCTTCATCTCCTGAATCCGGTAACCTCGGCGCCCTTTTGAGGGAGTCGGGGGTTGATGGCTAGATCCTAGCCCGGTTCCCTGTAGTGGTCCAGCGAGGCGAGCGGGGAAGTTGTGAAGAGAGAGAGGGCCGTGTGAAGAGATTGGAGTGGCAGGCGGATCTGGGGCGAATCGTGATTCGCTTCCCCTATGACCCACTGCTGGTTGCAGAGGTAAAGATGATTCCCGGCCGCCAATGGCACCGGGATCAAAAATTGTGGAGTGTTCCCCTCGACAGTGCCGGGGAAGCGGCACGCATCTTGATGCCTCTTGGATTTGATCCGACAGCAGAAGTAGAGCGATTGCTCAACGGGGAAGTGGAAGGGTTGGCAGGGATCGGTGAGCAGGTGGCAGAAACCGCCGCCCCAACCGATCCAGTGAACGAAGGCTGGAGCGTCACGCGTCTCAATGAAACGGTCAGGGACGCACTGCAGAGATCGCTACCGGAGACCATCTGGCTCCAGGGAGAGGTGTTGGAGTTCGACCGGAACAGCCATCGAGATCACATCTTTTTCAAGATTGTCGAGAAGGTGGAGGGGGAGGACCGTCCGCGAGCCTCGGTCACTGCCGTGCTGTTTCAGGGCAACAAGGATCGAGTACTGAAGCGATTTGCAGAGACCGATACTGACCTGGCCGATGGGCTACAGGTTCGCATTCAGGTGCGAGTCGATCTCTATGTTCTGAACGGATCCTATCAGGTGGTGGTCGAGGATATTGATCCGACCTACACGCTGGGAGAGATCGCACGGCGTCGCGAGCGGATCCTGGCGGAACTCCGAAATCGAGGTCTTGAGCAGCAGAATCTGTCGCGGCACTGGCCGTTGGTCCCGTTGAGGATTGGTGTCCTCACCAGCCCTGGCAGCGATGCGTGGAAGGATCTGATTCACGAGTTGCGAGAGTCTGGATTCTCCTTCGATGTTGCTCTGTACGGGGTTCATGTCCAGGGTGAAAGAACTGAAGCAGAGGTGCTAAAGGGACTCGAGTACTTCGAGCAGCATGCCGCTGATTTCGATGCGTTGTTACTGGTCAGAGGAGGAGGATCACGGGCGGATCTGATGGCCTTCGACTCCTTGCCACTGGCACTGGCGGTGGCCCAGCACTCGCTCAAGATCATGGTGGGCATCGGGCACCAGGCAGATCGATCGGTACTGGATGAAATAGCCCACTCGGAAAAAACGCCCACCGCCGCAGGACAGCAGTTGGTCCAGCAGGTCAGCGGTTTCTGGGAACGGGTCCGAGACCAGTTGTCCCGAATCATGATTGGGGCCCGTCATCGCATCGATCGGTCTCAGTCGAGCCTGAACAGTTCGCGCTCGCAGGTCGCCCGCGGGGCCTCGCTGGCGATGCTAGAGCAACGCCGCAGACTTCAACTGGTGGCCAGTGGTCTGGAGTCTTCAGCGTCGGGCCAGTTAGGAGAGGCGCGGGGAATGCTCAAGTCGTCTCGCCAGTGGCTTTCCAGCGCAACTGCGAGGGCTCTTCGAGTCGCTGCCGATCAACGAGTCGGTCAAACAGAGCGGCTGCAGACCGGTGCTTGTCAGCAACTGGTTCGGCAGCGAGAGCGTCTGGACGCACGACAAGTCCAGGTTCGCGGAGCAGACCCGCAGACGATACTGGCGAGAGGGTTTGCCTGGGTTCGGGATCGATCTGGTCGTACGATCGGGTCTCAAGCGGGTGTTTGCATCGATCAGGAAATATCAGTCCGATTTGTCGACGGGGTCGTGGATGCCCGGATTGAAGCCTCCAGAAGTGACTCTTCCGTGGGCCTGTCCAGTCGATGATTTGATGGATAGACTGGGCCTTTCGGGATCGATTCCAGGAAAGAAGATGACTCGATGAGCGCAAAGAAGTTGCCGGGGTACAAGGAAGCGACCGACGAGATCGACAAGATCTTGCAGCGGATCGATGAGAACTCCGAAGTCGATGTCGATGCACTGGCCGACGATGTGGAACGTGCTGCAGAGTTACTGCAACTCTGTGGCGAGAAACTGAAGGCGGCCGAAGTCCGTGTTCAGGAGGTTTCACAAAGGCTGGCCGTGGAACAAGAGCACGATTCTGCAGATGAAGAAGAATAGAGGAGGGTGAGCATGTCACTTGTGGTGGTAGGAAGCGTCGCCTTCGATTCAATCGAAACTCCCGATGGTTTCGTCAAAGATGCTCTCGGAGGATCTGCCGTACACTTCTCTCTGGCGGCTGCCCTGTTCGGGCAAGTTCAACTGGTCGGCGTGATCGGGGAAGACTTTCCCGAAGATAGGCATCAGTTGCTGCGCGATCGGGGAGTGTGTACCGAAGGACTCGAAGTGATCCCCGGTGGCGAGACTTTTCGCTGGTCAGGCAAATACTTCGACGATATGGATCATCGAGAAACGCTCACTTGCGATCTCAACGTATTCGAACAATTCAAACCGAATGTTCCTGCAGCGTATCGAGACACCGACTTCTTGTTCCTGGGCAATGGCGCTCCAGTGACCCAGTCGAGTGTGCTCAGCCAGATGAGCGCATCTCCCTTTACCATGGTGGACACGATGAATCTCTGGATCGATCAGGACCGATCAGGACTGATCGCCTTGTTGAGCCAGGTCGATGCGCTGGTGCTCAACGACGAGGAAGCGCACCTGCTCAGTGGCGAAAAAAACCTGGTGCGTGCGGGTCGCTGGATTCGCAAGCTGGGACCTAGATACGTCATCGTGAAGAAGGGGCAGCATGGCGCGACCATCTTCCACGAGGAAGGTGAGACGGCACTCCCTGCACTGCCTCTGGCAGATGTGATCGACCCCACAGGAGCGGGCGATTCCTTTGCCGGTGGATTGCTGGGCAGCCTGCAGCGCTCGCGCAGGACCGATCTCGATGCCATCAAGATTGCCGTGGCCTGGGGAACGATCACCGCTTCCTTCTGTTGTGGTGGATACGGGGTCGATGGCATTCTCTCTGCAAACCAGTCAGGATTGAGGGAGAGATTTGACCAGTACCGCAAGATGCTCGACCTCGGAACGGTAGAGATCCCGTTGCCTTCACTCTGATCCGTTATCTCGGGGGTAACCGCGAGTATCTTGGGGGTAACCGCAGGCGGGAGGTGCAGATTTGCGGAGTGAAGATCTCGCTCACCACCATCACCCTTTGACCGAGATGTTTGCGCAACCTTCCAGCCCAGGGGAGTGGGCAGAGCACGCCATTCATGGCGACCAGATCCGCCATTTCGAGGAGCATGGTTTCGTCGCTGGTATCCCCGTACTCGATGGCCAGCAGGTGGAGCAGTTGCGAGAGCAGTTGGCTCGCTTGATGGATCCATCTCACCCGGGCCACTCTCTTTTTTATGAGTTCCACTCCAATGAATCGAACGACCCGGAAACGGTCTTGTTTCACGCATTGGGAGGCTGGCGCATCGAGGATGGATTCCACGATCTGCTCTACTCACCGACCTTGAGAATGACCGCCTTCCAGTTGCTCGGTGCTGCGGTTCGTTTCTTTCACGACCAATTGTTTTGCAAACCTCCGGCGCATGGAGGTGCGGTTTCTTGGCACCAGGATTATTCGTACTGGACCTGGACCCAGCCGATGGCTCACTTGACCTGCTGGATCGCTCTCGATGATGCCACCATCGATAATGGTTGCCTGCACTACATCCCCGGGTCTCATCGGTGGGGCCTTCTTCCCGTCACAGGACTCGCAGGTGACATGAAAGCAGTGGAGCAGGTCCTCGATCTGGATCAGAGGAGTGCATTGGATGGACAGGTTGCAGCGACCCTCCGAGCGGGAGAAGCAGTGTTTCATCATCCCCTGGTGATGCATGGTTCGTATCAGAATCGGTCTCCAGCTCCACGGCGCGGTGCGGTGGTCAATTTTGCTGCGGATGGGGTCTGGTCACATCCGGAGGCGCTCGAGGGGCCTGGCAGCGATCGATTCCCCATCCTCCCTGAAGGACAGCCGCTCGCCGGTCGCTATTACCCACTACTGTTCGATCCGGAGCGGGAGCTGGCGGGGGAGATCGATTCAATTCCACACCTGTGAACCCCTGAGTGGCTCGCAGGGGAGGTTGCGGGGGTTTCTGGCGGGACGCTGGAACTCGTCCGCCAGGCGGGTGGATGGTGGCGACCGTGGATCGGTGCGCTGCCGTGGATGCTGCCGCTTCTCGGGTCCCCTTGCGGCCTTCGCTCGATCTCATCAGAATGTCCTCAGGGGCGTAGTTGAGCGTCTCGAACCAGATCGTTTGGAACTCTGGAAAATGACCTTCTGAGAACTCTTGTCGAGAGTGGAGTCGGAACATGCGAGTCGCACAGATTCGAAGCCAGTTTCTCGAGTTCTTCGCCACCGCGGGACACGAGGTCGTCCCCTCGAGTCCAGTGGTCCCTCATGATGATCCGACGCTGCTCTTTGCTAATGCAGGGATGAATCAGTTCAAGTCAGTATTCACCGGTGAGGAATCGAGGGACGTTACTCGTGCCTGCTCTTCTCAGAAGTGCATCCGAGCTGGCGGCAAGCACAACGATCTGGAAAATGTTGGGTACACCGCACGGCACCTGACATTTTTTGAGATGCTGGGCAACTTCTCCTTCGGTGATTACTTCAAGGAGGAGGCGTGCGTCTGGGCGTGGGAACTGATCACTGAAAAGTATGGTATCGATGCCGATCGGATGTGGATCTCGGTTTATCACGAGGACGATGATGCGAGAGCGATCTGGGCTGACCGGGTCGGGGTATCTGCCGATCGGATCGTTGGCCTTGGAGAAAAGGACAACTTCTGGTCGATGGGAGATGTGGGGCCTTGCGGGCCCTGCTCGGAATTACACGTCGATCGGGGAGAGCAGGCGTCATGCGGGCCGAACTGTGCTCTCGGGGTCTGTGATTGCGACCGCTGGATGGAGATCTGGAACCTGGTCTTCATGCAATTCGAAAAGCAGCCAGGGGGTGGAAGGATCGCACTTCCACGTCCGAGTATCGATACCGGGATGGGCCTGGAACGAATCACCATGGTGCTGCAGGAGAAGGATACGGTTTTTGAAACCGATCTTCTGGCGGGACTCATCGAAAGGATCGGGGAGTTGACAGGAGTCGCCCCCTCCAGTGGTCCGGAAGGAACACCCCATCGGGTCATCTCCGATCACCTCAGAAGTCTCTCCTTCGCCATCGCCGATGGAGCATTCCCTTCCAATGAAGAGCGTGGGTATGTATTGCGCAGAATTTTGCGAAGGGCGAGCCGCTATGGATACAAACTCGGCATGGAGCGTCCATTCATCCATCAACTGGTGGGGCATCTCGCCTCAGAAATGGGTGAAGCATTCCCGGAGTTGATCGAGCGTCAACCTTTGATCGAGAAACTGATCCATTCCGAAGAAGAGCAATTCCTTCGAACCTTGAAGACCGGCATGACTCGGTTCGATGATGAGGTGGCAAGAGTCGCGACGGGAGACCTTCAGCAGTTCCCCTCAACCGCTGCATTTTTCCTGCATGATTCATGTGGATTCCCCATCGATCTGACAGAGCAGATGGCGAGGGAGGTCGAACTCGATGTCGACCGGCAGGGGTTTGATCATCTGATGGAGGAGCAGCGTTCTCGAAGTCGAGCGGGGAGCAAGGTCATCACGATGAATTCTGGATCCAGCTCGGGAGACGCGCGGATCGACGGCGCAGGAGCTACCGATTTTGTCGGATATCAGTCCGGGCAGGCGGAAGCGACCGTCAGTCGCTTCTTCTCTTCCGATGATCAGCAGGTTCTGGTGCTGGATCGAACCCCCTTCTACGCCGAGTCCGGTGGTCAGGTCGGAGATACGGGGACCATCGAGGGCCAGGGCTTCCAGTTAGAGGTGCTCGACTGCCAGAAGAACAGCGAAGGAACCTTTCTCCACCTGGTTCGAGTTGTCGATGGTGAAGTGTCAGAGGTGCAGCCTGGATCGACGGTGCATTGCAATGTGGACAGCGATCGCAGGCAGCATGTGATTCGCAATCATACTGCGACGCATCTACTCCATGCCGCTCTTCGCCAGGTGGTCGGAGATCACGTCCAACAAAAAGGATCGCTGGTTTCTCCGGAGCGCCTTCGCTTCGATATCAGTCACTACGAGAAGATCCAACCAGAACAACTCGCTGAAGTAGAGCAACTGGTTCAGGAGTGGGTACTGCGAGATGTGGAGTTGAAGATTTATGATGGGATTCCCATCGAAGAGGCGAAGTCGCGCGGTGCGATGGCTCTCTTCGGGGAGAAGTATGGAGATCGGGTTCGCCTGGTCGAAGTGCCAGACTTTTCACTCGAACTGTGCGGTGGAATTCATTGCCAGAGAACCGGAGAGATCGGGCCGATGGTCATCGTGCACGAAGGCAGCGTTTCATCCGGTGTGCGACGGGTCGAGGCTCTGACCGGAGTCGGCGGAGCTAGCCGAACTCGAGCCGACGAGGATCTGATTCATGAACTTTCCTCCTTGCTGCGAGTGCCGCGAGAGGATCTGCACGATCGGATCGGAACACTGGTACGGGAGAATCGTTCACTGAAGGATGGCAAGGGAAGCACTCCAACGAGAAGCCTGCTCTCCGATCTCGATGCGGGGCATGGCGAGACACGCAGTGCCGGATCGGCAGAAGTGGTGATCGCCACCTGGCAGGACGCTCCTCAGGAGCAGTTGCTGCAGGTCGCCGATGCCCTGAAACGAAGGGGTGGGGATCGAGCCTTCATCCTGGTTTCCACGGGAAATGACGAGATTCGATTCATCGTCGGGACCTCGGAATCCCTCCCCTCGGGGACGGTCCATGCCGGCCAGGTGGCCAAGATGGGGGCTGGGATTCTCGGTGGTGGGGGGGGTGGTCGGCCCGATATGGCCCAGGCTGGGGGTAAAGCGGTCGATCGGCTCCCTGAGGCGATCGATCAGATGTCCAGATCGCTGGAGGATTCGCTGGCGGGAAAAGACTCCTGAGGGGCATCGGTTCTCCTTGACCGATTTCCCCAACACTCCTAACATCAGTGCCTGAGGCTTGACCCGGCTGGATCTCTTCCAAGGGTCAGGGACTCGACTCGTGAATCAGGTTGTCGGACGCGATTGTCGATCCGAAGACGACTTACAGTGACGACTTACAGAGACGTATGGAGCAGCAGACATGGCAGTACCACAGCGAAAAACAAACCAGGCGCGCAAACTCAAGCGGCGTGCACACGACGCCCTGGCTCCGATCAGGTACAGCAAGTGTACACGCTGTAATTCCCTCACCTTGCCCCACAGCATCTGCGAAAACTGCGGCACTTATCGCGGTCGTACCCTGCTGGCGGTCGAGGACTTCTAAATCCATTCAGAGAAGAAGTGATATGCCTCGCATAGCCGTTGATGCCATGGGTGGGGACAGTGTGCCAGATGTTCCGGTTGCTGGGGCAGTGGAAGCAATGTCGAATCATCCTGAACTGTCCATCGTTCTCGTGGGCCCGACCGATCAGATCGAGGCGGAATTATCGCATCTCGACCATGATTCGTCACGAATAGAGATCTCCCATACCGATGAGTGGGTCGCGATGGGCGAGTCGCCGGTCGAGGCGCTGCGGAACAAGCCCAACTCCTCCCTCTCCCTACTGGTCAAACTTCAGAAGGAAAATCTGGTCGATGGAATCTTCAGCGCCGGCAACACCGGTGCCATGGTGGCCGCTTGTACCGTGCACCTGAAAATGCTGAAGGGGGTGCGTCGCCCAGCCATCGCTTTACCCCTGCCTCGAGGCGAAACACCGGTTCTGTTGTGTGACGGCGGGGCCAATGTCGAATGCCGTCCACTGCACTTGCTCCAGAATGCGATCATGGCCGATGCCATGCTGAGATGCGCATACTCGGTACCGTCTCCCAAGGTGGGCCTGCTCAATGTCGGGTCCGAGCGAGACAAGGGGCATACCCTGGCCAAGGAGACCTACCAGCTGCTGGAAGCGAGTGGCCTCGATTTCGCCGGAAACATCGAGGGGGGTGACATCTTCCATGCGGACGTGGATGTGGTGGTATGCGACGGATTTGTCGGGAATGTCGTTCTCAAGACTGCAGAAGGCTTTTCAGAATCTCTCTTCAATATCCTGGCCACTGAACTGGGGGGTGGACTCGCAGACCTCGGTACCGATGTGGCACCGCTCAAGGCATTGCTCAAGAGTGGATTACAGAAAATCCGCAGTCGATTCGACTACTCCGAGTATGGCGGCGCTCCACTGCTGGGGCCGCGGGGAGTCTGTACCATCGGTCACGGACGTAGTGATCGGAAGGCGGTCGCCAACGCCCTCGACTGGACCGTTCGAATGATCGCGACCGGGGTCCAGCAGGAGTTGATTGATTCGATTGAGCGAGAGATGCAGCAACTGGATCTGTCCACTGCGAATCCGAGTCGCATCAGCCAGACAGAGTCGCCCACCAGCCATTAGTCTCCAGGCGACCGAGATGGGAGCCATCATGACAGATCCTATCGAAGGACCATCCTCCCACCGTGCTTGGCTCTTTCCCGGACAAGGCAGCCAGTTCGTCGGAATGGCTGCGGATCTGGTCGAGGCTCATCCCGTCGCCCGAACCGTCTTCGACATCGCGAGTTCAAAAATCGGAGAGGATTTACTCTCCATCTGCATCGAAGGTCCGCAATCACGCCTCAATCGGACCGAGATCAGTCAACCAGCCATCTTCACCGCATCGATGGCAGTGTTGAGGGTACTGGAACAATCGGCGGGCCCCTCGCTGTTGCGAGCCAACGCGACGGCGGGTCTTTCCCTTGGCGAGTACAGCTCGCTTGTTTTTGCAGGGGCACTACGCTTCGAGGATGCACTCGAGGTGGTGGTGGCGAGGGGGCAGGCGATGCAGCGCGCCTGTGATCAGGTCGAGGGGACGATGACGACCATCCTGGGTCTAGAACTGCCAGCAGTAAGGGAAGCGGTCGAGAGTGGCAAATCTGCCGGAATCGTGGCTGTGGCCAATTTCAACAGTTCCACCCAGTTCGTCATCAGTGGCGAGAGAACTGCAGTGGCCAGGGCTTCGGAGGCGGCGCGGGAACTGGGAGCCAGGCGCACCGTCGATCTGGAGGTAGCAGGGGCGTATCACTCTCCTCTGATGGCTCCGGCGACCCAGGAACTGGCTCCGATCCTCGACCGGTTGCCGATCTCTGCACCAAAGGTGGCTTTTTACCCCAATGTGCTGGCTCGGCCGGTGACCGATCCCGAGCAGATTCGCGAATGCCTGCTGAAACAGGTCGAGTCTTCGGTGCTGTGGGAGCCTACTATCTCCGCACTGGTGGCGGAGGGCCTCGAAGAAGTGATAGAGCCGGGGCCGGGACGAGTCATTGCTGGCCTGGTGAAGCAAGTCGATCGTAAGGTGACCACTCGTTCCGTTCTCGGTCGAGAGAGTGTCGAGGAAATCCTGGAGGGAACCGTCTCATGATGAAATTTACTGGCCGTAAGGTGATCGTGACTGGCGGAACAAGGGGGATCGGAAAGGCCATCGCTAGCGGATTTGCCGCGGCTGGAGCGCAAGTCATCCTGACCGGTCGGGACGCCACGAATGCGCAGTCGATTGCCGCTGAACTGGACGGTGATGTGCAGGGGTTGGAACTCGATGTTGCCAGTGGAGAAAGCGTTCAGAAGTTTTTTACAGAGGCGCTGGATAGACTGGGTGGACTCGACATCCTTGTGGCCAATGCGGGGATCACTCGAGACAAACTGGTCATGGCCCTCAAAGATGAAGACTGGGACGATGTGCTTGGCACCAATCTGCGCGGCGCATTCCTTTGCGCAAGAGAGGCGATCCGTCCGATGATTCGCAATCGTGGAGGACGGATTATCGGTGTGAGCAGTGTCATCGGCCTGACCGGAAATCCGGGTCAAGGAAACTATGCTGCGAGCAAAGCGGGACTGATCGGGCTGATAAAATCACTCGCCCAGGAGGTTGCCAGCAGGAATATCACCGTCAATGCGGTGGCCCCGGGAATGATTGAAACGGATATGTCGGCAGATCTGCCAGAGAAAGCTCGCGAGGCGATTGCCAGCAGGATTCCGGCAGGACGGGCAGGGAGTGCCCAGGAAGTGGCTTCTGCGGTGATGTTCCTGGCCAGCGATGATGCTTCCTATATCACGGGAGAGGTGCTGCGGGTCGATGGTGGCCTCGCCTGTTAAGCCGCTGTTTTCAAACTATGCTGGACGATTGGTCGTAGGAGCCTAAAATCGTGGCGAATGCTCGGAGTGGCCTGGACCGATCGCAGAAGCGACGGGAGGCACTCCTGAATCGAGAGAAATCTGGATGGCCAGTCAACCAGGGCCATCCCCCAGAAGGAGGAACAGGATGAGTGTCGGAGATCAGGTCATGGACATCATCGCAGAGAAACTCGATGTAGCCCGGGATAAGGTCAAGGCGGAAGCGGTTCTTCAAACGGACCTGGGTGCAGATAGCCTCGACATCGTGGAACTACTGATGCATCTGGAAGACAACTTTGGTATCAAGATTCCCGATGAAGATGCAGAGAAGTTGAAGACGGTCGGGGATGCCATTGCTTACATCGAGGCCAGCACTCCAGTCAAGGAGTAGGCACCTTCCCGGAGGGTCTTCATAAATGAGCAGGATCAGGGTCGTGATCACAGGGATCGGAGTCGTATCTCCGATCGGAAATGATCTCGCCACCTTCTGGAATGGAATCCTCGAAGGGCGTAATGGGGTCGGTCCCATCACGCGTTTCGATGCTTCCGAGTTTCGTACTCGCTTTGCCATGGAGGTGAAGGATTTCGACCCCGAAACCCGGGTGAGTCGAAAGACACTTCGCTTGCTCGATCGTTTCGCACAGTTCGCTGTGGTCGCCGCAGGCGAGGCGATGGAAGATAGCGGACTCGATCCCTCCGGCGATCCGATTCGCTACGGAGTCATCACCGGTTCCGGAATTGGCGGACTCGGTGAGATTGAACTCCAACACAAGCAATTCCTCGAGCGCGGGCCGAGTCGCATCTCTCCCTACTTTGTCCCGAAGATGATGATGAACGCCGCTTCAGGGCATATCGCCATCCAGCATGGTCTCAAAGGATCCAACTTCGCCACCGTCTCCGCCTGCGCATCCAGTCAACATGCTCTGGGAGTGGCACTGGGTACGATTCGATCGGGGCGGTGCGATGCAGTACTGGCCGGCGGCAGTGAGGCTGCCATCACGACCCTCGGGGTCGGTGGCTTCTGCTCGCTCAAGGCGATGTCTTCACGAAACGATGATTACACCACTGCGATGAGGCCCTTCCAGGCGAGCCGAGATGGCTTCGTCATGGGTGAGGGCGGTGCGATCTTCGTATTCGAGGAACTCGAGCATGCTCGCAAGAGAGGTGCTCAGATCTACTGTGAAGTCCTCGGATTCGGTTCGACCGATGATGCTCATCACATCACCGCTCCCGATCCGGATGCGCCGATGGCCATCGCGGCGATGCGCAGTGCTCTGGATCATGCAGGAGTAAATATTGAGCAGGTGGATTACATCAATGCTCATGGCACCTCGACTCAACTCAACGACAAGATGGAGATGCGCGCCATTCGCGAGCTGTTTGGCGAACACGCCGATCACCTGATGGTGAGTTCGACCAAATCTCAAGTGGGGCACTTGCTCGGGGCTTCTGGAGCGGTGGAACTTGCAGCGATTGCCGTGGGAATCCGCGAAGGCGTGGTACCTGCGACCATCAACCAGGTGGACCCGGATCCAGAGTGTGATCTGGATTCAGTTCCGAATGAACCGAGGGAGGCGCCGATCCGGGTGGCCATCTCGAACTCATTTGGATTTGGTGGGCACGATGCCTGTCTTTGTCTTGGAAAATTTGAAGACTGATCCTGAAACGACGTAACTTCTCCATCGGCCCCTCCGAAAGGACATCTAACAATGACCGACTCCACCAAGAAGGTATTGATCTCTGATCCGCTCCCTGCGGAAACTCGAGCGATTCTCGAGAGAGCTGGCCTCGAAGTAGTCGAGGGAGCCGAACAGATTGAAGCTCATCTCGGTAGCATATCTGGCTGGATCCTGCGCTCTGGCAGCAAGATCACCGCTGAGATACTCGATCAAGCCAAGGAGTTGAAGTGCATCTGCCGTGCGGGTGCGGGTGTCGACAATATCGATTGCGATGCCGCAGCGGAGCGTGGGGTTCTGGTGATGAATACGCCCTCTGCAAATTCTAATGCCGCTGCGGAACATGCACTGGGCATGATGTTTGCGATGGCCAGAAACATTCCCCAGGGTCATGGGGGCATGGCCAATGGTGAATGGGGTCGCAAGGCTCTGGTCGGAATCGAACTCGAAGGTAAAACCCTGGTGGTGCTCGGTCTGGGAAAGATAGGCCAGAGGGTTTGCCGCAAGGCGAGTGCCCTTGGCATGTCGGTGATCGGGTGTGATCCCTTTGTCAGTGCCGCCGATGCCAGCGCTTGCGGTGCAGAACTGGTGGAACTCGATGATGCGCTGATTCGAGCGGACTTCATATCGCTCCATCCGCCACTCAATGAATCCACTCTTGGCATGGTCAATCATCAGTTCATCGGTCGCTGCAAGGATGGCGTGAGGATCGTAAACGTCAGCCGTGGACCGGTGATCGATGAGGCATCACTGCTCGCTGGACTGGAGAGCGGCAAGGTGGCTGGCGCAGCCCTGGACGTCTTCGCCGAGGAGCCTCCGGTGGCGGATCATCCTTTCCGTACTCACCCGAAGATTATTTGCACTCCGCACCTGGGGGCCTCGACGGTCGAAGCACAGGACAATGTCGGAACCCAATCCGCCCATCAGGTGGTCGGGTTCCTGACGGAGTCGCGCATCGAGCACGCAGTCAACGCACCCGGTATATAGCGACCGCAGATTCGATCCTGGAGTCGAGCAGAGCAGCAGCGATTCGACTAAAGTGGCGCTGAATCTTGCTCTTGAAGATGACGGATGAATGCCGGTAGGGCTCGAGGTTCAGTCCTCTTGCCGCGGAGAATGGCTCTCGCTGGGCCAGCGAGGCTCGCTCATCTTTCCCGCTTGAGCGGGGTACAGTTCCTCGAATCTTCGAAGCACGCTGAGGGCGTCCTCCGGCCTCTTCTGGGGCACCGAGATGATCCGAGCGATGGTCCAGAGGACATGAGCATGGGCTTCGCCGGGGGAGAGAATCTCGTCGAGTAGATGGGCGTGGTAGAGCGCCATCGAGTCATCCTTGGCGGCGAGCGCCAGTTCCAGTGCCTTGAGTTGCAGGATCGGTTCCATTGGTTTCGATCGCAACTGTCGCTGGACCTCAGCGAGGCGGGTTCGCATCTGTTCGGGGGAGCCGGATCCAGCGGCTGACCGCCAGCGCCACAGGAAAGGACTCATATCGAGGTGTTTCTGGCCATCCCTGGCTGCGATTCGGAAGGTCGCCGGGAGCAGAAATAGCAGTGCCGATCCTCCCAGTGCCAACGTCACCAGGAACGGAATTTTCAGGTACAGAAGGATGGCACAGAGCAGCGCAAAACTACCGATGATGGCAGCCAGGAACAAACCGATGATGCCACGATTTCGAACCAGTCCCGGTGCAGTATCGAGAATCAGTAGTACGACCATCCCGAACATGGCGCACAGCAGGGTAGGAGTCAGGGCTAGACCGATCGACGCAAGCAATGGACCTCCGAGGCAGGGGATCGTCGATCTTCAACGTCTTGATCCGGTTCAGATAAGAACGCGGATGACTGGATCGGATACAGGTCCCCCATGTTTGGATTCTATCCAGGTTCGCCGACCGTGTCTGCTTCGGTAGAACTCTGAAGTTTTTGAATTTGAAGTCTGGCCTGTTCGATCTCGGAGAGCGTCTCTGAAGTGACATCTGCTGTGGGGTACTGACCGTCGAAGCAAGCGGCACAGTAATGCAGGTTTGACCCGGAGTTCTTGATCGACAGGCGCAGGTCACTGATTTCTTGATAGATCACAGCGTCGGCACCCAGCTTCTCAGCGATCTCTTCGTGAGTACGATCTCTTGCGATCAGTTCCGCTCGAGTTGACATGTCGACACCGTATACGCAGGTGTTATTGACCGGGGGAGAGCAGGAAGCGAAATAAACCTTCTTGGCTCCCGCCGCTCTGGCCAGTTCGACGATCTGTTTTGAAGTGTTTCCTCGTACGATACTGTCGTCGACCAGCAGAACATCCTTGCCCTTGAATTCGCTCTGGATTGCATTCAACTTGCGGCGAACGCTGGAAGTTCGTTCACCCTGGCCCGGCATGATGAAGGTCCTGCCGATGTATCGGTTCTTGACCAGTCCTTCCCGGTATTCGATGCCCAGTTCTCTCGCCATCGTGCTGGCTGAGGTACAAGAACTGTCTGGTACTGGGATTACGACATCCGCACTCAGCCCACTCTGGCGCCACTTCTTGGCCAGTTGGATTCCGAAATTTCTTCGCGCCTGATAGACGCTGACATCGTCGATGACACTATCCGGGCGAGCGAAGTAGACATGTTCAAAGATGCAGGGATTGTGCTCATGGGCGAATAACGTCCGTCGTAGAGGAGGCTGGTCAGGGCGGAAGATCACGGCTTCGCCAGGGCCTATGTTTTGAATGTCTCCATAGCCGAGAATCTCCAGTGCAATGTTCTCGGAAGCACAAGCCCAGCTCTCGCTGCCATCCTTTGCGATTCTACTTCCCATCAGAAGTGGTCGAATTCCATGAGGGTCTCTGAAGGCGACCATTCCCAAGCGCGCCACCAGGCTGATTACCGAATAGGCTCCCTTGACTCGCCTCAAAACATTCTCGAGCGCTTCGAATGTAGTTTCAGGCTCGGGGTCGACGCCACCGAGCGCTCCCAGTTCGGCCGCAAAAGTGGCGAGGATCAATTCCACATCACAACTGGAATTGAGAATGGTGCGTTTTTCACTTTTCAACCAATCGGTCAACTCTACGGCATTGGTGACATTGCCATTGTGTGCCATGGCGATTCCGTAGGGATAATGAACTTGAAACGGTTGGGCGTCTTCGTTACTGGATCCGCCAAAGGTGGGGTAGCGAACCTGGCCGATACTCCATGTGCCGGTCAGTCGTTCGATGTTCTTGGCACGAAAGATGTCGCGAACCAGTCCATTACCTTTCTTGAGATGAAACCGATCGTCATAGCTGACGATTCCGGCCGAGTCCTGTCCTCGATGCTGAAGGCACACGAGGGCCTCGTAGACCTCGTGACAGACGGTTGGATTGGATCCGATCGAACCGTAGAAGCCACACATGAGCACTCCTCTGGAGGGGGATCGGGTCGGGGAATCCGAACGATACCGCCAAGATTCGGAGGATATCTTCTCATCCGGGCTCTGACGAGGTTCTCTGTCCAGTTGGCACGATTTCAGATGAGATGGCATTCTACCTTGGTAGGCGGCTCTCCCGCCTGGCCACCAGGGGGCCTGCCCCCGCAGACGAGAATTTGAAATCAGGCAGCCGGAGTGTCGTTGTTTGGTGTGCTGGAAGAGGAAAAGGCCGGCTGTCTGAACTTTCTCGCTGAGCTGGAGATCATGGGGATATCACCCATTCTCCCCCTTACTTACCATCCCTGGCGGGTGACCGGGTAACCGTGGTGTGGTGATCCCCGGTCTCCCGCCTCCTTTTGATGCCACTTCGACGACCTCGGGAACTGGACTTCTCTCTGCTGCGTTTTGTAGCAGTAGAGGAGAGTTGGCAATAAAATGGCCACCTTGCTCCAGTCAGAGACCATCGATCGTCGGAGAGGCCGCCCAAATTGCTGAAATTGTTCCCCCAGTCCCCATCTTCCTCCGATGCCCAGCACTGGGCACTGTGGGGGCTCGACTCCAGAAGTCGCCTGGCAGCCTCCGATGGCTTCCAGGAGGCGCTGGAGCTCTGTACTAGCGAACCGATCCTGGCCGAGGTTCTCGACCAGCACTGGGGCCAGGGGCCCGACCAGAAGGAGGACCGCAGCTGGCGGTTGTCTGATGATCAGAGCCTCAAAGTTTGCTGGATCCAGGAAAACTCCCAGTCCGGGGCGATGCTGCTGTTGCAGATGCAAACGAACAAGTCCGCTGCGCAGCGCTCGGTCTCCCGGGAAGAGCTGGTCTCCCAGTTGCTGATGCTGTTGTTGCCTCGATTCCTCCACCAGTTGAAGAACCACTATTCCGTGGTTCAAAACAGCGAGGAAATCCGTCAGATGGCAATGCTGTCGGCGGATACCGCAATGATCGAACGCTGTCACGAACTGGGATTGAAGGGGGTCCAGCGATCGGCCGCACTGCTGGATTCCATCGTATCCCTCCATGGTATGGAGTTCGATTCGATCTGGCAGGCTTACCTCTCTAGATTTCAAGCAGCAAAAATTGTTCTGGAGATCGATGGAGAGGTGCCGACCGGGGACCTGTGGATTGCCGCACTCGTCATCTCCCTTGAGTTTGCTCGTCCTCAGTTGCCACCAGAATCTGCACTGAGGATTTCATGCGAAAAAAATGTGATTCAAGTCCACGTGGAGGGATTGAAGTCGATCAATATTCCTCCAGTTCAAGATGGTTTCTTCGAGGAGTTCTTTAATTTCAAGACTGAAGGAGTGGGTTGGGTTGTCACCCGCCGAGAAGGGGAATCTTCATGAGCGAGAGAACGGTAGAAAACAGTAAAATCCTGCTGGTAGATGATGATCAGGATCTTCTTTTTATCTACAAAGCCAAGATCTCTAGCTGGGGAAACTACGAAGTCGAAACTGAGCACGATCCGAGACAGGTGAAAGAGCGCTTACAGAATGAGACGTTTGATCTGATCATCAGTGATATGGATATGCCCTACCTTCAAGGGGACCAGCTCCACGACGTGGTCAATGAAGTCGATCGATCGATCCAGTTCATCATCCTCTCCAGCGTGCTGGAGGATCACCGGGAAAGACTGATTCGAAAGGGAATCAGAGCCATCGTCGACAAGATCAAGGGGGATGAGGTGCTCAGGGAGCAGATCCTCCGTGCTCTGGTGATTCGACATGAAATGCTCGATATGGCCAATCCTGGCGTCCCTACCGCCAAGATCATCCAGAGTGACCCTCAGATGGTGAAGGTGTTCGAAACCGTCAAGCAAGCGGCCAAGATTCCGTCACCGGTGCTGATACAAGGAGAGCCTGGCACCGGCAAGGAACTGGTGGCTCACGAGTTGCATCGTCAGCGGAATCGGAGATTGAAACTGGAGATGCCTAACTTCACCGAAAAAGACCATCCCTACCTGGCAGTCAACTGTGGAGCTCTTTCTCGAACACTTCTGGAGAGTCAGTTGTTTGGTCACAAGAAGGGAGCATTTACAGGCTCCTCATCCGACCAAGACGGAGTTTTCATCGCTGCGAAGCGAGGGACCTTGTTTCTCGATGAGATCACAGAGCTCGATCTGGATCTTCAGGTGAAACTTCTGCGAGCGTTGCAGGAGAAAGAGGTCACTCCGATAGGATCGACGAAGGCGTTGAAGATTCATGCCCGTGTGATCGCCGCGACCAATCGACCCATCCAGGAGTTGGTGCGAGAAGGGAAATTCAGAGCAGACCTTTTCTACCGAATTCATGTGGTCAACATCATCGTGCCTCCCCTGCGAGAGAGAGAATCGGAGATCGAAGATCTGGCGAATCATTTCTCCAGAGAGGTGGCGAGAAATTACAACTGGAATGGGGAGCCACGGAAACTGACTCCAGGTGCGCTCAAGCTTCTGAAGAGTTACTCCTGGCCCGGAAATGTCAGGGAACTGAACAATTGTATCGAGCGCTCCTTTGCTCTTGGTGAAGGCGAATCGATCGAGCCGGGAGACCTTCCCGAAGAGATTCGCGAGCAGGGTGCGGGATTCGAGGCGGGATTGGCCGGATTCAAGGATCCCATCCGTACGGTCGGCGACTCGATGGCCGCAAGTGGGCAGTTCAGGCCCTCCAGCAGAGGCGAGTTCCCCACCTATGATGAAGTGGTCGCCGAGCATATTCGTCAGGCGCTGGTCCATACCCATGGAGTCAAGAGTCGCGCCGCGACTCTGCTCTCCATCGACCGCAACAGGCTCTACCGATTGATGAGTAAGTACCAGATTTTGCCGGCGGGGGAATCGGTCGAGTGACTCGTAATGAAGCAAAGTGCGTGATCCTGTAGCATCTGGCCTAACGGAGTACAAGACAAAGAGTTATGAGAAATAGCGTTCGTATTTGAGCAGCGGTCGATTTCGGTCTCATCCACAAATAATCCGATAGTTCGTTTCCCCATAACAAGTTACGTAGTTTTCGGGGTGATTGGCCAGAGCTTTGCTTACCACTGAGTGGAGCATCGGATCGTGACCACGCCTCAGAGTTCCCACGCCTCGGAGTGAGGGTGATGGAGTGAGAGCGAAGGGGACGATCGGACAGAGGAGAAACAACCGGGGGGGATGACCGTTGAGCCCCGGCATTTGTGGCGGGCTGAGCCCGGGACTCATGGCATCCCCCTTTTTGATCTGGCCACAGGTGGTGGCCCGCTCCGTCGAGGGGCAGTGGTCAGCCACCCGCATCGATTCGCAGGTTGTGTCGGGAATTTGGATTTGAACACGCAGTCTTTCACGTCGGGTCTGTTGGGGCCATCGAGCGGCTGATCGTCAACGTCGGGCGGGCTAGTTGGCATCAGTTTTCCGCTTTACCCCCCCGGTATGAAAGCTGTGAGGGGGAGAGGGGTGCGCCTTACCGTGGTTCTTCAGGAACCAGGAGGTCACTGTTCTCCCCCCTTTTTTTTTACTCTCCACTATCGGTCTCGAAGTGTTTCCAACCACAGGTCCTGGTGACCATCTCTTCAGGAGAAGGGGTCATTCCTTCTCCAATATCAGTCATCTCCACCGGTAAATTATTCCGCCCCCTGGTGGTGAAGGCTCACGCTTTGGCGTTTGAGTAACAGGGCAACCTACGTGCCCGCCAATCTTGTTTTCAACCTTAGTTTCCTGACTTAGATGACTACAATCGAGAGTAGTTTGAGATCCATGGATCAGTCGGCAGCCTCCTTCGTCCGGCCCTAGGGATCTCGGTTTTCTCGACCTCTTATTCGATTTTTCGATCCGAGGGCGCGCAAACAAAGCGAGGTGAACTCAATGGCAATCGCCAATCATCGAGGACGTATCGGCGTCGCACTTTGGATCCTTTTCGTGATCCTGTCTGCACGTTCGGCTTCCGCTCAGGCACCGACTCTCGAAATGGGAGAAGTGGTGGTCTATCCGGGACAGGCGGCCGCAGAGGTGGCCATTACCCTGACCGCTGTCGAAGCGGTGAGTGGTGTCCAGGTCGGAATCGCCGTCGATCCAGACCGGATCGTCCTGCAGGAGTTGAATTTCGATGGCAGCGTGATGCAGGCGGTCACGGTCGAATTCCTCGACTCCAGCGTCGATCTCGAGGAAGGGGAGGCCACCCTGGTCGCCATCTTCGACGACACTGCCCCTTTTGATCAATCGTTGCCCTCTCCCGACCATCTGCTACTCGCCACCCTTGTGCTCGATGCAGCCAGTTGGTTGGTGCCGAGCAACATCGAACCGATCGCCTTCAGCGATGGCGTCGGAGAACCTGCCCTCGACAATCTGGTGCTGGTGGATGGGATCGGAGTGATTCCTGAGCGAATCGACGGCAGTCTCTCGGTGCTCTCACAGAATGTACTACTGGCCACATCTTCGTCGGGCCAAGTGTCCGCCGGAGAGATCGATTTCGAGGTCAGCCTGCGAGGTTACAACGTCGATGCACTGCAGGGCTTCTCCAGTGTATTGGCTTTCGATCCGACGATTCTCCAGTGTGCGTCCTCCACCATCGAGGGCACCATCACTCAGGTTGCAGGAGCCGAGTTCATCGAGGGTGTGATCGACAACACCATCGGGTTCGTGGTTCTGGGTGTCCTGATGGATATCCTGCCCCCATACGATGGGCAGGTGATCCCAGCCACCGGGATCGAGCTGGAATATGCCAGGATCTACTTCGATGTGAGCTCCTCATTGACCACTTCCTCGCAAACTGAACTGCACTTCGAGAATGACCTGGGAACTCCTCCCATCAGCAATGTATTTGTGATCGAGAACCAATCGGTGGAACCGGTGACCGTGGATCTGACCATCGATGTGGTGGTGGAGGGGATTTTCCTGCGCGGTGACGCTGACGGTAATCTCCGCCTGGACCTGGCCGATGCCATCAATAACCTGGTCTTCATGACCAGTGCTTGCCCCGATTGCCCGATCCCTCTTTGCCCCAAGGCCCTCGATGTCAATGACAATGGAATGATCGATCTTGGCGATGCCATTCAACTGCTGAACTTCCTCTACATCGGAGGATCTCCACCCGCAGCGCCATTTCCCGATCCCGGAGTCGATCCGACCCCCGATGGGCTCGACTGCTTCAACTAGCGAGTTGGTCCGATTCGCGTGAGCAGGATATTCTTCTCGGGGCCATTGTGCTCCGGAAGGAGCAACTTTCTTGGCCAATCCATCCTGTTCACCGGGTGCCTCCTCGGCACCTGGCAATGCCTATATCCGGGTTCTCGGGGGAGATCTCCGAGGAGGCATCTTCCGACTCGATGGGAAGCCGATCGTCATCGGTTCATCTACCGACGTGAACTTATCTCTTCCCGATCCCCAGGCTCTCGGTCGCCATGCAGGGCTCCGTTACCACGAGGGGAGATGGTCGGTCGAGGATCTCACAGGAAACGGTTTGTCGGTCAACGACATTCCCACCTCCTCCAGGGCACTCTCCGGCGGTGAAATTCTCAGGGTAGGTGCCACGGAGTTGCAGTTCTCTCTCGAAGAACCGAAGACAGGCTTGACCGAGCCGTTGGAGTCCAAGTCTCCCGGTCGACAAGACGCGCTGATGGATCTGGTGGTGGAACTGGGTGACGCACGGGACCAAGGGCGTCGGATCCAGTTATTCTCCGGCCAAGAGGTGCTCCTTGGCAGGGCGTCGGATGCGCAACTGGTGCTCCACGATTGCCGGTCCAGTCGGCTTCACTGCCGTATCGAGGGAGACTCCCGTGAGGTCGCCATCGTCGACCTGGACTCCCTCAACGGTACTCATGTCGATGGCCGGCAGGTACAGCGGGCAATCCTCAGACCTGGAGACACCATCCTGGTCGGTCGCACCTCGATTCGCTGCCTCAAGTCCTGAGCAGCCATCTCCACTGAGCAGCCATCTCCACCTCGTTCGATGGCCGGGACGCTTCTCATCCCGATCTGGTGGTCGGGATTTCAGGGGCGAGGGTGGTGGCGAGAGTGGACAGATTTCAGTTCCTCGCGATTGACATGGGTATAGATCTCAGTGGTGTGGATGCTGGCATGGCCCAGCAGATTTTGCAGATGAGGTAACGCATCCGCCGGTACTGAATCGGAGCCCTCGCGAATCTTCAACTCCCGTAGAATGGTGTTGTTCTCGAGGATGTGGGTGGCGAAGGAGTGTCTCAGCAGGTGCGGATTGACTCCTTGGGTGATCCCAGCAACCTGGGCAGCACGGGCCAGCAGGGCGTATACGCTACGGCGATGAATTGGACGGCCGGTGGTCGAGACGAACAGGTGATCGACCAACTTCGGCGCATCTGCCTCGAGGTGGGTCCGGTAGTTCTGGACCGCCACAGAGGCTCGATCTCCGATGGGGATCAGCCGCACCTTGCCCCCCTTACCATGGCACCGGACCAGCGGGTACTTCCCTTCGGTCTGGAAATCTCTCCAGCGGAGTCCACACAGTTCAGAGACGCGCATTCCTGAACTGTAGAGCAGCTGGACGATGGCTCGATCTCTCATGGCCATCTTAGGATTGTCTTCGGAGGTGGCCTCGATCAGCCGATTGACCTGTTCGAGAGAGAGGGTTCGAGGGAGCCGCAGTGGTTGTCGCGGAAAGACCAGCAAGTCGGCGGGATTCTCATCGAGTTGATTTTCGAGGACCAGAAAGCGGAAAAAACCACGAATTGCGGAGATCCTACGCCGTTGGCTGCTGGCGCTAGCCCCCGCCTCCATCAGACCTTGGAGGTACTCCTTAAGCTGCTGAATCTGGACCTGATGGGGGAATTGAACCCCTTTTAGTCTGACGGCTGCGGCCAGGGCGACCAGATCTCTACGGTAGGCGGCGAGGGTATTTGCCGCCAGACCTCGTTCGACCAGCAGGTAGTCGAGCCAGCCCTGAATTGCTGGATGAGGGGACTGATCCTCTTTGAGCCCTTGCGAGGCACCTCCGCAGTTCATAGAATCCGCTGCCTTTCCGGGGTTTCACAACCCACAGAGAGGATATCCCGGCGCCTTGGATTCGGCCAGCCTGTTGCGAACCGAGCGGCAAATACGGGGAGTCGTATTGACCAGCCCGAAAGACCGAGTCGGAAGCGATTCGGGACGATTTCATAGTCCACACTGCATGGAGAGCAGGCCTCAGACCGATGGCCAAGAAGAAATACACCAAGAGAGAGATGGAACCATTCAAGAGGGTTCTTCTACACCAGCGTAATCTCGTGACGGGGAACCTCACAAGCCTCGACGGGGAGGGTCGTGGATCCAGCGGAGATGAAGGTGATCTCAGTTCCGAGAACTTCGAGATCGAACTGACTCTATCGACGATGCAAAGTGAGACCAATCTGGTCAACGAGATCGATGAGGCACTCAAGAGGATCGACGAAGGAACATACGGAGTCTGTGAAGACACCGGAGATTTGATCCCCACTGCACGCCTCGAAGCGGTCCCCTGGACGCGGCTCTGTGTCGCTGCTCAGGAGCGACGGGAAAAACCCTGAGCTCCGAGAGCGCTGCTTCCGGGACCGGGACCGGGGATCCTTCCCGGGTCAGTCTCTCCGTTGAGATCACTTCTCCGGGAGGTGTTCTGGAACTGAGCCATCCGGTATTGCCGGCGTCGGGCACCTTCGGATACGGCGAGGAGTTCGAACCGTTTCTTCCGCCGGGCACCTTCAGTGCCATCGTTCCAAAATCGATTTCGGTCGAGATGAGAACCGGAAATCCACCGCCCCGTGCGATCGAGACTCCCTCTGGATTGCTCAATTCCATCGGTTTACAGAATCCCGGACTGGACCAGTTCGTCGAGTCTTACCTGCCGAGATTGCAACGATACGGGGTTCCCATCCTGGTCAATGTGGTCGGTCGGACGGTGGAAGATTACTGCAAGGTGGTCGAGACTCTCGAAGGTCTGCCGCTGGTGGCCGGGTTCGAGTTGAATGTGTCCTGTCCCAACGTCAAGGAAGGGCTGTTATTCGGCCTCGATCCACTCGCCACTTCCCAGTTGATCCGAGCGGTTCGTCCGCTCACTCGTGGGGTATTGATGGCAAAGTTGACTCCCAATGTGACCGATATCGCCGAGCAGGCGGTCGCAGCGGAGGAGGCGGGAGCCGATTCGATTTCCTTGATCAACACGATCCGGGCAATGGCGGTGGACTGGCGCAGTGGGAAATCGAGGATCGGGACCGAAACCGGTGGACTTTCGGGACCGGCGATTCGCCCCATCGCGCTCCGGATGACGATGGAAGCGTCACGAGCGGTGCAGATCCCGGTCTGTGCCATCGGCGGCATCTGCTCTGCTGAGCATGTACTGGAGTTTATCTCGGTCGGCGCATCGTTGGTTCAGGTGGGAACCCACCTCTACAGGGAACCGACCTGTTTGCCACAATTACTCCAGGATCTACGTTGTCTGCTCGCTGCTGGCGATTTCGCCTCTCTGGATGATGTTCGAGGAAACTTCCATCCAGATCAGGATCGGTTGCCGGATCGGGAGCGACAGGTACCCTGATTGAGGGGGAATTCTCTCCTTCGAAAGGGTTGAGCCATCATGGGCCTGATGAGTGGCCTCCGGGCAGCGTTTCACAAGATCGTCCCAACGCGTAATGAGAAGATCATTCGCGAGATCCTTCCGTTGGTGGAACAGATCAATGCACTCGAACCCGAGTTCGAGCTCCTCGATGATGCACAACTTCGAGGCAAGACGGTCGAGTTCAGGAAGCGCCTTGAAGACGGAGCCCAGCTCTCCGATCTCTTGCCAGAGGCATATGCCGCGGTCCGTGAATCCTCGAAGCGATACCTGAAGACTGGCACCGGTGTCGCCATGCGCCCCTATGATGTGCAGTTGATCGGCGGCGTCGTCCTCAATCATGGAGGGATCGCCGAGATGCGAACCGGGGAGGGAAAAACCCTGGTGGCGACCCTACCCGCTTACCTCAATGCTCTGCCTTCTCGAGGTGTCCACGTCGTGACCGTCAATGATTATCTCGCCAAGAGAGATGCCGAGTGGATGAAGGCGGTGTACGAAGGGCTAGGAGTGACGGTCGGTGCGATCCAGTCGAATATGAATAGCCAGCAGCGAATCGACCAGTACTCCTGTGACATCACTTACGGTACCAACAATGAATTCGGGTTCGATTACCTGCGTGACAACATGAAGACGCGCCCCGAGGAGCAGTGCCAGAAGTACCGGGCTTATGCCATCGTCGATGAAGTCGATTCGATTCTGATCGACGAGGCGAGAACTCCCTTGATCATCTCTGGTCCCGCAGAGAAGTCGACCGAGATTTACTACAAGGCGGATCGAGCGATACGGAAACTGGTCAAGGGGCAGCATTTCGAGGTGAAGGAAAAGGAGCAGCAAGTATTGCTGACCGAGGAGGGAATCGAGACTGCCGAGAAACTGGTCGGTGTCGACTCCTTCTATTCTCCCGCCAACATGCACTGGCCGCATCATCTTGAACAATCGATGAAGGCTCACTTTCTCCACCGCAAGGATGTCGATTACGTGATCGAGGATGGTGGAGTGGTAATCGTCGATGAGTTCACGGGTCGCCTGATGGAAGGGCGTCGTTGGTCGGATGGATTGCATCAGGCTGTCGAGGCGAAGGAAGGGCTGAAGATCAAGGATGAGAACCAGACTCTCGCCACGATCACATTTCAGAACTTTTTCCGTCTCTACGACAAGATCGCGGGGATGACAGGAACCGCCCTCACCGAGGCGGAGGAGTTCCGTGAAATCTACGGACTGGAAGTGGTCGAGATCCCGACCAACAAGCCGATCGCACGTGACGACCATACGGATATCGTTTACCGAACCACCCAGGAGAAGTGGAAAGCGATCGCCGACAGGATTGCCCAGGAAAATGAAAGTGGCAGACCGCTACTGGTCGGAACCATCTCCATCGAGGATTCAGAGTTGCTATCGGATCGCCTGAAGCGCAGAGGCATCACCCACAATGTCCTCAATGCCAAGCATCACGCCCGCGAGGCCGAGATTATCGCAGAGGCGGGCCTGATGAACCGGGTCACGATCGCCACCAACATGGCGGGACGTGGAACCGACATCGTGCTTGGAGAAGGAGTCACCGATGTTGGTGGCTTGATGGTGATGGGCTCCGAGCGGCACGAGTCACGCAGGATTGATAACCAGTTACGCGGTCGTTGCGGTCGTCAGGGCGATCCGGGGGCGACTCTCTTCTACCTGTCACTGGAAGATGACCTGATGCGGTTGTTCGCCAGTGATCGTGTTTCTGCGATGCTCAAGAGATTTGGCATGGATGAAGGAGTGGATATCTCCCATCCGATGGTGACCCGAGCCATCGAGAAGGCTCAGAAAAAGGTCGAGGCTCGCAACTTCGAGATTCGAAAGAATTTGCTCGAGTATGACCAGGTGATGGATAGCCAGAGAAAAGTCATTTACGAGATTCGCGATCGGATCCTCCACAGCGAGAACCTTCGAAATCTGGTGGAGGAGAACTTCGAGCAGGTGGTCGAATCTCATGCTCTCGGATTGCTAGAAATCGAGGAGCCCGATCAGCCGGTAGGGGTCCTTCTCAGCGAGCATCTGGCCCAGCGATACATGATCAATGTCGCGGCATCTTCCTTCGAGGAAGGGGAGCCGGAAGACTGGGCGAGGATTGCCACCGAAGTGTGGATCAAGCTGGTGGATGACAAGCGCAACGCCGCCGGAGAAGGCCAATTCGATCGCCTTCTGCACTATGTCTTGCTGCGTTCAGTCGATGAGAAGTGGAAAGAGCACCTCCACGCGATGGACCAGTTGCGAACCGGTGTAGGCCTTCGTGGGTACGCCCAGGTGGATCCAAAGCAGGAGTTCAAGCGCGAAGGATATCTGCTCTTCGCCAAGATGCTCGAGGTTCTCCGAGAGGAAAGCTCCTCCATCGTTTCGCGGATTCGCATCGAGAGCGTCGATGAGTCAGAAGCTCAGCGGGATCTTGCAAGTACCTGGAGCGGTCAGTCGGAAGGTGTTTCTGCGGATGCTCTCCAGGAGCAGTTCCACTCTCATGGCCAGAAGATGCAACAAGGAGTCCAGGGAGCCGGTGGGTCCAAGAGCATCGAGACGATTCGAAATGATCAGCCGAAATTGAGAAGGAACGACCCCTGCAGCTGTGGAAGTGGCAAGAAGTTCAAGCGCTGCTGCGGCCAGGAATGAACAGCCGTGCAGGGGGCCCGCTGGATGGGAACTCTGCTCGTTCCACCAGCACTCGGTCCACCAGCATTCGATCCGATCTCACGTCAGCTACCCCCACGCAACAGCGGGGCTATCGTCCCTCGACGCGCAACGCATCGAGCCGATGGTGGCCCAGAGTCTGTGGGTTCCTGTTCGACCTCCCGATGTCTCTGGCTTACCTGCTCCTGACTCCATGGTTGATTCATCTGGTCTTGATTCGTGGAAGAGCGTTCGGCTCGATACTCCAGCGCCTGGGATCATGGAGCATCTCGTTGCCTGTTCGGGAAAGGATCTGGATCCATGCTGCCAGTGTCGGGGAGGTGAGAGCGGCGGTACCTCTGATTCGTTCCTTACAAGAGTCGCGCCCCGGATCCGAGATCGTGATCTCTACCATGACTACAGGTGCCAGCGATCTTGCTAGAAAGATGAATCCCGGAGTGCAGGTTCATCTCCTGCCTCTCGAATTGTCGCCATGCATCCACAAGATGTTGAGCCGACTGCGCCCGGACATCTTGGTTCTGGTGGAACTGGAATGGTGGCCCAACTTGTTATTGGCCTGCCACTCCCGATCGATTCCGGTAGTCGTGGTGAATGGACGTGTGAGCGAAAAAGGAGTCAAGCGCCTGTCCTGGCTCGGTCCACTCGCTTCCTGGATGGCCCGACTTCCTCTGAGAGTTTGTGCTCGAAGTGAAGTGGATGCTGAGCGATTCCTTCAACTGGGTACTGCACCCGAACGGATTCAGGTCGCTGGAGATCTCAAGTTAGATTCTCTGCGAGGCCCCGATCCTCTCCAGCATCGAAGAGAACTGGAGCAAGCGAGAGGGTATCCAGAGAATCAGTTTCGCTGGACCGCAGGGTGCACTCATCCGGGTGAGGAGGAACAGGTTCTCGAAGCACATGCAGTGCTGCTAGAAAAATTCCCAGGTAGCCAGTTGATGCTGGGCCCGCGCCACGTCGAAAGAGCGGCGACGGTCCTGGAACTGGTTCGACGTGCAGGATTGACCGGAGCGCTGGAATCTTCTCGTGCTGGATCGAGCGCATCGGTGATCGTGATCGATCGGCTGGGTCAACTCGAAGAGGCCTATCGAATCTCCGATGGGGCATTTGTCGGGGGAAGCCTGGTGCCGCGAGGGGGGCATAATTTGCTCGAGCCGGTGGCGGCGGGGTGTCTCACCTGCCATGGCCCCAGCATGTCAAATTTCACCGACATGAAGGCACTACTGGCTCAGCAGCCTTCGGTGCTGGAGGTCGAGGATGGGGGCCAGTTGACGCAACTGGTATGCCGCTGGGCGGCACGGCCCGATGCTGAGCAGGGGCAGCGGCAGCAGGCCCTGCAATTGATCGAGAAACTCGGAGGGGCCGCAGGCAGGTGCTCAGATTTGTTGTCAGAAGTGCTGAGTTGAGGGCGAACTCGGTTGGCGGACCCCCATCGAGTCGCTAGAGTATCTCGTTCAGTCGCCCGCACCGATCAGCCCGATCTGTCGACGGGTGCCGCAAATTGAGCTCAGCTGGCGTGGAGTCACGGATTCTCCTGAACCGTTTCCTTCCTCGCCCCAGGGAAGGAAGCTAGATGTTGATCGAGAACGCCTTTTTCACCTCTGAGTCCGTCTCCGAGGGACACCCGGACAAGATGGCTGATCAGATTTCCGATGCAATTCTAGACGCATTCCTTGGGGGGGATCCCCAGAGTCGAGTGGCGTGCGAGACGATGGTTACCACCGGATTGGTCGTGGTTGCCGGAGAAGTCACGAGTCAGGCCACCATCGATATCCCAGAAGTGGTTCGTGGAGTGATTCGGGAAATCGGATACACAGACTCATCGATGGGATTCGATGCCGAGACTTGCTCGGTGATGGTTTCCCTCGACAAACAGAGTCCGGACATCGCCATGGGTGTGGATCGAGACGGTGCTGGTGATCAGGGCATCATGTTTGGATATGCCTGTGATGAAACAGAAGAACTGATGCCGATGGCGATCTCTCTCTCCCACAAGTTGGTGGCGGAGCACGCTCGGGTTCGCGCAGAGGGCAAGGCTCCATTCCTGCGGCCGGATGCAAAGAGCCAGGTGACTGTTGAGTATATCGATGGGGTTCCAAAACGAATCGACGCCATCGTGTTCTCGTCTCAGCATTCGGAAGATGTGAGTAACGAGGAACTCCACGGCTTCATTCAGAAAAACATCATCGAAAAGGTGATTCCCGCCAACTTACTGGACGAGAACACCAAGTACTTCGTCAACCCAACGGGCAGATTCGTCATAGGTGGCCCACAAGGAGATTGCGGACTGACTGGACGAAAGATCATCGTGGACACTTACGGCGGGATGGGCCGCCATGGTGGGGGAGCCTTCAGTGGAAAGGATCCATCGAAGGTCGATCGGTCTGCCAGTTACATGGCTCGTTTCGTCGCAAAGAATATCGTCGCCGCCGGCCTGGCGCGACGTTGCGAAGTACAACTGGCCTATGCCATTGGAGTCGCAGAACCGATGTCGGTGCTGGTCGAAACTTTTGGCACCGGAACCATTGCCGATGGTGAATTCGAGAAGGTCGTGCGTGAAGTCTTCGATTTGACTCCCAGAGGAATCATCACTTCGCTAGACCTGAAGCGCCCGATTTACCGGGCGACTGCTGCTCATGGTCACTTTGGCAGGGTGGGTGAAGGATTCCCATGGGAAGGTGTCGGCAAGGTCGAAGCGCTCAAGGCTGCTGCTTCGCAGGCTGCCGGTAACTGACCTCTACATCCTCTGACCACTTCGAGCGACATCGCCTCCGCACCTGAGGGCGATGTCGTTCTTCAATTTGATATGGGCTTCAATACGATACGGGCTTCAATACGATACGGGCTTCAATACGATACGGGCTTCAATACGATACGGGCTTCAATACGATACGTGTCATTCGATGAGGCCGCGCTGCTCGAGCCACCGCTGAAGCGCAGAAATCGATTGGTCCCCCAGTCGATGACCATCGGAGTGCCAGGTCACCTCGACATCGGCTTCGGCTTGTTTCAACTGTCGAATCGATTCCTTCACCGGCTCCGGTCCCGTCAATGGGTCCTGGTCATCATGCAAGAAGAGTATCTTCGGAAGATCACCGCTGGAAAGTTGGTCGCCAAGAAACTCGTGCTTCAATCGAGCCGATGCGATGACGCAATTCCCAAACCGATTGCGATGGCGACAGGAGACGAAACCGGCCAAGTATCCTCCCTGACTGAATCCGAGAAGAACTGTTTTCTCTGAAGAGATCCCCGATTCACGCTGCACAGTATCGACGATTCCCAGAAGGTCAGATTCAGACTCGATCAGAGATTCGCGGAAGCGAGGCTGGTCACCGGTGTAGATGTACCAGGAGTGACCTTCACGAGTGCCATCTCGGCCCCTCACTTCGTGCTGGTGGGGTCCATCCGGCACCACGATGTCGGCTCCCCTCGAAGCCAATTGTTCCAGTCGTTTGAGGATGCTGGAACCATCTTGTCCCATGCCATGGAGGGCGATGACACAGCAGCGAGTGCTGTGATCCGCATGTTTCCACTGCCATCGAATTTGACGGCTGAATTCCCTGGAACGGCTCTCTAAATTGGCCAGAAGATCCTCCCCTCGGCTCGCAAATGAGCCGATTCGATTGTAAGGTAATTGTGAGGATGTCGGGAGATCCCCTCGATCATTCACTCCCTGCCACGTCTACAGAGAGAAAAGGCTTCAAGCATGCACCAGAACGAAGAAAACCCGCAATCGATCCGACTCGGAGATGTGGCTCCAGATTTCGAGGCGGTCACCACCCATGGGCCGATCCGATTCTCTGACTGGCACGATGGCCGCTGGACGATCCTTTTTGCTCATCCGGCTGATTTCACTCCGGTTTGCACTTCGGAGTTCATCGAGTTTGCCAGGATCGAGAATGAGTTGAAAGCCAGGGGGGTCGCATTGTTGGGGTCCTCGATTGATAGCATCTATTCGCATATCGCTTGGCTGAGAGATATCGAGGAAAAGATGGGAGTACAGGTCAACTTCCCCTTGATTGCAGATCTGAGCCAGGAGGTCTCGAAACTCTACGGGATGCTCCATACATCAACCTCGGCCACTGCTCCGGTGCGGTCACTCTTCTTCATCGATGGGGAGAGAAAGGTGCGCGCGATCATCAGTTATCCACCCGAGGTCGGAAGATCCTTCAGCGAGATTTTGCGGGTCATCGACGCATTGCAGGCTGCGGATAAGTTCCAGGTGGCATGCCCTGCCAACTGGACTCCGGGAGATGATGTGATCGTTCCTCCTCCAGTCACCAGTAAGGAGGCGAGCAGCCGAATGGAAGATCCGGACATCGAGTCGCAGAGCTGGTATCTATCGAGAAAGCAGATCTGAAGCGAGATTTTCAAGGTCAGTGATCAGGGGCAGTGGCTGTAGATCTCGCAGCCAATTCCAGCTTCGCCGGCGGGATCTGCTCCACAGTTGGGGTAGGGCGCGCTCGGCTGAGGACCCGCCAGGAACTGGTGATTGATCACGAAGATCACGTCTCCGATATCCACGACAGCATCTCCATTGGTATTCGCTGAGGATCTACAAGGCGGTTGGTTTCCTCCACCGAAGAAGTATCCAATCAGGAAGATCGCATCCGCGAGATTGAGACTTCCGTCATCATTGGAATCACCACGGATGAATGCCGCCGAATCGATGAAGCAGATGTTGCCCGATTCTAGTTCTGGAATCTGGGAGAGCCCTCCGATGGTCAGGACGTTTTGAATCACCGGATGTCCCATGGTGTTGACAGGGATGATCTCGGAACAACTGCCGACCAGTGCGTTATCTGGAGTGGTCATGAACTGGAATAGAGCGATCGAAACATCAGTTCCAGGATTCAGTAACTGGCCACCAAAGGGGGGACTGAAGTCAAAGATGGCTGCGCAGGCAGCCCAGCCGATCCCGGGAGAAAACTGATCGTCATTGGTGAAAGTGAAGAACTCGACCTGAAAGGGAGCCAGCTCCGTCTCAATGTCGAGACCATTCGTGTTCACTTGATTGAAGGTGAAGATGTTGGAATCCCAGCTCAGTGCGCACTGGTAACCCTGCACAGGTGAGAGGTTGTTGAGCCGAACGGTGACATCGACGGTGGATCCAGGAATCGCCGTGTTGTCGTCGACATGAATCAGGTTCTGTCCGGAGACAGTTGCTGAGAAGTAGATGGTTGCGGCGATGACCGCAGGGATGAACAAGTCACGCATGTTTCCTCCTCGGGGGGGAGAGGCAGGGGGGAAGCACTGGCCCGGGATGCAGGTCAGGACTTCAGGGATGTAAAATCTGTGAGCGACAGTGAAAGATCAGCAGCCGCCCGTGAGTGAGCAATCGAGTAGGTCTGAAGTGGGATCCAGTCCGCAGGAGTTCGGTCCTGGAGCTGGCGGTGGGGGGCCACTCACGAACAAGTAATTGAGCAGGTAAATCGTATCGGAAATGTCGACCCCGTCATCATCGTTGGTGTCTGCAGAATCCATGCAAGAGGGGACTGGTCCGTCGGCGAAGAGCCAGTTGACGATGAAAAGGGCATCTGCCAGGTCGACTCCCAGGTCACTGTTGGTGTTTCCACGCTTGAATCCGGGCTGATCGAGGAACTCGATGACACCATTCTCAAGGATCGGAACGATGGAGAGTCCATCCAAAATGACGTAGTTGAGAGCCGGACCGGCGCTGCAGTTGGGGTCGTTGGGGGAGCATGACGGCAGCGGGTACGAGCCGTCGAAGACGATTTCAGTGGTGGTGCCCAGCAGAGCTGGATCCGCAAGGGTGCCAAACTCCAGTCGCAGCAGAGTCTGATCGTTGCTGGGAGGCAACACCTGGCCACCGTAGGGGCCGAGGAAATCAAAGATGGCGGAGAATGTCGCCAACCCCACTCCAGGGGCCACGTTCGCGTCCATCGCCGGGTAGAACAACTCGATGCCACCCATCGCACCTGGACCTCCGGGAAATGCCGAGTCGAGGTCCAGTCCCGAGTACCACCCGTGAGCGGTCGCAGGCTCCTGAAGGGTCAGGATGGTGTTGTCATAGGAGAGGGAAATCTGGAATCCCTGGATCTCATCGGCGGAGTGGTCATAGCGTAGAGTCGCATTGACGTTACCTCCGGGTGAAGTGGCGAGATCGCCGAAGTAGAACCGATGGAGGTTATTGATGGTGACCGATCCATCGATCAATTGAGGACTCACCGAGACGCCGCCAGCGGAGAGTACATTGAGCACCGGGGGATCACCCAGTTCGTCGCTGAACTGAACCGGAATCACCTGTGGCAGGGAATTGGCATCGATGGTGAAGACCATTCTCAGCAGTGAGTTCTGGTTGGTGGGCGAGGAGGGTAGTGACGAGGGTGGATCGGTCAGGCTTCCATATTCAAAGATCACTCCCGCCAAGAAGGTCCCGGCGATGTTGTCGATGGAGAAGCCGGCGAAATCTGGATCTGCACCAGAAAGCAGTGCCGAGACCGCGGTGCCTTGAAAGTCGGCCGAGGTCAGGGTCAATTTGGCGGGATTGTACTGGAGTCCGCTGGCAAAGCCTTCGATGGCCTGGTCGTGCGTTGCGTTGATGAAGCAGGGGAGATTGGTATCTCCCGCATTTCCTGAAACGTTTCCGATGGTGAGCACATCCGCAGCCAGACCGATGGTCGGGATGCAAAGAGCCGGAATCAGCAAGATGGTGAGTAGAACAAGGAGGAATCGAAGCATCTGTGGTCTCTCCAGTTCAGAAGGAGCTATCTGGCAACATCGCCGGATTTCAACATGCTTCTATCGTATCACCAGCACGGGTTTGATCCACATCTGACAAGGATGCTGGTGGGCCTGGAAGTTGCCGGTAGGGATCCAATACCCGGAAAAAATAGGACTCTGAAGGTGAAATGCCTCCAGAGTCCAGATGTGTCATGGATCAGTTCAGGTGTACCGACCTTCTGTCGGTCACCATCGGTCACTTACTGGGCGTCTGCATCTCCGTCACAACCGATTCCGTCACCTGTGGTCGGATCGATTCCGGCGTTCGGGAACGGTGCAGCGGGAGGAGCACCACCGGCGAACTGGTAGTTGAAGACGCCTACTGCGTCTCCCACACCGATCTGCCCGTTGTCGTCGAGGTCGCAACCGTCGAGGCAGGAAGGAGCGGCTCCACCCTGGAACAGGTATTGAAGGACGGCGATACCGTCAGCGATGTTGACGAGCCCTCCGTCACTGTTGCAGTCACCCCTGACGAAGGGATTGAAGTTCACGATGGTGACGGTTCCACCGACCAGATTTGGAGTCTCCTGATAATTCCCGTCCACGATCACGTTGATGATCGGCGGACTTCCCGCACTGGGCAAGAAATCTACTGGAGAAACGACAGGATCCACCTGACCTGTGAGATCGCCGATGACGGCGAAGTCGATCTGTATGACCTCTTGGTCGTCGCCCACCGGAATGTCGACGGAAGTATCGAAAGCCATGATCAGTCCGGCAGCGATTTCGCCGGCAGCCATATTCGAAGATGTCTCGAGAAAGTCCGCATTGGCTGCGACCCCGGTGGCGGAGAGCCCTGTCAGGGAAAGGAGCGTTGCATCGAAGGACCCAGCGATCGACAGGCCATCGAGGGGGCGAATGGTCGAGATCAGGACCGGAATCGATGCGTTCTGACCTGCGATTCCAGTTCCGCTACCGAACTTCATGTAGTTCGGGCTGATGATCGTGAAGTCAGCTCCAGAAGTCACTGGAGGTACACTGTTGCCGCTGATGACCACGAGAGTGCTGACTCCCGGCGTACCTGCAGTGCAGTAGCTGATGGATGCGATGTCTCCAACGCTTCCATCCGCTTGGTAGTCGATATCGAGCAGTTCGAAGTTCATTGTCTCGCTCAAAGACGAACAGCCAGTGAAGCAGATCACCACTCCACTCATCACTGCATCTGTAGTGATATTGGTGGTTTCGAAGTCTGGCGGTGATCCGTTCTTCACGGTGAGTGAGTCTGTTCCCAGAGTGGCACTCAAGGGGAGCAACTCAGCAGGATTGGAACAAAGACTGAAACTCCAGCCCTGAATTTCGGAGGGCTGCAAGACGTTTAGTTTGGCAGTCGTGGAGAATGTCGATCCACCAAGTACATCTGCGCTATCCATATGCATGAGATAATTTGGATTCTGTCCAAAACTATCGACGTTGATGAAAATCATCATGGCCAGCATCAGGGTAGCAGTTGTTTTTCTGCGCAGAAGGTTACGCATGACACACTTCCTTTCGCTGGGCGACATCGGGGGGCCGCCCAAGAACTCTGAGTTAATCACCTGCGCTGGATCGCAGGTGTCGGGTACTGAATCACTAGATGGCTATTAACAGCCGGTATCGTTGCTATCACAGACAGGGAGCTGGTCCGCCGTAGGATCGGGACCATCGCTAAATGGACCAGGATCTGGCGGCGTTGGACCGAACTTGAAGAGCCAGTTCATTCCGAACACTGCGTCGGCAAGATTGATGACGCCGTCATCATTGGAGTCACAGGCGTCGGCACAGAGAATGGGAAGCCCTGAAAACTGAGATGCGATCGTGGTGGCGGCATCGGCCAGGTCCACCTTGTCATCGCTGTTGCAGTCGCCCCGCTGGAAGATCTCCTGCGGAACCACGTTGACGCTGGTTCCGTTGCGTTGGTAATCCTGGACCGAGAGGTAGTCGATGACCACGTTGTTGTAGAGGAGCACGCTACCGTTACCGTTGATGTTGTCGCAGAAGTTGATCTCCTGAGCGAGGTCGCATTCAGCGCTATCATCCACGGTGACCTGAATGCTACCGACGAGCAGTTCTTCTGTAGTGGGCGGTAGCGTCTGTCCCTCGAATGGTGGCAGGGCGTCGAGCAGGATCGCGAGGATCATCTCGCCGCTCTCTCCATCCGAGCAATCATCATCGACCTGGTGGTTGATGTATTCGGCTCCGACCATTTCTACGATTGATCCCTCGAGAGAGAAGGTTCCTTCTTCCAGTGTCAGGTCACAGTCGTAACAGATGGTGATCGTCATACCCTGGATCTGGTCATCTGGATCTGAGTAGCAGATACTCAAGGTTCCCGTTTGGCCGTGGTAAGCGTAGTTGCCAGAGTCCTGATCAAAATCAATCTTCGCGGTCATGACTGTGTTGTGTACCGGAGGAGGGGCAATCGCGATGCAGGTCATCGTGCCTGCCTCGAGTGAAGGGAACATAGAAAGTCCACCGACGACGATGACATTGTCGAGGGGAGGAGTTCCGATGAATCCGTTGATCGGAGTCAACGAGGTCACAAGATCCGATTCGGGTAAGTAAATGATCTCGTTACAACTGTAGCGATAGGTTGCGATGTGCTGATCGGTTCCCTGTGGGATCACCTGACCGTCAAAGGGAGGTATGAAATCGAGCACCACTCCTACGGTTCCACCGTTGGAGTACAGGCTCATGACTTCGAACTCAACTCCGACCGATTCGGTGATGGTTCCCTCCAGTGAGATCTCTTGAAGTGTCAGATCATCGATTCCATGGGCGATGGCGACAACGAAACCCTGAGCGGGCCCTGAACTGTTGGAGAGGAGGATCCGAGCATTGGTGGTCGACTGGCCGTCGGCGAGTACTGCACTATCCTCGATCCGTAACTGGTCTGGTGGCGGAGGAGAGATGGTCACCGTACCGTCGATCAGGTTCAGGCCGTCGGTGGCACCGATCGATAATCCTGCCTGGACGATGATGTTGTCCAGCGGCGGAGAGTTGAAAACTCCATCCTCGAACTGTAATTGGGTGGTCATCTGGACTGACGAGAAGGTCACCGGCGTGAAGCTGAGGTGGGCAATACTGGTTCCGCTGCCGGCGGGGATCGCCTGACCCTCGAACGGACTCTCGGTATCGAGAACCACACCAAGGGTCAGTCCTCCGGATAGGATCTCTGCGACCACCAGTTCTGCGCCTATTGAGGCCACATCCGTTCCTTCCACTGTCGCTGCTGTTGGGTTCAACATGGTGCTGTCGAAACCCACGGCCAGTACATAGCCTTGAGTTTCCACGTCACTGGTCAGTTCTACCGTCGCAGTAAAGGGCGCAAGGCCCTGGGTCGTCGTATCCGTGATGGAGAGAGACTGCTGAGCCTGGACCAATTGGGTCAGGATCAAAACCGTCCACACCGCCACGAACACCTGTTTGAAACAGGTATTCATCTTCATCTCCTCTACTGGCCTCCACAGGAGGCCCCCCCCCGCATGCAATTCATCCCCTTCATACCGGTGAGCCCGGTACGAATACTCTTCCCCCCCGGCCTGCTGCGGGGCAGGTGCGGAACGGTCCCTTCGATTGAAGGGTAACTCTAGTTTATTAACAAAAGCGAGATTGTCAATCCAGCCAGATTAACAATCGATCTGGTCCAGGAAGGTGGGGTCTGGTCCAGAAGAGGGGTATGGGGCTGGAGGAGCCGCTGAGCCGGTAAATAGGTGAAGTAAGGTATAGATGGGGTCAGAAATGTCAAGTTGCCCATCATCGTTGGCATCGCAGGAGTCCTGGCAATCGGGAGCAGTACCTCCGGCATAGATCCAGGTGGCGGTGAAGATGGCGTCGGCCAGGTTGACCGTGCCGCTGGAGTCGGAGTCTCCTCGGATGAAATCGGGTCCGTCACTGACGATCAGCAGCTGGAACAGGGTGTTGGTCGCCTGGCCGGCGAGCACCAGGGTGTTCCCGACGATCTCGAAGCCGGTGACGGCATTGTCGAGCATCTGAGGCGAGTTTCCCAGAGCCGTCAGCGGCAGATTGAAGTTGAGTGGGAATCCAAACTGGGAGAACTGACTGGCACTGGTGATGGCCCCGAGGTTTTCCACTCCACAGAGAAACGAACCGTCTTCGAAGGTGGAGAGTCCTCCTCCGAACAGCAACCCGGAAGTACTCGGTGGGACGATAATCCCGAGCGGGTTGCCTTCCGATCCTTCGAGCGCTTCCATCCTGCGAATCTGGACCTGGCTTGACTCGGTGTCGAGCAGCAGCCAGTCATCCGATGCACTATCGTAATTGATGACACTGATGGAACTGGAGTTGGATGGGAACGAACTGAGGGGAGAGCCGGTCAAGGGGTCGATGAAGGTGACCAGTCCACTTCCCGCGCGGCTCACCAGCAACACATCGAGGATCGGGTTGTATCCAACGCCGCGAAGGTTGGGTAATCCGGTATCGATGGAGCGTTTCATGGTCAGGTCAGAACCGAGTACGTGAATGACACCGCTGAACGATTCGGTGACGTAGAGGTCGTCCATCTCTTCATCGTAGGCCAGGTCTCTGGGTCGATCTCCGACGAAGGTGATGGAGTGGACCAGACCACCGGTGCCTTGGATCACGGAACAACTGGAAGATTCGATGATGTTGCCCACGATGCCCTGAACCTGGTAAAGGTGAGTTTCATCCAGGGGAGCGGCCGAATCTGACCAGGTCGTGGCAGAGCCGGGCAGAGTGTCGACGATGGCGCCATTTCTGGTGATCCTCAGGAGGCTGTAGAGTCCGCCTCCGCCGGGGCCACAGTTGCGCCAGTCAAGATTCACGGAGCCCTCGCCGTCGGCCAGGCAAACCAGATCTGCAGGAGGGTAGATCGCCGGCTGAGTGGCGTTGACCTGTACCAAACTGGTGGATGAGACCGCCAGTAGGCTCGACTGGGACGCGTTGTAGCAGATTCCCAGCAGCGAGTTGAAGTTTGTCCCATCGAAATCGATTCCAGAGCACTGCAGTTCTCCGGTGCCGATGGCCAGGGAGCGAACCTCCTGGACTCCCGCATCGAAGGCATCTCCGTAGGTGAAGTCGAGATACCCGAGGCCGGTAGCAGAGCTGCGGAAGGCGAGACCGGTACCATATCGGAAATCGGCTCCTGGAATCGCAATGGTGGAGAGGATCGCACCGCTGGTTGGATCGATCTCTATCGCCTGGGAATTGACGGTATCCCGGGTCCAGAGGGTGCCAGACAGGGAGTCATGGGCGAGGCCTGAGGCTGATCCGGAGATGGTGAAAGGGACCGGCGTACCGATGGCAGCCCCTGCGGGGCTCATCTCGATCAGTTCGAGAGAAGTTGAGTTGAGGATCCAGAAGGTGTTGGAGCTCTCTGAATAGGCCAATCCGGAGCACTGAGGTTGAAACAGTGGCGCCATAGCGGCACCGACTGGGTGGTCAATCATGTTGGCGAGAGCGAGATTAGGAGGATTGCTGATCGAGGAAAACACGCAAATTTTGCCGCTGGTGCCGTCGATGGTCCAGACCGAGTTGTCGCTGGTGTTGACCGCGACATCGCTTCCATTTGGATTGGCACCGCAGAGGTTCACCTCTACCTGTAGAGTGCCATTCTGGCCCTGAAGAGGGGCACAGAGGAGGAGCATCCACAAACAGCCATGAGCCACCTTTCGCAAGAAAAGCGAAGAAGGGTGGAATTTGGGGCACAGAATCCGCATCTGGTTCCTCTCAGGGCTGATAGATATCGGCCCAAGAACAGTGACCATTATACCCACAATGATGCCGGCGGGAGCCGAACCACTTTCCCCCGCGCCCCGGGGGAAAAGTCGGCATACATCATTCAGGAGCTGTTTCCTCGGCAAAGAAAGACAATCATGAGAACCGGACTATCCGATCAGTCAGTTCCAATGTAAACCCGATTGTAACGCCCGGCCGGGAAGGTGCAAGAATCTTCAGGGGTAGAGCCGATAAAGCATTCTAGGGAAAGGAATACATTCCCGAACATGCTCGATTCCGGCGAGCCAGCAGACGGTCCGCTCGACTCCCAGGCCAAATCCGCCGTGGGGTACCGAGCCAAAGCGTCTCAGGTCGAGATACCAGCGAAAGTCCTCCTCGGAGAGTTGATGCTGCTGAATTCTCTCCAGCAGTACCTCGAGGTCATCTTCCCTCTGGCCGCCACCGATGATCTCGCCATAACCCTCGGGAGCGAGAACATCGACCCCTCGAGCGACCCGCGGATCGTCGGGGTCACGCTTCATGTAGAACGCTTTCACTGCCTCAGGGTACCCGTGGACCATTACTGGACTCGGGAACCAGGATGAGATGATGGCTTCATCGGGGGCTCCGAGGTCGCCGCCCCATTCGAAGGAGTGACCCTCTTCGTTCATCCTTTTGACGGCATCATCGTAACTGATGCGAGGGAAGGGTAACTGGACCGCCTTCAGTTTATCGATGTCTCGCTCCAGTATCTCGAGATCTTCCAGTCGATTTTCCAGGACCCGTTCCACGATGGTCGAGAGCATCTGCTCGGCGAGGTTCATCACATCGTCGAGGTCGGCAAATGCCATCTCCGGTTCGAACATCCAGAACTCGGTCAGGTGGCGGCGAGTCTTTGATTTTTCGGCCCGGAAGGTAGGGCCGAGGCAGAACACATCACCGAGGGCCATGGCGGCCGCTTCCATGTAGAGCTGTCCACTCTGGGTCAGGAACGCTTTCTCTTCATCGAAGTAATCGACCTCGAACAGGGTGCTGGTTCCTTCGCAGGAGCTGGGAGTGAAGATGGGAGCGTCGATGCAGGTGAAGCCGCGATCGTGCATCGAGTCACGGATGGCCCGGATCACCTCGTCTCGGATGCGCATCAAGGCGACCTGTTTTCTGGAGCGCAGCCAAAGATGGCGGTGGCTGAGCAGGAAGTCCGGACCGTGATCCTGTTTGGAGATGGGGTACTCCTCCGATCGGGAGATCACCTCCACGCCACTGATGTGGACCTCGACACCACCGGGGGCACGGTCATCTCCGTGTGCAGTTCCGGTCAACTGGATGGCAGACTCGTAGGGGATCTGCCCGATTTTCAGGAATTCGTCGTCACCAAAGTCATCCTTGGTGACGATGCACTGGACAATCCCGGAACCGTCTCTCAACTGGAGAAAGTGCATCTTCTTCGATGAACGGCGATTGTAGAGCCAGCCCTGGAGTACTACTTCGTTTCCGGTTGCCGCGGGAAGATCCCGAACCCTTGTTCTCGCCATCTCGATTCCTTCCAGCTCGTGTCTAGATCATCTTGCATTGGAGATCAGTGACTTCCGATGGTGCCTCATCGGGCAGGATCATCAAGGAGAACCGGACGAGTACCAGCCCCCGGAGAGGATGAGCGGTTGAATTGACTGTGGGATCCACTGATCCACCGCTTCTCCAGCAGCGATCATCTGCCGGATCCGGGTCGAAGAGATATCTTCAGAGATCTGAGGCAGTTGCCATCGGATCACCTGTTCCCATCGAGCATCGTCGAGGAAAGGGAGATGGGCACGTTCGAGACGCTGCGGAGCCCCCGGGCGATGTGCTGCCACCGGGATCGCTCGCTGCCACAACTCCTCCGCATCCTTCCAGCTACCGATCAATGAAATGTTGTCTGAACCGATCAGCCACAGAAGAGGACGATCGGGTTGCTCGTCGTGAAAGTGTCGAACGGTGTCGATGGTCCAGGAAGGACCATCGCGGTGAAATTCCAGCGGATCACAGACGAACCCGCAGTTTTGTGAGCAGAGAGTTTGCACCATGTCCAGGCGAGCGACCGCGGGAGCCAGCGGAGGATTCTTGGAATGGGGAAGGTTCAGGCAAGGGATCCATCGCACCTCTTCCACTTCAGCAAGTTGCAGTGCCGCTCTCGCCAGTTCGACATGGCCGCGATGGATGGGGTCGAAGACACCACCTAGCAGTGCAAGCGGGCGAGAATCGTGATCCGATGGGCACACCTGTCTGACCTCCTGATCGTGGCAAGGCTCGGAGTAATCGGATGGCATCGAACCCTCTGGATGCGGGGGAGTCCAGTCTGCAAATTGGCGATCTGGAGATGTCTTTTGGGCGGGAAGGTCGAGATCGGTTCCAGGGCATAGGCGGATCTGGATGGTCTGTTGCCTCTCGACCCGGCAGATTTGGTCTCCCTGACCGCACGCTTTCAAGGTGGCATCGCTTGTCACACCATCTCGTCAGAAGTAGAATCCGGGACTAGGCTTGAGATGGAAACGGTTGGACCGGTGATCTCAGGAGACCAGATGCTGGTTCGGGGGCGCAACACGGATGGTGGTGGCGCTGACGGTACCGTATCGAGATCATCGAACGGGAGATCAAGGATTCGATCGAATTCGACCAAGATCCCCGGTGAATCCTGAATTGAGTGAACAGAAGGAGCCCACAAATGACCATGCGAACCATTGGAGTTCCCAAGGAGATCAAGCAGCAAGAGCAGCGAGTCTCCTTGGTTCCCTCAGGAGCCTATCTCTTGATCCAGGCGGGACATGTCGTGCTGGTGGAGAAGGGTGCCGGCCTGGGAAGTGGCATCTCGGACCAGGAATATGTCAGTGCCGGTTGCCAGATGAGCGACACTGCAGCCGAGGTGTGGGAGCAAGCGGAGATCATCGTCAAGGTGAAGGAGCCGCTCGCATCCGAGTATCGCTACCTGCGCAGCGATCTCATCGTCTTCACCTTCTTTCATTTTGCTGGTTCTCGTGAGTTGACCGACGCATGCCTTGATTCGGGAGTCTCTGCGGTCGCCTACGAGACCATCGAGGGAGCCAACGGATCGCTTCCGTTGCTCACTCCCATGAGCGAGGTTGCCGGTCGAATGTCGGTGCTTGCTGGAGCCCGAAATCTGCAGTGCCAGAATGGTGGCAGCGGAGTGCTCTTGTCGGGAGTCCCGGGTGTCGAACCAGGACGCGTGGTGGTCCTTGGTGGTGGAGTGGTGGGCGCCAATGCCGCTCGAATGGCCGCAGGACTAGGTGCTCGGGTGAAGATCTTCGATATCGATCTGGAGCGATTGCGCTATCTCGATGAGACGATGCCCGCCAACGTCAACACCTGCTTCTCGACCCCTTTCGCCATCCATGAATCGGTGCAGCAGGCAGATCTGGTCATCGGGGCGGTGCTGGTGGCTGGTGATCGAGCCCCGGTTCTGGTTCCCAGGGAGTGGCTCAAGGAGATGCCCAAAGGCTCGGTAATCGTCGATGTGGCGGTGGATCAGGGAGGCTGCATCGAGACCTGTAAGCCGACCACCCATGCTGATCCGACCTATGTCATCGACGGGATTGTTCACTATTGCGTGGCCAATATGCCTGGCGCAGTTTCCCGGACCTCGACCTTTGCCCTGACCAATGCTACTCAGCCCTATCTGCTAGAACTGGCTGCGAATGGGCTTCACTCATTTGTTCAAGGCGACCACCTCAAGGCTCAGGGCCTCAATGTAAGCTGCGGAAAAGTCTTCCATCGTGGAGTGAGCAAGGCCTTTGCCATGCCACTGCACCCGATCGAGGACCTGCCCGCCATCGGTGGTGCCGTCAGGTGATCGCGGGCAGCGGTGGAGCCGTCGAAGATAGTCCCATTGAAAAATCGCTAGCACTGACACGTCTCTACCAACCGATCGTCGAGGAGATGAAAGCGCTGCGTGATCATCTTCATGATGAGTTCGCATCGTCAGAACCATTTGTGAACGAGTTGCTCGAGCATCTCGCCAAGTTCAGGGGTAAGCAGATCCGGCCGGCGTGTGTTTTTCTGGCTGGAAAGTGCTTTGGCGAGACCCACAGTGATCACATACGCTGTGCCGCCGTGGTGGAATTGATTCATACCGCGACCCTGGTTCATGATGATTTGCTCGATCAGGCGGACATCCGCCGTCGTGTGGATACGGTTCACAGCCGGTACGGTGATCGAGCCGCCATCTTGCTCGGCGATATTATCTATGCGCGCGGATTCGTCATCTCCACCGAGGTCGAGGGTGCGGCCAAGCAACTGGCGGAATGCACCAGGGAGATCTGCATCGGGGAGATGCTTCAGGTCGGGAGTGCTGGCGACCTGAACCTTTCAGAAGAGCAGTATTTCCAGATCATCCACCGCAAGACTGCGATCCTGTATGGCCTCTCCTGCCGACTTGGCGCAACTCTCTCGGGAGCCAGCGATGAGCAGGCGGACGCACTGGAGCGATTCGGGATACTGCTGGGAACTGCCTTCCAGATCGCCGATGATGCACTCGATCTGGTGGGCGACCAGGAGACGGTCGGGAAATCCCTCGGCACTGATCTGGTCAATGGCAAGATGACCTTGCCGCTGATTTTGTTGCGAGACCAACTCGATGACGAGGGGCGTGAGTCTCTGATGCAACTGCTGGAAGCGGCCGCTGCTGGTCAGTCCGACGACGCCGCACATGCAAAGCTATTGAAGTGGTTCGAGCAAGAGGGGATCCTCGAAAGGGTCCAGCAGCGAGCCAGCGATTCGATCGATGGGGCGCTCGACGCGCTTCGAGACGCTTCGGGACCCGGTCCTGCGCGCGAGCGACTCGAAGAGTTGGCCCGATTCGTGGTCCGGCGCGAACTGTAGGAGAGGGTGATGACGGCCAAAGGAAAGTCTCAACTTTCACATACCGATGCCGAGGGCAACGCACGAATGGTCGATGTCGGAGACAAGGTCGTGACAGACCGCCGCGCCGTCGCCGAAGGCATGATCCGGATGCAAGTTTCGACCTTGCGCCTGATTATCGATGGTGAAGTGCAAAAAGGGGATGTGCTGGCAGTCGCGAGACTCGCAGCCATCCAGGGTGCAAAGCAAACCTCGAACTTGATACCACTCTGCCATCCTCTGCCGCTCGACAATGTAGCAGTGGAGTTGGAAGAGGGTGAAGATGACGATGGCGGTTGGATTCGGATGTCCGTGACGACACGAGTCACTGCGCGTACCGGAGTCGAGATGGAAGCACTGTCGGCAGTGTCGGTGGGATTGTTGACCATCTACGATATGTGCAAGGCGGTCGATCGAGGGATGGAGATTTGCGGTGTGCGATTGCTCGAGAAATCGGGTGGCCGCAGTGGAGACTGGACTCGCTGAACTGATTTTTCCTGGAGGAAACAACGGATGGCACAGATCATCGATGGCAAGGCAAGAGCGAAAGAGATTCGCAAGCAACTGAAAGGGCGAGTGCACGACTTCCAGGTCGAGGCTGGCCACCCTCCCGGGCTGGGAGTGATCCTGGTGGGAGAAGATCCTGCCAGTGCCGTTTACGTGAGGAATAAGGAGCGGGCCTGCGCCAGGACCGGAATTCGCTCCTTCCACCATCCACTGGCGAAAGATGCGACCCAGCAACAACTGGAGCAACTGATCGACCAGCTCAATGAGGATCCAGAAGTGCACGGGATCCTCCTCCAGTTACCGTTGCCTTCGCATCTCGATGCAGAGCCTCTGTTGTTGAGGATCTCTCCTGACAAGGATGCGGACGGTTTCCATCCGGTCAATGCCGGGAGGCTTGCGGTGGGACAGCCGACTTTCGTTCCCTGTACTCCGCTTGGCTGTATCGACCTGCTCCATACTGCAGGGGTCACCCTTCAGGGAGCCGATGCGGTGGTGGTGGGTAGATCCAACATCGTCGGAAAGCCGGTCGCTCAACTGTTGCTTGCAGAGGGCGCAACGGTGACGATCTGTCACTCGAAGACCCAGAACCTGGCCGCACACATCGGGCGCGCGGATGTGGTGGTGGCTGCTGTCGGTCGTCCAGAGATGATTCGAGGAGAATGGATCAAACCTGGAGCCGCGGTGATCGATGTGGGAATCAATCGAATCGAGGACGGCTCGATCGTCGGAGACGTCGAATTTGAGGCCGCCAGTGAGCGCGCCGGGTGTATCACTCCCGTACCTGGTGGTGTCGGCCCGATGACGGTGGCCAAATTGCTCGAGAACACTCTCGCGGGAGCGATTCGGTTCGAGGAGTGCAAACTACAAGAGTGACGGAGATTTCGATGGAGCCATCCGGGAATCAGATCATCAAGTTGCCCGCTTTGCTGGTCGATCAGATCGCAGCAGGCGAAGTGGTCGAGAGACCATCCTCGGTGGTCAAGGAACTGATCGAAAATTCACTGGATGCGGGCTCGTCGCTGATCGATGTCGAACTCGAAGACGGGGGCAAGCGCCTGATCCAGGTGACCGACGATGGTCAGGGGATCGAGCAGTCACAACTCCCTCTGGCGTTAACGAGCCATGCCACCTCGAAGTTGAAGGTGGCTGAGGACCTTCACCGGATCCTGACCCTTGGATTTCGTGGTGAGGCACTCGCCAGTATCGCGGCGGTAGCGACAGTGGAGATCGCGTCTCGTACTGCAGCGGAGGACGTCGCCCACAGGGTCCAGGGCAGCGAGGGGACCATCGAGGTTCAATCGCCGATCGCGATGAGGCAGGGAACCCGGGTCGCGGTCAAGGATCTGTTCTCCGCAGTGCCCGCTCGTCGTCGCTTTCTCAAGGCCAGTTCCGCAGAAGTGGCTCGCTGCTCCGCATCCCTCAAGGGCGCAGCACTGGCCCATCCTACCGTTGGCTTCTCCCTCACTCATGACGGGAGAACGGTGCTGAAGTATCCCGCCGATCAGTCGCTCTCCGAGCGAATTTCGGAGGTGCTGGGGTCGGAGATCGGTGGCCGAATGATTGCAGTTTCCGGAGATGATGGTGTATCGGGGTGGGTGGCGCGTCCCGATCTCCAGCGCAGGAATGGCGATGGGATCTGGACTTTTCTCAACGGGAGACCACTTCGAGACCGCGTACTTCAGCACGCGGTACGTGAAGGATTCCGTGGATTTCAGATTCCAGGGCAGTATCCGGTCGCGGTGGTCGGGATTGAACTCGATCCGGGTGAAGTCGATGTCAACGTGCATCCTTCGAAACTGGAAGTTCGCTTTCGCAATCGAGAAGATGTTCACCGGAAAATTCGACGGGCGATCCGCAGTGCGCTGGAGAGCGCCGGATCGGTCCCAAGTTTGCCGCTGGAAGATCCGGCATTGCCCGATCTGATTCCGGTGGCGGGGCATGTCGAGATGGTCTCTTCGGATGTGAATGGCGAGCGAGTTGTCGAGCGAGTGGCTCCCTTTGGCGACCCGGTCGCCTGTGCCGATCCTTTGATCACTGGTTCGCGGGAAGCACTGGTGGAGAGACCAAACCTGGTGAGAGATTCGGTTCGGGTCTTCCAGGTGCGAGACTCGTTCTTGGTGTTGGAAGAAAACGATGGCTTACGTGTCATCGACCAGCACGCACTGCACGAAAAGATCCTCTACGAGAAGATTCTCGTCGCTCGAGAACAGGGAACTCTTTGTCAAGGATTGCTGGTGCCGGAGCCGGTGCCGCTCGATCCTGATCAATGGTCGCTGTTTGTCGAGTACAAGGAGGCACTGGCGGAATTGGGACTGGAAGCGGAAGAGTTTGGCGATGGGGTGGCGCTGGTGAGAGCGGTTCCCCAGGGATTCGAATCGAGCGATCCGGCCGATCTGCTACGAGAGGTCCTGGTCAAGTTCGAGTCGGTTCGCAGTTCAGGAGCCGCACTCCCCGATCTGCGGGAGCGGTTGCTCCAGACGATGGCCTGCAAGGCTGCTGTGAAGGCGGGTCAGCCACTTTCCCCAGAGGCTCAGGAGGATCTGATTCAGGGGCGAGAACAGGCCTTTCAGCCGTGGAATTGCCCGCACGGGCGACCCTCGGAACTGTTCATATCCTGGCAAGAGTTGGAGCGACGTTTCGACCGCAAATGAGATGCGGTTGGCTTCCCGACACAAGCCCTTCATGGTACTTCTATAGCCACGTTGACGGGCGTTCTTACTGCACTCCTTTGTTACTCGCTGACTGGTCGGCGTTGCATGAGGTATCGATGGAACCGAAGGCTATCAATCCTGAGATGATCGTGGCGCTGGCCCCTGGGCTGGCTGCAACCCGTCGTCGCCGGCTCCGCGAGAGGCTCGAGTCGGTGGGAGCCACCGTCTCGCTGGTGGAGGGCTCGGAGCGTCATTACTTCGAGTTGCGAGGTGAAATCGCCGCCCTTCAGACCCTTTCCATCGACAGTTGGCCCGGAGTTGACAAGGTGATGGTGCTGGGCGAGTCCGCGATGCACTGGGCTCCCGACAAAGCGAAGGATTGTGCTCCGATCCAGGTTGGAAACCATGCGGTGGGCGCAGGAGAGTTGACGATCATCGCTGGTCCCTGCGCTATCGAGGAAGAGGAGCGAGCCCTGAGAATCGCCGAGCGAGTCGGAGCCACTGGCGCCGACCTGTTCAGGGGCGGGGCCTACAAGCCTCGGACTTCCCCCTATGCATTTCAAGGGCTGGGAGCCGATGCCTTGCCGATCCTCGAGCAGGTTCGAAACCAGACAGGCCTGGGGATCATCACGGAGGTACTCGATGCCCGAGATGTCGAGCGAGTCAGCCAGGTTGCTGACATGCTTCAGGTGGGCAGCCGCAACATGCACAATTACTCATTGCTGAAGGAACTGGGACAGGTCTCGACACCGGTGTTGTTGAAGAGAGGCTTTGCTTCGACCATCGATGAGTGGCTGATGGCTGCGGAATACATCCTCAGTGGTGGCAACTCGATGGTAGTCCTGTGCGAGCGCGGAATCCGCTGCGGCGCTGCCAGTCGCAAGGTGGTGCTGGATCTGGGAGCGATCTCTGAACTGAAACAGCGGACTCATCTACCAGTTTTCGTCGACCCGTCCCATGGAAGTGGAGAGGCTTACCGGGTTCCTTCACTGGCCCGGGCTGCGGTGGCAGCGGGAGCCGATGGATTGCTGATCGAGGTTCACGATCAGCCGATGGAAGCCCTCTCTGACGGGCGTCAGGCATTGACCCTTGAGCAGTTTGACCAACTGGTTCCCGACCTCCGGAGCATACGAACCGCACTGTGGGAGACCGCAACCGAGTACTCCGAACATGTAGTGGAAACTTCCAGCGGGGAGGAACGTTGACAGGCGCAGCAACACCCAGCGGGTCAGACTTCGAGTCTAGCGAGATCTCTCCTGGTGCTTCACTGCACATCCGCCAGGAATCGAGAAGGAAGACCAGCCGCCTGCGGGTCTCCTGGATTCACAATATGGGACCGGATGCGGCTCAGAAATGCCTGGTTCCTTCCTGCCTGCTGAGAGGCTCCCGCTCCTTCCCCTCGTTGAGGGAAATCAGTCGAAGAAGTGAAGAACTCTGGGGGCTCGGGATCGGCGGGTCGATCGACCGAGCGGGGCAGCTGCTGATTGTCACGATCAATGCAGAGTTTGCAGAAGATTCTCGCCTCCCTGGAGGTGAGGCGGTGCTCGCCGATGCTGTCGAGTTCATTCGAGAAGTGATCCTACAGCCGCACCTGGTCGAGGGTTGTTTCGATGAAGATACGGTCAGTTCCGAGGTGTCGCAGCACCGCAGGAGCATCGAGGGGCGCTTCGATGATAAGCGCTCCTGGGCGATGCAACGCTGTATCGAGGAGACCTGTCACGACGAACCATGGCGCTTCCATGAGTACGGCACCATCGAGTCTCTCGATCAAGCGACCGCTGAGTCGGTCACCGCCGATTGGAAGAAGTCCATCGGGAGTGCACCGATGCACGTGCATTTCAGTGGCGAGGCCCGATCCGATTCGCTCACCGAAATATTGCTTCCGCTCTTTGACGGGCATGATCAGCAAACGGCGACTCTTGCCGATCGCTTTCCGCTCAAGGGTGCCGGGGAGGTCCGGGAGTTGGAGGAACACTTCCACGGGCAGCAGGCCAATCTGGTGATTTCATTTCGAACTTCCACCGGACATGGCGACCCCCTTCAGGAATCGATGATGATCGCCAGTGGAGTGATCGGTGGATTTCCGCACTCGCGCCTCTTCACCCAGGTCAGGGAGAAGCAGAGCCTCTGTTACTCGGTCAATTCTCTCTTCGATGGCAGCTCTGGATTGATGCTGGTCAATGCCGGGATCGATGGGGATACCGCAACTCGGACCCGCGAGAGCATCCTCGAGCAGATCGATGTAGTGAAGAGAGGCGAGTTCTCGGCTGAGGAGTTCCAGATGACTCTCGATGCCTGGGATTCAAGATTGAGGATGACTCAGGATTCTCCCGCCTCCCTGGCAGAGTTCGATCTGGTTTCGCGACTGGTGGGGAGAGACCCGACCATCGATGGATTGCGTGAGCGAGTCTCATGTGTGACTCGAGAGGGGGTCATCGAGGCGGCTAACCGGCTCGAGACCGACCTGATCTACCTGCTTTCTCCGGAGGATGATCAGAGAGAGGACGTACAGTGACCTGGATCGGTGAGGAAATCATCCTGGAGAATGCGACCCTCGGCGAACGGGTCGTGGAGCGGACTCATGCCAGTGGCGCGACCGTCGCCTACTGTCGCAAGCCAGGCTACCTGCGTCGATACGCCTGTTTCTCGACTCGCTTCGGCAGTGTCGATGATCGCTATCGAATCAACGGTGGTCCGGAAGTGCTGCTGCCCGATGGAGTCGCACACTTCCTCGAGCACAAGATGTTTGAGGGTCCTGAAGAGGACGCCTTTGTTCAGTTCAGCCGCATGGGTGCCAGTGCCAATGCCTTCACCAGTTTTGTCGGCACCACCTATCTGTTCTCCTGCGTCGACGGATTCTTTCCTTGTCTCGACCATCTGGTTCGGTTCGTCCAGCAACCCCATTTCACGACAGAGAATGTCGAGAAGGAGAAGGGGATCATCGGTCAAGAGATCCGGATGTATGCCGACAATCCTGGCTGGAGGGTCTACTTCAACTTGCTGGCGGGGCTCTACAAGAACCACCCCGTGGCCAAGGACATCGCAGGAACCGAACAGACCATCGCAGGGATCACGCCGCAGATACTGGATCAATGCTGGAGCACCTTTTACCATCCATCGAATATGATCCTTCTGGCAGTGGCTGATGAGGATCAGGAGTCCTTTTTCGAGGCGGCTGGAAGGCTGTTGTCGGAACAGGATCTCGGGCCGGCACCTGCAGTGGAGAAGATCCTCACCGAGGAGCCCGCTGCCCCGGCACGGGAGCAGGTTCGCCAGCAGATGCAGGTGGGACGATCGAAAGTGCTACTGGGATGGAAGGACCTCCACCCAGGAATCAGCGGGCGGGACCTGATGCGCAAAGAGTTGGTCACGGAAGTGATGCTCGAATGCATCTTCGGTCAGAGTGGCCCGTTGTTCGAGGAGTTGTACCGCAAGGATCTGATCGACGACTCCTTCGCTACCTCCTGCCAGATTCACTCGGACGTGGGGCATTCCGCAACTGGCGGAGATTCAGCCGATCCCGATCGTCTCATCGATGTGATTCGCGAAGAGGTCGGTAAGATCCGCAAGGTGGGGATCGATCCTGCCGATATCGAACGTCAGCGTCGTTCCGCCACAGGATACTTGCTTCGAGCTTTCAACTCGCTCGACCACATCGCGGGTAGTTATTGCGGCACTCGTTTCCTCGACGGCGACCCCTTCGAGGTGGTCGATTTGCTGGCAGAGATCACCACGAAAGAGGTCGAGGAGCGGCTACAGGAGCACCTGATCCCCGATCAGATGTCCTCTTCCATCGTCACCTCATGAAATGAGAGTGGGTTTCAAGATGAAGCAGCACTGGAAGATTCTTCTCTGGCTTATCGCTGGAGTGGTGGTGGGTTTTGCCCTCCAGCGATTCACCGATGGTCCCGGGACCGTGGGTGTTCGGTTTGATCCTCAACCGGTGGTCGTCGATGGGGTGCCGGTGGGGATCCGTGTCGATGCTCTGGAGCAAGACCTGTTGCCCAAGGGAAGAAAAGCCTCCGAAGGTCTGCAGGTTGGCGATGTGGTGAAACGCATCACGGTCAATGCCGGAATGGATGACGAAAAGGGCGCCGAGGTCACCTCGACCGAGGCACTGACCGAGTTCCTGGAGCAGCGCGGTGCCGGAGGCGTGGCGACCGTCGAACTGGTCTCAGGGGAGAAACGATCGGCGCTGGTGGCTCTCGATCCACAATCCACACGAGCGCGCTGGCTTGCTCCATTCAAGTTCATCGCGGACATCTTCATGAGATTGCTCAAGATGCTGATCATGCCACTGGTGGTGACCTCCATCGTGACCGGAGTCGCTGGCCTGGGAGGTGGATCAGATTTCGGCCGGATGGGCGGTCGTACCTTCGGTTATTACGCCACCACATCGTTTCTCGCGGTGGGGCTTGGAATGTTGCTGGTCAACATTCTTCAGCCTGGCATCGGAGCACGCCTCGGCATCTCGCCCGATGCAGACTTCGGTCAGAGAAGCGAGAACTGGCTCGATATCTTGCGCAGGATGGTGCCGGAGAACGCATTCAATGCATTCACCGGAAACGGCAACATGCTCCAGGTGATCTTCTTCTCGCTGTTGTTTGGTTTCTTCATCACGAAGGTGGCTGAGAAACCACGCAACTTCATGCTGGACCTGTTCGGGTCGGCATTTGCTGTGGTGATGAGGATGGCCTCGTGGGTGATGTTGCTGGTCCCATACGGGGTTTTCTGCTTGCTGGTAAAAGTCGTGGGCGAGACCGGTTTTGATGTGTTCAAACCCCTCGGGGCCTACATGTTGACGGTGATGCTGGCATTGATCATCCATAGTTGTGTGATATTGCCGTTGCTTCTGAAGGTGGTCGGAGGAGTGTCTCCACTGAAGTGGGTACGAGCGATGAGCCCTGCTCTGATGACGGCCTTCTCCACCTCGTCCTCCTCGATGACTTTACCCACCACGCTCAATACTCTGGAAAAGCGCGGCGGCGTTTCGAATCGAACATCGTCATTTGTCGCTCCTCTGGGCGCAACGGTGAACATGGATGGCACCGCACTCTACGAGTGCATTGGAGTGGTTTTTCTGGCCCAGTATTACGCCAGCGCAGGAGACTTCGTACTGAGCTTCAGTGCTCAGGTGACGGTGGTCATGGCGGCGTTTCTTGCTTCCATCGGGGCGGCCGGAATCCCCTCGGCAGGGCTGGTGATGATGTTGACGATTCTCAGTGCATTGAAGTTGCCGCTCGAGGGAGCGGCGCTATTGCTGGCCGTCGATCGACCTCTCGACATGTGCCGGACGGTGGTCAATGTTTGGAGCGACACCGTCGGCACTGCCATCATCGCCTCGAAAGAGGGGGAGACAGGACTCGGTAATGGAGCGGTTGCCGATTCAACTTGATTTCGGATGTACCGGTGTATGTGAGATTCGCATTACCGGGTGCTCGTGGTATGCTCCGCAAGTGGTGTGATTTAGCGAACGGCCGTGCTCGAGTGCTCGAGTGCACGAGTAGAGGAGAGGGATCGAGATGGGAGTTCCAGCGACCCAACTGAAGGTTGGCCAGGTGATCATTTTTGAGGACACTCTGTGGGTCTGTGTCAAACTGGAGCAAAAGAAGCTCTCCAAGGGGGGCGGAGCCGTTCAGGCCAAGTTGAAGAACCTCCAGCGAGGCGACCACATCACTCATCGCTTTCGATCTGCGGATAAGGTGGAAACCGCTTTCCTCGACAAGAAGGACTGTGAATACCTCTATCCAGAGGGTGACTTCTTCATCTTCATGGATACCGAGGACTTCGAGCAGTACCAGTTACATACCGATTTTGTCGGGGATTTGATGCCGTATGTGAAGCACAACGAGCATGTCGTGGTGACCTTTTACGAGGGGAAATCGATCTCGGTCAATCTCCCTCCAGCGGTGATTCTGCAGATCACCGAGACGGAACCAGGATTCAAGGGAGACTCGGTCAATAACGTGTTCAAGCCGGCAACGCTGGAGACCGGACTTCAGGTGAAGATTCCCAATCACGTGGTCGAGGGAGATCTGGTCAAGATATCCACCGAGACCGGAGACTTCATCGAGCGGGTCAAGCAGGAGTGAGATCCTCTTGTAGTTGACGCACCCCTTTGCGGAATCGGTGGTGTCCTCCCATCGATGGATGGCGGATGTATTCCGCTTCGATGCCCATTTTTCCCAGAACTTCCTGGGAGACCCGTCCGATCGCTACCGGTCGCGCGTTTTCAAAAATATCCAGGTACTTCATCAGGATCACCCGCCCCGCTTCCTGGTCACTACGGGTGGGCTTCCGGTTGGTGAGTGGTTCGCCGGGCCGATGCGGGTGCCATGGCACTGCATTCCACAGCACGATTCGCCGGTCACCGGCAAGCTCTCCCCAGACGACGGTGGCGGAGCGCTCCTTGTAAGGTGTCTCTCGAGTCGATGATCTCCTCAAGGGAAGTCCGGTGGTCCATTCCAGCGCTTCTGGCCCTGCCAGTAGATTTTCCCCGGTGAAGGGGATGCCGGTGAATCGGCAGCCGGCCCAGCCTGCTGCTTCGCCGACCAGCACCGCCTGAGCTCCTCGATGGGCTTTGAGGTAGTGAGCGAGATTGTCCGATCGAATCTTCGGCGCACGAGGAAGATCCAGTTCCTCATCCCGGTCGTGCCATGGGTTGAAGACCCCTTGTGGGGCTGGCTTTCTGACCAGGCGAATCAACTGGGCGACACGAGTCTCGAAATCAGACGGGCTCACGGATCTCCTGCCTCATGCAAAACACGCTACCGCCGGATTTCAAGAACTCGCCCGTCTCGATCTCGGTCACATCGAATCCATGCTTCGACAGCCTGCCAGCGGTGATGGGCGCCCCGGCGGGCATCAGTACGTGCAGGCCGTCTGGACACCAGAGATTTCCCGCCAGTTTATCCCGGGCTTCCTTCTCATCTACCTCGACCAGCTGGTCAAAGGCACTCTCGAGCAGTTCGATTCCGTCGGAGTCGAAGGCGCTCTTGACCACGGCTACACAATCCTCACGCAACATCGCCAACGCCGTGTCGAGGTGATAGAAGCACGGATCGGGGAGGTGAAGAATGGCGAGCTCGTGGCCGGTCATTCGACCCACTTCAAGATGGCATTCGAGCTGACTCCTCATGCCCACACCACACCACAGAAGTGACAGACCCGGGTGCTTGAGAGTGTCGCCATTGCCTTCCCAGACCCCCGCAGTAGCGGCATCGATGTCGAGGCAGCGGATTCCCAGCTGGAGCAATCGGCTCCGGTGCAACTCACTCTCTGGCCGCCGGTCGGGGTGATCCATTCTCCCGATGATGGCTACCGGTTGGCCGCAGTCATCGACGCTGACCAGCGATGGATTGGCGGTGAATACTGCATCCACCAGGCCTTTCGGAGGATCGAGCAGATGGACATCGAGCCCCATCGCATCGATGGCATCTGCCAGTGAGTTCCACTGGGATCGAGCGGCTGCTTCATCGATCTGGCCGACATGAGCGCTCATGTGCGCATTTCGAATGTCGATCACGTCAAAGTGATCGGGTGGGCACATCAGTGCGCCGCTCACCGGTACCTCTTCGGGTGTCCGGCGACGCGGTGAGGCTCTCCATTGATCTGCGGTACCGATCGGCGAGTGATTCATGACGTGGTCTCCAGCAGAAGTTCCTTGGTCGCGTCGATCGCCTTGCGATGGAGTGCTGGGACCCGATGGGCGGCATCGAAAGGCAGGAGTTTGACCCCCTCTGGAATGCTCCGGTTCCAGCGGTAGACCAGAGGAGAAACCTGCAGTTTTCTATGTGTGATGGAATGCTGGAACCGATCGGCATGCCCGATCAGCTCGGGAGCATCGATGGCGAGAGTCTTGAACAGCCTCAGCAGTTCGAACTTCGCATCGTCGTCGGGACCATCGAGGCGAACCATTGGTGTGCCCATGTGGCCGTTGAGTAGTTCACCGGAGTTTGGCCACAGCAGTACATCTTGTCGGGTCACGACCACTGCAGTCGCCCACCACTGTTCCTCGATGGCGCGCCTGACCTTCGGTAGAGGCCAGCGGGCGGGGTCGCCGCTGGCGTATGCGCCGCAACCGGTGGCGAGGGGGCACGAACTGCAATCGGGAGATCGAGGAGTACAGGTGGTTCGTCCCAGATCCATCATCGCCTGGTTGTGATCGCCAGGGTGTGATCTGTCGAGGGCCGCCTCTGCGGCTTCGCGAAGAAGAGTTCGTGTGGCGCCCTTGCGGTGATCTCCAGCAAGACAGAGATAGCGACACAGCACTCGCTCGACGTTGCCATCGATCACTGCCATCGGTACATCGAAAGCGATGCTGCAGATCGCTGCGGTGGTGTACTCACCGATTCCAGGCAACTGGCGTATCTGTTGCGGATCGCGAGGAAAGGAGCCGTGGTGGAGTTCGACGATCTGCTTTGCCGCGGCATGGAGGTTTCGTCCGCGGGAGTAGTATCCGAGACCTGCCCACATCTCGAGCACTTCATCGAGAGGGGCTGCGGCCAGTGCTGCTGGATCGGGGAACTGTTTCATGAATCGATTCCAGTAGGGAATCACCGTCGCAACGCGGGTTTGTTGCAACATCACCTCGGAAAGCCAGATCGCATACGGATCTCCCACGCCGCGCCAGGGCAGTGGCTGCTGCGATTGCCGGAACCAGTTTGCCAGTGCCGTGGTGATGGTCCGGACCAAGGTGACTTCCTCCTGCCAGGGTGAGTTTGAACTCAGCGATGTTGAGGTGGCGAACCCATCAAAATCGATCCTACTTTGAAATCGTTGCGGTGCCAGGATAGCAGGTACTCCCCAAGAGATCGGTGATGAAAACTCTACTGCCCACCGCTGCGTTGCCACCGGTGGGCGGCGAGGCCGATGGCGGATTGCAGGGCATCTGACCCCGCTTGGCGAGGGACGCTGGATCATCACGCCTCTGGCCATTCATCGTGAGTTCGATCGCTCGCAGATTTCCTGTCCGATGATCCCGGTCGAGCGGATGGCTTTATATAGTCAAGGATTTGTATGGCGTGTGGGCCCGATTCTTGTTGTTCTGATAAAGTGGGTAGCCGAATTTGAGATGGAGTGACGGATGTTCAATGTTCGAATAATATTCCTCGCGGGACTTTTCTGCTGTGGTTTCTGGCTGCCAGCGGATGCACAGTGGCTGTTCGAATACCAGCCGGCCCCCCTCGACATCCTGTACGATGTATCGACAGGAGAGGGGAGCGGCTCTACCAGCATTTCCATCGTCGAATTGCCGACCAGTCTTGGATTTCCCAACCCTGTCTGGGGCTGGTCCTTGAGCATCGGGCATGATCCATCCCTGATCGAACCCTACGATGTCGTTCAGGGGGTGGATGTCGTGGGCATCAACAATGGCAACGGTCCTGATTATTGGGCGCTCGGCCTCGAACCGGATGGCTTCTTCATCGGTGCTATCTACAGTTTGAACTCCGTTGCAAATGGCTACTACGAGACTCCGGCGGAGATTGCGGTGGCCCACTACCAGACGGTGGCAGCGACCCTGATCGGCGATCTGGATGGAGAAAATTCGACACTGTTTGCCCTCGAGGTGGGCAATCCTCCGGTGGGAAATATCGTGGTGGTGGACATTCCTACGGCTCCGACCCAATCGTCCTACCCCGACATTCCGCCAGCGATCGTGACTCTCGCTCAAGATCTGGGACTGGTCCGGGGCGACGCCAATTCCAGCGGATCGATCGAGCCTCTCGCCGATGCCATCGTCGCCCTCAACTACCTGTTCGTGAGCGTGAGCGGCGTCACCTGTCTCGATGCCCTCGATTGCAACGATGACGCAACGGTCAACCTCGCGGATCCAGTCATGTTGCTCGCGTGGGGCTTCGCGATGGGTTCGCCGTTGCCGGCGCCGTTCCCCGATTGCGGAGTGGATCCTACCGATGACCGCCTGACTTGCGAAGTGAGCGGCTGCCTCTGAGGGTGCAGGATCGCTCGGGTGATCTGGCAATTCTGCGGAGTAGCCTCTCAGTGGTGCTGTTCGTCCAACTACGATTTCCGACCCTCGAGATGCTGGCATCTGGCCACGGATTCACTACATTCCTTGCATGAGCAATAGTTTCGGAGAGTACCTCCGCATCACCACCTGGGGCGAATCTCATGGCCCGGGAATCGGCGTCGTGATCGACGGGCTGCCAGCCGGTGTCCCCGTCTCCATCGAGACGATCGCGGCGGATCTGGCGAGGCGTCGACCCGGTGGAGATCTGGCCTCTTCTCGAAAAGAGCCGGACATACCAAAAATTCTCTCGGGAGTGCTCGATGGCAAGACTCTCGGTTCGCCGCTGGCGATCTGGATCGAATCGATCGATGCGCGTTCCGAAGATTACGATGAGATGGCCGACCTCTACCGGCCCGGTCATGCCGACTTTACGACCGAGGCGCGTTATGGTCATCGCGATCGTCGTGGTGGAGGTCGTGCCAGCGCGCGCGAAACTGCCGCTCGAGTTGCAGCAGGTGCAGTGTGTCGAGTGCTGCTGGCTCGAGAGTACGGCATCGAAATCATCGGTTGGGTCGATGAGCTGTCCGGGAATCGTGCAGAGGTCGACCCCTCGACGGTCGACTCCGAGGCGGTAGAACTCTCGCCGGTGCGCTGCCCTGCGCTCGCCACTAGTGGCTCTTTTGTCGACCAGATTGAACGAGCCAGGGAGGCGGGAGATAGCCTCGGAGGTTGGGTCGGAGTGGTGGCTCGCGGAGTGCCTGCCGGCTGGGGTGATCCCGTCTTCGCCAAGATGAAGTCCTTGCTCGGGGCGGCCATGTTGTCGATTCCGGCAGCGATGTCGCTGGAACTGGGGGACGGAATCGCCGCCACCGGTCGCACTGGAAGCGAAAACAATGACAGTTTCACTTCCGATGAGTTGGGCACCATCCAACAACGGACCAATCGATCGGGTGGGATGCAGGGAGGAATCACCAGCGGTGCTCCGCTCTGGCTGCGGGTCGGATTCAAACCCACATCGACCATCGGCACCACTCAGGAAACGGTCAATCGATCGGGAGAAGGAATCCAATTCGAAGGAAAGGGTCGTCACGACCCCTGTGTGTTACCGCGGGCAGTGGCCATCGTCGAGGCCATGATGGCACTGGTGCTCGTCGATCGGATGTTGGCGAGGAGGGCGACTCCTCCTGCGAGTGGATAGGAGAAGCGGATGCCCTGGATCGAACCCCTTTCACCAGAGCAAGACGAGAGTGGTCTGCTCGACCGCATCTATGCGGGATCTCGATCACGAGCGGGAGAAGTGGCCCAGATCATCCAGGTGATGTCTCCTCGGCCCGATCTTCTGGAACCATTTCTCGAACTCTACATCCGTCTGATGCAGGGGACGTCCGGACTGACACGGGCAGAGCGAGAATGGGTCGCAGTGTTGACCAGTCAGTACAACGAATGCCACTACTGAATCCTCTCACACCTGCGAGATCTGGAGTCACTTCCTGGAAGTGCTGATCTCGTCCAATCGGTCCGGTCCGGACACGATACTCTCGATGAACGAGCCAGTACTATCGCTGCTTTTACCGAGAAGTTGACTCTCACTCCATCGAAGATGAAGGAAGCCGACATCGCATCACTCAGAGGGGTTGGATTGGATGACAGTTCGATTCTCGAGTTGGTTCATGTGATCGGTTTCTTCAATCACATCAATCGTGTGGCTGACTCGCTCGGTGTGGATCTGGAATCCTGGATGGGTGAGAAGGGTGCTGAATCGGGTCTCTCCGCCGATTGAAACAATACTCCTGAAAGACTATCATGGAGGATCAAGGATCCCGTGTGCCAGCGATGGCTTCTGTGGGTTCACAAAAGTGCTGCGAAGGAAATGAGAACCGGATGAGGTCAGGACCGGATCCTGTGGATCGACTGCTGAATCGTATTCGCCTGCGAAGAAGACTTCGTCAGGTGATGGGGCATTCCAGTAATGCTCTGGCGCTGGCGTTGTTCTCGTGGGCGATTCTGATTCTATCGCAGCGCCTGTTCAGCAGCGGTGTCAGCGAGACTCTGGAAATGACGATTCCCCTCGGCGTCTTCCTGGTGGTGATCGCCGCAGCGTTCCTGTCGGTTCGGAAGTCGCGTCTCGGCGAGGCGGTCGAGGCGGAGCGGGGCGGGCAGATTCCCCAGACCATTTCCACCTCATTGCTGGCTCGTGACGAAGGATTCAGCGAAGAGGTGGCCGACAAGATCATGGGCGATGCCTCTCGGATGGCTGAAGGAGTCGATCCACAGCGAGCGATTACGCTGGGGAGGCCACGAAACCCATGGCGGGTAGTGGTGGCGATTTGCGCGTGCCTCGCTGCAGTTTCGTTCCCAACCTACGACCTGCTCGGAATCGAAGAAGAGAAGTTGAGCAGGAAGAAGGAAGTGGATCGAACCGCCAGAAAAGTGGCATCACTGGAGCGACGTCTGAGAGATGTGACCCAACTGGCGGAACGTCACCAGATCGATCCAGAGACACAGAAACTGCTCAAGATCCTCTCTCGCAAGCCGAAGCCTTCGGCGGCGGAGAAGGGTCGCACCTCGCCACAGATTGCACCTCGGAAGGCCGCCCTGCAGAAGACCCGGAAGGATCGGAGTCAGGTGGCGAATCGCATGACTCGAGCGGAACTCAAGTCTGCCAGGGCGACCGCGGATCGAGTGCGACAGGCAGGGCAGCAGAAGGGTAGCGAGGATTCCGCAGCGGCAGAGGAACTGCAGGCGGCCCTGAAAAAAGGGCAACTGGGCCGTGCCGGGCAGGAGTTGCAGAAGATGGCCAAGGCTGCGGCAAACGCCGGTGCCGAGGGTCAACAAGCGAGAGCGGATCTGGCGAAGATGGCGGAAGCTCTGGGACTGTCCGATCTACTGAAATCCAAGTTGAAAGATGAGAAGGGGTTGTCGCCAGAGGATCTGCAACAGCTGTCGCAACAACTGGATCAACTGGCCAGGTTGATGAAGGAGAGCGATCTGCTCGATCATGCTCGAAAGCAGATCCAGTTCACCGAGGCAGAGTTGAGCGCCTTGCCTGCGGAATGGCCAGACGGCCCGCCGCCGAAGATTTGCCCCGATTGCCTGGCGGGGACCTGACAGGTCAAGGGAGGAACCTGACAGGGTTCCTCCAGTGAGCGAAGTTTCGTTCACACCCAGCCAAAAAGTAGTTCAGCGCGGTCGAAGGGCTCTCCTGCTGCTGGTTTGGCTGCGGGTCCGGGATTGCAACTGGGTCCCGGTGGCGGCCCCAGTCCAGCGGCCAAGGACGGAGAGACTTCTTCGACACCGGAGAAGTTGACCGGCAAGGCTCATCCGGGACAGACGGTGGCGACCCTCCTGGTCGAAGGAGATGCTCCGTCGGGTGAAGCCAAGGCGACCTTGCGACAGGCGATTCAAGCGGGATCTCGAAGCGCAGAATCGGAGCTCAAGATTCAGCGAGTTCCGGCATCCCTCCGCCAACTCGCTCAGGATTACTTCGATCGTCTCCAGGGGAGAACGGAAGACTGATCGAGCGAATCCCTCGATGACCGTGTGTGCCCACCCGATTACAAGAGGAGATCCGAGTATGAGATCCAGGATTTGGCTGCTGGCTCTGCTGCTGATCAACTCCTGCATCTCATCTTCTTCTGTGGGAACCCACCCCCTGGAAAATGTCGAACTGATCGGCGGTCCTGGTCGCGGTGTCGGCCGTTTCTTCCAGCCAAGGGCGATCGAGTGGCTCCCGCAACAGCAGTGCATCGTCATCGACCGCAGTGGTCGGGCACAACGCTTCGATTCCGCAGGAGAATTGAAGGATGTGTGGATGCTACCCGAGTGGTCTGCGGGCCATCCGATCGACCTGTGCGGTACTCCCGAAGGAACGCTGCTGGTCGCGGACACTCACTACATGAGAATCATCGAGTTCGACCTCGACGGAACTGAACTGCGTCGATTCGGCGAGGATGTGGGGCTGGAACTGGTCCGAGGTATCGATATCGCTGCCGACGGCTCGATCCTGGTCGCTTCCTATGGAGAATTCGATCGGGTCTTCCGCTTTGATCGCCAGGGCAACTTGATGAAGATCTGGGGGGAACGCGGCGACGGAACTGGCCAGTTTCTCCGTCCCGAGGGATTGGCGATCGACGTGGATGGGACGATTCTTGTGGTCGATTGTGGTCACCACAGGGTGCTTCGTTTCACCCTGGATGGAGAGTACTTGCAGACCATCGGATCCCCGGGACGAGCGGCGGGGCAATTCGATACCCCATTTGACATCGATGTCGTTGGGGATGGGAGTTTCGTGGTGGTCGATAAGTCAGGGTGTCGGGTGCAACGATTCGGAGCGGATGGATCGCTGGTGGCGGTAGTTGGAGGCACAGGGCGTGGAGCGGGGTTACTCAGCGAACCTCGAGGTGTGGCGGTCTCACGTAGTGGATCGGTACCCAGGATGTTGATTGCAGATACCGGAAATCATCGGGTGGTGGCATCTGCAATTCCGGGGGAAGCAAGGTGAGCGTGCCGATCGAATTCGACCAGCCCATTTGGCTACTGACAGCAATCCCACTGCTGGGAATGTTGATCTACATCTCGATGAGAAGCCGAGCAGGGTTGCCGATTGCCGTCAAAAATACTGCCCTATTGCTGCGCGGACTGGCGATCACCGCACTGGTGCTGGCGCTGGCCCGGACAGTCCATCTGACCGGTGGGGAGGGGTTGAGCGTGCTGGTGTTACGAGATCTTTCGGCTTCCGTACCGCGCCTCGTTTCCGACGGTGTGATTTCAGAGACTTCGAAGCGACTTGGAGGTCTCGAGTACCCTGACCAGGTCTCCTTGATTTCGTTTGCCAAGGACCAGCAACAAGAGCAACCGATGGCGACCAGGCTGGGCTCCGGAATTTCGGTCAGTCTCGACCGAGGTGGCTCAGATATCGCTGCAGCATTGAGATACTCTGCGAGCGCCCTGGAGGGTAGTGCGCCCGGCGGTTCGCGGCGAATCATACTGATCAGTGATGGAAATTCGACTGAAGGAGATCCGGTACGAGAGGCTAAAAACCTCGCAGCAGCAGGGATCGTTGTCGATGTCTTGCCGGTGATTTATGACCATCCGAGAGAGGTGATTCTCGAGAGTGTCGAGGCGCCCGAGACGGTCAGACCAGGCCAAGTCTATTCAGTGGATACCATCATCTGGTCCAGTTCTGCGGCGCCCGCAACCGTGGTTCTCGCCGATGGAGATGGGGTCCTCGAACGAAGGTCATTGACCCTGGAGGCGGGCAGGAATCGAGTCGCCTTCACCCTCGCTGGAGGTTCCGCTGTCATCCAGCGATTGAAGGTCTCGGTCCATCCGGAGCCAGGGCTGGACTCGTTGGAGCAGAATAACTTTGGCATCGGGCTGGTGAGAACGATCCAGCAGCCAAGAGTGGCCCTGGTGACCGATGATCCAGATCGCACCCTGGAGAAGTTGCTCATCGCAGGGAGCATCCATATCGAGACGATGACTCCCGACCAACTTCCACTGGCTCCAGAGGATTACTACGGAATCGAAGCGTTGATCCTCGATGATGTCTCCGCATTCAGAATCGATCCCAAGCGAATCGCAATGCTCGAAAGGATGGTTCACACCACTGGCATGGGATTGTTGATGGTGGGGGGGCCGAACTCCTTTGGAGCAGGAGGATGGAGGGGGACCGAGGTCGAGATCGCGCTGCCGGTGAAGATGGATATCCAGCAGCGCAAGAAACTCCCCAACGGAGCACTGGCGGTGATCCTTCACACCTGTGAATTTGAGCTGGGAAACATGTGGGCGAGGAAGATCGCCTCTTCTTCCATCGCTCCTTTGACCCCGAAGGATGAGTTCGGAGTGCTGGTGTACAGCGGAGGAGCGGATTTCTGGGGAATCCCATTGGGACCAGTGGGAGACAAGGCGGCGATCCAGAAAAAGATCAACACCCTGAGCCCGGCCGACATGATCACTTTCGGATCCACGATGACTCTGGCCATCCAGGGGTTGTTACAATCCAATACCTACTCGAAACACGTGGTAATCATCTCCGATGGCGACCCGACCCCCCCGGGGAAGAAGTTGCTGGACGCCTATGTCGAGGCAGGAATATCGATCTCGACCATCTGCATCAATCCTCATTCAGGCCCCTCGGCGACTGCTGCGATGAAGAAGATTTCGAACTACACAGGAGGGCGATACTACTTCATCGATGATCCGACAAGGCTGCCACAGATCTTCTTCAGGGAAGCGCTAGAGGTGAAGCGCAACTTGATTTCCGAAGAGACATTCACCCCGACCATCGTCGAGAGTGCCGGGCCGATCCAGGGTCTGGAGTCTGGCTTCCCTCCGCTCCATGGCCTCGTGCTGACCACCATCAAGCCCCTCTCGAAACTGGTACTGGTTAATCCAGAAGAGGATCCATTGCTGGCACTTGGAAGGCATGGAGTTGGAAAGACTGCTGCCTTCATGAGTGATGTGAGAACTCGGTGGAGTGCCGAGTGGCAAGGATGGAGTGGAAATTCTACCTTCTGGACCCAGCTGATTCGTTCCATCTCGAAAGAACTGGATTCGGGAGTTCTCGAGATCTCACACTCGGTCGAGGGAGATTCGGGTCAGGTGATCGTCGATGCCATCGATCCCGAAGGGAGGTTCCTCGATGGGCTTGAGCTGGAGTGTGTCTTGATCAGCCCGGACCAATCGCAGCGAAAGCTTGTCGTCAATCAGGTGGCACCAGGGCGATATCTCGGGAAGTTCGATGCCTCTGCGGAAGGATCGTATCTGGTCCATGTCAATCACGATGATGGGCAGGGCAACATCGGTGGGCAGACCAAGTCGATCTCGGTTGGATACCCGGCAGAATTTCGGGCACTTCAAAGCAACGAGGATCTGTTGAAACGGATCGCCGAAGCCTCTGGAGGTAGAATCTTGACCGCTACCGATAATCTGCTCGATCGCTCATTGCCACGGCGAAGGGATCGCAGTCCGCTGTGGCATTATCTGGCCATCTGTGGATTGTCCCTGTTCTTCTTCGACATCGTGGCGCGGCGAGTTCAAATGAGGATTCCCACTTTCAAGAGATCCTCGAAGTCGACCATCCAGGAAGTGGTCGAACCGACCCCGCTGGTCCGCAGGGCCATCGCTGCCAGTAGAAAACCGAGCGCAATCCCCCCTGAGATGGAACCGAGGGAGGGTCTGACGGTGCAGAAGGAAACTCCTGAGGTGGCAGATCAGCAGTCTCAGGATCTCCAGGAATTGATCAAGGCGCGCCGCAGAAAGCGCAAAAAGGACCGATGACCCGCTGATCTCATCGATCGGTGGATCGAGTCCGGTTGACGATGGCCCTCCTGAACCCCAGCATCTACCAGTATCCCCACGCACTGTGTCCGGGGAGGGAGGTCGATTGTCCTTGCGATCCACATCCTCGACCGTCTCCAGTAGGGAGAGCCACTCGACCTCGGCAACACTGTCGGTGGTGGCTGCCGTACTGAACGAGAAGGCAAATCTCGAACCATGGTTAGAGAATGTCGGCTGGGCCGACCGGATCGTGGTCATCGATCACGGAAGTGAGGATGGATCCCGGCAGTGGCTTGAGCAACATCCGAAAGTCGAACTGATCGACGCTCCCAAGGGGGAGGGTCTGATCGAGGATATCCGCCGACTGGGTCTGGATCAGATTTCGGAGGGTTGGATTCTGGTACTGGATCTGGACGAGAGAGTTACGGATGAACTGCGTCAGGAGATCGAACAATTGCTCGAGTCAGATCGTCACGAATCTGGATTCAGGATTCCGTTCAGGCATTACTTGCTCGGGAGTTGGCTCCGGCATGGTGGTTGGAATGATCAACACTTGCGTTTGTTTCGTGCCGGGCTGGGGGACTACATACCGGGGTTGATTCACTCCGAGGCGACTGTAGAGGGCACCATCGGCGAACTGTCCGGAACGGTATTACACTTCGCCCATCCAACGATCCATGATTTTCTCGCGAGAATGAATCGCTACACCAGCCAGAGCGCCGAGTCATTGGCCAGAGGTGAGGTGGGTGGGTTGCGAAAAAGAGCGATGCTGCGACAGTCGAGGTGGTCCTGGTTTCGGGCCAGCGCTTCGATGTTCTGGGTGCGATACATCAAGGATCGTGGTTTTCGTGATGGAATGCCTGGATTCGTCGTGGCAGTGCTACTCTCTGCGTACATCTTCATCGAGCAGGCCAAGGCGTGGGAAGTACGACTGGAAAAGGAGGCCTGATGGGGAGTGAAGATCAGCGCCAACCTTCGGGAATTCGCAGATTGTTGGGCTATGCCCTTCCTCATTACAAGTCGATCATCTCCATCGTGCTGCTGATGTGCGTCTATGCCGGTGCCAACAGCCTCAGGCTGGGAGCCGTCGGGCTCGTCATCGACGGAGTGATCGCGCCGAGCGAAGACGGTTCTCGCGGTCGGACGCTGGCGTTGTTCGAGGATCACCTGCTACCGCACCTTCCAGGGGACATCCGATTACCGGACCGGACCGAAGCTCGTTTCCCGATCGATGGAGCGCTGGTGGTCGGTTTTCCTGCGGTGGATCCAGATGGCGAAAGCGACTCCGCTCTGGATCAGGCCTGGGATCAGGCGTATCTGGTGACCGCTCAACTCAGAGACGGTGGTACGGTGGCGGATATTCGCGCCACCAGAATCCAACTGGATGGAGTCTTCGAGTCGAAGGCACGTTCCATCACTGCAGCACAGTTGAGTGGCTTTGATATCGACCCTGGTGTTCGTTCTCCCGACAGTGCAGTCATTGCAGAAATCGACGGCTCGGGACACCTGGTGGTCCAGAACGGATCCACGGGAACCGGAGCGCTTCAATTGCTGTGGTCAGTGTCCCTCTTCATCGCAACACTTTCGCTGGTTGTGGCCACCACCGGTTTCTATCGGATGATCATGGGGCAACGAGTGAGGATTCAGGTGGTGGTGGATATTCGCAACCAACTGTTCCGATTCCTTTCGTGTCAGTCGATCGAGTTCTTCGAATCGCGTCGACACGGTGATGTGGTCTCTCGTGCGGTGGGCGATGTGGGGAGTGTCTCTGCCTCGGTGCAGTTGCTCTTTGGAGAGATTCTTCAGAGCCCCTTGACCATCCTCTTCTCCCTGGCAGTGGCCTTCATCGCCTCCTGGCAGATGACGGTGGCTGCGATTCCTTTGCTCCTCCTGCTGGCGTTCCCGGTGTTTCGCCAGGCAAAAAAGGTCCGCACTCGTTTCCGAGGGGCTCTCTCCCATGCTGGAGAGACGACGGAGGAGTTGTCCCAGTTGCTCTCTGGAATCAGGGTGGTGAAGAGTTTCGGGCTCGAGGAGCAACGTCAGAAGGAGTTTGAACGCACCTCTGATAATCTTCGGCGTGCCCAGGTCAGTACCGAGGTCGCTCGGGCCAAGGGTCGGAGCCTGGTCGAAGGGCTGTACAACCTGATTGCAGCGTTTGCCATTGCCGTCGGAGGCTGGGTGATCACCGATGGAATCGTCGATGTGACCTTCGGCGATTTCGCAGTGTTCATGGCGGCGATCTTGTCCTGCTATACCCCCATCAAGAACCTCGCGAGGATGGCGACCACCATCGCTGAATCGTCTGCAGCGACCGATAGGATCTTCGAGGTTCTCGATTCTCCTCTTCATGTGGTCGACCGTCCCGAGGCCACAGCGATGCTCCCCTTCAGCAGTGAAATCGAATTTCGAGATGTGTCCCACAGTTATGTGTCACAGGAGATTTGGGCACTCGATGGGATTCAGTTGAAGATCCAGAAGGGTGAGCGAGTGGCACTGGTCGGTCCATCCGGGTCGGGCAAGTCAACCCTCTTCGATGTTCTGGCCAGGTTCAGGGAACCGACTGGAGGAGCTGTTTATTTCGACGGCATCGAATATCGAGACCTGACTCATTCCTCGCTGCTGGATCAGATCGCCATCGTCGGCCAGGAACCGTTTCTGTTTCACACGACGGTGAAGGAGAACATCGGTGGAGGGAATGCTGAAGCCACCGATCAACAGATCGAAACTGCGGCACGAGCCGCCTCGGTCCATGATGAGATCCTGGCTCTACCCAGCGGCTACGACACCGTCATCGGTGAGCGAGGAGATCGCCTCTCCGGCGGCCAACGTCAACGCATCACCATCGCCAGGGCGATCCTCAAGAATGCTCCCATACTGCTTCTCGATGAGGCTACTGCCTCACTCGATTCAGAAAGTGAGCAGCGGGTCCATCGGGCGCTGCAACAGTTGATGAAGGATCGGACCGTGCTGGTGGTGGCTCACCGCCTCTCGACGATTCGTGATGTCGATCGAGTGGTGGTTCTCGATGGCGGTCGAATCGTCGAGGAGGGCACCGACCAACAGCTGCGATCTGCAGGGGGACTCTATGCACGTCTCAGCGAAATCCAAAAGGCCGGCCTGGCTGAGGGCAGCCAGTAGAGTTGGCTGAACCTGGCCATCTGCGGTCATGACATTGGGACAAGGGGTCGGTGGGTCAGTTTATAGAGGTATTTTGGAGATGCGGTACAAATTGCCTCTACCCGGCATTTCTTCCATGAATTCTGGCAGATAGCACCATTATTCTTAGAGGTTAACAACTTTGGCATGAAGAATGCTTACTAACAAGCAGCGGCAGGGAGATTAAGTTTTCCCTCTGCTAATATTCAACTCTTCCTCGCTGTTGGGAGTGTGACTGTCGGAACCCCTTATACCGACAATCACCTCCCATTTTTAATTCCCCCCCCGGTCACCGACGAGATCCGCCAGCGCCTGGATTACTCTCGTGGGGTCTCCCTCGAGCAGCCGATGGTGTACTGGAAGGGCCAGCACCTTGCGCGCAGCTCGCTGTGCCACCGGGAATAACTCGGAGAGATCTGCGGAGAGATATCGATCGGTGGAGAGGCAACTTTGTTGGGGAAGAGTGGAGGGGTAGTAGATCCCCGAGTCGATTCCACGCTCGGCGAGCTGGTCGCGAATCTGGTCACGATTGTCGACTTGCACGATGAACTGATGCCAGCAGTGATCCGATCCTGAGGTGCGCCCGAGAGGGACGACCCTCGAGGTCAGGTGGTGCTCCTTCAATGCGTGGAGGTATTCCTTCGCATTACGCTGGCGGATTGCTTGTCGCTCATCGAGTCGCTGTAATTGCAGTGATAGGATGGCGCCCTGAAACCCGTCCATTCGTGCATTCCAGCCCAGCATCTGATGATTGTAGCCACCAGCATCTCCGTGAACCCTCAACTGTCGCACCTTGTTGGCGATCTCGTCGTCCTGGCAAACGATCATTCCCGCATCTCCTGCTGCCGCGAGATTCTTGGTCGGGTAGAAGGAGAATACACCCACATCTCCGATGGCTCCTGCGGGGCGCCCGCCCTGGAAGACGCCGAACGCCTGGGCAGCATCCTCGACGATGGGAATCTGCTGTTTCTGCGCGATCTTTAGCAGCGCATCCATGTCCGCGGTTTGACCGTAGAGGTGAACCGGAAGGATGGCTCGAGTTCTGGATGAGATCAGCTGCTCTGCAGCAGCGGGGTCGATGCAAAGAGTGTCGGGGTCCAGATCGCAGAAGATCGGTACGGCACCCAACTGGACGATCACCGATGCCGTGGAGAAGAAACTGTAGGCGGGAACGATCACCTCATCTCCGGAGGTGACTCCCACGGCGCTGAGCGCCACCTTCAGCCCATCGGTACCGCTCGAGACGCCAAAGGCGTGCGCCACGCCGAGACGTTCCTTGCAGGCGGATTCAAACCTATCCACCTCAGCTCCGAGGCAGAAGGAATTGGAGTCGATGGCGTTGCCGAGTGCTTCAAGCCACTGGGCCTTCTCAGCACTGTCATCCGGGCCGACGGCGACCATCCGGATTCTCTCGGTTGTGGACAATCTAGCCTCCCTCAATCAGCCGTTACTCTTCTGGTCCTGAGATGAAAACCAGTCATGGAATTGCTTCAGGCCCTGCTCGATCGAGACTGCCGGTTCGAAGCCAAGCTTCGCTCTGGACTTCTCGATGCAGGCGCAGGTTTTGGACACATCTCCCGACTGGAAGGGATGAGGTTCGATGGTGTAGGGCTGACCACAGCATGCCGCAATTGATTCGATCAGATGATCGAGGCGGATGCTGTCGTGATTCCCGAGGTTGAAAATTTCATACCCTTCGCAGCGATCGAGGGCCGCGAGAACCCCTGCAGTGATGTCATCGATGTAAGTGAAATCTCGTTCCGAGGATCCATCTCCGTACATCGGGACCGGCAACCCCTGTTCGATCAATCGGGTGAACAGGTGGATCGCCATCTCGGGACGCTGCCTCGGACCATAGACGGTGAAGAATCTCAGGCATGCGACGTTGAGTCCGTGCAGGTGATGGAAGGTGTGACACAGCAATTCCCCCGCCTTCTTGGTCGCCGCATAGGGGGACACTGGATGATCGACCGGATCACTTTCCTTGAAGGGCGTCTCGGTTCTTTCACCGTATACCGATGATGACGAGGCGAAGACGAAATGGTCGATGGAATGTTCTCTGGCCATCTCCAACAAGTTCGCCGTGCCATTGAGATTGACGTCAACATAGAGAGCGGGTTGGCGAATCGAAGGTCTGACCCCAGCTTTGGCTGCCAGATGGATCACGCCATCGATGCTGCGGGTTCTGGCGATTTGCATGAGCAACTGTCGATCACGAATATCGCCCTTGATCAGCTCGAATCCGTTGCTGGACAGGCAGGGTTCGATGTTGGCGTGCTTGAGAGCCGGGTCGTAATCATCGGTGAAGGAGTCGAGGCAGAGCACCTCGTCACCACGTTCGAGTAATCGTTGGCATAGGTGACTTCCGATGAAGCCAGCACCGCCGGTCACTAGAATGTGGCTACCCACCGGGGCTCCCTTTCGATGTGGATTCCTTCAGTTCGGAACGATTCTAGGCGAGTATTGGAATCTCTGCCAATGGAGCCGAGGAATCGCCTCAATTAACCGTGATTCTGGTATCTGGTAGGGTCAGGAATCGCAGCCTCTTCGAACCCTCGTCTTCTGAGCCCGCACGAATCGCATCGCCCGCAAGCCTGGCCCTCTGAGTCGGGAGCGTAACAGGAGAGGGTGAGCGATAGATCCACACCTAGTTCCGTCGCAGTGCGGATGATCTGGGCTTTGCTCATCTCCACCAGCGGGGACTGTAACCTCCACCACGGTTGATCCGACTGGTTCGACCCTTCCCGGGTCCCTCGGTGTGCTGCAAGCAGGAACGCTTCTAGAAATTCCGGGCGGCAATCGGGGTAGCCGCTGTAGTCGAGGGCATTGACTCCGATCCAGATGTCACGAACCGAACGTGCTTCTGCCGCAGCCACTGCCAGAGACAAGAAGACCAGGTTCCTTGCGGGTACGTAGGTCGTAGGAATCTCCTCGCGCTGGCTGGCCCCCTGTTGTGGCTCATCGGGGATGGGTGAGGAGCCGAGCAGCGCGGATCCACCGATGTGGTCGAAGGGTAAGTCGAGGATCAGCGGTGGCGGCAGGTCGAGGGAATGGGCGATCAATCCGACCTGCTGCGTTTCGATCGAGTGGTTCTGGCCATAACGAAAAGTCAGTGGGAGCGGGCGGAATCCTTGCGAGATGGCGATGGCCAGGACGGTGGTGGAATCGAGGCCACCACTGGCCAGGGCGATCGAATCGAAGGAATCATCCGGATCGAAATCTGCCACCTCGGGCACCTCCTCATGGTCGGGGTCGTCCAGGTCGTATATCCTGAGGCAAGTCTGTGGGCAAGGACAGGGATGCATACGGACCGGGAGAATGGGGGATCCTTGAAGATATTACTGGTAGGAGGGCGACTCGACTGGTCGGTGCCCACGACTCATGCACTGGGCCTAGCCGAAGGTTTGATCCAGCGTGGGCACGAGATCCAGATGGTGTGTCGTGGTGGGGTCTTCTTGCCGCGATTCCGCGAGATCGGTGCCGAGGTATACCAATATCCCTCCTCCTGGCTGGCCCGTCGTCGCCTCATGACGTTTCTGCAAGACTTTGATCCGGCGGTGGTTCATGCCACAGGCGGACTGGGGGCGCAAAAGATAGCCCTGAGATTGTCCAAGGTCCTCGGTCGTCCGATGGTCCATACCGTGCATTCCTGGTTGAGTGGCGAACGGTCCGCCCGGGCGACGCGTCATGCCGCAGCGGTGATCGTCGTCAATCAGGATCTGCGGGAGCATCTGGTCGGAGAACTGGGAATCTCCAAGGAAAAGATCCGCGTCATTCCTTACGGCATCGAGATCCCCGAGGCGGTTCGGGAAGCGTGGAGTCCCAAGGGGATCCCGGTGATCGGCACCGTTGGAAGGCTCGATAAGGGGAGACGGCTCGACGATTTCCTCAAGGCTGCGGGATTGCTGAGAAAGAAGATCGGAGATGTAGTCTTCACGGTGCTGGGAGAAGGTCCGGATGAACGCCGCCTTCGGTCAGTCTGCAAGACGATGGATCTCGAGGGGCACCTGACTTTTGCCGCTCCTCCGGCAGATGTCGATGCGGTTTATCGAGCTTTTGATGTGTTGATGCTGGTCAGCGACTGGGGGGGAGCAGGCCGACATATGTTGGAGGGCCTTGCTCGGGGGATTCCTACCATCGCCACCGGCGGGGGAGAGATCCTCTCGCTGCTGGGTGAAGAGGGAATTTGCACCCTGGTTCGACCGGGGGATCCTGAGGCACTGGCCGAGGAGGGGGAGCGATTGCTGGCGGATCCTCAACGGGCGCGCAACCAGGTGGTGGTCGGAGTGGAGCATGTTCGTCGTCACTTCCCGATGCGAGCGATGCTCGAACGGGTGGAAGAACTTCATAAGAGCC